>Ga0302157_10006510_pt1 | contig 12053 bp, 9 predicted proteins | sample I_Bog_N3_3_FD_193502 | JGI IMG/M metagenome (GOLD analysis project Ga0302157, IMG submission 193502) | Peat permafrost microbial communities from Stordalen Mire near Abisko, Sweden - I_Bog_N3_3 | ecosystem: Environmental > Terrestrial > Soil > Wetlands > Peat | place: Sweden: Abisko, Stordalen...
TCCCTCGAGCAGGACCCAACCCTCCTCCCGCCAGGTGGCGACCTCAGCGTCCGTGGCCAAGCGTGCCGTCATCGACTCCTCAGGCCCCGGTCGGAGGATCGTGGTCCTCCAGCGCCTTCACCAACAACGCCCGGAACGTCGCCCGCTCCGACTCGTTGAGCCCGACCAGGATTTCGTCCTCAATGCTCCCCTGCGCCAGCTCGGCCTCCTTGAGCGCCTCGAGGCCGGCCTCCGTGATGTCGACGATGTGGCGGCGGCGGTCGGCGGGGTCCCGGCGCCGCTCCACGTATTCGAGGTCTTCGAGGTCGTTGAGGACCAGGACCCCCGTGTTCGAGTCCATCGACAGCATCTCGGTCATGACCTGCTGGGAGGCACCCGGGTGGTCCCGCAGGTAGGCCAGCACGACCATGTTGCGCAGGGCCATGCCCACCAGGTCCACGGAACTGCGCATATAGACAGCCCTGGCCAGCCTGGTCAGGAGCACGATCGTCCCCGTGGCCGGGCGGGCGGCGGAGCGGGAGCTCACGGCTCCGAGCCTACCTGCACGGCTTTTTCGATCACCCCTATATGATAATCCCGAAATCATGACTATCCAAGAGGTAGGGGCAATTCCCCAGGAAGGGAGTGCCGCCGGCGACCGCCGGCGCTGGATAGCCCTGGTCGTCGTCTGCCTGGCCATGTTCATGAACGCCCTCGACGGCTCCATCGTCAACGTGGCCCTCCCCGACATTCAGAAGAGCCTGGGCTTCAGCCAGTCCGGCCTGACCTGGGTGGTGGACGCCTATCTGATCTCTTTCGGCAGCTTCCTCCTCCTGGCCGGCCGCCTGGGCGACCTCGTCGGCCGCAAGAAGGTGTTCCTGGCCGGTGTGACGCTTTTCACCTTGGCCTCAATCGCCTGCGGTTCGGCCGACAGCCAGGCCATGCTCGTGGCGGCGCGCTTCGTCCAGGGCATCGGCGGGGCGCTGTCGTCCTCGGTGATCGTCGCCATCATCGTCACGGAGTTCCCTCGACCGGCCGAGCGCGCCAAGGCCATGAGCGCCTACGTGTTCGTCGCCGTGGGCGGCGGTTCCATCGGTCTCCTGGCCGGCGGCGTGCTGACCCAGTTCCTCAGCTGGCACTGGATCTTCTTCGTCAATGTGCCGATCGGCATCGCCACGCTGATCCTCGGCCGCATCTTGGTGGTGGAGAACGTCGGCCTGGGCCTCAAACAGGGCGTCGACTGGTTCGGGTCGGTCCTGGTGACCTTGTCCCTCATGGTGGGCATCTACGGCATCGTCACCGCGTCGAGCGATGGCTGGGGTTCACCGCACACACTCGGCTTCCTCGCCGCAGCCGTCGCGCTGTTCGTCGGCTTCATCTTCTTGGAGTCGAGATTGGCGAATCCGATCATGCCGCTGCGGATCTTGCGTTTGCGCACGCTGACAGGCTCCGCCGCCATCCGGGGACTTCTGGCGACGGGGATCTTCTCCACCTTCTTCATCGGCGCGCTCTACCTCGAGCACGTACTCGGCTACAGCCCCGTCAAGACCGGCCTGGCCTTCATGCCGGCAACGGCCGGCACGGCCCTCATGTCGGCCGGCCCGACGGCGTGGCTCGTCAACCGTTACGGCAAGGTCATCATGTACCCGGCCATGCTCATGGCCGCTGCGGGCTTGGTTCTGCTCGGCTCAGCCGGGCAGGGCGCCAGCTACTTCCCCACCATCTTCTTCGCCTTCCTGCTCTTGGGCGTCGGTGGTGGCGCGTCGTTCATGCCGCTGCTCCAGATCGGTATGTCCGAGATCCCCAGTGCCGACGCCGGTCTAGGTTCGGGAATCGTCAACGTCTCCCAGCAGATGGCGGCGGCCGTGGGCCTGGCCGTCCTCAGCTCCATCGCCACCACCCGCACGCACTCGCTGATCGCCAGCGGCAATGCCGCGCTCCACTCGCTGTCGGCCGGCTACCAGTTGGCCCTCTACCTGGGGGCCGCCAGCGTGCTGCTTGGCCTGGTGCTGGCACCGATCCTGCTCCGGACGCACGAGTCGCCCGAAGAGGAACAAAAACACATCGCCGAGAACATGCAGAATCCCGAGGCCATGGAGCACCTCGTCATCTGAGGCTGGACAGGCATTTCCCGTCCTGAGGCCGGACCGGAGCGGTCCCGACAGGTGACACCGGGGTTTTGGGGTCTAGCATGCAGCCGCGTGTTCGGGGGGAAGGGCCGGTTCGACGGCCGCCGGGGACGATTAGGCACGGTGGTGACCCTGGTTTTCGTCGCGCTCGTCGCGCTCGTGGCGACATCGTGCTCGGGGGGTTCGGGTTCGACCGACGTGGTCACCATTCAGGCCGGGCAGGCTCCGCCGGGTGCCCTCCCGACCGGAACCAACGCCAAGACAGCCGGCAACGCCACGGCGGCCACCGTTCCGCTGGCCCAGCAGAACCCGACGACCGCGCTGTTCACGTCGATAGGCGTCTTCCAATCCTGTCTCAGCAATCTCGGGGTCACATTCGTCGGCGCACCGGACCCGAGTAACCCCTCCTCGCCGGCGAACAGCCCGAGCTATCTCAAGAGCCTCGGCACGTGCGCCACCAAGAGCAACATCCTCCAGGCGCTCAAGGCTGCGCAGTCCGCCCAGGACAACCTGACGCCGGCGCAGGTGAAGAAGGAGAACAAGGACTACCTGAAGTGGCGCAAGTGCATGATCGGCCGGGGTTGGGGCATCCCGCAGCCCACGCCGAACTCGAAGGGGCTGCTGTTCTCGTTCGGCGGCACCGGCGGGAGCGGGGGCGGAACCGGCTTCACGGCACCACCCGGTCAGAGCATTCTCAACAGCAGCGATCTGCAGCAATGTGCGGCCGTTGCCCAACAGGGCGGCTGATGACCGGCCGGAACAGTAGCGAGGGATGACCACATGACCCGCAAGCAGAAGACCATCGGTATCGCCATCGCCGTGGCGGTCCTCGCCGCGGCGGGGATCTCGTACGCCGTCGCTTCGGCGGGTGGCAGCTCGGGGGGAAAGCAGGTCGTCGTGCTCAGCACCGTGCAACGGCGCACGCTGCAAGGAACCGTCAACCTGACGGGCACGCTGGCGCGCAAGGAGACCACCAAGGTGAACGCCGCCACCCAGGGCCTGATGAGCGATGTCTCGGTCAAGGACGGAACGGTCACCAAGACCGGCAATGTGATGTTCTCGCTCAACGGACGCGACGCCATCGCCGAGAGTGGGACCGTCCCGTTCTTCCGCGCCCTGGTCCCCGGTGACTCCGGAGCTGACGTGGTGCAGCTCAAGCAGATCCTCAATGCCGCGGGGGACTACGCGGGGCCGACAACCAACCTCTACACCGAGCAGACCCAGTTCGCGCTGGCCCAGTGGCAGGCGCAGCAGAACTATCCGAACTCCAGTCCGGCCACTCCGGAGTCGGTGAGCGTGTCCCTGCAGCAGGGACCCGGCTATCAGCTCGGCGACCAGGACACCGCCGGCCTGATCATCGGGCCACCCAGTACGCAGGCGGCCGCACTCACCCGGACGCCCCGCGGCACGGCCCAGCCGACGGTGGTCCTGGCCGATGACCCCGTGCCGACTCTCACCATTGCCTCCGTGGCCGATCAGGTGACGGCGGGCCAATCGGCGGATTTCGTCGTCAGCGCGTCCACCACGTCGACCTCGGCCATCACGGTCAACCTCACCCCCGGCGGCACGGCCGGACCCGACAACGTGATCTCGCCTGCGACCACGGTGACCCTGCCTGCCGGTGCGCTGCAGGCCTCGGTCCCGGTGCAGACGCGGGCCACCACCACCGTCCAACCGAACACGACGATTTCGATGTCCCTCGCCTCGGGCACCGGCTATTCGGTGGGGACGCCGAGCTCGGCCCAGACCACCATCGCCAACGGAGCCGTGCCGACGCTGCAGATCACCGGGGGCACCAATGTGTCACCGGGGGGAGCCGTGACGTTGACCGTGACGGCCAACCAGGCACCGCTGCAGAACACGCAGGTGGCCCTGAGCTTCGGGGGCAACGCGTCCCCGGGGACCGACTACATGGTGCCCAACCCCGTCGTCACGCTCGCGGCCGGCGCCACCAGCGCCACGGTGAGCCTCACCACCGAGCAGACGAGCACCATAAAGCCCAACGACTACATCGTGGTCTCCATCTCACCCAACCCCTCGCAGTACACCGTCGGCACCTCCGGCTCGACGGTCGTGACGATCAACGGCACCCTCACCCAGCCGACGGTCACGCTCACGTCGGCCACGACGTATCTGCAGAAGGGAGAGCCCTACCCCGTCTCCATCGGATTGAGCCAGGCCCTCACCCAGCCGCTCACCATCAACCTCTCCTACGGTGGCACGGCACAGCAGGGCCTCGACTACACCCCGCCGGCCGGCGTCCTGACCATTCCGGCCGGCCAGACCGCGCTGAGCGTGCAGATCCCCACCGTGACCGACAACGTGGTCGAGCCGAACCGCGTGTTGACCGTCTCGCTCACACCGAGCTCCTCGTATCAGGTGGGATCACCGTCGAGTGCGTCGGTCACCATCACGTCCCAGGTCGTCCCCAAGCTCTCCATCGCCGCCGCCACCGGCAACGTGGCGCAGGGCGGAGCCGCCGCTTTCGTCATCACATCCACCCAGGCCCCGGCGCAGGACACCTCGGTCAACTTCGCCGTGGAGGGCACGGCGCAGCCGGGGCAGAACTATGTGCCGCTCACCGGAACGGCGCTGCTCAAGGCCGGCCAGACCTCGGTCACGGTGACGATCCAGTCACTGCAGCGCAACATCACCTTCGAGCCCACCGACATGATCGTGGGCTCATGGCCGACGCGCGTCGGAACCGTGTACGTCAAGGCGGGCCAGCCGGTGACGGTAGGGACCCCCATTCTGTCGCTGACCGAGCCGGACCTGACGGTGACGCTCGACTCGTCGGCATCGAACCGCACGCAGCTCACGGTCGGCCAGGACTGCACGGTCCAGATCGACGGCGAGTCCAGCTCGGTTTCCGGCACCATCACCGAGCTCGATTCCACTCCGACCGTGGTGGCCGCGACCGCAGGACAGCCGTCATCCCAGGTGTACGAGGGCACCATCGAGGCGCCGGGGCTCGACGGCGCCGACGGGTCAGCGGTCTCCATCACCGTGGTGACCGAGCAGAAGAGCGATGCGCTGACCGTGCCGATCGCTGCGGTAAAGCAGAACGGGACCGGGCAGGACGTCGTGCGGGTGGTCGACCTGGCCCACGGCGGCCGGATCGTCGAGGTCCCGGTCACCACCGGGCTCACCGAAGGCTCCTACATCGAAATCAAGAGCGGGCTGCGCGCCGGCCAGACCGTCGTCGTCGAGCTCGACTCGTCGTCGTGACGTCGGAGCCCATCGCAATGGATCCGACGACTGCGGAGACCGTTCTGGAGCAGCCGCTCCTCGCGCTCGAGCACGTGTCACGCATGTACGGCGAGGAGGTGGTGGTCTTCGCCCTGCGCGACGTGTCGCTGCGCATCATGGCCGGTGAGTTCATCTCCATCGTGGGACCATCGGGCTCAGGGAAGTCGACCATGTTGGGTCTGCTCGGCCTGCTCGACCTCCCCAGCGCCGGCAAGGTGCGCGTGGCCGGCCAGGACGTCAGTCGACTCGACGACGCCACCCGCTCGCGGGTGCGCGGCGACTCCATCGGCTTCGTCTTCCAACAGTTCCATCTCATCCCCCACCTGAGCGCGCTCGGCAACGTCGAGACCGCCCTCCTGTACCGCGACATGCGGCCCCGCCAGCGGCGGGAGAAGGCGTACGACGCGCTGGAGCAGCTCGGCCTGGGTGCCCGGGTGGACCACCGACCGGTGCAGATGTCGGGTGGCGAGCAGCAGCGGGTGGCGCTGGCTCGGGCCATCGTGACCGACCCGCTGATGGTGCTGGCCGACGAGCCGACCGGTGCCTTGGACTCGGCCAACGCGGCCCACGTCCTCGAAATCTTCCAGAACCTGCAGACGCCCGAGCGCGCCGTGGTCATGGTGACCCACGACATGACCGTGGCCAACACGGCAGCGAGACGGATCTCCATGCGGGACGGCGAAATCGTGGCCGACGAGCTCTTGGCCGGGAGTGCCGCGTGAGCCAGGCCCGCGACCTCATCGGCGTCGCGCTGAACGGCTTGACGGCCCGGAAGTCCAGGACGCTCATGATCATGCTCGGGCCCATCATCGGGGTGGCCGCCATGGTCTGCGCCATCGGCCTGACCGAGAGTGCCAAGGGCCAGCTCCAGTCCCAGCTGGCCCAGCTGGGGACGAACTTGATCATCGCCCAGGCGGGCGGGACGTTCGGTTCCCAGAACCCGACCTTCCCCGCCAACGCGGTGGCGCGGGTCGAAGCGGTCTCCAGCGTGACCGGCGCCGCCGCCACGGCCAACCTCTCCAACGTGGTGTCGGTGCCCGTCCTCGGGGCCAAGAGCTACTACGAGGCGTTTCCCGTCCCGGTGCGGGCGGCGGGAGTCGGCCTCCCCAGCGTTCTCCAGGTGCCGGTGACGAGCGGACGGTGGCTGGACCTGGCCGACCTGCGCCTCCACACCCGCGCCGCCGTCCTCGGCGAGGGCATCGCCAAGCAATACGGCTATCTGCCTGGCGAGGCCCGCACCATCAGTCTCAACAACGCCAACTTCGCGGTCGTCGGCGTCCTCGGTCCGGTGACGCTCGATCCCGAGCTCGACAACGCCGTCTTCGTCACCGAGTGGTCGGCCCAGCACGTCCTCGGGACCAACGGCGAGCCCAATCAGCTCTACATCCGCGCCGTACCGGGTACCACCACGGCCACCGCCAATGCTGTCCACACCGCCATCAGCCTCGGCGGCTCCAACCAGGTGTCGACGCAGATCCCGAGCGACGTGCTGCAGGCCGCCGCGCAGGCCAACAAGACGTTGCAGCAGGTGGCATTTCTGGCGGGTCTGTTGGCCCTCATCGTCGGCGGGGTCGGCATCGCCAACGTGATGTCGATCTCGGTGATCCAACGGTCATCCGAAATCGGCATCCGCCGGGCCGTCGGCCACAGCCGCTCGAAGATCGCCGGGCAGTTCCTGCTCGAATCGCTCTTCGTCGGCCTGCTCGGCGGGCTCATCGGCGCCGCGCTGGGCGTCGGCATTGTGTACGGGGTTTCAGCCATTTCCGGCTGGGTGGTGGTGATCGACTACAAGACGATCCCACTCTGGATGGGCCTTGCCCTCATCGTCGCCGTGGTGGCAGGACTGTTCCCGTCCATCAAGGCGTCACGACTCGAGCCGCTCGAGACCCTTCGCTTGGGCTGACCGAGAGGTGGTTGTCCCTCCCCGGTGGAGCGTTCAGGGAATGGACGTTCCCGTCGTCCCGCCCGACAGGGAGCCCGACCCAGCACCGACCGTTCCCTGCGTCGTGCCGGCCCCGGCCCCGGCTCCACTGTCCAGGGTCTGACTCGATCCCGACGCCGCCGATGCCGCCGACGCCGCCGACCCAGTCCCAGCCGAACCGAGCGAGGTTTGGCTCGCGCCCCCGGCGCCGCTCAGATGGGACCCCGCTGCTCCGCCCGCGCTGCCGCCGGCACCCGAATTGCCGGCCCCGGTCGTTCCGGTGGAGCCAGCCGATGAGACGCCCCCGGCTCCGGCCCCGCCACTGCCCGTGTCACCCGTGGTCCCGGTGCCCCCGGTGCCCCCGGTGCCACCGACCGCTCCGGTCGCCGCCGAGCCCGAGCCGGAGTTCCCGCCGCCGGTCGAGCCGCTGTTCGCCGTACCGGTGCTGCCCGTCGCCCCCGAGGGATGGGTGAACCCGGTGATGCTCGAAGTTTGGCCGTTGCTCCCGAGCCACGTACCGAGCACTGCCCCGCCGGCGACCAACAACACCGCACAGATACAGAGAGCGACGATTCGTGCCCTTCTGACGGACCACTCCCCCTGGGGCGGATCTGTCCCGTCGGCCGCCGCATCCAACTCCGAGGCCACGACCACCGGCACTTCCTCGGTCTTCTCGGTCTCGTCCCCCACTGGGGCAAGATCGTAGCGACAGCGCTGGTCAAACGCGCATCGACCGTTCCGACGGCTTCGTGCCTACTCCCCTACCGATGCGATGGCTGGAAGATCTCGCGCCGGCCCGTCCAGCCAATCGCGCAGCGCCGCGGTCGCCCGCACGTCGTCCTCGTTGTACTCCAGGATCCACTGTTGCGCCGCCGCACGGGCAGCCGCATCGGCCTCCTCGTCGACGGCCTGCTCGTACTTGACGATGGCAAGCGTGCCCGCACCGTCCCCGGCGCGCCACGAGAACCCGGCCAGCGGAGCCGTCTCCTTCAATCCCATGCTGCGACCGGTGATCAGCTGGCGCCGTACGACCTCCAGCAGGTCGACCCAGTCCTCGGAGGCGATGAACTCGTCCACCTCGGCGCGCAGGCCGAGCCGGTCGGCGATCCGGGTCATCTGTCCGTTCTCGGCGCTCTTGCTGTAGCAGTAGGCCCGGAACGTGGCGCCCTCCGCCGCGGCCTTCGCCCGCTCCCCGGTGAGCCACGACCAGAACTCTTTGAAGGCCAGCTGCTCGCCGGCTTCGATGTCGGGGTCCCAGGAGGCGAAGGCGATGTAACGCGCGCCCACGTCGCCCACACGGCGGTCCGTGACGAGTGCGCCCCACAGATAACAGCCGTCGTTGATGTTCTCCATGTCGACGTCGATCTCAATGTCGGCCCGCGGGACGGTCAGGACATCGACGCCGCGCTTGCGGTAGGCCGGCGCGGTACCGACGCGGGCTCGGGCCAGTTCGATCTGCCCAGCTGCGTTCGCCGCGCCCGCTGTGCACACCTCGAGCGTCCGGGCGTCGATCGCCTCGAGGTCACCCACGCTGAGCAGGCCGAGCGCAGCCAGGGCCTCGACCTGCTTGGGTCGATTGGCGATGACGCCGGCCAACGGTGTCGACGACGGCTTCCCCGCCACCTTCGCCAAGAGACCCTCGACATCGACCTTGTCCCGGACGAGCGCGGCCGTCCGCCAGTCCAGTCCGGCGAGGTCATGCAGATCATTGATCCCGTACGCCTTGTACAGGCTCCGACGCCCCGCCCCGACGCCGGAAATCAGGCTCAGGTCGGACACCTCCTCGAGCCGGTCGCCGCACCACTCCCGCCACCGGCACATGTCGCACTGCTCGCACACAACCGGCTCGGCCAGCAGCGGTGCGGTCTCGTCGCCCAGGTGCTCCTCGGCCGCGGCGAAGATCCCCAGCCGGTAGGTGAACTCGAAGTTGTAGCGCGCCAGGGCACTCAGGCAGACGTCGGGATCGCCGTCGACGTGGTCGGGCGGAGGGAGGTTCGGCTCGGACAGGTCGTGCCAGACGATCACGCCCTCGGTGCCGCAGACGCCGGCCACGAACCACCCCGGCGACGCGATGCCGGCCGCGTCGAGCAGGGCGTAATAGTGCGCCAGCTGCATGAGGTCGCCCACATGCCGACGCGCGTTGCGCTCCGTGTCGGTCACCGCAGCGTCGAGGAAAGGAGTGGTCAGGTCCGAGACGAGAGCCGTGCCCGTCCCCTCCTTGCGCACATGGTCGAGCGTCTTGTGCGATTTGACCTCAATGGGCAGGTAGCCCCCATCGTGGCGCACCAGCAGATCGGGTTGGCCGACCCGGTGCGACTCGTGATCGACGGGAAGCCGACCGCCGGCGATGACCAGTGCCCCGGACTGCACCGCCTGCATGGTCTGCCATTCCCGGGCGTCGAGGTCCTCGGCGTCAATGACGACGGCACCTTCTACCCCCTCGAACAGGGCGGCCAGGGTGTCGTCCTCGTGCTTGTCGCCGGCCCGGAACAGCATCTGCAGGAACGGCGGGTCGGGCAGCGGCTCGCAGGGCTGCAGGACATCGAGCTGGACGCGCTGCGGGCAGGTCTTGGCGAAGTACGAATCCCTGGGCCTGATCTCGATGGCAACCACAAGGGCATTGTGCCGGGTGGGCGTGACACCTGCTTGGATCTGGTCGGGCCGCCCCCGACATCCCGGGCGGAACCGGCGCGGCGGCGCCCAAATTGCCCCTGGCCCAACCCCATTCTCACGCTTTCTAAGGGTTTCTTTAGACTTCGATCCCGAGCCTCTCCAGTCGGGGCTCATCTGGGGCCCCCGGCGGGGGCAGGTGGACCTCACCGTGCCGCTGTTCAACGAGTTCATCCGGGTAACGGCTGACCGGGCGCGACGAGCGGCCGCCTCCTCCCCGGGTCAGTTGGTCCGCAAAGGGGATGGTGGGCCAGTATCCGGGGCAGCCGATCCGGGCAGGACGACACGAAACCGGGTCACATCCACACCAACACCAACACCAACAAGGAGGAGCTGCTCATGGAGTCCTCGCGGGAGGGACCGGACACCGAGGCGTTCCGGGCCGAACTGCGCTCCTGGTTGGAGGACCACCTCACCCCCGAGGTGGTGGAGGCGGGCGGCTACCAGATCGAAGGCGGGTCCCTCGACATCCTGCGGGCCTGGAACCGCACGCTGGCCGACGGCGGGTGGGCGGCGCCCTCGTGGCCGATCGAGCACGGCGGCCGGGGGGCCGGCGTCCCCGAGCAACTGGCCTACCTGGAGGAGACCAACCGGGTGCGGGCGCCCGGCCCGGTCAATGTGATCGGCGTCTCCAACATTGCGCCGGCCATCATGCACTTCGGCACGCCCGAGCAACAGGAACGCTTCCTGCAGCCCATGCTGCGCGGCGATGAGATCTGGTCCCAGGGCATGTCCGAGCCCGATGCCGGCTCGGACCTGGCCTCGCTGCGCACCGCTGCCGTCGAGGACGGCGACGACTTCGTCATCAACGGGCAGAAGACCTGGAACTCACTGGGGCACTTCGCCGACTGGTGCCAGCTCTACGTGCGCACCGACCCGACGGCCAAGAAGCACGCCGGCATCACGTGCTTCCTGGTCGACCTGCGCACGCCGGGCATCGAGGCCCGGCCGCTGACCACCATCACCGGTGGGCAGTCCTTCGCCGAGCTCTTCTTCACCGACGCACGCGTGCCCCGCACGGCCATGCTCGGACCGCTGCACGCCGGATGGTCGGTGGCCATGACGACGCTGAGCTTCGAGCGGGCCGGCGTGGCGCGGCTGCACCTGGCGCTGGCCAACCGGCTCGACGAGCTGCTGGCCGACCCCCGGGCCAAGGAAGGCCTGGAGGACCCGGTGCTGCGGCAGCGGCTGGCCGGCCTGTACGCCGACATCAGGTGCATGCGCTTCCTGACGGAGCGATCGTTGTCCGACCCCGCCGCGGCCGGTGCGGGCGGCTCACTGGCCAAGCTGTCGTGGGCCCACTGCGACCAGGAGCTGGCGGCACTGGCCGTGGACCTCATCGGGCTCGACGCCCTGGTCGACTCGGACCGGTGGGGCGACAACCTGCTGGCGGTGCGCCAGGCCTCCATCGCCGGCGGCACCACCGAGATCAACAAGAACATCATCGGTGAGCATGTGCTGGGATTGCCGCGGTGACACCACCCGAGGTACGGGGCTTCTGGGCCGCCGCCACGGCGGACCCGGACCGTCTCGCCGTCATCGACCCCGACGGCCGGGAGTGGACCGCCGGCGACATCAGCGCGGCAGCCAATCAGCTCGTGCACGGCCTGCGCGAGCGGGGGCTGCAGCCGGGTGATCCGGTGGCGACCCTGCTGCCCAACCGGGCCGAGGTCATCGTGGTGCTCATGGCCCTGTTCCAGGCCGGTTGGAACTTCGTCCCGCTCAACAGCAACCTCACCACGGCCGAGGTCACGTACATTCTGAGGGACGCCGGCGCCAAGGCGCTGATCGCCGACGAGCGGTTCGCCGCCGTGGCCGGGCCGGCTGCCAACGAGGCTGGGGTGCCCGAGGCCGGGCGCATCTCCGTCGGTGCGGGTGCCATCCCGGGCTTCACCCCTCTCGACACCGTGCTGGCCGGCCAACCCGACGGGCCGCCGGCAGACCGGGTCGCCGGGCAGTTCATGCAGTACACCTCGGGCACGACCGGGCGGCCCAAGGCGGTCCAGCGCACACTCCCCTCGTTCGACCCCGAGACCTGGGTGCAGGTCTTCAGCGGCAACCTGCTGCGCTACGACATTGAGCCGGGCGGTGACGCGGTGCACCTG
>Ga0302157_10006514_pt1 | contig 12051 bp, 10 predicted proteins | sample I_Bog_N3_3_FD_193502 | JGI IMG/M metagenome (GOLD analysis project Ga0302157, IMG submission 193502) | Peat permafrost microbial communities from Stordalen Mire near Abisko, Sweden - I_Bog_N3_3 | ecosystem: Environmental > Terrestrial > Soil > Wetlands > Peat | place: Sweden: Abisko, Stordalen...
GTTCGGCGACATTTTGAGCGACGAAGCAGGCATGCTGACCGGTTCGCTCGGGAACCTCCCGAGCGCCACGCTCGGCGCGCGTGCGGACGCGACCGGACGCTTCGGACTCTACGAGCCGATCAGCGGCAGCGCGCCCGATATCGCCGGCACGGGCGTGGCGAACCCGATCGCGGCGATCCTCTCCGCCGCGCTGCTGTGCCGGTATTCGCTCGGCGACGACGCCGCGGCGCGCCGCATCGAGGGTGCGGTCGCGAGCGCGATCGCGAGCGGCGCGCGCACGCGCGACATCGCGCGCGGAACGGAAGCCGCGCTCGGCACGGACGCGTTCGGCGAAAGAGTTCTCGGAGCGCTGGCGGCCGCTTAGCGCTCTCGCCGCGCGCCGGCGACCACGCTTGCGACGAGCACGAGCGCGAGACCGCCGAAGAGCACGACGCCGCCCGCGCTCGGCGCGATCGCGTGCGCGGCCGCGAGGCCGCCGACGAGCGCGATCCAGACGGCGATCGCAAGCGCGAAGAGCCGGTCCTCGACGAAGAGGCCCGCAACCTTCGCGAAGACGGCGCGCACCGCGTTCATCGCGCGGCCTCCTGGGCGGCGCCCGGCCGCCGCGCGAGTGCGAACGCCGCGGCCGCGGCCGCCAGATAACCGCCGGCGAGCGCGAGCAGCGCGAGATCGTCGCCCTGCCAGGCGAAGCCGAAGCCTTCGCCGGTCCAGAACGTGCCGAACGCCGAGAGCATGATCCCCACGAGGAACTTCAGCGCGTTCTCCGGGACGCGCGCGAGCGGCGCACGGAGCGCGACGCCCGCGCCGATCACGACGATGCCCGCGAGCGCCGCGCCGAGGCTCGCGGGCACGAGCGCGCCCGCGGTCGCGCCGACCGCGATCACGATGAAGATCACCTCGAAGCCCTCCAGCACGACGGCGTTGAAGGCCGTGCCGGTTCCGAGCCAATCGAATCCCGCGCCCGCGAGCGGCGCGGCGCGCAGCCCCGTCACGCGGCGCTCGTAGACCTGCGCTTCATCCTTCATCGCAAGCGAACCGGCGTAGCGCAAGACGGCCTTGCGCAGCCAGCGCAAGCCGAAGAAGAGCAGCAGGATGCCGACGACGATTTGCAGCGTGCCGAGCGGCACGCGCCCGAGCGCCGGGCCGAACGCGAGCACGAGGAGCGCGAGCAGGGCAACGGCGGCGGCGGACCCGATCCCGGCCGAACGCCAGCCGCGCGTCGCGGCGACGGCGAGCACGATCGTGAGCGCCTCGACGAATTCGACGAGCGAGGCGAGAAAGGCGGGCAGGGCGGCGGAGAGCACGCAACGGACCTCGTGAGCGACGGGATTCGCGAGCGATGGCGTAAACTTACCCGAATGGTAACGAGTCCGCCACTTTCGGCGCAAGAACATTTTTTGGAAAACGGTCTCAAAGTGGTGCTCGTACCGGCCGCGGCGGCGCCGGTGGCCACGCTGCTCGTCGTCTATCACGTGGGCGCGCGCAACGAAGCGGTGGGTTACACCGGTTCCTCGCACCTCCTCGAGCACATGCTCTTCAAGGGGACGCCGGCCAACAACCGGCGCGTCGGCCGCGCCTTCGCCGACATCATGAACGAGATCGGGGCCGCGAAGAACGCGACCACCTGGATCGACCGCACGAACTATTTCGAGACCGTACCGGCGGAGTACTTGGAGCTCGCGATCGAACTCGAAGCGGATCGCATGCGCGGCGCGTTCATCGCCGACGCCGACCGGCGCTCCGAGATGACCGTCGTGCGTAACGAGCTCGAGCGCAACGACAACAACTCCGCGCGCGTCCTCAGCACCGCGCTCGTGGCCACCGCCTTCCGCGAGCATCCTTACCATCATCCGACGATCGGCTGGCGCACCGACGTGGAAGGCGTGCCCACCGAGCGGCTGCGCGAACTCTACGACACGTTCTATCATCCGAACAACGCGACCGCGTTCGTCGTCGGCGATTTCGATCCGGAGCGAACGCTCGCGACGATCGAGCGGACCTTCGGCGCGTTGCCACGCGCCGCGCACGCGATTCCCGACGTGCACACCGAAGAGCCGCCGCAGGCCGGCGAGCGCAGCGTGGTGGTGAAGCGGCCCGGCGACACCACGATCGTCGCGTTCGCGTTCCACACGCCCGCCGCGTTCGGTCAGCGTTCCGTGCTCTCGGCGCGCGATCTCGCGTCGCGCGTCGCCTCAGCGCCCGCCGACAACGACACTTATGCGCTCGACGTGCTCGCGCGCGTGCTCGGCCGCGGCCGCACGAGCCGCCTCTCGCGCGCGCTCGTCGACACGGGGCTCGCGCTCGAAGCGACGGCGTGGAACTGGGGTTCGCGCGATCCCGGACTCTTTCAAGTGGTCGCGAACGTCCGGCCCGGCGTCGCCGCGGAGCAGGTGCGCGGCGAGATCGAACGCGTGCTGGAAGCGCTTGCGGACCAAGGCCCCGACGCCGTGGAAGTCGAGCGCGCGCAAACGCAGATCGACGTGCAACGCGCGTTCGCCCGCGACGGAACGCTCGGCCTCGCGCAGCGTCTCGGCGAGTTCGAAGCGGTCGGCGGCTGGCGCCTCGACGACGATTTCACCGAGCGCGTCCGCGCGGTGACCGCCGAAGGGGTGCGCGAGGCGGCGCGAACGTATCTGCACGACGACAATCGCACGTTGGGGACGCTCGTACCCGGTTTGGCGAAAACGTTCGACGTCGTGGCCTTCGAGCCGGTCGAGGTGCGCGCGTCTGCCGAGGAAACCGTCGAAGCGGCGGCGCTCGCGCGTCCGCAGCCGCACCGCACCGCGCCGTTCGCGACGCGCATCGCGCGCGGCGCCGCGCCGAACGGTCTGGGGTGGCGTTACGTCGAGAGTCGCGAGAGCGACACCGTGCATCTGCGCGGCATCCTCGCGGCGGGGCCGGCCTACGCGCCCGAACGGCCGCTGCTGGCCACGCTCGTGGCGGAGATGCTCTCGCGCGGAACGCTGCGGCGCGAGCGGCGCGAACTCGAAGAGCGCCTCGAACGCGCCGGCATCCGGCGTTCCTATTTCGTGGACGACGATGCCGGCAACGGGCACGACGCGCTCGCGTTTCGCTTCGCCGCCGCCTGCACCGCGCCCGACCTTCCCGCCGTTCTGGAGATTCTCGCCGAGGAGTTGCGCGAACCGCGTTTCGACGAAGCGGAACTCGAACTCGTGAAAGCGGAGTTCGTCGGCTCGCTGCGCCTCGCGCGCACGAGCACGGGTTGGCGCGCCAACCAACGCTTCCTCGAACTCGCCTACGAACCGAACGATCCGAACGCCGGCCACGATATCGAGACGCTGCTCGCGAGCGTCGAGGCGATCGGCGTGGACGAGGTGCGCGCGTTTTGGCAGCGTCGTGTGTTACACGCGCCGCCGCTCGTCTCGGGGGCCGGAGCGCCTGCTGCGGCCGATTTCGAACGGCTGCTCGCGGCCTCGCTCGGCGCCGTGCCGTTCGTCTCGCACGTTCCGGTCGACGCGCCACCGATCGCGATCCGCGCGCGACCCGCGCGTGAGGTGCGGTCCGACGTGGAACTCGAACGGAAGTCGAACGTCGACATCGTGATCGGACACGCGACGACGCTCGTGCGCGCCGACGACGACTACGTCGCCGCCGTCGTGGCGAACGGCATCCTCGGACAGTCGACGCTCAGTTCGCGGCTCGGCCTGCGGCTGCGCGATCGCGAAGGCTTGACGTACGGCGTCACGAGTTCGTTTCTCGCGGCGGGGAAGTTGCCGGGCCCGTGGCGCATCGGCGTGAGCGTGAATCCGGCGAACGTGGATCGCGCGATCGCCTCGGCGCGCGACGTGCTCGCGCGCTACGCCGCCGCGGGACCGACGGAGCGCGAACTGACGCAACAGCGCAACTCGATGGCGGGCTCGCAGGCCGTCGCGCTCGCGACGAACGGCGGCATCGCGGCGCAACTCGAGCGGATGGCGTATCACGCGCTTCCCGACGACTACGTCGACGGCTATCGCGACCGGCTCGCGGCGATCTCGCGTGCGGACGTCGAGGCAGCGATCGCGAAGCATCTCGCGCCGGCGGAACTGATCGTCGCCGCGGCCGGCACGTTCGCGGCGCCCGCGATGGTGTGACGCGCGGAACGTTCCTCGGCTCCGCCGCGCTCGCGTTTGCTCCCCCGCTCGTGCCGCGCGACGCGCTCGCAACGCGCGCGGAATCGAGCGGGTACGCGGAAGCCTCGACGCCGGCCGACGTCCGGCGCCTGCTCGCCGAACTGGACGCGCGCGGCGCGCCCGTGACGGTCGCTTCGGCGGGAACGACGGTTGCGGGCCGCGACATTCCGTTCGCCGTGGCATCGCGGCCGCGCGTGCGGACCGCAAGCGACGCGCGTGCGCTGCGCCGCCCGCTCGTGTTGGTCGTCGCCGCCTCCGACGCCGCGAACCCGGCGGGCACGGAAGCGGTGCTTGCGATGCTGCGCGATCTCTGCCTCTCGCCGCGGAAGACGATGCTCGAGGAGGTGGTGCTCGTCGTGGTGCCGCTGCTCAACGTCGACGGAGCCGAGCGCCCCGGACCCGTGCGGACCAACGCTCCGCACCAGAACGGTCCCGAACGCGTCGGCAGCCCGGCGAACGCGAGCGGCACCTTCATCGATGCGGATTTCGTGCGCGTCGACGCGCCGGAGACGCGCGTGGTTTTGCAGCTCGTACGGTACTGGCAACCGCACCTCGTCGTTCACCTCACGTCCAGTGACGGCGGCTACCATCGCTTCGCGGCGACCTCCGCGCCGCCGCTCCATCCGGCCGCAGTTTCGACCGGCCCGTTCGTGCGCGACCGTCTGCTTCCGGCGGTGCGCGCCGAGTTGCGGCGCACGTTTGCGATGGAAACGTTTTCATCGGGCGGCTTCGGCTTCACGCAAGCGCTGCCCGCACCGCCTCCGTCGCCTGAGGATGAGAATTACGGATGGTTTCCGGGCGACTATCGCACGCGGATTTTAACGAACTATCTCGGCGTGCGCGGCGTTCCCGCGCTCTCGGTATCCGCCTACGGGCACGATCCCTTCGAGCGCCGCATCTTCACGACGCGCGCGTTCGTCGAATCCGTGCTCGGCTTCTGTTGCGATCGCGATGCCGAGGTGATGTCCGCGTCGCGCGCGGCGCGACGCTGGAGCGGCGGCGCCGTCCCCTTGCGCGCCGCGTTGCCCGCGACGCCCACGGCGATCGAATCGATCGACTACGAGAACCTCGTGCTCGCGGGCGCCGGCGAACGCGAAGCCGGCGTGCCGGAGGGTTTCGCGCGCACGGGAACGTACGGCAGCGCTACGTTGCCGGTGTACGATCGCTACGCCGGCGCGGACTATCGCGTGCAGCCGAAGCTGTTCGTGATTCCCGCCGCGCACGCGACCGGCATCGAACCCCTCTTGCAAACTCATGCGATCGCGTACGACGTCGCGCGTCGCTCGGAGGCCTACATGGTGCGGGACTATCTTTCCGGTCGCTGGTCCGCGCAGCGCCCCTACGCGGCCGCGACGGGCGACCTCCTCGTTCCGGGAGCGCAGCAGGCCGGGCCGCTCGTCTCGCTGCTCTTGGAGCCCGAGAGTGAGGATGGCTTCGCGCTTCCCGTGTTGCGCGTGGAACGCGACGCGTGAGCGACTGGAAGCACGACGGCGTCCGCGTCGTTTCCGGCGCGAATCTCGATACGAACACGCCGCAGACGCCGGGCATGAACCGCGCCGCCGCGATCACCCACGCGCGCGCCGGCGCGGAGAAGCTCTGGGCCGGTACCGTCACGATCCATCCCGACGCGAAGACGGGCGCGCACCATCACGGCGATCTCGAGAGCGTGATCTATGTGGTGAGCGGTCGCGCGCGCATGCGCTGGGGCGAGAGCCTCGAGTTCACGGCCGAAGCGGGTCCGGGCGACTTCATCTTCGTGCCGCCGTACGTGCCGCACCAGGAGATCAACGCGAGCGAGCACGAGCCGCTCGAGTGCGTGCTCGTGCGGAGCGGTCAGGAGCCCGTCGTGGTTAACCTCGACATCGCGGCCGCCGAATCGCCGCAAACGGTCGCTTGGATCGATCCGATTCACGGCGAATGATGCGCGCATGGCAACGACGATGGTTACGGGACAACCCGGTATCTTCGCGCTCGGCGATGCGGCGCACGGCTTCTTCGAATTCGCCCTAATACCCGGTGCCGATCGCGAAGCGTGCGTGCGCGCGGTGGCCGATCTGCGACCGCCGCACACGACGGTCGGCGGCGTGAACCTCGTGGCCGGATTTCGGCCCGACCTCTGGCGCGAGGTGGCGGCGAACGACATCCCGCCGGACGTGCACGGGTTCGATGCGCCGCTGCGCGCCGCCGATGGCTACGAGATGCCGGCCACGCAGGCGGACCTCTTCGTGTGGTTCGCCGCGGCCGCGTACGACATCGTTTTCGATTTGGGCACGGCCACGCTCGCGGCGCTTGCGCCCTACGCGACGCTCGCGCGCGAGAGCACCGGATGGTCGTACCGCCACAGCCGCGACCTCACCGGGTTCGAAGACGGCACCGAGAATCCGACGCTTTACGAGGCGCCGGGAATCGCGCTCGTCGCGACCGGATCGCCCGGCGCGGGTGGCAGCGTGCTGCTCTTCCAGCAGTGGCGCCACCTCGCGCGCGAGTTCGACGCGCTCCCCGAGGAAACGCAAGAGCGCGTGATCGGCCGCACCAAAGCGGACAGCGTCGAGTTCGACGATGCGACGATGCCCGCCGACTCGCACGTGTCGCGCACGAAGGTACTCCAAGATGGTGAGGAGCTAAAGATCTTCCGGCGCAACGTGCCGTACGGCAACGTGAGCGAGCACGGCACGCTCTTCATCGGCTTCAGCGCCGATCAGTCGCGCATGCACCGCATGCTCGAACAGATGGCCGGCATCGACGGCGGCCCGCGCGACGCGCTGACGCGCTATAGCACGCCGCTCACCGGCGCGTACTATTTCGTGCCCGCCGTTCAGTCACTCGCACGCTTCACGACGCCCGAAGAGGACTGACGGCCAGCAGCAACCCGTCACCCTGAGCTTGTCGAAGTTGTCACCCTGAGCTTGTCGAAGCTGTCACCCTGAGCTTGTCGAAGTTGTCACCCTGAGCTTGTCGAAGGGTGAACTCGGCAGTGAGTTCATGCTTCGATGGGCTCAGCATGACAAGCTCCTAGTGGTGCGGCCGGCTGCGGTCGACCACCGCCAAGCGAATTGCGAGCGCGAGCACGGCCGCCACGGAGCCGGCGAAGAGCGTCAAACCGATCGACATGTTCGGCGGAAATTTGAATGCCGCGAGCGTGGTCGCGCACAGGATCAGCAAGAGGATCGAACCGCAAGTCGCCGCCAGTTTTTCCATGCGCCGCTCTTTTGGCGCCGCTCGCTGGGTCGCCCTTCGACGGGTTCAGGGTGACAGCTTCGCGAGGCTCAGGGTGACGGGTCATTGTCATGCTGAGCTTGTCGAAGCATCCCGTCGCGGCGGTCGCGTTCGCTCGCTTCGGGCTGCCGTTTTTCGCTCGGTCCGTAGCCGCCGCCGCCGGCCGTGCGCACTTCTACGATGTCGCCTTCCTGCAGGCGCAGCGTCGTCTTCGCCGGCAACGCGGTGCGCACTCCGTCGCGCACGAGCGCATGCGCGCCGGTCGCCGCGTCGCCGCCGCCCTGCGCGCCGCGCGGCGCGGCGCGATGCCGTTCGGCGAGCAGTGAGAGGGTCGCCGTTCCCCGCGTGAGTTGAAAGCTGCGGATCAGTCCCGCACCCCCGCGATAGCGGCCCGCTCCGGCGCTCCCCTCCGCGAATTCGTAGCGCACGACGCGCAGCGGAAAGTCCCGTTCGAGCGCTTCGATCGGCGTGTTGAGCGTGTTGGTCATGTGAGCGTGGATTCCGTCGATGCCGTCGGCATCCGGACGCGCGCCCATCCCGCAGCCGTTGGTTTCGTAGAACGACCACGGCGTGCCGCGATCGTCGCCGCCCAGCATCACGTTGTTCATCGAACCGCCGCTCTGCGCGGGGATGCGCTGCGGTGCGAGCATGCCGAGCGCGAGCAGCACGAGATCGGCGTTGCGCATCGAGGTCTCCACGTTGCCGCCGGATACGGGCGCGGGGCGCAGCGGATTCAGCAGCGTCCCGGCGGGCACGCGCACCTCGATCGGTCGGAACGTGCCCTCGTTCATCGGGATCGACGGATCGGTGACCGCGCGAAACGCGTAGTAGATTCCCGAGAGCGTCACGCCGAGCACGGCGTTGAGCGGCGCGTCGATCTGCGCGGCGGTGCCGGTGTAGTCGAGCGTGACGCGATCGCCCGTCTTCGTGAGGCGCAGGCGTAATTCGATCGACGGCGCGCCCGTCATGTCTTCGAGCACTTCGGTCGCCGTGACGTCGCCGTCGGGAAGGTCGCGCAGCGCGGCACGCGTGCGCGCTTCGCTTGCGTCGAGGGCGCGTTCGATCGCGGATTCGAAGTCTTCGATGCCGTAGCGATCGATCAGTTCGCGCACGCGCCGCTCGCCCGTCAGGTTGCCGGCGATCTGCGCGCGCAGGTCGCCGGTCCGCGCGTGCGGCGTGCGCGAATTCGTGCGAAAGAGTTCGAAGACGGACGCGTCGGGAAGGTTGCGGGTCACGAGCCGCAGCGGCGGCGAGATGAAGCCTTCCGCGAAGAGGTCGCGCGCGTCGGGCGGCATCGATCCCGGTACCGCACCGCCGACGTCGGCGTGGTGCGCTTTGTTGACGGCGAACGCCACGAGTTCGTCGCGCACGAAGATCGGCCGGATCACGGTTACGTCGTTGAGATGCGTGCCGGCGAGATAGGGATCGTTCACGACCCATTGGTCGCCCGCTTCGAGCACGACGCCGCGTTCGTCGAGCCACGCGAGCGTCTGCCGCAATCCCCACGGCAGCGAGCCGAGGTGCACGGGAATGTGCTCGGCCTGAGCGATCAGGCGCCCGCGCCGGTCGAAGACGGCGCACGAATGATCGAGGCGCTCCTTGATGTTCGCGGAGTACGCCGCATTGCGGATCGCGATGCCCATCTCTTCGCTCGCATACGTGAGCGACGATGCGACGATGGCCGCCGTAATCGGATTCACGCGTCCTCCGTCGTCGGCGGCGCGAGCGCCTCTTTTTCCAAGAGTACGTTCTCGAAGGGATCGATCGTCGCGCGCCAGCCCGGCGCGACGTACGTCGTGGCGTCGTACTGTTCGAACACCGCCGGCCCGACGAGCTCCGTACCGCGCGGTAGCCGTTCGCGCGCGTACACGGGCGTTGCGCCGAGTTCGGCGCCGTTCCAGATCGCGCGCGTCTCCAGGAGCGCGTCGTGCGGCGGCGGCGCGGGATGCACGGGCGCGCCGGCGACGAGCTGCGGCTTCGGCGTGCGGCCGAGCGCGATCGAACGCGCGGTGACGATCTCGACCGCTTCGTCGCGCGCCGCGTAACCGTAACGCGCTTCGTGCTGCAGGTGAAACGCGTCGAGCGTCGCTTCGAGCGAACCCGCGGGCACGGTGAGTTCGAACGACTGTCCGACGTAGCGCAGATCGACTTCACGCGCGAACGCCCGGTCCGCCTCCGCTACGCCCTGCGCGGCGAGTTCTTCGTTGCCGTCGCTTGCGAGCGCGTCGAGCGCGGTGCCGAGCGCGCCCCACGCCGCGGCGTCCGCGCGCGCGACGAACGAGCGGCTCGACGCGACGCGGACGTCGGCCGCGAGGAGGCCGTATGCCGAGAAGAGCCCCGGATGCGCGGGGATCACGATGCGCCGCACGCCCACCTCGGCCGCGACCGCGCACGCGTGCAGCGGGCCGCCCCCGCCGAACGCGACGAGCGTGAAGTCGCGCGGATCGTGCCCGCGCTCCACGGAGACGATGCGCAGCACCTTCGCCATGTCGGAGTCCACGATGGCGAGGATGCCGGCTGCCGCGGCCGTCGCGTCGCCGTTCGCGATCTCCGCGATCGTTTCGACCGCGCGACGAGCACGGGCGGCATCGATCGGAAACGCGCCGCCGAGGAGCGCGCGCGGATTCAAACGCCCGAGCACGACGTTCGCATCGGTCACCGTTGGGCGCTCGCCGCGACCGTACGCCGCCGGTCCGGGATCCGCGCCCGCCGAGAGCGGCCCGACCCGTAGCGTCCCGCCGCGGTCGAGCCAGGCGATCGTTCCGCCGCCCGCGCTCACCTCCGCGAGATCGACGAACGGAAAGCGCACGGGATATCCGCTGCCCCGGACCGCGCGGCCGCTGTGGGTGGCGCCGGCGGCTTCGAATTCGGTTGCGATCTCCGGCGCGCCGCCTCGGATCGTCGCGGCCTTCGCCGTCGTGCCGCCCATGTCGAACGAGAGCACGCGCTCGAGTCCGAGCGCCCGTCCGAGGAACGCCGCCGCGATGGCGCCGCTCGCCGGTCCGCTCTCGATCGAAGCGGCCGGGCGGCGCGCCGCGACGTCGAGCGACGACATGCCGCCGTCGGAGCGCATCACGTAGAGGGGCGCGCGAATGCCTGCCGCTCGCAGCCCCGCGAGCAAGCGGTCGAGGTAACCGCGAACGATCGGCGTGAGCGCCGCGTTCACCACCGCGGTCGAGAAACGTTCGTACTCGCGGAACTCGCGCACGAGTTCGGCGGACGTGGTCACCGCGATGCCCGGCAGCAGCTCGCGCAAACGTTGCGCGATCGCGAGTTCGTGCGCGTCGTTCACGTGCGCGTGCAGCAAGCCGATCGCGACCGTTCGAATGCCGCGCTCGGCGATCGCCCGTGCGATCGCGTCCACCTCGCGCAGATCGAGCGGGACGCGCACGCTGCCGTCCGCGTCGCGGCGTTCGTTCACCACGAAACGATCCTCGCGCCGCGCGAGCGGTGGTGGCCGTCGCACGCTCAGGTCGTAGATCGCGCTGCGGTTCTGCCGTCCGATTTCGAGTACGTCGCGAAAGCCCGCGGTGGTCACGAACGCGACGCGCGGAAGCTCGAGGTGCACTTGGCCGAGCAAGGCGTTCGTGCCGATCGTGCTCGCGTGCGAAACGAGTTCGATCGCGTCGGCGGCGACGCCGGCGTCGAGCAGCGTCGCGACCGCTGCGAGCGCGCCTGCCGCGGGATCGCGCGGCGTCGTGGGAACCTTCCGACGCACGATCGCGCCGCTCGGATCGTGCGCGATCAGATCGGTGAACGTGCCGCCGACGTCGATCCCCACGCGCATCCCGCGAACCCGTCCCGTCTCCACGCCGCTCCGTTCTCTTTGGAATTTCTCAGACGATCTTAACCTCGTCTGCTAGCTTCGCCCGCTTCTCGGCCGAACGCACCGGCATGAGAGTTCACTCGATTCGCATTGCCGTCTCGCTGTTCTTCGGCGCGTGTGCGCTCGCCGCGTGCGGCGGAAACGGCTCGAACTTCAATAATTTTCCGAACGTGCAATGCGTCTATCCCACGGGCACGGTCGTGGCGCTCGCGTACCCGGCGCCCGGCGCGGTCGGCGTGCCGGACTCGCCGGGCCAGATCGTGATCGCGGCCTCGCCCGCATTGCCGAACACGTGGCAGGTCGTGCTGCAAGTTCCCGGCGGCGGCGTGGGCTACGAAGCGCTCCTCAATACGATCGCTCCGAGCGCGGTGCCGACGCCGTACGCCACGCCGAGCTTCGCGAGCCCCATCTATGAGACGAGCGGGCTCACGAGCGCGCTTCCGTCGGCCACGACGGTCACGGTACTGCTCAACAACACGGCGTCGAACTGCAACTCGTATCCGGCCGTCGGTTCGTTCACGACCCAGTAGGTGGGAATAATCGCTATAGCGGTCTCCATTTGCGTCGCCTATATTTGAGCGCATGTTGGATCCGCAAGCGCGTGCATTTCTCGACCAGATGGCGGCCGCCGGTGGGCCGCAGTTGCACGAGTTACCGCCCGAGGTCGCGCGCGAAGCCGTGACCGGCCTGACCGCGCAACTCGGCGGGCCGCCCGAGGACGTCGCGGAGGTGCGCGACCTTGCGATTCCCGGCCCCGCCGGCGCGATTCCCGCGCGCGTCTACGTGCCCTCCGGCGCGACGCCGCTGCCGGTACTCGTCTACTATCACGGCGGCGGATTCGTGGTCGGCAGTCTCGACGGTTGGGATCCCATCATG
>Ga0302157_10006515_pt1 | contig 12047 bp, 9 predicted proteins | sample I_Bog_N3_3_FD_193502 | JGI IMG/M metagenome (GOLD analysis project Ga0302157, IMG submission 193502) | Peat permafrost microbial communities from Stordalen Mire near Abisko, Sweden - I_Bog_N3_3 | ecosystem: Environmental > Terrestrial > Soil > Wetlands > Peat | place: Sweden: Abisko, Stordalen...
GCGGAAACCGCCATTTCCCCCCCCTCCGGCCGGCCCCCAGGGATCGGCGATATTAACCATTGGTCAACCACTGTGGCCCGCGGGTTTCGCGGCGTCAAGCGCGCTTGACGGCGGCCGTAGCCCCTATTCGCGCCGTAGTAGCCGCTTTATAAGCAGCCCTTCAGTTTGGGCCGCAAATGAGGGCGCCATGTATAAAATCGACGACCTCGACATAAGCCTCGTGGACGAGGCGATGCTACGTCGGCGCGCCGGGCCGGACTTCAGCCTCGGCGACAGCGTCGTCGTCGATATCGCCTGCACACCGGCTTTCACAACGCGCTACACGGCGCTCGCCACTCCGCAGGGCCTGGGAGAGCGCAACCGAATTACGATCTGGTATGTCGAGAGCCTGCTGCGCGCCTTTGGCGATCCCCACTATCTCGAAGAATGCGGCGTCAGCGAGGGCGCCTTGGTCTTTCAGGGCACCGATTGCCCGCACGATTTACCCAGCGTCGCCTGGCAGACCAAGCGCGACTATTGCCAAGTCTGCCTGGTTCCCGATTTCTACTATGTGCGCGACCATCAGTTCGAACGCGAACGCGGCGCGATCGATCCCTATCTGGAATGGCCCGAACGGCGCGGCATGTTCTTTTGGCGCGGCGGCACGACTGGCTCCTCCGACCTGACCGCCGACAGCATCCTCGCCCTGCCCCGTTATCGGTTGTGCGAAATCGGCGCCCGCTTCGGCGCCCAGGCCGATTTCGGCTTCTTCCATGTCGTGCAGACGCGCAGCCCCGAAGACGCCGCCGCCGTCGAGGCGCTGTTGCAGAGCCGCAACTGGCTGCGGCCGTTCCTGCCGCTGGAGCTGTTCCCGCAGTTCAAATTCATCGTGCAGATCGACGGCAACGGCAATTCCTGGCAACTGCTGCGCAAGCTGCGGCTCGGCTGCTGCATGGTGATGGTCGACAGCGACTGGCGGCTCTGGCACCACCACGCCCTGCGCGCCTGGGAACATTACGTTCCCGTCGCCCAGAATTTGAGCAATCTCGCCGAGCGCATGGACTGGTGCCTGCGCCACGACGAAGAAGCGCGAAAAATCGCTCAGCGCGGGCGAAGGCTGGCGCTGTCGGTGGATTTCGAAAGCGAGATGCAGTTTGCGGCGAAGCTGGTGTTGGATCAGGCGATGGGGGGGTAGGCGACGAACTTCTCGGACTCGACGGCGGGCCAAGCACGGGCGATTTTGGGCGCAAGCCCCGACAGGCGCGCGAGGCCATCGAATTTGCGCCCCATGTCTCGGCCCGGGTTCGCCAAACGGATCGAGCGGGATCGCTCAGGCGACGAAGCGGAAAAGCTGCGCAGGCGAGTCTGTGAGTATGACCCGCCGCTCGGCTTCGTTGGTCACGAGGTCGTCGAAGGCCTTCCTCGCCTTGGCCGGGTTCATCACGGATTCGAACTGCGTGTGCGGCCAGTCGCTGCCCCATACGAGCCGGTCGAGGCCGAAGGCGTCGCGCAACAGGGGGTAAGCCGCCGCGGCGATGGTCTCGCCCTTCGGCCCGCTGCGATATTGCGCGGACAGTTTCACCCAGACTTTTCGCGAGCGTCCGAACGACAGCAATTGTTTGAAGCCGGGATCGTCGACCCCGAGTTCCTTGTCGGGCAAGCCGAAATGGTCGATGACCACCGTCGCGCCGGCGTCGATGAGCTTCGGCAGCAGGCTTTGCCAGCGCTTGGCTTCCGCCTGGATTTCGACCTGCCAGCCGAGGTCGGCCAACCGCGAGATATGCGTCGACCAAAGCGCGCTCGCCAGATCGGGGTCGGGCTTGCCGATCAGGTTGAGGCGGATTCCCACGGCGCCCTTGCCGTCGAGCGCGCGCAAATCCTCGATCGAAATCGTGGGGTCGACGACGACCACGCCGCGCAGCCGGTTCGGCGCCGTGGCGAGCGCCAGCAGCAGATATGAATTGTCCGTCCCGAGGAAGCTCGGCTGAATGAGCACGCCCTGCGACATGCCGTCGGCCTCGAGCATGGCGAGATAGTCGGCGATGCTGGCGTCGTAGCTGGGCGCGTAGCGGATCGCCGGCGCCAGTTTGAGTTCGCGCGTAAAAACATGCGCATGACAGTCGATGCCCACGATGTTCTCCTTGGCGCGAGCTGGGGTTTGAGCGCCGACGACGAGCAGCGACGAAACGGCGGACAGGCAGAAGTCTCGTCGGTTGACCATGCTCAGGCTCCTTTCGTCGACAGGTTCGCATTGACGAGCGCTCCGTCGAGCGCCTTGCCGCGAGTTTCGGGGAGCAGAAGGACGGCGACCGCCACGAGGCCGTAGGCGACGCCAGCGTCGATGCCGATGGCCGCGCCCAGCGACATGCTGGAGCTCATGTAGCCGATCAACGGGGGCAGCATCGCGGAAAGGATGCGGCCGAAGTTGTAGCAGAATCCCACACCCGACCCGCGCATCCCCGCGGGATAGAGTTCGCTGAACAGGGCGCCCATGCTCGCCGGAATGCCCGCAGCGCAGAAGCCCAAGGGAAAGCCGAGCAGCAGCATCGCCTGACCGCCGATCGGCAGAAGCAGATAGGCGACGGTGATCGCGGTGCAGCCGATGGCGAACAGCAACACCGTGTTGCGGCGCCCGAGACGGTCGAGGAGATAGCCGGCGGCGACGCAGCCGAGGCCAAAGGCTACGATGATGACGCCGAGATAGGCGCCGGTCCCCATCACCGAGAGGCCGCGTTCGGTCTTGAGGTAGGTCGGCAGCCAGGAAAACAGGCCATAGAAGCCGCCGTGCGCGCCGAAGCCCAGCACGCCGCCCAAAAGAGTCACGCGCAACATGTCCGGTCGGAGAACGCCGAACAGCGCGGAGAGAAAGCTCGTCTGCGCCTGTTCGCCTCGCGCCTTCACTGGATCGGGCAGATTGATGGTGCTCCAAACGACAAGGAGGGCGGGAAGGAATCCGACGCCGAAAGTGACGCGCCAGGCGAGATCGGGCGACAGATACGAATAGGCCGCCGCATAGAGCAGAACCGCGCCGCCCCATCCGACCGCCCAACCCGACTGCACCACGCCCATCGCCCGTCCCCGGTGCTCGGGTCGGATCGTCTCGGCGACGAGCACGGCGCCGGCCGCCCATTCCGCGCCGAAGCCGAAGCCCTGAATGGCGCGAAGCGCCAGAAATTGGCCGAAGCCGTCACAGAACGCCGAGACCAGCGCGGTGACGCCGAACCACAGCACCGTGATCTGCAGCGCTCTGACGCGGCCGAGCCGATCGGAGAGCGCGCCGCCGAGCCACCCGCCCAGCGCGCCCGTCACCAGGCCGACGCCGGTCAGAACGCCCGCATCGGTCTTGTTGATGCCCCAGGCGACGATCAGCGCAGGGATTGCGAGGGAGAACACCTGGACGTTGAGGGCGTCGACCGCCCAGCCTCCGAAACAGGCCCAGAAAGTCCGTTTCTGTGTCGGCGTCGAGTCGGAATACCAGCCTGCCATTGCGCTCTCCCTCTCATTTATCAGACGCGACCCGTTTGATTTGGTCAACTAGTCCTATATATGACTAGAGTACCTAGAGGCCCTGGCGTTGTCAAGGCAGGAGTTAACGGATTTCGACCTCGTAGCGGAACGTGGCGCCGGGAGCCCAGGAGCGCCGCCATTCCAAAGGCTTCCGGTTGTAACCGAAGGCGAACCGCTCGATCGTCACGATCGGAGTTCCCGTCGCGAGTTCGAGCAACTGCGCCTGCCCGGCGTCGGCGGCTTCGACGGTCAGCGTCTCTTTGGCGAAGGCTACGATTTCCCCGCAAATCCGCTCATACATCGGATAGAGTAGCGGGTCGAAGTCGGACGCTTCCAAAGCCAGGAGGGCTTCGAAACGGGCCTTCGGCAGCCAGATTTCTTCACTCAGAACGGGGCGTCCGTCAAAGAGTCTCACTCGATCCAATCGGATGACTTCGGTCGTGCTCGGCAGTTCGAGCTTTCCCGCCACCTCGGGCGGCGCGGCAAGGGCGCCGCGAAACAGAACCCGACTCTCCGGAACTTCGTGGCGTCCCCCGGGACCATGAAAGCGCAGGAAGCGAAGGAAAGAGGACTGGAAGTTCGGCCGCCGGACGAAAGTGCCCTTGCCTTGCACTTTCTCGACGAGTCCATCTTCCACCAACGCCTGTATCGCGCGTCGGACCGTACCCACCGCGACGTCTTGCGCCTCGGCCAGCTCGGCCTCGCTCGGGATCGCCTCTCCCGGCCCCCAGACTCCGTTCGATATCTGCCTGGCGATCTGTTCGCGCAGCCGCTGATAGAGCGGAAGCCTCTGATCGACCGGCGGAAATTGCGACAGGTTACTCATCTATATGATTATACGTCGTGGCGTCCCCTGCGTGTCAAGACGCATCGCCCGCCAGGGCGAGGTAATCGGCCTTCATTCGATTTCGGCATTGCGGCGACGCGCTCTCCATTTGCGATTTGCCCCACGCCCGATCGGGCGCGGCTGCATTCGCGGCGCCTCCATGTGAATTCCGCCTCCCCCTCAAATCACCCCCGCCGCCTTCAACTCCGCCACCCGCTGATCCCCAAACCCGCGTTCGCGCAAGATCGCTTCGCTGTCGGCCCCCAGCGTCGGCGGGGGGCTGGCGATTTCGCCGGGGGTGCGCGAGAAACGTGGCGCAGGCGCGGGCTGATCGCCGCCCTCGCCCTGCGTGAACGTTCCCCGGGCGACGTTGTGGGCGTGCCCGGGCGCCTCCTCCATGCTGAGGATCGGGGTCACGCAGGCGTCGGTGGGGGCGAAGATATCCGCCCATTCGTCGCGCGGGCGCACGGCGAAGGCGTCCGTCAGCGCGGCGCGCCACGCCGGCCAATTCTCGGGGTTCCAGCGGTCGCCGAGAGCGCCCGCGTCGATCCCCAGCGCTGCAATCAACGCCGCAAAAAACTGCGGCTCCAGTGGGCCGATGGCGACATGTTTGCCGTCGGCGCAGGCGTAGGCGCCGTAGAACGGCGCGCCGCCGTCGAGCAGGTTTTTCGCCCGCTCGTCGCGCCAAACGCCGTTGGCCTTGAAACCGTAGATCATCGCCATCAGCGCCGCCGCGCCGTCCGTCATCGCCGCGTCGACCACCTGCCCGCGTCCGGAGCGCCCAGCTTCCCACAAAGCGCACATCACGCCGAAGGCGAGCATCATCGCCCCGCCGCCGAAATCGCCGACCAGATTGAGCGGCGGCGCCGGCGTCTCGCGCGAGCCGATGGCGTGCAGCGCGCCGCTGAGCGCAATGTAGTTGATGTCGTGTCCGGCGGTGGAGGCGAGCGGCCCGTGCTGACCCCAGCCGGTGACGCGACCGTAGACCAGCTTCGGATTCGCCTGCAAACAGACGTCCGGACCCAGCCCGAGGCGCTCCATGACGCCGGGACGAAAGCCCTCGATGAGCGCATCCGAGCCGGCAATCAACTCCAGCGCGGCGGCGACCCCCGCCGGGCTCTTGAGATCGAGCGCGAGCGAGCGCCGGTTACGGTCGATGAAATTGGCGTGTTTGACGGCGGCGAAGGCGTCGCCGGAGGCCGCGCTCTTGCGGTCGATGCGGATGACGTCGGCGCCGAGGTCGGAGAGCATCATGCCGGCGAAGGGCGCGGGTCCGAGGCCCGCCATTTCCACCACTTTCAATCCCGCCAACGGCCCCATCGTTCCCCTCCCCCGAGTCGCGCCTTTTCGCGCGCGATAGAAGCGGCGGCCGCCGCCGCGGTCAATACGGCAATCCTGCCAGACAATTGTCGAAACCCGTTGGGCGTTCTTTAACCAATCCGGCGCTAGGGTTCGCCCGCGTTCCCTCTCCGCCCGTCGCGCGTTGAAGGCATGAAGCCGCGGGAGCGCGCCGGCGCCGATCCGGCCTTTTCACCACCCTTTCCGCGCGCCCCTTTGCGTCCGCCGTCGCGAGCCGCCCCATGTCGTCATTCCTCTCGAACGCCGCCCGCCGCATCGAGAATTTGCGCGTTTCCACCAAGATCATTTTCAGTTTTGCGATCGTCTTTGCCTGCTCCGTAGGCTTCGGCGAACTGGCTATGAACCGGATCAACGGCGTCGATGGCGCGGCGGCGGACGTTCGCTCGCATTGGCTGCCGCGCACCCAAGGACTCGGTAACCTGCTGTTCCTGGCGCAGCGCTTCCGGGTCATCGAGGCGACATTGGTGATGGCGTCGATGGACGACAAGGCCGCCGAGGCGAAGACGCTGCGCGGCTTGCGCGATCAGATCGCAACGGCGTTGAAGGCCCAGGCCGCTCTGGCGCGCGACGACGGCGAGCGCGCCCATTTGGCGGCGATCGCCGACGGCTGGCGGAAATACCTCGAGCTGGACCAGCAATTCATCGACTTCGCCACGATGGACGGCAGCAACGCTGCCGCCGACATGTACCGTGGCGGGATGCGCGTCACGATCCACGACTTCCAGGACCTGCTCAACAAGGAAGTGGCCGCTAACGTCGCCAGCGGCGACGCAGCCGCAGACCAGGGCACGGAAATCGGCGCCGCCGCGCGCCGCGACATCGTGGCGATGATCGGCGTCGCCGTGATCATCTGCACGGTCGTCGGCTATTCCTTATGGCGCGGGGTCTCCCGACCCATCGCCGCATTGACCGGCGTGATGAGCGAACTCGCCAAGGGCCGGCGCGACGTCACGATCCCCGCGCTCGATCTCGACAACGAAATCGGCGAAATGGCGCGCGCGGCCAAAGTGTTTCAGGACGACAGCCTCGCTCGCCGCGACCAGTTGCGCTTCGAAGCCGACACCCAACGCGCGGCCGCCGACACCGAGCGCGAACAGGCCGCCGCAGAGCGGACGCGCGTGAACGACGAGTTGCGCCGGGCGATGACCGGGCTCGGCGAAGCCCTGAAGCGGCTCGCCGCGGGCGACCTGCAATCGAGCCTCGGCGACGGCTTTTCCTCCGACTATGCGGGTGTGCGCGAGGATCTGAACAAGGCGACCGAGCGGTTGCGCGAGGCGATGGTCGCGGTCGGCGCCTGCGCCGACTCGATCGGCGCCGGCGTCGGCCAGATCGCCAGCGCCTCCGGCGATCTGGCGCAGCGCACGGAACAGCAGGCCTCCAGCCTCGAAGAAACGTCCGCGGCCCTGCAACAAGTCTCCTCAGGCGCGCGCAAGAACGCGGACGCCGCCGCGCACGCCCATGACGTGGTCGCCGCCGCCGATCAGGCGGCAAAGAAGAATGCGGGCGTCGTCACCGCGGCCGTCGCGGCGATGGACGCGATTTCGAAGTCGGCGACCCATATCAGTCAGATCATCGGCGTCATCGACGAGATCGCCTTCCAGACCAATCTGCTCGCGCTCAACGCCGGCGTGGAAGCGGCCCGCGCGGGCGACGCCGGTAAGGGTTTCGCGGTCGTCGCCTCCGAAGTGCGCGCTCTGGCCCTGCGCTCGGCAGAAGCCGCCAAGGAGATCAAGACCCTCATTTCCGCGTCGGGCGCCCAGGTCAAGACCGGCGTCAAGCTGGTGGGCGAAACCGGCGCGGCGCTGGCGGGCGTCGCCGATCAGGTCTCGCATATCGCCGGCATCGTCAATCAGATCGCGACGCAAGCGCGCGAACAGACGACTTCGTTGGATTCGGTCGCCGACGCGCTCGGCCGCATGGACCTGATGACGCAGCAGAACGCCGCGATGGTCGAGCAATCCAACGCTGCGACGCAGTCGCTGTCGCGTGAGGCCGAGCGATTGACGAGCCTGATGGGGCAGTTCGACGTCGGACGCGAACGCCGCGCCGCACCCTCCGCGCCCAAACCGCCCGTTCCCCTACGCCCGGCCGCGCCAACCGCAAAGCCGGTCGTGGCGCCCGTCAGGACGGCGCGCCGGGCGGCGAGCGGCGGCGCGGTGGCGGTCGCTCGTAACGATTGGTCGGAGTTCTAGAGCGATCTCCGACCGATCCGCGGACGCCATTCGGAGCGTCGACCTTCAGGTCGACGACCCCGCCCGCTTCGTCGACCTGGAGGTCGACGCTCCTCAAGCGCCAAGGGACGGACCAAGCGCCGATTCCATCCGGTCGGAATCCGTTCCGGCCGGCCGCCGCCTCACGCCGCCAGACAGCACTTCTTGTATTTCTTGCCGCTGCCGCAGGGACACGGATCGTTGCGGCCGACGTCGCGGTGCGGATTGACGTAGGGCGTCTCGCCGTCGTCGATGCGCACGCCCGCCTCGCCGCCCTCGTCCGCGTCCGCCCCACCGGCAAAAGTCTCGATCGTCGAACCGAAGGGCTCGATATGCTCGTCGCGAAACACGGCAAGCCCGTCGGGATCGGCCTTCGCGCGTTTCAGATCGCCGTAGAAATGTTTGATGTCGGTCGTCTCGTTGGAGACCGCGCCGCGCGAAAAGGCGCGCGCGACTTCCGAGCTCAACGTGTCGTAGCCGAGCGCGCCGACGACGACCGCCCAGGCCGGGCCCAATGTCTCGCAATCGGCCGAAGTTAAGGCCGCCCCGCGTTCGAGCAGATAGGCGCGCATCGCTTCGTCCGGGAGGGCGGCGCGCTCGCGAACCAGAAACCCGAGCGCATGCAGCGCCGCCGCCCGCGCAAAGGGGTCGGCGCCGGCGGCCTCTAACACGCGCTGCAACGGCTCGGCGTCGCCGTCGAACAGATTGATCAACATCGGCGCCAGGGTCTCGGTCGTGGAGTCGCCGAGCCAGAAGTAGATGTCGGCTTCGCGTTGCAGAATCTGGCAGAGCGGCCCGTAGGCGCGCTCCTCGCGTTTCTCCGCGCACAGATGGATGGCGAAGAACAGGGCGGAGAGGTCGTCGTCGCCGAGTTTCGCCCCCGCCGCGAAATTGCGCAGCTTGGAAATGAACCGCGGCGCCGCCTCGCCCCAGTGGTCGAGCGACCATTGCAGCGCCTCCAGGGGCAAGTCCTCGCCGGTTCCGAGCTGTCGCCAGGCTTCGTCGACATTCATTGCCAAATCTCCCCTTGCCTGAACGGCGCCGCACTGTAGCCGGGGTCGCCGACCCCGGCCGCCGCTCGACTGCCCGGCCGGCCTCAGCGAGGCCGGCTACATCTCAGCCCCAGAGCGCCCGCGCCGAGCCATAGATCATCGCCAGGCCCGACAATAGCAGCAACCCCAGCACGAAACGGGAAAACGACTGTTCCGAGAAACGGTGATAGACCCTTGCACCGAACAAGCCGGCGACGACGAGCGCCGGCGCCGTCACCGCCAACAGCTTCAACGCCTGCAAGTTGAACGCGCCGGTCGCCGCATAGACCGACAGCGTGAACACATGCATGGCGATGTTGTAGGCCTGCATCGTCGCCCGCCGCAGATCCCGGCTCCAGCCGCGCAATTGCGTCCACATCGCCGGCAGGAAGCCGGACATGCCGCCCAACCCGCCGAGCACGCCGCCGATAAACCCGGCGACGGCGTCGAGCGGCCGGCCGCCGCCCTTCACCAGAGCCGGGTTGCGGGCGATGAGGCCGTAGCCGCCGTAGAAGGTCAGGAATATGCCGATCGCGAAGCGGAACCGCACGGGATCGGCGTGATGCAGCAGGAACGCGCCGATCGGCACGCCGACGAGGCCGCCGGCGACCAACGGCAAGATGCGCCGCCACTCGTATCCGCCGCGCACCTGAAGGAAGCTGACGAACTGCCCGAGCAACCCGCCGAACACCGCCAGTTGGGCGGCGATTTCCGGCGGCAACCCCCAGGCCCAGACGCTGAGCGCGACCAGCGCAAAAGCGAAGCCGGTGATTCCCTGCACGAAGCCGGCGAGCGCCGCGCCTGACAGCGCGACGGCGAGCGTCGCGAAGGTCGCGTCCATCAAATCAGCCGCCGCCCTTGCGTTTGAACGCGGCTTCGCGGATCGCCGTCAGCGTCGTCGACGGCGTGATCGCCTCCGGGTCGGTCTTCACGTGCAGGATCGCCGGCAGGTTGGCGGCGAGCGCCCGCTCGAAGGCCGGCTCGAATTCCTCCGTCGTCTCCACCGTCTCGCCGTGGCCGCCGAAGGCCCGCGCCAGCGCGGCGAAATCGGGATTGCGCAGCGCGCTGGCGACCGCACGGCCCGGATACTCGCGCTCCTGATGCATGCGGATGGTGCCATAGAGCCCGTTGTCGACGAGCACCACGATCACGTTGACGCCATATTGCACGGCGGTGGCGAATTCCTGGCCGTTCATCAGGAAATCGCCGTCGCCGGTGAAGGCGATGACGACGCGGTCGGGATGCAGCTGCTTGGCCGCGATCGCCGCGGGAAGGCCGAAACCCATCGATCCCCCGGTCGGGCCGAGCTGCTGCTCGACCTTGCGGAAGCGCAGGAAACGGCCGACCCAGATGGTGAAATTGCCGGCGCCGGTGGCGAAGATGGCGTCGGGGACGCGGCGGCGAAGGGAAAACATCACCTCCGAGAGCTGGACTTTGCCCGGCCCGTGCGGCGCCTGCTCGGACCACGCGAGATAGTCGGCGCGCGCCTGCCGGGTCGCTTCCGACCACGGGACATGCGTCGGCGGCTGCACGGCCTCCAGCGAGGCGGCGAAGGCGGGGGCGGTGGCGACGATCCCGAGGGTCGGCGCATAATTGCGGCCGATCTCGTGCGGGTCGCAATGGACATGCACGAATTTCGGCTTCGGCGTGGGGATGGCGAACAGCGTGTAACCCTGCGACGCCGCTTCCGACATCCGCCCGCCAATCAACAGCACGAGGTCGGCGGCCTCGATACGCGCCTTCAGCTTCGGGTTGATGGAGAGCCCGACTTCGCCCGCGTAATTCGCATGTTCGCCGTCGAGCGCGCTGGCGCGGCGGAACTGGCCGACGACGGGCAAATCGAACCGTTCGGCGAAGCGCATCATCGCCGCGCTCGCCGTTTGCGTCCAGCCGGGGCCGCCGACGATGGCGATGGGGCGCTCGGCCGCCCAGATCAGTTTCTGCAGCTCCGCCATTTGGGTCAGGCCCGGCCAGATCGGCGCCGGTTCGACTCGCTGCGCATCCGGAACTTCGGCGAGGTCGGTCAGCATGTCCTCGGGCAGCGAGACGACGACCGGGCCCGGCTTGCCCTGCATCGCGATATGCCAGGCGCGCTGGATCACTTCGGGGATCTGCGCGGCGTCGTTGATCTCGGTCACCCACTTGGCGGTCGATCCGAAGAACGCGCGGTAGTCCATCTCCTGGAACGCGCCGCGGCCGACCATGGCGCGTTCGACCTGTCCGATGAACAGAACCATCGGCGCCCCGTCGTGTTCGGCGATATGCACGCCATGCGAGGCGTTGGTGGCCCCGGGGCCGCGGGTGACGAAGCAAACGCCGGGACGCCCGGTGAGCCGCCCGACCGTGAGCGCCATCATCGCCGCCCCCGCCTCCTGCCGGCACACCGTCACCCCGACATGGGCGTCATAGAGCGCGTCGAGCGCCGCCAGATAGGATTCGCCGGGCACGCAATAGACCCGCTCGACCCCCTGGGCGACGAGCTGGTCGACGAGAATCTGCCCGCCGGTGCGGGGGGAATGGGCGGTCATGGTCGGGCCTCAGGAGGACGGGGGAGGATGGGATAAGCCGGCGGAGGGCGGGAAGGCAAGGACGGGGCGGCGGAAATGTGGCAGGATTGCTCGCAGGGACAAAGCCGCGATCCTCGAACGCCTGCGCGCCTGCGAGCCCGAACTGAAAAGTCTCGGCGTCGCCCACGCCGCGCTGTTTGGCTCGCACGCGCGCGGCGAGGAACGGGCCGACAGCGACATCGACATTCTCGACTGCGTCGGGATCGTGCGATTCATCGAACAGCAATTCCCGGCGCCTGTCGATATCGCCAACCGCGCCGGCCTGAAACCGCTCGTACGACCGGCGGCCGAACGGGACGCGATCTATGCCTTCTGAAACAGGACTGATCGCCTTTCTCGACATCCGCGACAATATTCTCGCGGCCAGGAGGTTCATGGAAGGCTGCGGGTTCTGTAGCTGAGGTCCCTCACGGTCAGCTTGTGGAACCAGACCTCGGCGAAGCCGGCGCCGATCCCATCGACCATCGGCGTTGATGAGGAGAGGCCTGAGGTTAGCGACCAACAGTATGCACAGATCTCTTGGAGAACCGCCGTGCAACCCCCGTCCTCGTCCTGAGCTTGTCAAAGG
>Ga0302157_10006520_pt1 | contig 12043 bp, 11 predicted proteins | sample I_Bog_N3_3_FD_193502 | JGI IMG/M metagenome (GOLD analysis project Ga0302157, IMG submission 193502) | Peat permafrost microbial communities from Stordalen Mire near Abisko, Sweden - I_Bog_N3_3 | ecosystem: Environmental > Terrestrial > Soil > Wetlands > Peat | place: Sweden: Abisko, Stordalen...
CACGAGTTGTCGAAGGAATGGAGCTTCGTTGGGCCCGATAACAAGTCCCATGTTACGAGGATTTCCGGGACCATCCGCACCAACAGTGTCGTGGCTCAACTGGCTGCCGCCCTCTGCGGGCACGGGCTGACGCTGCTACCCAGTTTTCTGGTCGTAGATGAGCTTGCCCAAGGGCGATTGGTCCAAGTTCTCAGCGAATATCAGGCTCCCGAAATTCCCGTACGGCTGCTCTATCTTCCGGGGCGCCATGTCTCTGCGAAAGTACGGGCCTTCATCGATTTCCTGGTCGGGCGGTTTTTCAACATGCCCGACTGATCCCATCCGCTTTTCTGTCAGCCATAAAGACTGACGTAGCGGACTGCGCAGGGAGATTTCGATCCCTGCGCAGTCCTGCGCCTTTAGACGGTGGCCTCGATCTCGTCGAAGCCCTTGATCTTGTAGATCACCAGCGAGACGACCCACCCGGCGATAAACAGGCCGATGATGCCGTAACCCAGCAGGCCGAAGTTGTCGTTAACCGTTCCGACCAGTTCCCAGAAGCTGCCTTCCATCTTGAACTGGTCGCCGATCAGGCCCAGGGTCTCAATGCCGCCGACCACGACGGCAACCATCACCGACAGCGAGGTGATGGTCAGGTTGTAGTACAGCTTGCGCACCGGCTTGACGAAGGCCCAGCCGTAAGCGCCCAGCATCAAGATGCCGTCGGCAGTATCGATCAGGGCCATGCCCGCCGAGAACAGGGCCGGGAACACCATGATCGCCCAGGGCGACAAACCGTCGGAGGCCCCCGAGGCCGAGATGCCAAGCAGGCCGACTTCGGTGGCGGTATCGAAGCCCAGGCCGAACAGCAGGCCCAGCCCGAACATATGCCAGCTGCGGCCGATCAGACGGAACAGGCGACGGAACAGCCGCGACATGATGCCGCCGCCGGCCAGCAGCATGTCCAGGTCTTCTTCGGCCAGAACCTTGCCGCTCTTGACGCTCTGAAAGCTTTTCCAGGTGTTGACCAGGATGATCAGATTGGCTCCGGCGATGGCGAACAGGAAGAAGGCCGAGACGCTGGTGCCTACCAGCCCGCCGATGGCCTTCATGTCCTCGAAGCGGTCCTGCAGGGCCGAGGTGGTCACCGCCACCAGCAGCGACAGCAGCACGACGATGGTCGAATGACCCAGCGAGAAGAACAGCCCGACCGAGACCGGGCGCTTGCCTTCTTGCATCAGCTTGCGGGTGACGTTGTCGATGGCGGCGATATGGTCGGCGTCCACGGCGTGGCGCAGACCGAAGCTGTAGGCCAGCAGGGCCGTGCCCATCAGCAGCGGATAATTGTGGAAGGCGACAAAGGCCCAGACCCAGGCCAGCACATTGAGGGCGATCAGCACCAGGCCGACGCCGGTCACCTTGCCGAGCAGATTGCCCGAATCGTCATTGAAAATTCTGGAAAGCATCGCAAATTACTCCTCCCGCGCACCCACCGTGCCGGGGTTGGGGATGCGAAAGAAGATAGGGACACGGCGTTAACCGATCCCGCCGCCCTCCGCAGCCGGTTCATACGATGACGGGCAGGTCTCCTGGCTTGCGGGTCATCGTCTTGCTCATCCCGCCTTCCCGGTTTCCCAGTGGCGAAAATTCGGATGCAGACTCACCGCTCACAGTTGCGGGGGCAGCCACGGATCAGGCCCCTGTTTGGGTCGTCCCTACCGTGTTCCCATTTAATCCAGCAGGCTTTGCCCGCGCGGAACCTATCGGCTGTGACCATCGCTAATTGTCATCGCTTTGTCCAGAAAAACGCGCGGGTTTTGGGGCGGCAAAAGTCCATATGCCGGCTGTCCCTTTCTTTTTTGTGGAAAGCTCCTTGACAGTATCGCTGACGATCAATAATCTCCGTGCAAATGATAATGATTATCATTACCGATGTCGCATCAAGGAGGGGTTGGTCATGCGAGGTAACCGGTCATGGAGATTGCGGGGGGGCGCGGCCGTTCCTGCGGCACTGGTGGCATTAGGGCTGATGGTGACGCCAGCTGTTGCCGCTCCTGTGGATGCCAATAGCAATGATGGCGCTAGCAATGATGGTGCTCTGGACTTTCTGACCGGCATATCGCGCAGCAGCAACATGTTGGGCGATATGTGGGGGATGCGGCCCTGGTTGAGTAAAGCGGGCATCACCTTCAGTCTGCAGGAAACCAGTGAGATTCTTGGCAATGTCAGTGGTGGAACCCGTCAGGGCTTTGAGTATGACGGCCTGACCACTGCGACCTTGCAGATGGACACCGAGCGGGCCTTTGGCTGGCATGGCGGCACCGCGAACGTCAGTGCCTTGCAAATTCATGGCCGCAATCTCAGTGCCGACAATCTGTCGAGCCTGCAGACCGCCAGCGGCATCGAAGGCGATCGCGCCACCCGTCTGTGGGAGGCATGGTATCAGCAGAAGTTCCTCGACGAGGATAGTCTGGACCTGAAGATCGGCCAGCAGAGCCTGGACCAGGAATTCATGGTCAGCCAGAACGCCCTTTATTTCGTCAATACCATGTTCGGCTGGCCGATGCTGCCGTCTGCCGACATGCCCGGCGGCGGCCCGGCCTATCCCTTGTCCGCTCCCGGCTTGCGGCTGCGGGCCAAGGCCGGCGATTCCCTGACGGTGCTGGCGGGCGTTTTCAACGGCGCACCGGCTCCCGCCACCAATACGGACTCGCAGAAGGCCAACGGCAATGGCCTGAAGTTCCCGGTGGACGGCAGCGTTCTGGCCATCGCCGAGCTGCAATATGCCTATCCCAACCTCAACACCTTGGTGCAGGCCAACGAGACCGAACCTCTGTCCCGTACTTACAAAATCGGCGCCTGGTACGACAGCAAGAAGTTTGACGACCAGCAGATCGACGATAGCGGCAAATCCCTGGCTGACCCCAACAGCACCGGTATTCCGCAGAAGCATCAAGGCGACTATGCCCTTTATGGCGTCGCCGATCAGATGGTCTGGCGCGATTTCAACGAGCCGGACCGCACGGTGAATGTCTTCCTTCGCGCCATGGGGACGCCGGACGAGGACCGCAATCTGGTGGACTTCTCGCTGAACGCCGGACTGACCGTGCATGAGCCGTTCCTCAATCGCGATGACGACACTTTCGGCCTGGGCATGGGGCTGGCCCATGTGGGTAGCCATGCCAGCGCTTTGGATCAGGATCAATCCACCTATAACGGCGGTTTCTACCCGGTCCGGCGCTCTGAGACCTTTATCGAGGCGACCTACCAATATGAGGTCACCCCCTGGTGGCAGCTGCAGCCCGACGTCCAATACATCTTCAATCCTGGAGCTGGCCTGCAGGATCCCAATGACACCAGCAAAAAGATCGCCAACGAGACCATCGTCGGCATCCGCACCAACATCCTGTTCTGATAGCGAGAGGTCTTTCATGCCCCCTATTTTTCGTAAAACCCTCCTCGCGGCCACGGCCCTGGCTGCCGTCGCGGGGACGGTCCATGCCGAGGAGACCGCCGATTTCCTGCCCTTGATCCATCGGCATGCCATCCTGGGCTCGACCATTCCCGACAACGGCGATTTGAACCCCTATGCCATCGCCGTCGCTCCGGCTTCGGCGGGCAAGATCCAGCAAGGCGATGTGCTGGTGGATAATTTCAACAACATCTCCAACCTTCAGGGCACCGGCGGCACCATCGTCGATTACAATCCGGCCAGCAAGAAGACCAGCCTGTTCGCCAAGCTGCCTCAGCATCTGCCGGGCTGCCCCGGCGGCATTGGCTTGGGCACGGCCATGACCATGCTGAAAAGCGGCTGGGTGATCGTCGGCAGCGCGCCTTCCAGCGACGGCACCACCAAGACTCGCGGCGAGGGTTGCCTTTTGGTGCTCGATGCCCAGGGCCAGCTGGCCGCCACCTGGACCGGGCCGAACATCAGCATGCCCTGGGGCAATATGGCGGTGGAGGATAGCGGCGATAAGGCCAGCCTGTTCATCAGCATGGCCGGCTTCGAGGTTCCCGGTCCCGAGGTCGTCGATGAAAAAGGCGTTCCGGTGGTGCTGCACAAGGCCACGGTGCTGCGCCTTGATCTGACCGTCACCGAGGGCAAGCCCCCCGAGATCGCCAGTCAAACGGTGATCGCCGACGGCTTTTCTCATCGCGCCGACAAGGATGTCTTCCTGATCGGTCCGACTGGCTTGGCTCTGGCCGCCGATGGCACCCTTTATGTGTCGGACGCGGTGGAAAACCGCATCACTGCCGTTCCCCAGGCTTTGACCCGCCAGGATAGCGCCGGTATCGGTCAGCCGGTGACCTCTGGCGGGTTGTTGCAGCGTCCGCTGGCCTTGGCTCAGACGCCCAACGGCCATCTGTTGGCCACCAACGCCAAGAACGGCCAGGTGGTGGAGATCGACCCTGCCGCCGGCAAGCAGCTTTATGCCCAGTGGATCGATAACAACCAGGCCCAGTCTCCGCCCGGCAATGGCGATCTGTTCGGCATTGCCATGAAGCCCGATGGACTAGGCTTTTATTACGTCCAGGACGACACCAATTTTCTGATGGAGGCCACCCGATGAGTTCGCCCAGCAACACCAGCCGTCGCGGTTTCCTCAGCGGCACCGCCGGCCTGCTGGCGGCGGGAGCGGCCTTTGCGGCCCACGGCGCCGAAGCCGCCAATCCGCCCCAGTCAGATGTTATGGCCGGCGGCGGTCAGGACATCCATAAGATCGAGCCCTTTTGGGGCAAGCATCAGGGCGGCATTTCCACCCGCCAGCAGACCAACAGTTACTTCGCCGCCTTCGACCTGACCACCGAGCGCCGCGAGGATGTGGCCGATCTGATGAAGCGTTGGACCGAAGCTGCCGCTCGCATGACCGCCGGTCAGACCGCCGCACCCTTGGGCAACGACCCCGAGCAGCCGCCCGAGGATTCCGGCGATGCCCTCAGCCTGCCGCCGGCCCGCCTGACCATCACCTTCGGCTTCGGCCCGACCTTGTTCACCAAGGACGACAAGGACCGCTATGGTCTGGCCTCACAGCGCCCCGAGGCCATGGTCGATCTTCCCAACTTCCCCGGCGATCAGCTGGTGCCGGAGCATAGCGGCGGCGATCTGTCGGTTCAGGCCTGTGCCGATGATCCCCAGGTGGCGTTCCATGCCGTGCGCCAGTTGGCTCGGCTGGCCTATGGCGTGGCCCAATTGCGCTGGACCCAGACCGGCTTCGCCGCCGGTCCGGCCAGCAAGGGCACCGGGCGCAATCTGATGGGCTTCAAGGACGGTACCATCAATCCTGTCGATTTCGACAAGGCCATCTGGGTCGGCGCGGAAGGTCCGGACTGGATGCAGGGTGGTAGCTATCTGGTGACCCGGCGCATCCGCATCGCCCTGGAGCATTGGGACCGCACCAGCGTTTCTTTCCAGGAACAGGTGGTGGGCCGTCACAAGATGTCGGGTGCCCCCTTGGGCAGCAAGCAGGAGTTCGAGCCCCTGGACCTGGAGGCCAAGGACAAGGACGGCAATGTCCTGATCCCCGAAACCTCACATGTGCGGCTGTCGGCTGCTGCTTCCAACGACGGGGCGCAGATTCTGCGCCGGGCCTATTCCTATAACGACGGTCTGAACTTCACCGCCGAACGCTGGCCGCCGTGGCATCAGGGTCTGGAATATGACGCCGGTCTGTTCTTTATGGGCTATCAGAAAGATCCGCGCACCGGCTTCATCCCCATCCATTCCAATCTGTCGCGGATGGACGCCATGAACCAGTTCACCACCCATGTGGGCGGCGGCCTGTTCGCCTGCCCGGGCGGCGCGCCCAAGGGCGGCTATGTGGGTCAACACCTGTTCGAGAAGGTCTGAAGATATGCGTAGGCTGCTTGCCCTGGCCCTCATCCTTGCTGCCAGCCCCGCCTGGGCCGAGGACAAGCCGCCGCCCATCGAGGTGACCTTGAAGGACCACCACTTTTCGCCGGCAGAAATTCATCTGCCGGCGGGAAAACCTGCCTTCCTGCATGTCACCAACGCGGACGAAACCGCCGACGAGTTCGAGATGCGTACCCTGGCCATCGAAAAGGTGTTGCCTCCCGGTGGTTCCGTGCTGATCAGGATCCGCCCGTTGGGACCGGGCATGTACGACTTTATCGGTGAATTCCATCAGGACACGGCGTCAGGAACGATCATCTCCGAATGAGGAAAGCCACTCAGGCCGCCGGTTTCACCAGGACCGGCTGGTCGCGGTAGCGTGTCGGGAACATCTTCTTCAGATGGGCGACCTTGGGCAGGTCGTTGATGACGATATAGGGATAGCTGGGATTCAGGGTCAGGAAGTCCTGGTGATAATCCTCGGCCGCATAAAAATGGGCATCGTCCTCGACGCGGGTGGCGATGGGAGCCTTGAAGGCGTGGCTGGCGTCCAACTGGGCGATATAGGCCTGGGCGACCTGATGCTGGGCCGGCGTCATCGGGAAGATGGCCGAGCGGTATTGCGTCCCACTGTCCGGGCCCTGGCGGTTCAGTTCGGTGGGATCGTGGGCGACCGAGAAGAAGATCTGCAGCAAGGATCCATAAGAGACCTGCGTCGGATCAAAGGTGATCTCCACCGATTCGGCGTGGCCGGTCACGCCGCTGCCGACTGTCTCGTAATGGGCGGTATCGGCCTTGCCGCCGGCATAGCCCGAGACCACCCGCGAGACACCTTGGACATGCTGGAACACCCCTTGGACGCCCCAGAAGCAGCCGCCGGCCAGCACGGCTTTTTCCATATGACTGCCGCCGGGGGCTTCGTCCTGGGTGGGCGGGGCGATGGTGACGGGTTCTTCGCTATGGGCGGCGCTTTGGCAAAAGATCATGGCTGCGGCTGCTATGATGGTGGGGAACTTGATCATGATAAACCTCGTTTGAGTGATCAGCCGAAGGTGAAAGCGTATGCGGCGACGCCGGGGTCGAGGAATTCGATGCTGAAGCTGCGGTCTTGGATGTCTCCCGACTGTCGGACCAGTTGGTAAAGCCGCTGCTCGGTGACAGTTCCGCTGCCGTCGGCGGCGATGTCGGTGCCGTGGGCCTCGCCGGGGGCCCGACCGTCCAGGGTGACGCGGAAACGCACCGGCTTGCCGTCCGGCCCGGGACCGAGGACCAGATGCAGGTCGCGGCCATGGAAGCGATAGGTGATCCGCCCCGTCGGCCCGGATAGCAAAGCGCGCTCTGCCCCGATGATCCAGGAACCGGCCAGTCCCCAATCATTGAGGGCCGGCTGGGTGGGAGAAACATAGGTCTTGGCCTGATCCTGAGCCGCCGGTCCCGAGGCGAAGCGCTCGGCCCGGTCATAGCCCAGATAGGTTTCGGGGGAGCGGTCCGCGTCGCTGTCGGCGGCCTGCTGCACGCCTTGGCCCTGGGCGTCGATCAGTCCGGTCTTGAGGCTTTGGGCTCCGGCTTCCCGCAGCAGGGTCTGGATGATCATCTCGGATTCGGCATAATCGCCTTCGCCGAAATGGTGGTGGCGGATATGGCCTTGGGCGTCGATGAAGTAATGGGCCGGCCAATATTCGTTGTGGAAGGCCTTCCAGATCGCATAGTCGTTGTCGATGGCCACCGGATAGGTGATGCCCAACTGGCCCAGGGCCTTGGTAACGTTCCCAACGTCGCGCTCGAAGGCGAATTCGGGGGCATGCACACCAATCACCACCAGCCCCTGGTCGCGGTACTTCTCGGCCCAGGCCTTCACATAGGGCAGGGTGCGCAGGCAGTTGATGCAGGAATAGGTCCAGAAATCCACCAGCACCACCTTGCCCCGCAGGTCGGAGGCCTTCAGGGGCGGCGAATTCAGCCACTGCACCGCGCCATCCAGCGAAGGAGCCAAGCCTTCATCGGGCAGTTCGAATGCGGCCTGGGTCACACCCTCCATCGGCTTGACGGGGGGCTTGACGAAGCGGTCCACCAGGCTCTGTTCCACTCCGCCCAGCGAGGCGGTGGACAGCTGGGCCAGAACGCCGGTGTCCAGCCCCAGGGCGATGGCGGCGACTCCGGCCAGCATGATGGCGCCGAGGCCGCGCCGCACCCATTCGCCTACGCCCAGGGATCGCTTCATCATGGCGAAGACCTTGCCGCCCACCAGCAGGGCCAGGGCCAGCGAGGTGGCGGCTCCGGCGGCATAGGCCAGCAGCAGCAGGGTGGTCCCGATGCTCGCCCCTTGCAGCGCCGCGCCGGTCAGCACCAGCCCCAGGATCGGCCCGGCGCAGGGAGCCCAGAGCAATCCGGTGGCGATGCCCAGCAGGAAAGACGAGCCGGGTCGGGGCTGGCTGGTGGTCTGGGCCGCTTCCGACAGGCGGGCTCCGGCGGAGACCAGCGGGTGGGTCAGGCGTTCGGCCAGTTGCGGCAGCAGCAGGGTCAGGCCGAATAGGGCCATCAGGGCCAGGGCCAGCCAGCGGCCATATTGATTGGCTTCAACCACCCAACCTCCACCGACGGCGGCCAGGGTGGCGACCAGGGCGAAGGTCAGGGCCATGCCCGCCAGCATCGGCAGTCCGCTGCGGACAAACGGCTGGTCGGCGCGGGCAAAGACGAAGGGCAGGACCGGCAGGATGCAGGGGCTGGCGATGGTCAAGACGCCGCCGAGATAGGCCAGAAGCAGGAACAGCATTTGGAGCTTGCCTTCTATCGAGGGGTCAGGAGGCTTGTGGCGTGAAGGTCATGGCCACGCCGTTCATGCAGTAGCGCAGGCCGGTGGGCTTGGGGCCGTCATCGAAGACGTGGCCCAGATGCCCGCCGCAGCGGCGGCAATGAACCTCGGTGCGGGCCATGCCGTAGCTGGTGTCATTGCGTTCGACCACCGCGTCTTTCAGCGGCGCCCAGAAGCTGGGCCAGCCGGTGTGGCTGTCGAATTTGGTGGTCGAGGAAAACAGCGGCAGCTCGCAACCGGCGCAGGCAAAGGTTCCGGTGCGGTGTTCGTCGTTGAGGGGGCTGGTGTAGGGGCGCTCGGTGCCCTCATGGCGCAGGACGTCGTACTGCGCCGTCGTCAGCTTGGCTCGCCATTGGGCGTCGCTGAAGCTGACCTCGAAGCTCTCGGCCCGTAATGACTTCCAGGGGAACAGGCCAGCCGCCAAGCCGGTAAGAAGGAAAACTCGTCTGGTCGCCATCGCATCCTCGCAAGGTGATCGGAGTGGATGATTTTAAGATGGGGGCTGTGCGGTCCCGAAGTCCTCCCGCAGAGTTAAATTTACCGTGATAACTTTTATGCCGAGCCTCGATGAGGATCACTCATCAAGGCTCGGCTGGCCCATTGAGGGCCTGCGCAACCGTTTGCGCGCAGCCAAGCGGCGAGGAGCCGCGCCCGGCGCATGAGGGACATCCGATGATCGATTCCGATCATCGGGATATTAGGCGACGGGAAGTGTGAAGCGGAACAGAGCACCTTTGCCGGGTTCCTCGACCAGTTGCACCTCGCTGCCATGCAGTTGCAGGATCCGCTGGACGATCACCAGCCCCAGCCCGCCGCTGTGCGTGGAATTGCGGCCCAGGCCCGAGGCGCGGGTAAACAGACCTTCGCGCACGGCTTCGGGAATGCCGGGGCCGTTGTCGCCGACTTCGATCTGGACCCGGTCCGGCAAGGCTTGGACCGCCAGGGTAATGCGGGTGCCTTCGGGCGTGTGGCGGATGGCATTGTCCAGAAGATTAGTCAGCACCCGCTCGATCATGCCCAGATCAGCGCGGATGCCGGGCAGGGCGGCAGGGAGGTCCGCCGATAGCGACTGATGGCGGGTTTGGGCCGCCAGTTCGAACTTCTGCAAGACGTCTTGGACCAGATCGGGCAGGGAGAAGCTTTCCAGATCAGGCTGCACCAGCCCGGACTCCAGGCGGGCCAGTTCGAACAGTTCCTGGGCCAGACGGCCAACCTTGGCGCTTTGGCCCAGGGCGATGTCGAGATAACGCTGGCGCTCGGTGGGGCTTAACGATTCGTCCTTCAGCCGCAGGGTTTCCAGATAGCCATGCAGCGAGGTCAGCGGCGTGCGCAGATCGTGGGAGATATTGGCAATCAGGTCGCGGCGCTGCTGGTCCTGGCGGGTCAGTTCGCGCCACTGCTCGGCAATGCGCCGTCCCATCTGGGCGAAGGCGGTGCGCAGCAAGGATATCTCGTCGCCTTGGTCATCCATGGGCAAGGCCGAGGCTTGCTCGCCATTGGCGTCGAAGCCCCGCACGGCTTGGGTCAAGGCATGTAAAGGCCGGGTGATCAGGCGAAGGGCCACCAACCCCATGACCAACCCCAGCAAAGCCACCAGGACGGTGGTCCATAGGGTGGTGCGCAAGACCGCGTCGCTGGACAGTCTGGCGGACAGGGCGTCACGGGTCTCGCCTTGCAAGATGACATAGACATAGCCGGCCTGCTGGCCTGCCACCTGCACCGGGGCGGCGCTGAAGACCTTGCTGATGCCGATGTTGCGCGGATCGTCGCCCAGCACAGGAAGACTGGCTCCGGCCAGAAGTTGGCGCACAGGCTCCAGTTCGACCCGCTCGCGCTTCATATGCCCGGGCGGGGCGGCATTGCCGACAATCTTGCCGTCGTTATCCAGCAGATAGACTTCGACCGAGGGATTGACCGCCATCAGCTTGTCAAACAGGCTGCGCACGGCGTCGGGCCGCCAGCCGTCGGCATCCATCAGTTGGGCGGTGCTGGCGATATGCTCGGCCAGCCCGGCAGACAATTGCTGGGCCACGGCCTGTTCGTGGCGGGTGCTGGCTTGGATCTGCAGCCAGATGGAGATGCCGCTGCAGGCCAGCAGCAGCACGGCGAAGACCAGGGACAGCCGCTGGGCCAGCATGAGGCGTCTCATGCTTTGTCTCCGGCGGAGAATTTATAGCCGTGGCCCCAGACGGTAAGAATGCGTTTGGGATCAGTCGGATCGGCCTCGATCTTGGTGCGCAGGCGGTTGATGTGGGTGTTGACTGTATGTTCGTAGCCGTCATGGCTATAGCCCCAGACCTCGTTGAGCAGGCTGATGCGCGAGAACACCCGGTCGGGATGGCGGGCGAAGAAGTACAGAAGGTCGAATTCGCGCGGGGTCAGGTCCAGGGCTTTGCCCTCCAGCAGGGCCGAGCGGGCCATCGGGTCCAGGGTCAGGCCATGGGCCTCCAATTGACCAGACTCCAGGCGGGCGTTGCGGGTCAGGGCGTCGGTGCGCCGCAGCAGGGCTTTCACCCGCGCCACCAGCTCCAGCATCGAGAAAGGCTTGGCTAGATAGTCATCGGCCCCCAACTCCAACCCCAAGATGCGATGCACTTCGCTGGAGCGGGCGCTGGTGATGATGATGGGGATATAGCGGGCCATGGTCCGCGCCTTCTTGCAGATCTCCAGACCATCCACGCCCGGCAGCATCAGGTCCAGCACCAGCATGTCCCAGGCGCCTTCGCCCAGCATGCGCATGCCAAGGGTGCCGTCGGCGGCATGGTCTACCCCGTAGCCTTCGTCACGTAAGTGCATGCGCAACAACTCGGCGATATGGGCGTCATCCTCGATGATCAAGATACGCTTGGGCCGGTCCATGAAGGCTCCTGTGGGGTGGGAAGGCGCTCATTGTCCCTCATTTTCAGCCAGGACAGATATCACGTTTTATTTAACTCTGCGGGAGGACTTCGGGACCAGGGCTGGGCAAGAGTGCCGATGGGCGGAGATCGTCGTCTCCGGTTCTGACCTCAGGAGCGAATCATGAAGATTTTGACCGCGGCTGCCTTGTCCCTCTGTCTGGCCATGAGCGCCACCAGCGCTTTCGCCGGCGACGATATGAGCAAGGACACCATGTCCAAGGACACGATGTCGAAAAGCACCATGTCGAAAGACACCATGTCCAAGGATACGATGCCCAAGGACACCATGAAGAAAGACGCCATGCCGAAGGACACCATGTCCAAGGACACCATGAAGAAGGATGGCACAAGCGACGATGCCATGAAGAAGTAAAATCCCATCCCCCGCCGCTGATCCCGGCGGGGGATCGCACCTTATGGGCGGGCGTTGCCGGTAAAGAACAGCCAGCCGATGCCGATGGTGAAGACGAAACAGCCGTAAACGGCATGTTCTCCCGTCGC
>Ga0302157_10006521_pt1 | contig 12042 bp, 12 predicted proteins | sample I_Bog_N3_3_FD_193502 | JGI IMG/M metagenome (GOLD analysis project Ga0302157, IMG submission 193502) | Peat permafrost microbial communities from Stordalen Mire near Abisko, Sweden - I_Bog_N3_3 | ecosystem: Environmental > Terrestrial > Soil > Wetlands > Peat | place: Sweden: Abisko, Stordalen...
ACGACTTCCTGCGCTTCACCAAGCTCGGGCGTTGCGCGCGCGCTGGTGCGGCGGCCGCAGGCGCTGCTGCTTGACGAGCCGTTCAGCGCGCTCGACGCCTTCACGCGAGCGCGCTTGCAGGATCATCTGGCGGCGCTGTGGAGCGCGTACAAATTCACGCTGGTTCTTGTGACGCACGACATCGAGGAGGCCATCATCGTCGCCGACCGCGTTCTCGTGATGGCGGGGCCGCCGGGCCGGTTCATCGCCGATTTGCCGGTCGATCTGCCGCGCCCGCGCGACCGCACGGCGCCGGGTTTGCAGGCTTTGCGCCGACGGATCGCCGAGGCGATTGCGCCCGAGGCCCTTTCCGCCAGCGAGGGCGCGACCTATCTCAAGCGCGCGGCGGAATAGGAGAAGCGCATGTCCCGGCAAATCAAGCTCGGCGCCTTCATGCGGCCGACGACGATCCACACCGGCGCGTGGCGCTACCCCGGCGCCTTCAAGGACGCCAATTTCAATCTCGGCCATATCACGCGCTTCGCGCAAAGGCTCGAAGACGCCAAATTCGACGCCTTCTTCATGGCCGATCACCTGGCTGTGCTCAACATGCCGGTCGAGGCGCTGAAGCGCAGCCATACGGTCACGTCGTTCGATCCGCTGACGCTGCTGCCCGCGCTCGCGGTGCAGACCAAACATCTGGGGCTGGTCGCCACCGCCTCCACCACCTTCGAGCCGGCCTATATGATCGCGCGCCGCTTCGCCTCGCTCGACCATATCAGCGGCGGGCGCGCGGGCTGGAACATCGTCACCACCTCCAACCCCGACGCCGCGCTCAACTTCGGCCTCGACGAACACATGGATCACGACGAGCGCTATGCGCGCGCCCGCGAGTTCTACGACGTCGTCACGGGCCTGTGGGATTCCTTCGCCGACGACGCTTTCGTGCGCGACGTCGACAGCGGCGTGTTCTTCGAGCCCGAGAGGATGCATGTGCTCAACCACAAGGGCCGCTATCTCTCGGTGCGCGGGCCGCTCAACATCGCGCGTCCCGTGCAAGGCTGGCCGGTCATCGTGCAGGCCGGCGCCTCCGAGGCGGGTCGGCAGTTGGCGGCGGAGACGGCCGAAGTCGTGTTCGCGGCCGGGTCGCGGCTCGAAGACGATCAGGCGTTCTATGCAGACGTGAAGGGCCGCGCCGAGAAGGCGGGTCGCGACCCGGAAGGAATCAAGATCCTGCCCGGCGCTTTCGTCGTCGTCGGCGAGACCGACGACGAGGCGCGCGAGAAGCGGCTCAAACTCGACAGCCTCGTGCATTACGAGAGCGCCATCGCCTCGCTCTCCATCGCGCTGGGGACCGACGCTTCCAAGTTCGATCCCGACGGGCCTCTGCCCGCGATCCCCGAGTCCAACCAAAGCCGCTCGGGGCGGGCGAGGGTGGTTGCGCTCGCCGCGCGCGACAAGCTCACCGTCCGCCAGCTTGCGCAGCGGCTCGGCGGCTACGCAGGGCTCGCATTTGTCGGCTCGCCGAAGACGGTGGCGGACGGGCTGGAGCGCTGGTTCGTCGAGCGCGGCTGCGACGGCTTCAACATCATGTTTCCCTACCTGCCCGAGGGGCTGGAGGATTTCGTGACCAAGATCGTGCCGGAGTTGCAGCGGCGCGGCCTGTTCCGTCGCGAGTACGAGGGGCCGACGCTGCGCGACAACCTCGGGCTGAAGCGGCCGGCAAACCGCTTCTTCGACTGATCCGCCGCGCCGGGCGTCAGCCTGTTTCTTCGAGCGTTTCGAGCGGCTCGCCCGCCAAGGTGATGCGATGCATCAGGCGCCGCTCGCCGAGGTAATCGTTCTCGGCCTTGTGCCAGGTCGTGCGATTGTCCCAGATCGCCAGCGTGCCCTCGCGCCACTGGAGGCGCAACACGAAGGCCTCGCGCACGACCTCCTCGTAGAGGTAGCTCAGCAGCGCGGCCGATTCCGGCGCCGTCCAGCCTTCAAAGCGTACCGTAAAGCCGGGATTGACATAGAGCGCTTGGCGGCCAGTGAGCGGATGCTGGACCGCGACGGGATGGACCGCATCCTGCGCCGCCAGTTCGGGATGCAGGATGCGGCCGGGCAGATCGCCGCGCGTGCGCGCAACGCCTTCGTAGCCGAACACGTGGCGGCTGGAGTGCAGCGCCCGCAGGCCGCCGAGCGTCGCCCTGAGGCCCGGCGACAGCGCGTCATAGGCGCGCGCGGCGCTCGCGAACAGCGTATCGCCGCCTCGGCTCGGCAACTCGCGGGCGTAGAGGATCGAGGCTTTGGCCGGCGATTGGTCGTAGCTGTGGTCGGTGTGCCAGCCGCCGCCGATGTTGGTGGTCTGGTCGGCCTCCTTGCGCACCTCGGCGATCTCGGGATGACCCTCGACCGGACGGAAGAATCGATTGACTTCGATCTCGCCGAGACTCTCGGCGACGGCGATGTGTTGTCGCGGCGTCAGGCGCTGGTCGCGAAAGACGAGGACGCCGTAATGGGCAAGCGCGATTTCCAGTTCGCGCGCCGCTTGCGTTGGCGGGGGTTGTGACAGATCGAGACCCAGGATCTCGGCGCCCAGGGCCGCCGTGAGCGGCTTGGCGTCGAACCGCGAAAACACGGCCGGATAGGGAACAGATAAGGACATCGACGCCTCCGCTTTAACCCAATTCGCCCTCGAACGCGGTCTCGTGCAACGAGCGGCGCGCGGTCGGCTTTTCCCGCTCGGCCAGATGCGGCGGCAGGGCTGCAGCGTCGCCGCGCTTGCCGATCGCCGCGACCGCTTCGAGGCGGTAGTCCGCAGGCGCCTTGATTACGCGCGCCGCCGCTTCCGCGTCGAAGCCGGTCATGCCATGCGCCGCCCAACCGAGCTTGTAGGCCTGAAGGGCGAGGCTCGCCCAGGCGGCGCCGGCGTCGAACGACGCGCTGGCCGAGGTCGTCGGTTCGCTCTTGCCGGGCGGGACGAAAGTCGCCTTGGAGAGAATGACGACGAGGGCGGAAGCCGCCTGCGCCCAGGCCTGATTGTAGGGAATCAGGAAGCTCAGAAAGTCCTGGAAAGCCGGGGTGTCGCGCCGGGCGTAGACGAACCGCCAAGGCTGCGAATTGTACGCCGATGGCGCCCAGCGCGCCGCCTCGAACAGGGTCAGCAGGGTCTCTTTCGGAATCGGTTCGCCGGTGAACGCGCGCGGCGACCAACGGCCGATGAACACCAGCGAGACCGGATGATCCGCCTTGCGCCCGTTGTATTCGAAACTGATGGGCTTTGGGTCGGCGACCCAATAGGACATGGCGCTGGCCTCCGAAACCTGGCGCCACAGCGTAGCCGTCAAATTCGATAATGTCTACTGTAATTGTAGATTGGTAGATCAGGCGGCCCTACGCAGCCGTCCGGCTACGCTCACGGGCAAGCGGGAGTTCGCGACGCGGCGCGTCAGAGATAAGTCTTGACCGTCGTCTTTTTCGGATCGGCGAGCGCGCGCATCTGCGCGAGCGAGCGGTTGTCGAGCACGCCGGAAAGCGCCTCCCTCGCCTGCATCATCATCAACCGCACGGCGCACAACTTCTCGTTGCCGCAGTCGTCGCAAGGCCGGTAGGCGGTGACGCTGGCGCAGGCGAGCGGCGCGAGCGGGCCGTCGAGCGTGCGGATGATGTGCCCGACCTTGATGGACTTGGCGGGCTTGGCCAATTGGTAGCCGCCGAACTTGCCCTTCTTGGAAAAGGCGAGGCCCGCGTTGCGCAACTCCGAGAGAATCTGGTCGAGAAATTTCTTCGGAATCGCACAGGCGGCGGCGATATCGGCGACTTGCGCGATCTCGCCGGCTTCTAGCCCGGCGAGGTAGATCATGGCCTTGAGGCCGTACTTTCCCTTGGCGGTCAGCATGGGTCCCTACTTGGCGCCTAAGCGGCGGGCGTTCAAAACCCCGCCATAAGCTATTTGTTTCAAAATGGATATATGACCGATCGACGAGCGGGGCGGTAAGGCTAACAACGGCAAGGTGGTTTGACGCCTTCGCCGTTTCAAGACCTCGGCAGGGCCCAAAAAGCAGTTCTTTCTCAGCGCGTTCGACGACTAGCGCCAAACCGCGGCGCATTAGACTGAGCGTTGCGGCCTACAATAATCCCGCTTCCGAGTTCGGAAAAGCAATTCCAGCGCCATATGCTTGGAAATAGTGACGCACCTTGGCGTCCAGTCCGGAGATACGGCGCGTTTTCAGCATAGCGGCGGCGCGCCTCGGTCAGCGAGACCGGCGGTGATGGTCGGTCATTCGCCGATTCGGCAGTTCACTCGACGCCCGGCGCGCCGAACTGGCGAGCGTGCGCGGCGCCTGTTCAGGCGCCGCGTGGCCTTGCGCAACTACTCCGCGGCTTTCAACACGGCGACGCCGTCGAGCGATTGGGCGATGTCGGCGATGATGTCGTCGGGGTCTTCGAGCCCGATGGAGAGGCGCACGAAGGCGGGCGAAATGCCCGCCGCTGCCTGCTGCTCCGTGTTGAGTTGGCCGTGCGTGGTCGAGCCCGGGTGAATGGCGAGGCTGCGCGCATCGCCGATATTGGCGAGATGGTAGAACAGCTTCAGCCGGTCGATGAAGGCGAAGGCCGCCGCCTCGCCGTCCTTGAGCTCGAAGCCGACGAGACCGCCGTAGCCGTATTTGAGATATTTGTCGGCGCGCTCGCGGTCGAGGCCGGTTTGCAGGCCGGGATAGACGACCTTCGAGACTTTCGGGTGTTTGACCAGGAAATTGGCGACCTTGGCGGCGTTGTCGAAATGCCGCTGGATGCGCAAAGGCAGCGTCTCCAGACCCTGAATGAGCTGGAACGCATTCTGCGGCGCGAGGCTCGGCCCCAGGTCGCGCAGCAGCGCAGCGCGGGCGCGCAGCACAAAGGCGATGGGGCCGCCAAGCTGCTCGGCGAGTTGCAGATAGGATTTGTTGGCGTAGCCGGGATCGGGGCGATGCAGCAGCGGCTGGCGCTCGGGGAAGTCCGCCCACGGGAAGGCGCCGCCGTCGACGATGGCGCCGCCGATGGTCGTGCCATGGCCGCCGATATATTTGGTCGCCGAATAGACCACGACGGCGGCGCCGTGATCGAGCGGCCGGATGGCGAGCGGCGCGGCGGTGTTGTCAATGAGCAAGGGAATGCCGAGCGGCCGGCCGATGGCGGCGACCTCCGAGATGGGAAACACCGACAGCTTCGGGTTCGGCAGCGATTCGCCGAAATAGAGCCGGGTGCGCGAGTCGGTGGCGCGGCGGAAGTTCTCGGGGTCCGAGGACTCGACGAAGCGCGCCTCGATGCCGAACTGCTTTAGCCGCTCCTTGAAAAAATGCACTGTGCCACCGTAGAGGTCGGGCGACGACACGATGTTGTCGCCGGCCTCAACCAACGTCAGCACAGCGAGCGCGGTCGCGGCCTGACCGGAGGCGACGCCGAGCGCCGCTACGCCGCCTTCGAGCGCCGCCAGCCGCGTCTCGAACGCATCGACGGTCGGATTGGTCACGCGCGAATAGGTGAAGGCGATCTGCTCGAAGTTGATGATCTTGATCGCCGTCGCCGTGTCGGGAAAATCGAACGAGGTCGATTGATAGATCGGCACGGTGGTCGCCGAGGTCGAGGGATCGTGGCGGAAGCCGCCACCATGCAGCACAAGCGTGGCGGGAGATTTGGAAGCGGTCATGGGCTTTCCTTTCGAGGCTGGCGGGTTCAGATTCTCAGGCGAGGACGCGGGGTCGCTCGCGCTCGGCGCGCTCAAGCCGGACGACGTGCTCCGCCCAGCGCGCCGACCACTCGCGCAGTTCGTTCTGGGTCAGCGGCTTGGGAACGCTCGACGTCTCATGCGCCGCGATATGGCGGGCGAGCGCGCGATAGACGTCGGCCTGCTCGGAAAGCGGCGCCGCCTCGATGGTCGTCTTGCCGGAGAGTTCGGCCTGCGTCACGGTGAGCGAGCGCGGCACGTACTGCACGATCGGCGTCGAGGTGCGGGCGGCGAAGTCCTCGATGATCTCGCGCTGGAAGTCGGTGTTGATTGAATTGGCGATGATGCCCCCGAGTAGGGCGCCGCCGGAGTTCGAGAATTTTTCGATGCCGCGGAACAGGTTGTTGGCGGCGTAGATCGCCATGAAGTCGGCCGACGACACAGTGAAGACATGCTCCGCAATGCCCTCACGCACCGGCACCGCAAATCCGCCGCACACCACGTCGCCGAGCACGTCGTAGATGACGAAATCGAGATCCAGATCCTCGAACACGCGCTGCTGCTTCAGCAACTCCACGGCGGTGATGATGCCGCGCCCGGCGCAGCCGACGCCCGGGGCCGGGCCGCCGGCCTCGACGCAATAGATGCCGGCGAAGCCCTTGAACACCGCCAGCCGCGCATCGACGCGCCGCTTCTCGGCCAGCAGATCGAGCACGGACGGGATGTACTCGCCATTGCGCAAAGTGTTGGTGGAATCCGCCTTCGGATCGCAACCGAACTGCATGACCTTATAGCCCGCTTCCGCCAGCGCGGCCGAGATGTTGGAGGTGGTCGTCGATTTGCCGATGCCGCCCTTGCCGTAGATGGCGATCTGCTTCGGTTTACGGGACATAAGATATTTCCTTGATTAGCCGTGCGAGAAAGTGGGTTCGGCGCTAACGTCGTCGCCGTAGAGGTCGCGGGTGTAGTCGCTGAGGCCGGGCACGCCGACCGCGTCGGCGCGACAACGCTGGCAATGCGTGAACACCTTCAGATGCTTTGCTGCGGCGGCGCGCGCCCGGCCGCGCTCGATGAAGCTCGGCTCCGGCAGATGGGCGAGCTGGTGCTGCGGGATCAGCGCGATGACATTGATCATGCGCGCCCCCGCCTTCGCGACCGCCTCGGCGACGGCGCCGATGTGATGGTCGTTGACGGTCGGGATGAGCACCGTGTTGATCTTGATGGTGAGGCCGAGTTCAGCCGCGCGGGCGATGCCTGCGAGTTGATTGTCGATCAGGCGCCGTCCCGCCTCGATATCGTTGACGCGCTTGCGCTTCCACGCGATCTTGGGCGTGATCTGCGCCTGGACTTCCGGCTCCACGGAATTGACCGTCACGGTCAGGGTCGTCACGCCGGCCTCCGCGAGATCGTCGATGCGCTCGGGCAGCATCAGGCCGTTGGTTGAGACACAAAGCGTCAGCTCCGGCCAGCCCGCGTGGATGCGGCCAAACGTCTCGATGGCGTGATCGGTGGCGAGCGGGTCGCCGGGACCGGCGATGCCAACCACCGCCAGATCCGGCACGATGCGCAGCGCGCGCTCGGTCGTCGCTACAGCTTCGTCGGGCGTGAGCAAACGCGCCGCGACGCCGGGGCGCTGCTCGACGCGGTTGAAATCGCGCCGGCAAAAGGCGCAGGCGATGTTGCACTGAGGCGAGACCGGCAGATGCAGCCGCGCCGCCCGCGCATGTCCTTCGGCCGTGGTTGAGAAGCAGGGATGCTTGCCTTCGAGATCGGGAAACGCCGGCTTGGTCCGCGCGGCCCGCATCGCATGGGCTGTGCAGGCGCTTGACGAGGGATCGCTCATGCCTTGGCTCCCTCGTACAAGCCGGCGTAGGCGGCAAGCTGGCGCACGGTGGCGTCGACGGGATCGTCGGTCTCGAAGGCGAGGATGCCGAGCTTGTCCAACCGGGTCAGCGCGCAATCGCCGAGGCGGGCGACGACGACCGCGCGGCAGTCGGCGACCGCGGCGACGGACGCGTCCATCATCTCATCGGTCCGGTCGTTGCCGGAGCCGCAAGGCGGCCGGTTGATCCGCGTCTCGACGAGGCGCGAGCCCTCGGGCCGCACCTCCCAGATCTCGAACCGCGTCGCGTGGCCGAAATGCTCGGACACGCGCACGCCGGAATTCGTGGCGATGGCGACGCGGGCGACGGCCGAGGTCTCGCTCATAGCGCCGCCGTCTCCGGGTTCTCCTCGGTCGATTGCCTGACGACGGTGGTGTAGGTCCGCTCCAGCAACTGAAGCGCGCCGCGATAACCGACATAGCTGCGCGCGATCACGACCTCGTCGGTCGCGGGATAGCTGATCTCAACCAAGGGCGCGCCGATCTCTTTGGCCGTCGCCGCCTCCCAGGTTGAGCCGAACAGAATCGGATACTCGCCGACGCGCGCCTTACGCGTGATCAAATCGCGGGCGCGATAGCCGTCCGCCTCGAAGATCGGCTCGCCGTCGATATCAGGCGCCAGATTGCGGAACGCCGCGCGAATGGAGTCGCGCGCGCTTTCCGGCGGGTTCTCGGTGATGACGAACACGCCGGGATTGAGGCCGAGATCGGCGACGAAGAATTTTGCAATCGCCAGCGCGTAGGCGCTGTCGGAGACGACGTTGATCTCGGAGGGGAGCCGGTACTGGCTGGTGCAGCCGGCGTAGAAATGCGCGAAATCGCGCAGGTAGTTGTAATAGTCGCGCTCCTCGCGGGCGATGAAGGCCTCGACCTTGGCGGTCTCTATGCCGACCGCTTCGCCGACACGCCGCAGAAAGGCGCCCGTCGCGCGCGCGCCGATCGGAATGGCGGGCTCGTGCAGAACCGGCTGGTTGTAGACCTCTTCCAGGCGCCGCGCGACGGAGAGACCGAGCCAGGGCGACAGCACGATATTGAGTTGAGCCGAAGGAATCGCGCGCCACTCGTCGAGGCCCTGCGACGCCGGGCCGAACAGGATGTTCACTTCGAGGCCGATGCCTTCGAGGATGCGGCGGATCTCGGCGAGATCGCCGCGCCAGAACGGGTTCTGATAGGGTAGCGCCGCCCAGACGTTGACGAGGCCATGCCGCGTCTGCGGCGCCGGGCCGTCGTCGTTGGCGACATACTGGTCGAGGATGGCGCGGACGACGGTCTCGTGGCCGGTGTAGTTGTTGCCGCGGTAGCCGAGCGTCTCGGCGAATACGATGGGCACGCCGCGTCGCCGGTAGCCGTTGACGAGATTGGCGACGTCGTCGCCGACGAGGCCGGGGATGCAACCGCTCTGCACGACATAGAGCTCGGCCTCCATCACCTTGAGCGTCGAAGTGATAAGTTCGTTGAGCCGGTCGGCGCCGCCGAAGATCACCTCGTTGTTGCCGATGTTGGTTGACGGAACATGGAACTCGCCGCCCTGATAGCCGGAGATGCTCGACAACGCCTGAAACTGTTTGGTGGCGCAGCCCGGTCCGCAATGGGTGATCGGAATCGCACCCCTGACGGCGACGACGGACGCGAGCGCGCCAAGCGCGCAGGCGTAGCGGACCTGCTCGATGGGACCGGGCGGAGCGGCGAAATTGCCGGAGTCGTGGTCGTCGATGCGGGATTGAAAGTTCATGTCGGCGTCCCCGCTCATGCCACGTCTTCGGAGGCGAGCGCATAGGGGTTCGTCTCCTCCAGCCACCATTTCTGGTAGGGGAAGCGCGAATGCGCGGCGACGTCCTCGTAAAACCGCCGGCGCGGCAGAACGCGCAGGATGCCGCGCCCTATGGTGATGAGGCCCTCGTAGCCGAGGCCGTCGTTGGAATAGAAGATCGGCAGCACCGGAATCCCGAGCCGTCCCGCCAGAATCGCCATCGTGCCGGAATGACGGCAGATGACGAAATCCGGTTTGGCCCGCTTCAGCGCCGCATGGGCCTGGAAGTGCTGGTCGGGGCTCACGGTGAAATTGGCGATGTCGCCGCTCGTCTCAACCAGATGGCCGAGCGAGTCCTGCTGCGGGTCGCCGCTGTCGGTCGACGGGTCGTGATGGTAGGAGAACGCGTCGTCGACTTCCACGCCGAGTTCGCGCAGGTTGGCGATCAGGCCATGCGCGAAAGCGGCGCCGGCGGCCACGAATCCCTTCTTGCCCGTCAGCGCCTTGCGCAGCCGCTGCAGCTCCGGCGCAATTCGCGCGCGTTCGGCGGCGATGACGGCCTCGACGAGGTGCTCGCGGTTGGTGACGCGGGCGATGTCGCGCAACCAATCATCGGTTGCCGCGAGCCCGTAGGGCAACGGCGCGCGAATGTCCGGCACGCCGTATTCCTGTTCCAGCCCGGTCGCGAGATAGGACAGCACGAAACACATCGTCACCGTCGCGGTCGCAATCGAAAGATCGGCGAGCCGTTCGAGCGAGTTGCCGCCCATCACCAGATTGACCTTCAGGCCGAGCGGATTGACCAGCGGTGAGAACACATCCGGCCCGCCGAGATGAATGACGTTGAGCAGGTCGTCGCGCTTCTCCGTCGGTCGATTCGGGACGAGCCGGCGCAGGATGCCGTGCTCGATGACGTCCCAGCCCGAGGACCAGTGGCGCGACTTGAAGCCCTCGCAATGCAGCGGCACGATGGGTATACCGAGTTCGTCTTCCAGCTCGCGCGAGGTGCCGTCAATGTCGTCGCCGATGATCCCGGTCGCGCAGGACGCAGCGACAAAGATGACGCGTGGGCGATGCCGCTCGAAGGCCTGGCGGATCGTTTCGGCGAGACGGTCTACGCCACCAAACACCATGTCCTGTTCGCCCATATTCGTGCAGATCGACCGCGGATCTTCCGGCTTCCAGCCGCGCCGCGCCGCGAGATCGCGCGAATAGCGCGAAGTCGACGACTGGCTGGAGGCGCAGCCGATCGGCGCGTGCTGGATGACCACGCTGTCCCTTATGATGGTGGCGTTGGTCACCGCGATCTGTTCGGCGCACATCGAAGCCTGCGAGTAAGGGCTCGAAAGCCCGCAGAGCGGACGGCCGCCCGTCCCGCAGTCGCGGGCGCAACCGTAAGTGAAAGCGGAGTCTCGCGCGAGATCCTCGGCGCGGCCCTGCCATTGCGTGATCGTGCCGAGGCGCTGCTCTCGGGTTTCGGCCTGAGTGGTCCGAAGATTGATGGCCATCGGCTGGCTCCTATGCAGGGCGATCCCTGCCAGCGTGCACAATAATCTATAGATCTACTCAACATGCGTGGCAAGTTGTCGCAGGGCGCCCGCTCAATGCAGTAACTGGCCGAGAAACTGTTGCGCACGCTCGTGCCGCGGCGCGGCGAAAAACGCTTCGGGCGCGGCGATCTCGACGATCTCGCCGCCGTCCATGAACACGATCCGGTCAGCGACGCGACGCGCAAAACCCATTTCGTGGGTGACGACGATCATCGTCATGCCTTCGCCGGCGAGCGCCGTCATGGTGTCGAGCACCTCCTTGACCATCTCTGGGTCGAGCGCCGAGGTCGGCTCATCGAACAGCATGATCTTCGGATTCATGCCGAGCGCGCGCGCAATCGCGACGCGCTGCTGCTGGCCGCCGGACAGCTCGCCCGGATATTTGTGCGCCTGATCGGCGATGCGCACTTTTTCCAGCAGCGTGAAGGCCTGCGCCTCGGCTTCGCCGCGCGAACGCTTGCGCGCCGAGATCGGCGCCAGGGTGCAATTCTGCAGCACGGTCAGGTGCGGAAACAGGTTGAACTGCTGAAACACCATGCCGACGTCCTAACGCACGCGCTCGATCTGCGCCACCGAGGCCGTCAGCTCGACGCCGTTCACGCGCAGAACGCCGCGCTGGTGCTCCTCAAGCCGATTGACGCAGCGGATCAGCGTCGACTTGCCGGAGCCCGAGGGACCGCAGACGACGACCTTTTCGCCGGCGCTGACGTGCAGGCGAATGTCCTTGAGCAAGTGGAAGCCGCCATACCATTTGTGAACCCCGACAAACTCCACGGCGGGCCGTTGGTGCGACGGGTGAATGCCATGACTCATTTGCGGCTCGCCTTAAGTCAGGAATGGCCAGCGGCGCGCAGCCGCCGTTCCAGCCAGCGGCTGTAGCGCGACGCCGCGAAGCAGACGGCGAAATAGACGCCGCCCGCAAACAGATAGGCGACGGTGAAGCAGCGCGGCCATTCCTGCTCCTGCGCCGCCGCCAGTCGAGGCCGGTGGCTTCGCCGAGCGAGGGATCGACGCCGAGGAAACGCTTGATCAGCGGATCGTCGCTCTTCAGGAATGTGTCGACGTTCTGGCTGGTGATGCCCAGTTCCTCGGCCTGAATGGTCGCATAAACCGTCCAGTTGACAATCTCCAACCAACGGTCGTCGCCGCCGAGCACGGCCGGCGCCAGCGGCTCCTTGGACAGGCGCTC
>Ga0302157_10006529_pt1 | contig 12034 bp, 10 predicted proteins | sample I_Bog_N3_3_FD_193502 | JGI IMG/M metagenome (GOLD analysis project Ga0302157, IMG submission 193502) | Peat permafrost microbial communities from Stordalen Mire near Abisko, Sweden - I_Bog_N3_3 | ecosystem: Environmental > Terrestrial > Soil > Wetlands > Peat | place: Sweden: Abisko, Stordalen...
AAAGGTATGGAGCACCGATGCATTTGCGGCCAGGAGCCAGCAATTGCCGGCGGATGGACAAGAGACGGGGGCGGAGAGGAACTGTGCTCCGGGGATTGCGTGCTCCTGCCAACTCGTGCCCCCATTGCTCGTGCTCCATGCGTCGAACGACGACTGAGGGAATCCACCGAGCATCGCCACAGCGACACAGGAGGTGGTGGAGGGGCAATCCATCGAGACCGACGTACCGGCCTGCATGGTGATCTGCTCGCTGGACTCGGACGGCTGCTCGGGAAGCTGGGTCGACGTCCAGTGTGCTCCGGCATCGGTGGTCGCCAGGTAGAAAAGCCGGTCGACGGTGGTCGACCCGTCTGAGCTGTCGATCTGCGCCTGACCGAGAACCTGGCAGAACTTCGGTGCGTTGCAGATCACCGCATCGATCGAGCCCGGCCAGTAGGTCGTCTCCGCGGGGAACTGTGCATCGGCCGGAATTTGCTCGGTCTCGAGATGGAGCGGCACCGCCTGTGGCGTCCACGACCGGCCACCGTCATCGGTTACGAGGAGTTCCGGCGCGCGCATCGGCTTCTTGGCGAGAGGATCTCCAAGAGTGGCGTCAAGACGCCCCGCGCCGACGGCACACCACGTGCTGCTCACACAGGAGACCGTTGTCGTGATCGCCGTATCGGCGGGGAGGGTCACGGGTGACCACGTGTGTCCGCCGTCCTTCGAGACATACAGGGCGCCCCCTCCGCTGTAGTCCAACCCATAGCCGGTCGATAGGAAGCACAGCTCGTTGGTCGTGCAGGTGGCTCCGGCAATGAGACTCGGATTGCCGCTGGCCATCTGGAACTGCGGTCCGGTCAGCGTTGCCGTCAATTGCCACGCACCGGCGGCCTTCTTCGGTGTGGCGGAGACCTTCGGCTTCGTCGTGCTCGCCGGTGCGCCGATCACGAGGACAGAGGCGACTGCAAGGACGGCTGCCGCGGCCAGCGCCGGAAGCGCCCAACGGGTGGCACTCCGCTTCATCCTGAAGTCCGACGATCCGGGGACTGCTCCCGTCGGGCCCGTTGCAGCCAGATCCTCGATGCGGCCCGTCGCCAGGATGGCAGCGAGCACCTCGTCGCTGGCGTGATCCACCCCACCATCAGTATCGCCGTCGCGGTAGTGCCGTTCGGGGTCGGCGGCTCGCAACTGCTCGAATGCTGTCTGCCCCTTGGTGGTCATGCTGTTTCCTCCGCAACCCCGAAACGAGTGGGCTTGTCCGAAATTGGCACTGTCGTAGCGCTCGGCCGCTCAGCGACCCGAGGTTCAACCTGGGGTGTCGTCAACCGCTTGGCGAGCCGAGAACGTGCCCGATGGAGTCGAACCTTGAACGCCGCTATGGAACAACCCAGTACCGCCGCGCCCTCCGCAGAGTTCAGGCCGTCCCAAGCGGCCAGGCGGAGCACCTCCTTGTCCTTCGAGCTAAGCGAGGCGAACGCACGCGTGATGAGCCCGTCACCGGCGTAGTCCTCATGAGGGTGGAACGGACCCATGAATCGGTCGAGGTTGGTGCTCTCGCCGTAGGGGACAGTCCTGGCCTCCCGACGCCGGTGGTTAGCGATCGTGAAGCTGGCCACCTGATAAAGCCACGGAAGGGCGGTTTCAGGTACCGATTCGAACCGGCGCCACGCAACGAGAAAGGTCTCGGCAGCAATCTCCTGACAGGCGTCTGGACCCACCCTCCGCCGAGCAAAGGCAACGATCTGTGCGTAGTGCTGCCTGAAGAGCAATGAGAACTGTTCTGCCTCGTTCTCGACATCCACCGCCCTGCGTTGTCGTGCCATTGCCTTGTCTATGTCCGAGCACGCTCAAGGGTTACACAGTTCGAGGCGAAATCGCCTAGTGGCCAGAACCCACCTTGGACCGTTTGCATCCGGTAATTCAGGGGAGCGGTGCACCATCTTGTTACCTCTGGCCAGGCGAGCCTCATTGAAAAGTTGCCGCACCATCCTGATCAGCTCTGTGCCTCGGGGTGAAGCGGCACCACACCACCGTCTCTACGTGGTTATCCACCTGACCCGACCCCGCCCACGGATCTGGTGGTACCGGAATCGGGGGCAGGTCAACCTGGCCGTGGCCCTTGGTCACGATGGCCAGCCGCGTTTCGTCCCTTCCCATCCGCCTCACCACGGGGCCAGGCTGAACGGCTGAGGGTTATCCCATCTGAGAGTGATCGTGGCTCGTAACGGAACCTTTGGTAACGGGGTAGTGCTCGTGACCGGGAGTGCGAGCGTGGAACCAATGCTCGGGGCCCACACGGAGTAACCGCCGTTCCCGATGTACTGACCCGTCCTTGCGTTGTAGAAACGTCCCACCACTCCTAGGTTGTAGTCGCCTCGATCGGCTAGTCGGCGCAACGTGCCGACAGCAACTGTCTCTCCGAATCGGTTGACGGTACAGCACGACACTGCAATCGAGTAGTCGGTCGGAGGGAGCGGTGCGACGGCGGCATGATCATCGTGGACTAGAACCATCACACCGATGAAGATCGCTACGACGACGATCATCAGGAGGACCACAATGGATGTGAGGCATCCGTGCCGTGCCGATTCCGGGGAGCGCGACTCCCCGTTGAAAGTGCCTGGACGAAACAGTGGCACCACCATCTGCGAAGCGTAGCCATCGTCGCACTCGGTTGTTGGTAGATGCGAAAGTCATGCCGAGGCCAACAACTGAACGAGCGATTGACCGGCCGAATGGGTACGCCGGAGTGAGACTACGGTGAGCCGATCGGTCAGTGACGGCGGTGCTCGGCCTTAGCCCTGTGACGCCTCTCCGAGTGAAGGAGCCGGCGGGATGAACCTGAGTGACAGGGCAACGGCGGCGTTGCGAATCGTCGCAGTTCTGGCCATCGGCGGATCGCTTCTGTCGGCCTGTAGCAGCAACTCGGGCGGGCCCCAGGCGACGGTGCAGCGGTACCTCGCAGCGTGGTCAGCGGGTGACTACGCGGCCATGGCCGGCTTGGTCTCGCACCCACCGAAGGACTTCGTTGCCGTCAACCGCCGCCTGGCCAGCGACCTTAAGCTGACCAAGGCGACCCACGACCTCGGTGCGGTCTCGACCAATGGATCGTCCGGAACGGCGGACGTCACGAGCCACCTGATCCTCGGCTCGATCGGGACCGTGCCGGTGCGGAGCCACCTCGAACTGTCGGACTCGTCGGGGTCGTGGAAGGTCGTGTGGTCCCCCCGATCGATCATCCCCTCGCTCGGTCCGGGAGACTCGGTCACGACGGTCCTGTCGTGGCCGACCCGGGCTGCCATTTCGGGGACTGGTGGTGCTCCGCTGACAACCGAGGTTCCAATGGTCTCGGTCGGCATCGAGGGGTCCCGGGTCACCAGTGGACCTGCCCTCACCGCGGCGCTCACTCAGATCGGGATCCCCGCCGGCCAGGTCCAGGCCGCCGAACTGACCGCGCTGGCTCACCCGACGTGGTTCGTGCCGGTGACCCAACTGAGCGAGACCGCTTACGAGCAGTTCAAGCCTGTGATCTACCCCGTGCCAGGAACGGTCTTCAACATGTATCGCGCCCGCGGCGCGCTCACCCCTGAGTTGGCCGCCCACGTTGTCGGCACCGTTGGGCCCATCACCGCCCAAGAACTTGAGACGCTGGGACCGCCTTACGCGGCGGGAGACATGGTGGGCCAGAGCGGAATCGAACAGGCCTACGAGCGCCAGCTGGCTGGCACCCCGGGGGCGGCTGTGACGGTCACCGATCGAAACGGCAATACCGTGGCGATCGTCGGACGCCTGCCCGACCACCCCGCCACACCCGTGCAGACCTACATCAACCCGAGCGTTCAGGAGGCGGCGGAAGCCGCGCTGGCCGGGCAGGCACTCCCCGCCGCCCTCGTGGCCATCCAATCCTCAACCGGAGACGTGCTCGCATCGGTCAGTACGCCGGACTCAGAGGCGGTCAACGAGGCCTTCGACGGCGCCTACCCGCCCGGTTCCACCTTCAAGGTCGTGACCTCGACGGACCTGATCGACCACGGTCTCAGCCCGTCGAGTCCCGCTACGTGTCCTTCCACGATCACGGTCAACGGGGAGGTCTTCCACAATTTCGAGGGCGAGACCACACCATCGCTCTCCATGGCGCAGGCCTTCGCCATGTCATGCAACACCGCCTTCATCGGGCTGTCGGGGTCCCTCCCCGACGCCAGCTACCCCACTACGGCGTCCCAGTTCGGGATTGGACCCGCCATCAACATGGGACTGGCCGCCTTCGGGGGGCGGGTTCCCGCGCCCACCTCGACCTCGGACGCAGCCGCCACGGCCATCGGTCAGGCCCAGGTCGTTGTCTCGCCCCTCGCCATGGCCAACGTCGCCGCAACCGTCGACTCGGGGAGCCTGCATCTCCCCCGACTCGTCGTGACTGCCCCCGACGACTCGACGCCCGCCCAGGCCCTCAATCCGACGATCGTCTCGGACCTACGAACCATGATGAACGCGGTGGTGACGAGCTCCATCGGTACGGCTGCTGGCGCCGGCCTGCCGGCAGGCACGTTCGGCAAGACCGGCACCGCCGAGTTCGGGACGGCCAATCCACCCCAGACCGACGCGTGGTTCATCGGCTACAACGGCGATCTCGCCTTCGCAGTGCTGGTGGTGGGCGGCGGCGTCGGTGGGGTGGTGGCCGCGCCGATCGCCGCCAAGTTCCTTGCGGCGGCCGGCAGTGTGCCCTGACCGCCCAGGAAGTGCTGGAGTCGTAGGCAACCGTGTGCCGATCGGAGAGTCTCGCTAATCGGCTGAGACCCGCCTCGAAGTTCGGGGCACGTGTAACTATCGGCAGCTCGTTGTTCGGTGACCGAGTTCACCCTGCTCATCTCAGGACACCCCGAAGCGCCGGTAACCAGCAGGACATGAAACCACCGCCGGCGGCTGACGGAGGATCGACAGAGGGTTCAGATTGCTTGACGACCATCCCTGTCGGCAGCCGCCAACTCGCTCAGTCGTTCCGCGATCGACTCATCTCTACTGGCGGTCGCATGTTGATATCGGAGCGATGCCGCCGACGACGCATGACCGAGCCGAGCCATCAGCTCCCGAGTACTTGCACCGGCGCCCGCAGCCAGCGTGGCTCCCGTGTGTCGAAGGTCGTGGAACCGGAACTCTGGTGTCCCCTTCCCGAGTTCGGCCCTCTCCAGTGCGCGATGCCATGCCGTGTAGACCGTCGCACGACGCACCGGTTGTCCCTTGATGCCGACGAAGGCCAGGTCCGCTTCATCGTCTCCGGTGAACGCGTCAAGGTGATCGCCAATCAGATCACGAACGTGCGGTGGGATGAACATGACCCTCACGCCGGCCGCCGTCTTCGGGGGTCCGACCCGGCGTTGCCGATTGCCCAGCTCCCACGCCGACTTGTCCACACTGACCGTCCCCGCCTCAAGGTCGATGTCCGCTCGGGTCAGGGCCAAAATCTCCCCGATACGCATGGAACACCATGATCCCAGCACCACCATCGCCCGGTACCGGTCCTCCATCGCCTCCACCACGGCGTTCAATTGCTCGATGCTCATCACGGGTCGCTCCGGGGAGTGCTCGACCGATGCCCCTTTGAGGTTGCACGGGTTGCGACTGATCAACTCGTCGATGTAGGCGGTCTCGCAGATGGTCCGCAGGAGGCGGTAACACTTGGCCACCGTGACCGGGCCCGGCTTGGTCGCCTTCGAGAGGGCGGCATGCCACTCACGGACCTTTGACGGCGTGAGTCGCCCGATCTGGATGTCTCCGAGCTTCGGCAGGATGTGACGGTCGAGTAGGCCCTGGTAGAGCTCGACGGTGCGGGGTCGCAGCACCCGATTCTGCAACCAGGAGGCCGCGTACTCGTCCAGCGTGACGGTGGGCAGGTACTGGTCCATCCGTTCACCCCGAGCCAGGTCGGTCTGTGCTCCGGCCAACCACAGCCGTGCGGCACCCTTCGTCGGGAAGGTCGAGGTTGCCGTGATCCTCTGATTGGTTTCCGGGTGCCGATAGCGGGCCTGGAATCGGCCAGAAGGCAACTTGCGGACGGATCCGAACTGTCGTGCGGCCATGGTGACTACCTCAATGCGCATGGCGACCGCGTCGCGGTTCACCGATGTACTCGAGGCGCCGGGCGATGCCTACCCACGACGCGAATGCCTGCACGTCACCGGAGTGACCAGGCCGTTCGTTGCCTCCCACTTTACCGCCCACCGTCTCGCACCGGCACACCGAAACCGCCCCGATCCAAGACCTCGGTTCGGTGTGCATCGACCCATCCGGTGATCGCCTCCACATCGAACCGCACATGCCTCCCGACCTTCACGAACGGGATGCGACGCTCGTCGATCAGCCGGCGGATGTGTCGGACGCTGACGCCGAGGTGGCCGGCCACGGTGTCGATGTTGACCAGCGTGGGCAAGGCTGTGTTGGGGCGCGGATGGAGATCACGGCTGGTCACAGCGGATCACTCCCATCGGCCAGCGAAGGGGACAGATGCCGTAAGGCAAGCCCCTCCACGTCGTCAGCTACTTCTTCCCGGGATAGCCAGCGGGCGAGCCGAAGACCATCTTCGAGATTCCGAGCGAGGCAGACGTCTCCCGTGGTCAGGTAGCCCAAGCCCTCGTACTTCCACTCACGGACCTCTGCCTCATCTGTGGCGTCGACAGCATCGTCGCCGGGGTTGGCGTCGCTCGGTCGGTCGGGGCGATTGGCCAGGCGCCACTGCTGCCGCTCGTCCCGCAATTCCCCAAACGTGGTCGACCACCTTCGGGACTTCGTGAGGAAGTGACCCCGGAAGCCGCACGAATGGGCCCAAAGGTGGGGTCGGATCTCGTCGAAGGCTTCGTCGTCGCCAAGTGCCCATGCCGTCTCGACCAGGGTCCGGAGATGGTCGGGGAGCCGCTCGTCACGGCAGACCCCACTCCGGAGGCGGTGGTCGAGCACACCATGCTCGTCTGAGCCCTTGGTGGCGTATTTGGCGAGGTAGGCAGCAGCCCGCCGGCGGCCGTTCTCGGCATCGGATACAACGGCGGTATCGATCTGGATCCCCCAGGCCATCCGCCGGTCACGGTCCGCACCGGGCAACGGGGCACTGACCTTCCTCGCCGCGATCTGCAGGGCATTGGCCACAGCATCGGCGTCGATACCTGTCGGCGCGTCACCGTGCTCGTCAGATCGGATATCGGCCCGCACCAGGGCGTGGAGATGGACCGAGCCACGACGCTGGAACTCCACGACCTTCACGTAGGACAGGCGCAGCTGGCGAGCCGCCTGGCGGGCCGACAGCCCGAGCAACGAACCAAGGGCCCGGAGGGCGTAAATCGTGGTCCGTCGCCAGAGCTCGGAGACACCGGCATTGAAGAGGACTGCGCCCTCGTAGTCGTAGCAGTCGGCGCAGAGCGCCTGGCCGAGCGCCTCGTCGCTGCTGCTGCCGTGCCGTTGGCTGCAGACGAGAGCTCGACCGTGGGGACAGCGCGTGCCCCACGGGTGACAGGACCCATCTGGGCGCATCCGGTGCACGGCGCCAAAGCTGGGTGCGGTGAGCGTGAGCAGGACCGCTGGGTGCTCCCCGATCGACTCGGGAATGCCTTTGCCACCACGTAGACCCGAAGCCACCAGGGCGAACGCGTCTCCCCGGTAGAGGGAGGCACAGGGTGGGCACAGGGTCTCTCTTCGGCTCCCGCACGCCTTCAACAACACGCCGTCAGGCAAGTGGCGGGAGTCGAAGCGGATCTCTGGCAGTCCTCCATCGCCGATCCCCATGACTCGACCAGACAGCCGCACCGGGCGTCGGCACCCCCGGACTGCCCGCACCTGAGTGGTGAACTCCTCGAGGCCTCCGGGCCCGTTGATCCGAGCCAGGATCCCATCGGTGACAGGGCGCTGTTCGACCAGCATGGTGTTCGAGGCCGGCGTCATGATCCACCCGCCCGAAGAGCTGCTGCTCGCTTCGCCAGTGCGTGCAACGGGTGGTCCTCGAGTACGAAGCACCGCATCCGTCGCGGTGTCGTCCCTTCGGCCAACAGGTAGCCGACTCCACGATTCGCCGGGTCGATGTCGGAGGCCGAGTAACCGAGCGTCGACTGGCCCCCACCGAGGATGGTGTCCGAGGCATCCCGGGTGGAACACCGCATGGCCAACCGACATCCGAACAGGTCCCGAATCGATGTGGGCACGATGTCGGACGCCGGCTTCTGCGTGGCCGCCACGACGACGATGCCGGCGGCCCGGCCTCTGGCCACGATGTCCCGGAGGGCATCGCAGAACTCGTCCCTCACCCTGCCCTTGCCCTGGGTGTAGAGGGCCAACTCGTCGATGACCACGATGATGAGTCCCAGTCCGCTCACCCGATCCAACTTTCGGAGCCCGCGGTCCAGGATGTCCGTGTAGCGGTCCTCCATGACGGTTCGGAGTTCACGGAGTGCAATGGTGGCGTCCTCGACGTCGGCACCGACAAACCGTCGTGCACACGCCCGCCAGGGGGCGAGCTCGACGAGCTTGCCGTCGAAACACCAGAGCTCGACGTCTGGATCGAGTGCGGCCGCGGCCACGACGAGCGACAAGGCATTCGACTTGCCCGCTCCCGGCTCTCCTCCGAGCAGCACATGGTGCCCGCTGAGCTGCAGGATGACCAGACCGTCGTCTTCGTCATGGCCCAACGGCAGGCCACCCCAGAGATTCGTGCGGCCCATGCCGATCCACGGCCAGGGGATTGGGCTTCCGGCCAGCGGATCCTGGTTCGCCACGACGAGCTGGGCCCGTCGAGCGGCCGTGCTGTCCCCACGCACTCGCACCGTGGCCGCATCGAGTGCCACAGCCAACGGCTCGGTCCTCGACGCCAGATCCCTAGCCGTGCAAGAAGGACTGAGCTCCAGATCAAGGACGATCCCGGTCGGGGTCGAATGCTGACCGATCACCGAAGGTGCGCCGAGGTGGTGGATGCCCACCGCGACGAACACCTTGGCGTAGTGGCGCTCGAGCCGCTCGCGTCGACGCAGCCCGATCATCCACTCCCGCACGGGGCGGTGGGCGACAAGGCCCAGACCGAACGCCACCAGCACGATCCTGGCGATGGTTGCCCCGATTGAGCCAACCAGACCGACCCTCGCCACAACCGTGGCGAAGGTCAGTCCGGTCTCGAGGCGTCGTCCCCAGGCCACTCTCACGAGCCAGCCCACGGGGTCTCTTCCTGTTCGACCGGGGGCGCTCACCCTCCGGCCTCCTGACGGCTTCCCAGCCGGTCGAGGACGGCGAGGGCGGCCGTGACGGCGAGGGCGTCAAGCGTCGCACCCACCGCCACCAGCACGAATGCCCCGGCCACACCGATGCGGAGGGCGATCCTCACGATGCCTCCCGCTGGGCCTTGGCCGGCTCGATGGAGGCGGCCTCGTAGAAGACGCCGGTTCCCCCGTCCTTGGCGGTGAAGGTCGACACGGTCAGGCCTGCGACGTTGAGGAGCGAGCCGATGGCCAGCGCCTTTGGGGGAGTCGCCGTGCGGACGCCGAAGACCTCGGGTCGACCGGAGCCGAGGACGACGACCTCGGTCCGGAAGAGCGCCTGGCCTTCGCGGTTGGTCCGGTGCTCACCCGTCACCCGGTCGACGACCGGTTGGGGCGGGCCGCCGCAGAGGACGGTGATGTTGGAGGTATCCACGGGAAGTGCCATGGGATGATTCCTTTCTGTTGGTTGGTGTTGTGACGACCGGACTCTCCGGCCTTTCCGCACCGGGGCGTCAGCCTCGATGGGGAAACCTGTTGCCTTGCGACCTGAAGGCGCGGTGCGATCTGCAGGCGAGTTGCGATCTGGGTGCAAACGTCTCGATTCCGAGCGCAGCGGACGAACCCGGGTCGGTCGGCCCGCTTTGGCGTGGGACACTCCGGCCATGGGGCAGGAACTGCGGGAGACGTCGGCGCGGCGCGTCATAGGACGGCTGGGTGCAATCGGTGCGCTGGCGGCTCTCTGTCTGCTGGTTGACGGCCCATCGGCCATGGCCGCCACCACGAAGGCCACGCCGTTCATTACCGAGAGTCAGCCCCTTACCTGGCCGGCGACCCAACCGGATGGCACGCCGGTCGTTTCCTCCGTGACCATTGACAAAGCGGAGGTGGGCACGCCCGACCAGCTGCCGAGCGGAGCAACGCTCCAGCCCGGGCAGACCTACTTCTACGTCGCGCTGTACCCCACCCACGCCTACGGCAATGACCCGCAAACTCCCGTCCCCATGCCAGTGACGCCGGCCACACTCACGACCCCGACGGGCACTGTGACCGGTATCCCGGCCGCGGCCAGTTCCTTCACCGTGGACGGGGCCTGGTACTTCCCGCTCCACGGCTCCGTGAGCGCTGTCACCCTGCAGGTTGCGTCGTTCATCAAGGTCCTCGGGAATGAGCGCGGCGACTTCGGGACGTGGACTTTCGCTCCAACGCCGATCACCTTCGTGACCACACACGTCACCGCTCCGCCTGTCAGCGGTAACTCCAGCGGCCCAGGGTCGGGTGGCGGTGGTCCGACGGCAAACGCGTCGACTGCAGCCGGTGCACCGGTAGGCCTCACCATCGGCGCTGGGGCGGCCGGGCTTCTCGCCCTCGGGGCGGCAGCCGCAGGAGCGGTCACGATTCGGCGGCGGCGAGCCTTCGCCCGTGCGGATCGTGAGGGCCGGGTCGTGCTGTCTGGCCCGCCTGCTCTCGCCGCTGGTGCTGTGGGCCTGGCCGGCGCGGGCGTTGCCCCTGGGCGTCAGCGGATCGTCGTGAAGTTGCTCGGACCGCTGGTCGTCGACGGCACGAAGCGGACAATCACCCACGGCCCGGTGCTGGAGATCATCACCTTCCTGGCTCTCCACCCGGGTCAGAGCTTCACGTCGGTCCAACTGCGGGAGTCGATCTGGGGACTCGGCCGCAAGCCCATCGTGTCCCAGACCTTCCGGAAGTACATGGTCGAGCTGCGCAAGGCCTTCGGGACCGGCGTGGTCGTGACCGACGTCTACCGCTACGAGCTCACCGACTCTGTTACTTCGGACTGGGACCAGTTCCGGGCCCACCTCGATGCCGACGACGAATTGGCAGGACAAGAGAATGCTCTCCGCCTCGTTCGCGGACCGGTGCTCCATGGTTGCTTCGACGGCAAGAAGAACTCGCCGTTCTCGTGGGCCTACGACGAGGCGAATCGCATCGAGGTGCAGATCGTCGGAGTTGCCAGTGACCTGGCCCTCGCTTGTCTCGGCCTTGGCGAGCCGAGCCGCGCCGGCCAGGCGATCAGCCAAGGCATCCTCAACTCCACGTCCAATCTCCGGCTGCGGACCATCGATCTGCAGGTCGGGGCAGCGCTTGGCGGGCCGAGAGAGGTCGGACGACGGCTCGACGCAGGCCGGGCGGCCATGGCCACGTTCCCGGATGACGTGGTCTCGCTCGAACGGGTGGCACAGGACCTCGGCTGGGCAACGGTTGCGTCGGAATAGGCAGGTCTGCCTGAGGTCGGTTGGCACGAGCACGACCATGCAGCCAAGGGTGTTGACTAACCTGTTGACTTTCCTCTGACCAGGGCGTTTGTGGCCCAATTTTGGGGTCGCACCCCCTGTTGCGGGCTTGAGTCGGTAGGTGCCGAGCCGCCGACTGCCGCGTCAAGGGCCGCTGCGGGAGCCACCGACGGTGGCGCACGGCCGTCTCACTCGGGTGGCTGTCCTCGCTGGGAGCTGAAGCTCCCTCCCTGGACCCGGCGCGTCGGCTCGGCACTGGGCATCCATGGGAACGACGAGGCCTCGTCGCTCCCCTTGATGGAGAGCGCTCGACCGAGATGGTGCGATCTGGGTGTGCGAGGCACCCGGGTAGCGGTGATCAGGAGGAAATCGACATGGCCCACATCACCCGCGAGGGGCTCGAGACCTGCATGGCATTCGGAGAGGCATCACTGGCCGTGGCCGACGTCGCGGAGCTCCTCCGCCTGCAGGTGCCCGACGGTCCGACCGGTGATCTGCTCGCCGAGCTCGAGGCCGCACATCACCGACTCCGGGACCTGTTCGACCTCGGCGAGGACGGAGCCGTTCACACCTTGG
>Ga0302157_10006530_pt1 | contig 12030 bp, 13 predicted proteins | sample I_Bog_N3_3_FD_193502 | JGI IMG/M metagenome (GOLD analysis project Ga0302157, IMG submission 193502) | Peat permafrost microbial communities from Stordalen Mire near Abisko, Sweden - I_Bog_N3_3 | ecosystem: Environmental > Terrestrial > Soil > Wetlands > Peat | place: Sweden: Abisko, Stordalen...
CGCCCATAGCTGCGTCGGCTCGAAGCCGCCCATAGCTGCGTCGGCTCGTCCGCGTGCTCGGTCACGCACGTCAGTGCGCTCCCTCGCCCTGCTCCTCGCCTCCTTGCTCTGAGCGACCCGGACGCCGCTCCCGGCAGCCGTGTGGCGACCGAGGCTACCGGTGACCGTTCTGCGGGGTGGCTCGGAAGGTCGTCTCGGCCTCCTCGCGGTGGCGCCGGCGCTCGAGCTGCTCGCGGGCCAGAGCCGCCGCTTCTGCCACCACCGGGGCGACGTGCTGGGCCGTCCTCTGCGCGGTGTCGATCCCGTCGCGTGCCGCCCTGCTGAAGGCACGCAGCTGGGCTCGGGTGCGCTCGCCCGACTGCGGGGCGATCCAGAGGCCGATCAGCGTGCCCGCGACCGCTCCATGGACAAAGCCTCTGATGTAGCCCATCTCTCCGCCTCCCGACCTGCCGCCGCCGCTGCTCGTGTCCCGCTCTCACCGTATCAGCAATCCGCCCGGGGCGTTGTCGGTTCTCAGGGCGGGGCGGCGAGGGAGCGGCTGGGGAGCGACCGGGGGGCGGCCGGGGAGCGGCCGGGGGGTGGCTGGGGAGCTGCTGGGGAGCGACAGGACGGACAGCCTGCGTGCCAGAGTTGCCCCCATGGACATGGCCTTCGCCTTCCTCGCCGACCACGCGTCTGTCCCCCCCGACGGCAAGCTCTACGTGCTGGGCGGCGGCATCAACACCCTGGGTCTCCCCGCCATCCCCGGCCGGGTGGCCTTCGATATCGTCGGCGGCTTCCGCTTCACGACCGCCGACTCGCACAGCGTTCAGACCGTCGAGCTCCGCCTCGTGGACGCCGACGGCAAGCTGGTGATGCCACCGGCCACGCTCAAGTTCCAGGCGGCCGCGGCCATCCCACCCGATCAGGGCGAGGTGCTGATCAGCACGGTCACCCACATGGCTCCGATGTTCGGTGACCAGGGACGCTACCGGGCCGAGTACTGGACCGAGGGCCGGTTGCTCGCCTGGGTCGGCGTCACCGTCAGCGTGGTCGTGCAGCCCGCTTCGGGACCGCAGCCGGCCTGACCCTCGCTCCGGCGGGCGGGCCCACTCGACACTGAAACCCTACCGGCTTCTGGCCGCCGCCGCGGTGACCGGAGCGTCGCTCGAGGAGTTAGAGGGGCGCTTCACGGATGAGTTAGGGGGGCTCTTCACAGATGACGGTGTAGCGCTGGGCGTCGGCCTGCAATCGTCAGCGGAACGTCACGCGGGTCGCTTCCTGCTTGCCTTGGGCAAAACCGGCACGGGCGGCCGGGATACGGGTCGCGGGATCGGTCAGGTTCGTGCCAAATGCGGCTCGGGAATCGGCGTCCGGCGTGATCACCTCGACGCGGCTGCCCTGCTTGCGCAGGGCCTCGACCTGGCTTGCCAGGTCCGTGCCCCATTCCGGTGGTCTGCGCAGGCCCTCGAACTGGCCTGCCGGGTCCGCGCCCCGTTGCGGTGGTGTCCCGCCCCGTCCGCCCAACGGCGAAAGCACCACGACGTTCGCATAGCCCGAGGCAAGGTCGGCGTTGTCGGGGGAGCGCACGCCACCGTCGATGTAGGGAGTGCCGTTGATGCTGACCGTGGGGACTAGACCGGGCAGCGCGGTGCTCGCGGTGACCGCGTCCACCAGGTCGGCGCCGGACTCGCGGTCGAACGCAACCAACTCGCCCGTGTGCGCGTCGATGGCGGTCACGATCATCGGCCGCTCCGGCCACTCAGGGCGAGGCAACCGAGCGGCGACTATTGCGCGCCGCTGTCCCGCCCCGGGTCCGAGTATGGAGTCGCTCTCCAATCCGAACGCGCCCATCGCACGTTGTAGATCGGCTGCCGAGGTGGCGGCGGCGGAGATGGCCCTCATCCGCTCGTACACCGTGGCCGTCGGCAGCGAGGGCGGCCGTTCCCGGCTCTGTCCGACCCGTCGAACCGGCGGGGACAGCACCGAGGCCAACAGTTCGGCCGGCGGCATACCGCTGCGCACCTGCGCTGCCGCGGTGGCACCGGCCGAGGTGCCGATCACCAAATCGGCGGCCTCTGTCATATCGAGACCAGCTTCGGCCAGGCCTGCGATGACACCGATCTCCCACGCATTTCCGGCAGCCCCACCACCACCGAGAACCAGAGCAAGGTTGTGAACCATCTGCCCACTATGTCAGCCCGTGGAGACTCCTGTCCACCGGAACACCAAAACCGTGCCTTACGGCCGGTGCGATAGCTCGAAAGCTGAGCGGTCAGGCCGCCGTGGGAGGATCGGGCGCCCGGCCTGGGGGAACTGCCTCGCTGTCGTTCGATGGCGGAGCGGTCAGCCCGCTCAGCAGGTGTCGGGGGCCCGAGGGCGAGCCCAGCCTCGGGCCGGGCCGGGCCGTAGTCATCTGCCACCGGCGGCAGGGCAACGACACCCTCGTCGGTGCGGATCAGGCGCCAGCCGCCCTCGTGCACCTTCCAGTGGTGGGCCCGGCAGATGGTGACAAGATTGGCAAGATCAGTCGAGCCGCCCTGGGCCCAGTGGCGGAGGTGGTGCACCTCGCCCCACGACGCCGGCCGATGGCAGCCCGGCCAGACGCAGCCCCGGTCCCGGGCCTGGACCGCCCGGCGGGTCGCCGTCGCCGGCACCCGGGTGGCCCGGCCCACGTCGATCACCGCGGAGTCGGCGCCGAAGACCACCCGGGTCACGCCAGCATCGCAACCCAGCCGGCGCGCGGTCTCAGCGGCGATCGGCCCGCCCAGGTCCAGCTCGGCGGCCGGAGCACCCTCCCGCCCCTGGAAGGTCGCCAGGGTGGCGGTGACCTGGAGGTGAGGCCGCTGACCCGCGTGCCGGGGCAGCACCCCGCCGTCCAGGGTGTGGCCGGCCAGCTCCACCAGGGCATCGGCGAAGCGCCGCTCCCGACTCCGGTCGTCACCCTCTCCGGAGGGACGGGCGAGCGGTTCGAGGGCGGTGCGCAGGAGAGCGCCCCCCTCGCTGTCGAGGAAGCCCCGGAGGCAGAGAGCGCCACCCTCGACGGCCTTCAGCTCCAGGAAACGGGCCTCCACCTGCTCGACCTGCTCGGTGAGGAAGCGGCGAGGATCTGCGGTATGGCGCAGGTGGGCGCAGTCGCGGCGGAGCTCGGCGACCGAATGCTCCCGGGCCCGGGAGAGCAGCGCCCGCTCGTCGAACGTGGGCGGGAGCGGGGCGCCCGGCGCGGCGGAACCAGGATCGGCGGCATCCGGCAGGCCGGTGGCGAGGAGGTCCACGGCGACGACGGGCAGACCCCCGATCCAGTCGGCAGCTCTCGCCATCAACGCCAGGTGGGCGTACCCGATCTCGCCCGCGACCAGGGCGCGGGTACTCTCCGGCATCCGGGAAGCCTGCTGCCCGACCACCAGGGCGTTCCAGGCGGCGGTCCCGGTCAGGTGGCACTCCTCCTTGACCCAGTCGGTCGGAGCGTTGTGCCCCAGCCACTCGTCCTCCCCGCAGGCGGCCAGCTCGGTGACCATGCCGGCGAACTCCAGCTCCATCCGGTCGATGAGGCGGCGCCAGCCCACCATCTCGTCGCGAACCACCTCTCCGGGCCGCTCACCGCGGGGACGGGAGACGAAGCGCGCGAGGGCGGCACCGACGGCGGCGAGATCCTCGCCGACGCCCCCGCGAAGCCCCACCTCTCGGACGGTCATCGCCTGCGATTATACCAAACGCTCGTTCGCATGGTCAAGACGAACACACACGGCGGGATGTATGCTCGAGTCGGTGTTGCCCGACCAAGTGTTCAGGGTGAAACATGGCATCCGCCTAGCGGGACGGCGGCGCGCGCTCATATGATCTCGGCTATGCACCCGACCCAGCGTGCGGCGCTCCTCGGCACCGATCTCATGCTGGCCAGCCGCCTCCGTTCGGCGCTCTCGGGAGACGGGGTCGGTCTGATCGAGGCCACCAGGGACGACCTCCTCCCTCTGGTGCCGCTCCTTTTCGTGGATCTCAACCACGACGCCGAGAACCGGCTCGAGGCCATCTCCCGCCTGCGCAGCCGCAATCCGTCCGCGACCATCGTCGGCTTCTGCAATCACGAGGAGAAGGGGCTGATCCGCCGGGCGGTCGCCGCCGGGTCCGATCAGGTGGTCGCCAATCGCAGCCTTCCCGAGGCGGCCCTCCGCCTGCTGGGCCGGGCGGCCGATCCCGACCTCCCCGGATGAGCTCCGACCCGAGCCCGCGCCTCGACGCTGAACTGGCCACCGTCGCCGCTCGGATGGTCGAGATCCGCCGCGACCTCCATCGCCATCCCGAGCTCTCCCATCAGGAGACCCGGACCGCGCGGTTCGCGGCGGCGCGCTGCCGGGAGCTGGGTTACACGGTGCATGAGGGCGTCGGCGGCACCGGGGTGATCGCGGACCTTCAGGGCCGCGGCCCCGGCCCGACCGTGATGTACCGCGCCGACATGGACGCCCTACCCGTCGACGAGGCCGACGGTGACCGGCCGGTTCGCTCCGAGGTGCCCGGGGTCATGCACGCCTGCGGTCACGACGGGCATGTCGCCATCGCGCTCGGTGTCGCCGAGGTGATGGCCGGGCTCCGCGATGAGTGGAGGGGGACGCTCCGGCTCTGTTTCCAACCCGCCGAGGAGATCGCCGGCGGTGCGGAGCCGATGATCGAGGCGGGCGCCCTCGAGGGCGTCGAGCGGGTGCTCGGGCTCCACCTCTGGACGCCGCTCGACACCGGCCGGGTGGCGGTCACGGGCGGCCCCCTCTTCGGCAGCGCCGACGAGTTCCGGATGGTCATCCGCGGGACGGGGGGCCATGGTGGCCTTCCCCACCTCAGTGTCGATCCCGTGGTCGCCGCGGCCCACGTGGTGGTCGCGCTCCAGACCCTCGTCTCGCGGGAGGTCGCCCCCGACCAGCCGGTGGTGGTCACCGTCGGCATGATCCGGGGAGGGCGGGCTCACAACATCATCGCCGAGGAGGTGCAGCTGAATGGCACCGTCCGCGCCCCCGACGAGGCCCTCCGGGCGAGCGTGATGCGGCGCGTGGAGGAGGTGGCCCGGGCGGTGGCCGGCGGCCTCCGCGCCCAGGTCGAGTTCGAGATGGTGGCCGGCTGCCCGCCGGTGGTCAACGACCCGGACTCCGCGGAGACCGTACGCCGGGCGGCGGTGGAGGCGGTCGGGGAGGCCAACGTCGAGTTTGCCCGCCCGCTCACGGTCGGCGACGACATGGCCTGCTTCCTGGAGCACGTGCCCGGCTGTTACTTCCTGGTCGGCGCCGGTGACCCGGCCACGGCGGTGCGGCCGCCCCACCACCACGCCCGATTCGATATCGACGAGGGGGCGCTCCCGATCGGGCTCTCCACCGCGACCCGGGCGCTGCTGGCATGGCTGAGATGAGGCGTGGGTTCGTGCCTCTGGCCCTCCCCGAGATGGACGAGAGCGAGCCGGACCTGAGCCCGCGACCCGCGTCCGCGTCGGCCACCGAGCTCAGCCAGATGATGGAGATCGAGCACGCCAATAACGCCGGCAACGTGCACGGCGGGACGATCCTCCGTCTGGTCGACAGCGCCGCCGGTATTGCCGCCATCAAGCACGCCCGCCGGCGGGTGGTGACCGCCGCCATCGACGAGATGAGCTTCCTGGAGCCGGTCCTCATCGGCGACGTGCTCACCGTCCGGGCGATGGTCAACGACGTCCACCGATCCTCCATGGAGGTCGGGGTGAGGGTGGACGTGGAGACCCTCCCCGACGGCAGGCGGCACCACGTCGCGAGCGCCCATCTCGTCTACGTCGCGCTCGACCGGGACGGCAAGCCGGCCCCCGTGGCTCCGGTGATCGCGGAGACCCCGCAGGAGATCCTCCGCCAGGCCCAGGCGAGGGTCCGGCGTGAGCAGCGGCTGCTCCGCAAGGCGGCGCTCGACCAGGCCGGTGGGGGCAGCGGAAAGCAGGCCTGACGCTACGATGGCGCTGTGACCGAGGAGAGGAAGGGAGCGGTGGACGAGGGAGCGGGCCCGTCCGCCCAGATTCGCGTTCGTGACGCCAGCCGCAAGATGCCGGGCCCCCGCCAATTCGTCCGCTATGCCTTCTATCGGGTGATGCCCGAGTGGCGCCGTCGCTCCGCCGTACAGCGCGCCGAAGACCGCGCCGAGTTCGCCGCCGTCGTCGAGGAGATGGCGGGTCGGGACGGGGTCATCCTGCGCAGCTACAGCCTGGTGGGCACCCGCGGCGACGCCGACCTGATGCTCTGGTCGGTGAGCGAGCGGCTCGACGAGTTCCAGGAGCTGGCCGCCCGGCTGAACGCGACCGCGCTGGCCGCCTACCTCGAGCAGCCGTACAGCTACTTCGCGATGACCAAGCGGAGCAGCTATGTGGAGCGGCACGTGCATGAGGACGGCTCACCCCAGGAGGGGAGAAGCAGCCGTCTGATCATCCTGCCCACCGAGCGCAAATACCTCTTCGTCTATCCCTTCGTGAAGACGCGCACCTGGTATCGCCTCGGCCCCGAGGAGCGGCAGCGCCAGATGGACGAGCACATCGCCATGGGCCACCGCTATCCCGGGGTGAAGATCAATACGACGTATTCGTACGGTCTCGATGACCAGGAGTTCGTGGTCGCTTTCGAGAGTGATTCGGTGAGCGACTTCCTCGACCTGGTCCAGGAGATGCGGGCCAGCGAGGCGTCCACGCACACCGTGCGCGACGTGCCCTCGTTCACCTGCGTGGCGACGCCGATCGCAGAGGCGCTGGCGGCTCTGGGGTAGGCGAGAGAGGCGCGTTGCGGCTGCTTCTCGGCGACGGACGCATCTCCGCGACGGCCGCCTCGACGCCGCCGGTTGATCAGACGGCCACGATGGGAACGAGCTGCTCCAAGCCGACGAAGTCCGCGGGATTGCGGGTGTAGAGCTGCGCTGAGTGGGCGTGCGCGGTCGCGGCGATCAGCAGGTCCATGGTCCGGGCTCGCGGCTGGCGGCCGATGGCGGCCACCTGGGCGGCAATCTGTCCGTAGCTGGAGGCGACGGACTCGTCGACCGGGAGAGCGTCGAATCGGTGCTGCAGGAGGCTCAGACGGCGCAGCCGCTCGGCACGGACCATAGGGTCGGTGGCCACCAGCACCCCGAAATGAAGTTCGGCGAGGGTGACCGCGCTGATCGCGAGCTCCCCTTCAAGGTGAGCCACATCGCCGGCGATCACCACACTCGTGTCGAGCAGGGCCCTCACCGGGGCGCCCAGGGGTCGCGCACCAGCTGGTCGAGGCGGTCACGGTCCTGATCCCACAAGGGGTCACCGGGTCCGGCGAACAGCTCGGCGATGTCGTCGTAGCCGCGCCAGACCTGCGGGACGAGGGGCACCAAGCGCGCGCTCGGCCGGGCGGCGACGGTGATGGTGATCTCCTCGCCGGCCTCAGCCCGGCGGACGAGCTCGGACGCTCGCTGGCGAAGCTCTCGAAGTCCTACGATGGCCATACCGGTAACGTAGCACAAGTTACTCTTGTGCTACATCCATCGAGGGCACGTCTGGGCGGCAGCGGCACAGATCTGCGGGGAACGGGCCCTCAGCCAGTCGAGGCGGCCCGGATGGCGGCGTCCAGCACCTCCATCAGGTGCATGACCCGCACCTGTGGAGCATGCCGCCGGGCTCCCACGCGCAGCTGCACCAGGCAGGAGACGTTCTCGGTCACGAGCACGTCAGCACCCGTCGCCACCACGTGCTCGAACTTGCGGGCGAGGATGGCGTCGCTGTGCTCGGGCTGGCCGGTGGCGTAGCTGCCGGGGCCTCCGCAGCACATCGCCGCCTCCTCGAGCGGGGTGATGCGCAGCTCGGGGATGCGCGCGAGCAGCGCGCGGGCCACCCCGCGCTCCGGACCGTCGATGGACAGCGAGCAGGGCTCGTCGATGGTGACGTGCCAGGGCAGCGGTCCCAGCGGGGCGCGCCACCCCGTTCGCTCCAGGCGAACGCTGGCGAGATCGGTGACGTCCGCCACCCGCCGTGCCGCGTCCCCGAGGACCGGGTTGTCGCCCAGGATGCGGCCGTAGCGGCGGACGTGACCCACGCAGCTGGCGACGTCCCCGACCAACCCGTCCACCTCGAGATCCGCCAGCCCGGTGACGGTTCGCTTCGCCATCTCCCGCACTGCCGGCCCGTCGCCGAGGCTCTGCGCCGGCAGCCCGAAGCAGCCCAGCTCGGGCGCCTCCAGCTCCCATCCATTGGCGAGCAGCACCCGCATCGCCGCCTCGGTCGCCTCCGGAGCGACCAGGTTCTGGTAGCAGCAGATCAGGAAACCGAGCCGGCCGCGCACCGGCGGGGTCACCGCGGGGAGGCCGGCGACGCGCTGATCGGCCCGGCGCCGGGCCAGCGGACCAATTCTCTCCGCCATCCCCCCCACGGTCCCGATCCAGCGGGTGATGTGCAGCCCGCGGGCGGCGGCGTGGAGCCCGGTCACCTGGGCGGCGCGGGAGAGACGGTGGAGGGTGCGGGTGCCGCCCGGGCGGGGGAGGACGCGGCGGAGCAGCCAGCGCTGCCCGCGCGGGTAGCCCTCCTGCTCGTGCAGCTCCTGGCGGGCCCGGTCGACGATCGCCGCGGTCGGCACCCGGGGCGGGCAGGCGGCCATGCAGTTGTCGCAGGTGAGGCAGGTCGAGAGCGGCCCGTCGGCGATGTCGCGGAGCTCGAGCCGGCCCTCCATGGCGTCCCGGATCAGGGCGACCCGGCCCCGCGCCGTCTCCCACTCCAGGGGGTTGACCTGGTAGGTGGGGCAGACCGCCTGGCAGAGCGAGCACTTGTTACACCGGCTCACGTCCTCGTAGATGTCCGCGAGGAAGCGGGGCGCGGGCACGGCCGCCACCTCGCCGGGTGGCTCGACCGGTGCCTCCATCGGAGCGCTGGGTGGCAGGCTCATGGCCCGCCCGATTGTACGGGGCATGCTCAAAAGAGACCCGGCAGCGCCGGCAGCCGCCGTCGGGCTCCCCCCTGCACATTCACCCGGGCCGGATGGGCGGCGCGGGAACGGGCCTCCCGGCCCTCTTCCCGGTCGGACCCATGCCCCTGGTATCCCCGGGCCAGGGGTCCAACGTAGAGGTCGACAGCTGGAGTGGAGCTCTGCACCGCCAGGAGGTGTGGACGATGAGCAACAACAGCATCGGAATGGTGGTCACCGCCTTCGTGGGGGGATCGACACCTCGGGGGGAGGAGGCGCCGAGCCCGCACGGGCACGGGAGCAGAGAGGAGAAGGAGTGGACGGTCCGCGACGTGATGTCGTCGCCGGTCGTGCACATTCCTCCGAACGCACCGGTCAAGGCGGTCGCGGAGCTGCTGCTGTCGGAGCGGGTCAGCGGCGTCCCGGTCGTTGACGCCCACGGACACCTGCTGGGGGTCGTCTCCGAGGAGGACCTGCTCGCCAAGCAGATTGACCTCCCCGCCAGCGCGCACGTCCCCTGGCTGAGTGGTGGCCACTTCTCGCACGAGTTCCGCCGCCGCCGTGAGGCACTGACGGCGGAGGGGCTGATGAGCACCCCGGTGACCTGCGTTCACCCCGACACCACCCTGCGCCAGGCCGCCAAAACCATGTACCTGCGCCACCTCAAGCGCCTTCCGGTCCTGGCCGGTGGCTCCCTGGTCGGGATCGTCAGCCGCGCCGACCTGCTCCGCGTCTACCTCCTGCCCGACGAGCATCTGCGGCGGGACGCCGAGCACCTGGTCCACGGGACCCTGGCCATGGGCGCCGCAGCGGTGGCCGTCACGGTGCAGGAGGGCGTGATCACGCTCGAGGGCGAGGTGCCCACCCACAGCGAGGCCGACCTGCTCGTGCGCCTCCTGGGCCGGCTCGACGGGGTGGTGGCGATGGAGGCGCGGCTCACCTGGCGCGTCGACGACCACGCCGCCCCCCAGGGAAGGCACGCCGCTCACAGCTAACCCGGTCGTTGTCCGGAGCAGGAGTGCGGGTCAAGCCTGACCCCTCGGGCGCCCTGGCACCCGCGGCGGCCCGGGTGCCTCCGGGGCACCCCCTCGGACCGTAGACTCGGGCGTCGATGAACGGCCCGTACCACCTCGAGACCCTCGACGACGCCGATCGGGCTCAGCTCGAGCCCTGGGTGAGCAACCTGGACTCCCCCGTATTCGCCCTGAATGGTCTCTCCCAGGTGACCGCGGCGGCGCTCTTCGCGCGCTACAGCCGGAGCCCCAAGAGCCTGCGCCGGCTCCTCCTCGATGAGTTCCTGAAGGGGGAGGCGGTCGTTCCGGAGCTCGCGGCCCCGGCTCCCGACGATGCGGGCAGGGCCCGGGCGGGGCGCCTCTTCGGGCGCGTCATCGCCGAGTACGGGGACGATTCGGTCGCCCAGCTGGGCGGCATCCACCTGGCCTGCGAGCAGGTCAGCCAGCCGCTGGCCAAAGCGATCGAATGGGGTCGCCTCGCCGCCTACCTCGAGCAGTCGACCCGCTACATCCCCTACACCGACCTCCGCGACGGCCATTACCGGTACCACCGGGACCCGGAGCTGATGGCATCGGCGCACGCCGGCACCTACCTGACGGCGATGGACGGGCTCTTCGACGCCTATGTCGAGATGCTCCCGCTGCTGCGCGCGCACCTCGGTCAGACCCTCCCCGGGGAGGCCGACGCCAAGGCACGCGAGCGGGCGATCCGAGCGCTGGCCCTCGACCTCCTCCGCGGCCTGCTGCCCGCGGGCACGGTGAGCAACCTCGGGGTGTACGCCTCGCCCCAGGCGCTGGAGCAGCTGGTGATGCGCCTCCGGGCCCACCCGCTCCCCGAGGCGCGCACCTACGCCGAGCTGATCGACCGCGAGCTGCAGGCGACCATCCCCGAGATGGTGACCCGGCTGGATCGCCCGGACCGGGGTGGGGTCTGGGTGGAATACCTGCGCGAGACAGCCTTGGCCCTGGAGACGGAGGGGGAGAGGCTGACCCGTTCCGGCCGTCTCCAGGAGGACCTTCCCGGCATCGAGATCCCACCCGCCAACTCCGTCACCCTGCTGCGCTGGGACGCGGACGGCGAGGAGCGGATCATGGCCGCGGCCCTGCTGCCCCACACCTCGGCTGGTCTCGAGGAGGTGGTGGCCGCAGTGCACGCGCTTCCGGAGGCGGAGCGGGATCGCCTCTTCGCCGCCGCGCTCGGAGTGAGGGGCAATCGGCGGCACCGGCCCGGCAGGGGCTTCGAGCACACCGATTACACATTTGAGCTGGTGTCGGACTTCGGGGCGTTCCGCGATCTCCAGCGCCACCGGATGCTGACCATCCAGTGGCAGGAGCTGACCCCCGGGCTGGGCTACGCCATCCCGTCCGAGGTGGTCGCCGCCGGGCTGGAGGGGCGGTGGCGCCAGGCTGTGGAGCGGGCCGAGGCGGCCTGGGCGGAGATCCGCCCCGACCTGCCCGAGCAGGCCCAGTACCTGGTCACCCTGGCCCACCGGGTCCGCTACGTGATCAAGCTCAACGCCCGCGAGGCGCTCCACATGATCGAGCTGCGCACCTCGCCCCAGGGTCATCCCAGCTACCGCCGGATCTGCCAGGAGATGCTCCAGCAGATCGACACTGTGGCCGGTCACCACCGGGTGGGCCGGGCGATGAGCTTCGCCGGGCGCGAGGACGTCCACCTGCCCCGGTACGCGGCCGAGGTGGGTCGGGGCGACTGAGCCGGTTGGGCCGCCCTGGGGCTGCGTCAGGGTCCAAGTACCCGAACGATCCGGGGACTGCAGCCCATCTCCGGGCGGGCGGTGTCGTATGATTCCTATCGAACCACCGCCGGAGGGCGGGGCAGCCGACCTCAGAGGGACCCAGCCATGATCAGCGTCTCTGAAGCAGCCGTCGGGCAGCTCAAGGAGCTCATCCCCCAGGAGCCCCAGGCAAAGGTCGGCCTGCGCGTATTCATCCAGTCGGGGGGCTGCAGCGGCTTCTCGTACGGGATGGGCCTGGACGACAACCCACCCCGGGAGGACGACGAGGTGGTCACCGTCAGCGGGCTGAGTGTCTACATCGACGAGTACTCCGCCCAGTACCTGGAGGGGGCCGAGATCGACTACGTCGACGCCCTCATGGGTGGCGGATTCACG
>Ga0302157_10006532_pt1 | contig 12027 bp, 2 predicted proteins | sample I_Bog_N3_3_FD_193502 | JGI IMG/M metagenome (GOLD analysis project Ga0302157, IMG submission 193502) | Peat permafrost microbial communities from Stordalen Mire near Abisko, Sweden - I_Bog_N3_3 | ecosystem: Environmental > Terrestrial > Soil > Wetlands > Peat | place: Sweden: Abisko, Stordalen...
GCGCAGCATCGATGCTGCAGCCGCAGCGCAGCCCGCATCGCAGTCGCGCTTCGCTCGCAAGGAGCCGCGCGCGCAGGACCTGCAGGAGTACGATGGGGCGTCGGGAGCCAAGCTCGATGACTGGCTGGACGAGCTGGGGGCGGCGGTCGAGCTCTACGAGCTGACGGAGCGCGAGGCGGTGGCGTTTGCCACCTCCCGCTTGAGGGACGCTGCGCGACTATGGTGGAATGCGCTGGGCAGCGAGGGCAAGCGTGCCATCGCGGGCGTGGCGCCGCTAGCAGCGGCTCTGCGGACGCGCTTCCAACCAATCACTGCGGCACACACAGCGCGCGTGCAGCTGGACAAGCTAGTGCAGGGGACGCGCTCCATCAACGAGTACATTGCTGACTTCCAGCGCCTGCGCACGCGCCTGCCCTCCATGGCAGAAGAGGATGCGCTGCACGCCTTCAAGCGTGGGCTGCGTGGCGACATCGCGGGAGAGCTGCGCAAACAGCGCGTGGCCTCGCTAGCTGACGCCATCAGTTTGGCGTCTCACGTCGGCAGCGAGGCAGCACCTGCGGCGGGCAGATCGTCGCTCCATCAGATGGACGTCGACGACGACGACAGCGGCGCGCGCAGGCTCGATCGCATCGAGGCAGCGCTCAACGCCATGGCGGCGCGTGACACCAGCGGCATGGGCGCCAAGACGCAGACGCACCAGGGCTACACGCAGCAACGCGACGCACAGCGAGGCGGGCGCGGAGGAGGACGTTGGGGCGGCCGCGGAGGTCGTGGAGGGGGCTACCAGCGCCCTGTGCCTGTGGCGCCGGGCGTGCCCGAGCACGTGATGCGCCAGCGGCAGGAGTCGAAGGCCTGCTATCGCTGCGGTGAGCAGGGCCACAACACCCTCATGTGCCCGAATCCTCCGCCGCGGGGAAACTAAGGGGCCCGGCGCGAGGGAGGCTTTCGCAGCGCATAGCGCAGCGGAAGCTGGAGCCCGACCCTCGCGCACCCAACGGGCAAGCCAAACGCAGCGGCAGTGACGCGCCGCCAGCGGGGCTCAGCAACGTCAACACCAGCGGAAGCAGCAGCGCGTGCAGCTGCCAGCATTCGCACACACCGCCCTCACCGGCCGACCCCGGTGGGCGCGACGAACAGCACCAGAGGGCCGCCAACCCTGGAGGGCTGCCAGACTTACCCGCCCCGCGGCAGCAGCAGGTGGCACAGGCCGACGCCGAGCCTCCACCGCTGCTGCTGCATGGGGCTCGCTCGGAGCCCTCGGCGCTACTCAAGCTGCAGGGCAGCGTGCACTGCGCCTGGGGCAGGGAGACACCGGTGCAGCCGATGGTCGACAGCGGCGCGTCTGGCATGGGATTCGCCGACCCCGGGTTTGTGCAGCGCTGCGGCGGCCAGGTGCGGCCATCGTCACGGCGCATCATCCTGGCGGACGGCAGCGAGGTGCGCGCAGCAGGCGAGGTGACGCTGTCGTACTCGCTGCAGGCCTTCACGTGCGCGACCAAGGAGGACACGCCGCCGGTGCGCTTCACGTCGACCTTTATCGTGACGCCCCTAGCACCATACGAGCTGATCCTGGGCATCGGCTGGCTGGAGCAGCACCGCGCTGTAACGGGCTGGGCGGAGCGCAGCATTCAGCTGCAGGTCGACGGCGTGGGCAAGCAGCAGTGCATTCGGCCGCTCGCGCGCTGCAACATCGACGGCAGCACGGCTGTCGAGGCCGCCCCGCTGCGCCTGCAGACCATCACTCGCAGGGGCGCGTGCAAGCTCCAGCGCCACAAGCAGATCGACCGAATGTACATGATCCTCGTGCGCCCAGCAGCGGAGACGCTGGCGCTGGCGCAGGTGGCGGATGGCGGGACCAAGCCGGCAGAGTCCGGCGCAAAGGACAAACCGGTGGCGGGTGGCGACCACCCGCGCATCGTCCCGTTGCTGCGGGAGTTTGGCCCCACCGTGTTCGGCGAGCCCAAGCCAGGAGTGCCGCCCAAGCGCGGGGTGGAGCACGCCATTCAGCTCAAGCCGGGCACGGTGCCGCCACCCGCTCGTGGGCTGCGCCACCAGAGCGAGCGCGATGCGGCGGTGCTGCACGAGTACATCACCAACGGCGAGCTGGCGGGCATCCTGCAGAAGTCCACCTCGCCCTACGGCAGCATGGCGCTGATCGTGATGAAGAAGGACGGCACGCCGCGCGTGGTGATCGACTACCGCGCGCTCAACGAGGTGACCGTGAAGAACAAGTACCCGCTGCCCCTGATGGACGAGCTGTTCGACCGCGTGGCTGGCGCGCAGTACTTCAGCACCATTGACCTGCGCAACGGCTTCCACCAGATTGCCATTCGGCCGGAGGACCGCGAGAAGACCGCCTTCCGCACGCGCCTGGGCCACTACGAGTACACGGTGCTGCCCATGGGCCTGTGCAACGCGCCGGGCACCTTCATGCAGCTGATGAACACCGTGTTCGCGGACATGCTGGACAAGTCGGTGCTGTGCTTCCTGGACGACATTCTCATCTTCAGCCGGACGGAGGAGGAGCACGAGCGCCACATCCGCGAGGTGCTCACGCGCTTGCGCAAGGAGCAGCTGTATGTCAAGATGAGCAAGTGCGCGTTCATGCAGCGAGAGGTGGGCTTCCTTGGCCACCGCATCGGCGCGGACGGCCTGCGCGTGGCGCCCGACAAGATCGGCGCGGTGCAGCAGTGGCCGCAGCCGAAGAACGTGAGCGACGTGCGCTCTTTCCTCGGGCTGGCCAACTTCTACCGCCGCTTCGTGAAGGACTACAGCCGCATCGCACTGCCGCTGACGGAGCTGACGAAGGAGGTGACCGGCGCGGGCTTCAGGTGGGGCGCCGCGCAGCAGGCGGCTTTCGAGGCGCTCAAAGCCGCGCTGTGCTCGCCGCCCGTGCTGCTGGTGCCGGACCAGAGCAAGCCGTTCGTGCTGAACTGCGACGCGTGCAAGTACGCCATCGGTGCCACGCTGCAGCAGGACCACGGCAACGGCTTGCAGCCGGTGGCCTACTTCAGCGCGAAGATGAGCGATGCGGAGCGCAACTACGATGTGCGCGAGCAGGAGTTCATGGCGCTGCTCAAGGCGTGCCAGCACTGGCGCCACTACCTGCACGGCGTGCGGCCATTCACGCTGCTGTCGGACCACGACTCGCTCAAGTACCACAAGACCATGCCGAACCTCAGCGGCCGGCTGGCGCGCTGGATCGAGCAGATGGCGGAGTTCGACTACACGCTGGAGCACATCCCAGGCAAGGACAACGTGGTGGCGGACGCGCTCAGCAGGCGCGCCGACCTGGCAGCGGTGGCAGTGGCTCCGCGGCGCGGCATCCTCAAGAGGAGCGTAGCGTTCGATCGCGCGGCGGACTCGGTGCGCATGTTCACGCCCAACCCATTCGAGGCGCTGGCGGCTGCACGGGTGCGCGCGCCTGAGCCAGCGGAGCAGCGCCAGCGCAACATCGACGCGGCCACAAAGACGACGCTGCGCGCGTCGGGCTTGCCTGCGCCGAACAAAGCGGGCACCATCATGACGCCGACGCAGCGCTGCTCGGCGAACAAGAACGCCGGCGGGCAGTGTGGGCAGCGCACGGCGGTGGCGCATCTATGCTGGAACCACCTGCAGCGCGACGTGGGACTGCGCGTGCGCGAGTCGACGGTGCCGAACGCTGGGCGGGGGCTTTTCGCGGCACGTGACCTGCCTGCAGCCCATCGCGTGCCGTACACGGGCGATGAGATCGAGCTGCGCGTCGATGAGAACGGGGGCCCGTACGTGCTGCAGACGCGCCAGGGGAGCGGCATCGATGCGGCGCGGCGCAACTGCGGTCTGGGTCGCTGGGTGAACGACCCGCGCCACGCCACGGACGAGCAGGGCCGCCCGAGGGAGGCCAACTGCGAGTGGACGGTGCACACGCCGCGCGGAGAGCGACAGCGCGTGGCGGCAGTGAGGACACTGCGACCCATTGTGAGGGGGGAGGAGCTGCTCGTGCGCTACGGCGACGACTACTGGCGCTTCCACGCGGCGCCCAAGCAGAGGAAGAAGCAGCAGAAGAGGAGACCGGCGCGGAGGCAGCAGCATGCCCCCGAAGCAGCGCTGACGCAGATGGCACCAGCGGCCGCAGCAGCCTCGCGGCAATCGCGCGACCGCCACTTCGAGAAGGTGCTCGCGATGACGCTGGCGAGCATCGACAGCAGAGAGCTTCGGCAGACTGCGGGTCGTCGGAGCGCACAGGCAGCCAAGGCTGCAGCGCTGGCGGCCAAGGCTGCAGCGGCGCAGGCTCAGCCGGAGCAAGGCTCGGCTAGAGCGGGGAGGAGCGCGGTCACGGTGCCGGCGGCAGAGGCCGCAGCGGCAGCGGGCCAGGACGCTTCCCCAGACAATGTTCAAGATGGCGCGGCGCTGCAAGAGCGCGCGCAGGCGGGACAGCAACGGACGGCACCGGAGGCGCTGATGAGCGCGGTGCGCCGAGCAGCAGCGGCTGACGAGGAATACCAGCGCTGGCTGCAGTCGCCGCCGGCGGACACGCACGCCAACCGTGGGCTGCTGTTCGTCAAGGGCGGGCGGCTGCGCGTACCTGCAGATGCGGCGCTGAGGACGCGCATCATGGCTGAGCTGCACGACAGCCCCACAGGCGCGCACTGCGGCCGAGACCGCATGCTGGCAGAGGCACAGAGCCGCTTCGAGTGGCGCGGCATGGCTGGCGACGTCGAGCAGTACGTGCTAACGTGCGACGCGTGCCAGCGCAACAAGCACAGCAAGCAGCTGACACCCGGTCTGCTCATGCCACTGCCGCTGCCGGAGGAGCCATGCCTGCACTGGACGACCGACGCCGTGTGCGGGCTGCCGCGGAGCAAGAGCGGCTACGACGCCATCCAGGTGTACGTGGACCGGCTGACGAAGCTGAAGCGCTTCGCTGTCGCGCGCACCTCTCACGGCTCGGCGCAGCTGGCAGACACGACGCTGCGCACCATCATCGGCCCGCACGGCATGCCTCGGAGCATGATGAGTGACCGCGACCCGCGCATCACCGCAAAGTTCTGGCGTGAGCTGTCGCGCCTGCTCGGCAGCCATGTCGACCTGTCTACGGCTCAGCACCCGCAGTCGGACGGCCAGTCAGAGCGCGAGATCCAGACGCTCATCACCACGCTGCGCAGCTACGTCAACGCGCAGGGCGACGACTGGGACACGTACCTGCCGGCGCTCGAGCTGGCGCTCAACAGCAAACAGCAAGCGTCAACGGGCGCGGCGCCGTTCACGCTGGTGTACGGCACGCAGGCGCGGCTGCCGATCGACTGCGCACTTGATGACGCGCGGCGACCGACGCTTCCGGCTGTGGAGCAGCGCGCGGCGCGCATGCGCAAGGCGCTCAACCATGCGCGCAGCAGGGCGGAGATCGCGCAGGCGAGGCAGAAGCGCCTGGCCGATCAGCACCGCCGCTTGCTGCTCCTCAAGCCAGGCGACAAGGTGCTGCTGGCCACCGAGGGGCTGCAGCTACGCAGCGGCACGCACAAGCTCATCGGCCGCTACGTTGGGCCGTTTGCCGTCACGGGCAGTGTCAACGACAACGCGGTGACGCTGGAGCTGCCGCCGCTGCTGGGCGCGCTGCACCCGACCTTCAACATATCGCGCCTCAAGCTGTACCGCGACGGCAGCGAGCGCTTCCCTACGCGCCCGCAGCAGCTGCACCAGCCGCCGGCAGTCAGCACCGACACCAACGGCGTCGCCAGCTACGAGGTGGAGAGCGTGCTGGCGCAGCGCGGCGGCAGAGGCCGCATGCAGCTGCTGGTGCGCTGGAAGGGCTACGGTGCCGAGCACGACCAGTGGCAGTCCCGCGCCGAGCTGGTGCGCTCTGCACCGAAAGCGGTCGCCGAGTTCGAAGCACGGCAGCGCGACGGTGCACAGCAGGCAGCGCAGATCGCGCTGAGCCTGATCGCTACCAAGCCGATGGCCGGCTAGGTGGCGCCCGCACTATGATTTCTTCCAGGTCTTTGGAGGACCAAAGCCAAGCTGAGCGGGGAGGATGTGACAGGCCGCCGTATGGACCAGGCATTACGCATACGAGCCGAAGGGCGCTAGGATGCTGATGCCTGTACATGGGCGGTCATGATTAGTCACTATTGTATTTTTATTGGATTTGCATCAACTTGCCCGAAACGGGCAAGAAGGAGATTAGCGCCTAAGCTCCGGGGCCTTAGCCGTTAGCCTTTTCTCTCTCGCTCTCTCTTCTCGCTTGGCACTTCTCGTTCGCTCGCTCGTACTGATCATACAGCGATAACCAACCAGTTGACACACTAGACCGTACCTTATCAGCATAGCCTATAGCCCGGTCACATTTGGTTTCGAGAGAAGGTTTGTCTCTCTCTCTCTCTCTCTCTCCCCGCTCTCCCCCTCTCCTTTGATCCGTTGGCTCCTGTCCCTCCCACAGCATGTCCTCCTCTCGGCGTGCGCAGCAAGCGCCCGCGGACGATGGAGCTGAGCGCGTGCTGGGCATACGCAAGATGGGTACCGGCCAGCAGTACCAGATCAAATGGCGCGGACAGCAGGAGACAACGTGGGAGGCTGCTTCGCGGGTGCGCAAGGAGATTCCGCAGCTGGTGCAGGAGTTCGAGCAGCGACAGCAGTCGCAGCAGCAGCAGCAGCAACAGCAGCAGCAGCAGCAGCAGCCTGCCCCGTCAGCAGAGGGCGCGACCGACAACGATGAGCCCATGGTGGAGGCTGTCGTGGTCGCGCCTGCAGTCCCCGCACCGGGCGCCTTGCAGCAGAGTGACATGAGCCTGCAGCAGGTGCAAGCATTGGAGCAGCTCGTGCGCGAGCAGGCGCAGCAGTTGCGCCAGCAGGAGCAGCGGCATGTTGCGGCACTGCAACAGCTGCGTGCCTCACCTGCTCCCTCTCCTCAGTCGTCTGCCCATGCCTCTCCCCAGCGCTCTCCGCATCAGGAGTCGCGCAGCATCGATGCTGCAGCCGCAGCGCAGCCCGCATCGCAGTCGCGCTTCGCTCGCAAGGAGCCGCGCGCGCAGGACCTGCAGGAGTACGATGGGGCGTCGGGAGCCAAGCTCGATGACTGGCTGAAGCAGCTCGCCATGGCAGCGCGCCTCTACCACCTGAGTGCGCAGGAGTCAGTGGACTTCGCAGGGTCACGCCTGCGAGGCGCGGCGCTCGACTGGTGGCTCGCGCTGGGCGACACAGAGCTGGCAGCCATTGGGGACAGCATCGCGCTCGCGGCGGCGCTGAGGGCTCGCTTCCAGCCGGTGACCGCAGCGCGCACGGCACGGGAACAGCTCGACAAGCTGCAGCAGGGCAGTCGCGGCATCAACGACTACATCGCCGACTTCCAGCGCCTGTCCACGCAGATTGGCCTCACGTCACTCGGCGAAGAGAACGCGCTGTACGCCTTCGAGCGTGGCCTACGCCGGGACCTCGCAGTCGAGCTGCGCAAGCAGGGCGTGTCCACGCTGCGGGAGGCAATTGCGCTGGCGGCGCGCGTTGGCGGCTTGCTGCAGCAGGCGGCCGCACCACAGAGCCGAAGTGCAGCGGCTGTCAACCAGATGGGCATCGACGACGACGGCATGGACGAACGCATCCAGCAGGCGGTGCTCAATGCCATGAACGCGCGCGACAACAGCGGTATGGGAGCCAAAACGCAGACGCACCGCGGCTACACTCAGGAGCGCGGTCGTGGCGGCGGGCGCGGCGGTTTCCAGGGCGGTCGAGGCGGACGCTTCGGCGGCCGGCCGGCGATGGGCACGCCTACCATCCCTGGCGTGCCGGCCTTCGTGGTGGAGCAGCGCCGCGCCGCGAATCAGTGCTACCGCTGCGGCAGCGGCGAGCACCAGGGCAGACAGTGCCCAAACGCCACCTCTGCTTCGCAGCAGGGAAACTAAGCGGCCCGGCGCGAGGGCGGCTTTCGCAGCGCAAAGCGCGACGAAAGCTGGAGCCCGACCCTCGCGCATCCAACGGGCAAGCCAAACGCAGCAGCAGTGACGAGCTTGCTGTGGGGCTCAACAACGTCAACAGTGGCGGAAGCAGCAGCGCGTGCAGCTGTCAGAATTCGCACACACCGCCCTCACCGGCCGATTCCGGTGGGCGCGACGAACACCACCAGAGGGCCGCCGACTCTGGAGGACCTCCAGACTCGCCTGCCCCGCCGCAGCAGCAGGTGGCACAGGCCGACGCCGAGCCTCCACCGCTGCTGCTACATGGGGCCCGCTCGGAGCCATCCGCGCTGCTCAAGGTGCAGGGCAGCGTACTCTGCGCGTGGGGCAGAGAAACGCCAGTGCAGCCGATGATCGACAGTGGCGCGTCAGGCATGGGCTTCGTGGACCCAGTCTTCGTGCAGCGCTGTGGCGCGACGGTGCGGCCGTCGTCACGGCGCATCATCCTCGCGGACGGCAGCGAGGTGCAGGCGGCAGGCGAGGCGACGCTGAGCTACTCGCTCGATGCCTTCACCTGCGCGCGCAAAGAGTCGACGCCGCCGGTGCGCCTCACATCGACGTTTATTGTCACGCCACTGGCGCCGTACGAGCTCATCCTCGGCATCGGCTGGCTGCAGCAGCACCACGTCAGCATCGGCTTCCGCGAAAAGAGCATTCAGCTGCGCATCGATGGCTCGGGCCCTGTGCAGTGCATCCGCCCGCTGATGCGCTGCAACGATGATGGCAGCGCAGCGCTCGAGGCAGCTCCGCTGCAGCTCAAGGCGATCGCGCAGAAGCGCGTCTGCAGGCTGATGCGCAAGGGCAACGTGGCGGAGATGTATGCTGTGCTGCTGCGCAACGCCGCTGACGACGATAAGGAAGCTGCAGCAGCGCCTGCCGAGAAAGCAGTACCGGGCAGTGAGCACCCGCTCATCGCACCACTGCTGAAGGAGTTTGCCAGTACGGTGTTCGGCGAGCCCAAGCCGGGCGTGCCACCCAAGCGCGGGGTGGAGCACTCCATCCGGCTGAAGCCAGACTCGCTACCGCCGCCAGCACGCCCACTGCGGCACCAGAGCGAAAAGGATGCAGCGGTGATGAAGGAGTACGTCGAGGCTGGCCTGAAGTCGGGCACGCTGCAGCCGTCGACCTCGCCCTACGGCAGCATGGCTCTGATCGTGAAGAAGAAGGACGGCACACCGCGCGTGGTGATCGACTACCGCGCGCTCAACGAGGTCACCGTCAAGAACAAGTATCCACTGCCGCTGATGGACGAGCTGTTCGACCGCACGCAGGGCGCGCGCTTCTTCACATCAATCGACCTACGCAACGGCTTTCACCAGATCGCCATTCCCGTGGAGGACCGCGAGAAAACCGCTTTCCGCACGCGCTTCGGCCACTTCGAGTACACGGTGCTGCCGATGGGCCTGTGCAACGCGCCGGGCACCTTCATGCAGCTGATGAATATGACGTTCGCGGACATGCTGGACAAGTGTGTGCTGTGCTTCCTCGACGACATCCTCATCTTCAGTCGCACGGCAGAGGAGCACGTGCAGCACCTCCGCACGGTGCTGACGCGGTTGCGCGAGCAACAGCTCTACGTCAAGATGAGCAAGTGTGCTTTCATGCAGCACGAGGTGGCGTTCCTCGGCCACCGCATCGGCGCGGACGGGCTGCGCGTGGCGCCGGACAAGATCAGCGCAGTGCAGCAGTGGCCGCAGCCGAAGAACGTGAGCGATGTACGCTCCTTCCTCGGGCTGGCCAACTTCTACCGCCGCTTTGTGAAGGACTACAGTCGCATCGCGCTACCGCTGACCGAGCTGACGCGCGAGACAACAACGGCATGGGCGTGGGGCGCGGAGCAACGGGCAGCCTTCGACGCGCTCAAAGCGGCGCTGTGTTCTCCGCCCGTGCTGCTGGTGCCGGACCAGTCGAAGCCGTTCGTGCTCAACACAGACGCGTGCAAGTTCGCCATCGGAGCGACGCTGCAGCAGGACCACGGCAACGGGCTGCAGCCGGTCGCCTTCTTCAGCGCCAAAATGTCTGACGCCGAGCGCAACTACGACGTGCGCGAGCAGGAGTTCATGGCGCTCTTCAAGGCGTGCCTGCACTGGCGGCACTATCTACACGGCACGCAGCCGTTTACTCTGCTCACGGATCACGACTCGCTCAAGTACCACAAAACGATGCCGAACATGAGCGGCCGCCTGGCGCGCTGGATCGAGAAGATGGCGGAATTCGACTACCAGCTGCAGCACATTCCGGGCAAGGACAACATCGTCGCGGATGCACTCAGCAGGCGGGCGGATCTGGCGGCGGTGTCAGTCGCTCCGAGGCGCGGCATCCTGAGGAGGACTGTTACCTTCTGCACGCCGAACCCCTTCGAGTCGCTAGCAGCAGCACGCGTACACGCGCCGGAGCCGGCAGAGCAGCGCCAGCGCAGCATCGACGCCGCGACCAAAGTGACGCCGCGTGCGCCCAACCAGGCCAAGCCGAACAAGCAGGGCACGGTGATGACGCCCTCGCAGCGCTGCACGGCAAACACCCGGGCAGGAGCGCAGTGCGCGCAGCGCACAGCTGTGGCGCACCTGTGCTGGAACCATCTGCGGCGCGATCTCGGCCTGCGCGTGCGTCAGTCGACAGTGCCGTCGGCAGGCAAGGGCCTCTTCGCAGCGTGGCCGCGGGGACTGCCCAAGGGTCACCGTGTGCCGTACACGGGGGACCTCATCTCCACGGAGGGCGGCCGCATCGGCGGTGCCTACGTGCTGGAGACGCGCAGTGACGCAGAGGGCATCGACGCAGCGCGGCGCAACAGTGGTCTTGGCCGCTGGGTCAACGATCCGCGCGGCGCCCTCGACGAGCAAGGCAGGCGGCGCACCGCCAACTGCGACTTTGTCACCCACACGCCGCGTGGAGGAGGGCAGCGCATCGCAGCAGTGAGGACACTGCGACCCATTCTGAAGGGGGAGGAATTGCTCGTCAGGTACGGAGCCGAGTACTGGAGATTCCAGCCTGCCGCGGCGCCCTCCAAGCGCAGGAAGCAGCAGCAGCGCGGCATGCGCAAGGGCAGCGTCGAGCGACGTGAGCGCAGGCGCAAGGCGGCCGTGGCAGTCGCAGCAGCGGTGCAGCACGCGCCGCGGATGCAGCCAGGTGTGGAGAGCCTGCAAGCCATGAGGAGCACTTCACGAGATCGCCGCTTCCACGAGGTGCGCGCAATGGTGCTGGCAGCCATGGAGACGAGAGCCGCACGAGCCACACAGAGCAAGAGGAGCGCGCGCGCAGCAGAGGCTGCAGCAGCAGCGCAGCCACCAGCGGTGGCGGCGGCTCAGCCGGAGCAAGGCTCGGCTAGAGCGGGGAGGGCAGCAGAGGCTGCTCCTCCAGTGCAGGCGCCAGCAGCAGAGGCTGCGGAGGCAGCGGCACGTAAGCGAGCTACCCTGCTGCAGGACATCTCAGTCGCAGCGTTGAAGGACCCGCAGTATCAGGCGCTGCTCAAGTTGCCCCCGCCAGGCGAGCACGCGGAGGCCGAGCACGGCGTGCTGTGCGACAGCAAGGGCTGCATGCGCATACCCAACGACGCAGCGCTGCGCACGCGCATCCTAGCGGAACTACACGACAGCCCAACCGGGGCGCACTGCGGGCGTGACCGCTTGCTCTCCGAACTGCAGAAGCGCTTCTTCTGGGACGGCATGGCCACGCAGGCCGAGCAGTACGTGCTCACGTGCGACGCGTGCCAGCGCAACAAGCACAGCAAGCAGCTCACGCCGGGGCTGCTGATGCCGCTCCCGCTGCCAGAGGAGCCGTGTCTGCACTGGACGACGGACGCAGTGACAGGTCTGCCCAAGTCCAAGCGCGGCTTCGACGCCATCCAGGTGTACGTCGATCGGCTCACCAAGCTGAAGCGCTTTGCCCTCGCGCACACGTCGGACGGCTCAGTGCAGCTGGCCAGCAACACACTGCGCACCATCATCGGACCGCACGGCATGCCGAAGAGCATGGTGAGCGACCGCGACCCGCGCATCACCGCCAAGTTCTGGCGAGAGCTGTCGCGTCTGCTGGGAAGCGAGGTCAACCTCAGCACGGCGCAGCACCCGCAGTCGGACGGCCAGTCGGAGCGCGAGATCCAAACAGA
>Ga0302157_10006534_pt1 | contig 12027 bp, 15 predicted proteins | sample I_Bog_N3_3_FD_193502 | JGI IMG/M metagenome (GOLD analysis project Ga0302157, IMG submission 193502) | Peat permafrost microbial communities from Stordalen Mire near Abisko, Sweden - I_Bog_N3_3 | ecosystem: Environmental > Terrestrial > Soil > Wetlands > Peat | place: Sweden: Abisko, Stordalen...
CGTCTGTCAAGTGAGACGTGGTTCGCAAGGTAACTGCGCAGTCACGTCACCAGTTTCACCTTCGGCTTGAGTCCGGCCCGCGATGCCAGTCGAACGAGCATGTCCAGACCGAACTGGCCAATCTTCCCGCGCTTGATATCGGACACCCGAGCCTGCGTGATGCACAGCGCTTTGGCGGCTTTAGTCTGAGTCAGGCCGCTCTCTTTCAGCCAACGTTCCAGTCCCATTAGCAACGTCGAGCGCATCACCAACTCGTCGGCTTCCCCTTTTGGAAACAGATCATGGAACACGCTGCGGCCGGCAGGCGTCACGACCTCGGCATTATGAGCGCACGCTTTGAATTTTAGAGTCTTTTATTTCAATCACTTGCCGCGTGGGGTCTGCTTGCGGTCGCCGCCGGGCGCTGCGTTCCGCTCGTCACTACTGCCGTATTTCTCGAGTACGAGGCCGTGCTGCTACGGCCGGAGCAGCAATTGGCGACCGGCATGAATCCGGCGGATGTCGAAGGATTCCTCGCGGCATTTGCGAGTGCAGCGGAATCCGTGGAGCTAAACTTTCTCTGGCGCCCGCAGCTAAAGGATCCCGCTGATGAACTGATGCTGGAGGCCGCGGTCAACGGGCGGGCCGCAGCAATCGTCACCCATAACGTGACTGACTTTCGATCCGCCACAGAGCGATTTGGAGTTGCGACGATGACCCCCGCTGAGTTCCTCAAGGAGTTGGCCAAATGAGCAAGAGCACATACCCGCTGAAACTCCCAAATTCAGTAAAGAACGCGGCCGCGGAGCTGGCTAAACTTGATGGCGTTTCGCTGAATCAGTTCATTTCGGCAGCGGTTGCGGAGAAGGTCGGAACGCTGCGTACGGCCAGCGAGTTTCTCAAGGGCCGTGCCGGGACATCGAAACCCAAGGACCTGGTCAAGTATCTACGGCGGGCACCTAAGGTACCGCCAGTGGACGGCGACAAACTCAAATAGCAGCGGGCGCGAATGATCAACTTGCTATAACAATGACCATTGTGCTTTCGGCCTTGATCTATTGGTGGCTAGGGTGAGACTCGAACTCACGACCTCGGCATTATGAGAGCGGTAGCTGGTTTTTAGGACTCTTACTTTCAACAACTTATCGCGCGGCGTCCGTTGCATTTTGCACCACTGAGCACAACAGAGCACCACCGGGTCACGCAAAAGTCACGCAAACATTCAGTCAGATTCGAAGCCTCTTGTCCCGCAGCGGCGCGAATGGATCCAAGCCATCGTGGTTTGGGACAGCCATGCTCTGTCTGAGGTCGCGTGCCGCCGCCTCCGCAACGCGGCGATCCGCCCAACGCAGCCGCGCGACGGGATTCCCGCGGAGTGACTGTAAGTAACTATCAACAGATGCGCGGAAGTGGATCATCTTCCAGCTCATCGAGCGCACGCTCGCCGCCAAACGCTGTCTCCAGGATGACCTGCGGTGAGCCGACACTGCATTTGCCGATCAATGCGGCCAAGGGGGCGACGGCTCGAAGCTTTGCCAGAGCCTCCTCGACTGTATCCGGCGCGACCACTGCGACGATTCGGCCTTCGCAGGCCAGATACATGGGATCGAAGCCCAGCAACTCGCAAACGGATTGGACGGGATCGCTGACGGGGATTTGCGCCTCCGAAAGACGGACGGTAAGGTTCGTGGCGCGGACGAGCTCGTGCGCAACGGTCGCGAGTCCGCCTCGTGTCGGATCACGCATGAATCGCAGACCCTTCGTGGTCATCAGAGCCTGAGCCTGCGGCAATACGCTGGCAGCGTCGGATGCAAGATCGCCGCGCAGCCCGAATTCCTCTCGTGCGAGAAGCACTGCCGCGCCGTGATCGCCAACCGGACCGCTGACGAGGATGCAATCTCCTGCTTGCACGCGGTCCATGGCAAAACATGTGCCGCGAGCGCGGAAGCCGACTCCCGTCGCGGCGAGATACATCCCATCGCAGTCACCGCGACCGACAACCTTGGTATCGCCAGCGACGACCGTCACGCCACAGTCACGCGCGGTCTTGGCGAGCGCCTCGATCACCCGCCGAAGCAGCGCGATCTCGAGCCCCTCCTCCAGAAACACACTCAGCGTCATGAATCCCGGCAATGCACCGCTGACTGCAAGATCGTTGACCGTGCCATGGACGGCCAGTGAGCCGATGTTTCCGCCCGGAAATTCAAGTGGCTTTACCGTGAACCCATCTGTCGTCACGACTACCTCGCGATCGACGGGGATGGGCAGAGATACCGCGTCAGCGCTGACGTCGAGGTGCGCATTGGCGAGTGCAGGCACGAACAGCTCCTCGATCAGCTCGCGCATCATGCGGCCACCGTTGCCGTGCGCGAGACTGATATGGGTGCCGCGAAGCTTAGACGTGCGCGTCATGGATGGCTGCAGCTTCGATGAGTTGGCCATAACTGATGCCGGCATCGTTGACCGGAAGCCGCTGCGGTATCAGTACCTCGAAACCCTCGGCCACCAATAGCGCTCGTGCCTGCTCGGTCAGGACACGATTCTGGAACACCCCGCCACTGAGACCAATGCGCGTCACACCGCTGTCATTGCGCACGGCAACGGCTTGTTCACACAGGGTCTGAGCCAGGCTTGCATGAAACATACCGGCGCGCACCGCCGTGTCGTAGCGTTCATCCAGCATCGCACCTACGAGCGTAGCCCAGTCGCTGCGCCACACGCCCATTGCATCGCGCGCTAGCGGCATCGGCAGTGAGTGGGCGGACTCATCGCAGAGTGCTTCCAGGCACGTCGGGGCTTCCCCTTCGTAACTCGCATGTAGGCAAATGCCAACCATCGCGGCCGCGGCATCGAACAGGCGGCCCACTGCGGTAGTCGGCGGGGCATTTACACCGCTGTCGAAGGCAGCACGCAGAATCGCGCCGCCGAAATGCTCGCCCGGCGGCCACGCTTGCCCGGACTCCCAACATAACGCCAGTGCCGAGCGCCACGGATCGCGCGCCGCGCGCTCCCCGCCCGGCAGCCGGAAGGGCCGGAAACTCGTCACCCGGCTCCAGGCGCCGGGCCGCCCCAGGATTCCCTCGCCGCCCCACAGCGTCCTGTCCGGGCCCAGGCCGATACCGTCCCAGGTAAAACACAACAACGGCTCGTCGCTTGGATACTCGCCAGCGACTGCGGCAGCGTGCGCATAGTGATGCCAGATCGGCTGGGTCGGCAGCCCGGATTCATGCGCCCAGCGCGTATTCGGAAAGTCTGGGTGCGCGTCATGCGCTACGCACTGGGGTCGAACGCCGTAGAGTTCCTGCAAATCGCAGATAACCTGGCCAAAGACCGCCCTCCCTCGGGGGCTTGCCAGATCGCCAATGTGCGGCGACACCACGGCTCGGTTATCCCACGCCAGTGCGATGGTGGTTTTCATGTATGCCCCAACGGCGAGAGTCGGCACCCCGATACTCTGGGGCAGGTCCAATTCCTGCGGCGCAGTGCCGCGACCGAGCCTTACGGGCCGCACGACGCCCGCGACCACTCGAACGACAGGATCGTCTGCCGGACGCGCAATCGGGCGATCATGATGTAAATACCCATCGGTCACCTGTGCGAGCCGCTCCTCAACTTCCGCCGGTTCGGTCAGAACGGGTTCACCGCTCACGTTGCCAGAAGTTGCGACCAACGCAGCGCCAAAGTCTTCGAGCAGTAAGTGATGCAGCGGGCTGTACGGGAGCATCAGGCCAAGTTCGTTTAGCCCAGGCGCTACGGCAGGGGCGATCGTGCTGTTCGCGCTCCGCCGCACGAGCACGATGGGCCGCACAGCGTCACATAGCGCGGTAGCCTGCAAACATGACAATTCTGCGAGGCTGCGGGCAAAATCCAGCCCATCGGCTCCACGCCAGGGGACCATAATCGCCAATGGCTTCTGCGGCCGTCCCTTGCGCAGCCTTAGCCGAGCGACCGCGCATTCGTTCGAGGCATCACAAACAAGGTGATAACCACCGACGCCGCGCAGGGCGACGATCTTGCCATCCCGCAGAGCCGAAATCGCGGCAGCGAGTGACGCTTCATCGCCATGGATCATGTGCGATCCAACGCGCCAATTCAGACTCGGGCCACAGGCGGCACAGGCCAAGGGTTCGGCATGAAAGCGTCGGTCGCGCGGATCGGCATACTCGGCGGCACACTCATCGCATAGCGTGAACCTGTCCAATGTCGTGTTCGACCGATCGTACGGAAGCCGGCGAATCAGCGTGTAACGCGGTCCGCACTGCGTACAGTTGATGAACGGGTAGCGGTGACGTCGCGCGCATGGGTCTCGCAATTCGGTCAGGCATTCGTTGCAAGTGAAGAGGTCCGCGGGAACATGTACATGCGTGCCGACACCGATGCCACTGGCGAGAATTCGAAAGTCATGGTTGGAGCCGATCCGGTCCGATTGCATCTCGATCAACTTCGGTAGCGAGGCGGGCGGCGCTCGCATCAGCAGAGCTTGTCCGAACGCATGCAGCGCTGCCGCGGAGCCTTGAGCCTGGATTTCGACCTCGCCGCCGTTATTGCGCACCCAGCCGCTGAGATTGGATTCATGGGCCAGCCGGTACACGAACGGCCTATATCCGACGCCCTGCACCCGCCCGCCGACACGCCATCGTCGTGCCTCGATCGCGGACGCGGCGATTGCCGGCCGTGCACTTCGGGCGGCACCGGCGCTCATGCGCTTGCCGCCTCGAGCTGCCTTGGAAACTCCGCGCGGCGGTGCCGGGCCAGATGCAGCGGTGTCCAGGCCTGCGGCGTGCGGTGCACGAAGCGATGCCGCGCGATGTGGTAACTGGGGTCAAATCCGTAGAAGTTCATGCGCATTCGCGCCAGCTCATCGCTCCTGAACTGCGCGAGCGGGCGCAGAGCCTCATCGCGCGCACGCCGCGCTTGCTTCTCCCCGAGCGTTTGCTTGAACTGATCGCTCGATGCGAGCTCGACGGCCTGGGCGTCTACCAGCGCCAGGAACCGGGCCGCATCCGGCCCCGCATGCCCATCGATCAACCCGAGGGCGAGAGCCTCCGTCGTGCCCATAGGCAGGCGTCCGGCTGTAATCGCGTGCGCCCGCTCCGTGCCGACCCTCTGTGGCAGCGTGTAGGTCCAATATTCTGAGCCGTAAAGATTTCCCATATTGCGGTAGTGCGGATTGAGCACAATGCCGCTCCGCGCCAGCACGCGATCGGCCGCAAGGGCCAGAAATACTCCGCCGGCCGCCGCGTTGCCGTGCAAGGCCGCGACCGTAAGATGGGTGTCGGTGGTCAGAATGTCCTGAACGAGGTCATCGATACAGTTGATGTTGTCCCATGAGGCATCGGCGGGGCTGTCGGATGCCTCGATGCGGTGCAGATGCATACCGTTGCACCAGAAGTCCGTACCGCCCATCAGCACGATGACCCGCGTTGGCCTCCCACGCGCGTACGCGTACGCCGCACGCAGACGTTCAGATTGCACGACGCCGAGCGCACCGTTGTAGAAATTGAAGTGCAGAAAGCCAGCGGCGCCGCGCTCCTCGTATTGGATCTCGTCATCCCGAAGCACGTCCCCCGCATCGACAGCTTCGTCATCGCCGCGCGGCAATGATTCGGCAAGAGCGCCCAGCGCGAGTACCGCCGGACGCCTGAAGCTGCGCTGCGCACCGTCCGAAGGCTGCAACTGGCCGATCCACACTGCGCCATCGCGTGTGGCGCGGCAGATCGCCTCGTTACGGCGGGCAATGAGCGTGCCAGGCCGACCGGTCAACCCCAAGGCCGCGTGGGCATCGAACAGACGAAATGAGCGCTCGAACAGAATATCTTCGACACCGGGGAAGCCGTCACTGCAGTGAATCTTGCGCAGTACCGTTACAGTCTCGTCCTGTTCCCAGTCGATCGCACGCTGCGCCTGCGGCAAGGGCGGCTGCCAGTTGCATCCTGGCCCATCCGGAATGCTGAACAACGGACCTAAGCCCTGCGCCATGCGGGCGAGTGCCGCCCGGACGGCGAACACGGCCGCCTCGGTCACCTCGTACCGATATAAGCTGCTCTTACGTGCGACACGCATTGGAAACGAGGCGTGCGCCCAGATTGGTCCGGCATCTAGTTCCGAAGTCGCCTGGAGTACAGTAACACCCCACTGACATACTCCGCGCAGGATCGCCCAGTCGAGCGCGGCCGGGCCCCGATCGCCGGGTGGCCCGGGGTGTACGATGAGGCAAGGACGGTGGCGCCAAATCGATGGCGGAATGGAGCGTTTCAAGAACGGGGCAAGAATCAAGTCCGGGCGGAACAGATCAACCGCCTGGCGTGTCACTTGCTCGTGGATATCGATCTCGACCGACAGCTCATGGCCATCCTGCTGCAACTCAACATAGAGCCGCTGCGACAGGCTGTTGAAGGAGTGGACAAGTAACAGGATTCGCATCAGATCACCTGGGGGTTATTCGCCGGCGGTACTTGTAATAGGCGGCGCATGCACCTTCCGCGGACACCATGCAGGATCCAATCGGATCACGCGGCGTGCAGGCGGTGCCGAAGATCGCGCAGTCGGTAGGCTTCTTGATGCCGCGAATGATCGCCGGACACTGGCACGCCGCATTTTCCGCCACCGGCTCCACCTCCAACGAAAAGCGCCGCTCGGCATCGAATTCAGCGTACGCGGATTTGATTCGAAGGCCGCTATACGGCAGCTCGCCGAGCCCGCGCCACTCGAGACTCGGGCGCAGCTCGAAAACCTCGGCCACGAGACGCTGTGCCTTGCGATTTCCTTCTCGCGTCACTCCGCGCGTAAACTGATTTTCTACGCGCGCGTGGCCCGCGTTCAATTGCTGCACGAGCATGTCAATAGCCTGCATCACATCGAGCGGCTCGAAGCCTGCGATCACCACCGGTCTTTGGTATTCCTCCGCAAAAAACTCGTAGGGACGGCTGCCGATCACGGCGCTCACGTGGGACGGCCCTATGAAGCCGTCAACGCGCACCTGCCCCCACTCACGAACTTCGGGTGAGTCGAGGATGCTTTGGATCGCAGCCGGTGTTACAACGTGGTTGCAATAGACGCTGAAGTTGCGTAAGCCCAGCCGTCGCGCTTCGAGAATGATGTGCGCGGTCGCCGGCGTCGTCGTTTCGAAACCTATTGCGAAAAACACGACTTGCCGTTCGGGATTGGCGGCGGCGATCTCCACGGCTTCGAGCGCTGAGTATGCCATGCGTACATCCGCACCCTGTTCACGCGCCTTAAGCAGACTACGCCGACGCGATCCTGGCACCCGCAGCATGTCGCCGTAACTCACCAGGGTCACATTCGCGCGGCGCGCGAGCTCAATCGCAGTGTCGAGCCGAGGAACCGGCATTACACATACCGGGCAGCCAGGGCCATGTACCAGGTGAATATTGTCCGGAAGCAGATCCTCCACGCCATATCGAAAGATCGCATGGGTATGGCCACCGCAAAATTCCATCAGGTGATAGTCCCGCGTCGGATCTACCCGTTCGGCCAGCACCTGGGCCAGCGCGCCCGCCGCGGCGCCGTCACGGAAGCCGCGGATGTAGCGCATCGCTGGACTCCCCTAGGTGCGCGGCAATCTGGTCGAACAAGGCGAGCGTACGGTCAGCCTCCTCCACATCTAGGCGCGCGATCGCAAAGCCCGCGTGCACGATGACATAGTCGCCGACCACAACCTCATCGATCAGTGCGATCGATACACGGGTATGAATCCCCCCCACCTCAATCTCGATCCATTGGTTGTCCAGTAGTGCCGCGACGCGCACCGGTACGGCCAGGCACATGGGTCAGGCCAACTCCGCGGGGACAACCGCCCGCTCCTCGGCCAGCTGCTCCTCGAGCCAGTTTAGCCAGGGGGCGAGAGCCAGGACGCGCCGAGCCGCTGTCTGAATCATGGGAGTGTCGCGCCCTAGCGCTCGCAATGCTGCAGCCGCCCGCTCAGGATTGAAATCGTCCAAGACGCCGAGTAGATCGGCCTTGCTCAACACCACCAGATCGGAAACGCGGAACATGACCGGATATTTTTCGGGCTTATCGTCGCCTTCCGTAACGCTGAGAAGGGTGACGTTGCGATGTTGGCCAAGATCGAAGCTCGCCGGACACACCAGATTACCCACGTTTTCGATAAATAGCAGATCGAGCCCATCGAGCGGCAGATCGTGCAGTGCCCGATGCACCAGCTGCGCATCTAGGTGACAGGCCGTTCCTGTCGTGATCTGCAATGCTGGCACGCCGAGCGCGCGGATGCGCACTGCATCATTGTCGGTTTCCAGGTCTCCCTCGATCACCGCGATGCGATATCGGTCACGGAGCGTCGCTATCGTTGCCTCCAACAAAGCGGTCTTGCCGGCACCCGGCGAAGACATAAGATTGATGGCGAGTACCCCGTGCTCGTCGAAGTGCTCTCTGTTATGAACCGCGACGCGATCGTTGGCAGCGAGCAGATTCTGCATTACGTCGATGACCGTCCTTTGGCCGCGCTCTTGTTCAGACCCTTCTGGATCGACGTGGGCTTTGAGGCTGCAACCACAGGCTTGGCACATATCGTCTTCCTATTTAGCTCGATCAGTTGGTGGGATTGGCCGGTGACTCAGGTATTCGCAGCTCGACGCGACGCAGGCGCAATTCATCGCCTGCCACGACGCGTGTGCGAAACTCGCCGCACAGGGGGCAGACGAGGCGATTCGGCGTCGTTAGCGATTCCGTGTTGCATGTGGAGCAGCGAATGATCACTTCGGGCGATTCAATCGACAGTAATGCCTGGGCGGTAGCGCAGTTGCTAGCACGCAACATCTCAAATGCACGGGCGATCAACCCGGGCTCAACGCCGCTTAGCGGTCCCGCTTCGATTGTAATGTGTTCAACAACGCCCCCGCCGCGGTCCATCGCGATGTCGGTGACCTGCTTTAACAGGGCTTGGCAAACGGACAGCTCGTGCACCGGCCGACTTTAACGCATCCGCGTAGCTCCATTATGTACGCTGCCGCACAGACTTGCCGTTGTCCGAATGCTTTTCTTCAGGGAGCGAATCGGGCAGTCAGTGCATGGTTCAGTGATGACGCTTCAGGCAGGGCAAGAACGCAATCCATTGATACCGGCCACCGATGCCGCCGGCGCGCTCGCAAGCGTTCGCGCCAGCGGCTCGACCGCGCTGCTGCTCGGGTTCGGCAATGTGCTGCTGGGCGACGACGGAGCGGGTGTCCGACTGCTGGAGCGGCTACAGTCCGAACTCGGCCCGGGGGTGGCGAACTTCGTCGACGGCGGCACGCTGAGCTTCAGCCTGTTGCCGTACATGCAGGGGACAGAGTCGCTGCTGGTCATCGATGCCGCCAATCTCAATGCCACTTCGGGCAGCATCGAGTTGTTCGAGGGCGGTGAGATGGATCGGTTCCTCGCCACTGCCCGCCGGCGCACCGTTCATGAGATAGGACTCATTGACCTGCTCGATATGGCGCGCCTGCAGGACTGCCTGCCGGCACGGCGCGCGCTGCTGTGCATCCAGCCCGCCCGCATCGACTGGAGCGAAGCGTTGTCGACACCGGTGCTGCGGGCATTGCCCGATGCCATCCGGGTGGCGCGGGCGCTGCTGCGGCGCTGGGACATCCTGTGAGTCGCCTGACCGACATCCCGATCCGGATCGAGTCGCCGGACCGAATTCAATCACCGCGCCTTACTGAGTCGCCGCGCGCCGTAGCCGGATTGGGCGGCGGTGTCATGGCCATCCTTGCCGAACTGGTCGGACTGCTCGAGCGGCTCGCCAGCGGCGATCTGCCCGCGACCATTGATCTGCGCAGCCTGCCGATGAGTCCCCAGGATCGCATAGCGCTGCAGAGCGCGCTGGGAGACGGCGAAGTGCAGGCGACCCTTGACGCTCAAGGGTTGTCAAGTATCCGCGAGACCCGGGTCCCCGGCCTGTGGTGGGTCGAGCATCGCGATCCACGCGGGGAAATCATTGCCGAATCGATTGAAGTGACGCGCATACCGCAGATCCTGATGAGCGCGCTGGATGAGATCGGCGCCGGCGCGGCCGCGTTGCGCGCGCAGATCGCCAACACCCATGTCGCGTAGGCGCGCTAGGAAGGCATAACTTGCTACACACGGACGCACATATCACGGTAGGCGAGATGCTGCGCCGGCATGGCATCAGCCGCCGCGGCTTCATCAAGTTCTGTACCGCGACCGCATCGGCGATGGCGCTGCCACCCGAGATGGGAGTGGCGATGGCCGATCAGCTGCGCGGCGCTGTGCGGCCTTCGGTCATCTACCTGTCGTTCCAGGAATGTACCGGTTGCCTGGAATCACTGACGCGCTCGTTTGCGCCGACGATCGAGAGCCTGATCTTCAACGTTATCTCGCTCGACTATGACGACACCCTGATGGCCGCGGCGGGCGGCGCCGCCGAATCGGCCCGCGACAAGGCGATGCACGACAATTTCGGGAAATACGTGCTGGTGGTGGACGGCTCGGTACCGACCGGGGCCGGCGGAGGCTATTGCATGGCCGGCGGGCGCAGCGCCGAGGATATCCTGCGCGAGGCGGCCAAGGGCGCGGCGGCGATCGTCTGCGTCGGCACCTGCGCGGCGTTTGGCGGTATTCCATTCGCCGATCCCAATCCCACGCAAGCGTGGCCGGTCACCGCGATCGTCGGCGACAAGCCGATCATCAATGTCTCGGGCTGTCCTCCCATCCCGGAGGTGATCACCGGAACGCTGCTGCAGTTCGTAACCACCGGCAAGGTTCCCGATCTGGATGAACACCTGCGTCCGAAAGTCTTCTTCGGCAACACCATTCACGACCGCTGCTATCGGCGGCCGTTCTACGACCAGGGGAAATTTGCCAAGACCTTCGACGACGAAGGCGCTCGCAATGGTTGGTGCCTGTATGAGCTCGGCTGCAAGGGCCCGACCACCTACAACGCCTGCGCCACCATCAAGTGGAATGGCGGCACCAGCTTTCCGATCGAGTCGGGCCACGGCTGCCTGGGCTGTTCCGAGCCTGGATTCTGGGACCAGGGCAGTTTCTACGCGGCGCAGTCCGCTGCCGCGTGGGGCAAGGCGGGAGAGGCTGTGCCTCGCAAGGTGATGGAAGTGGCTGCAGCCGCCGTCGTCACCGGCGGCGCGCTCGGCGTGGGCTCCGCCGGCGTCAGCCGGATGCGACAGCGCCGCAGCGAACAGGACGCGATCGATCGTAAATCCGACGGAGGGTGAGAACCATGGATCTCTTAAGCTTTGCTCGCGGCCCGGCGCTCAAGGTGGCGCTCACGATTTTCTGTCTCGGGGTGGTCTGGCGCATCGTCGGCTTTGCACTGCTGCGCATCCGGCTCGACCGCAGCCCGGCGCGCGCCTCGGTCCCGAAGTTCCTCGCTGGCGGATTGCTCACGATCGGCACGCGCTCCTGGCCGCACCCGGAATTCATTGCCCGCACAGGCGCCGGCGAGGCCATCGGCTACAGCTACCATATGGGCCTGTTTGTCATCGTGCTGTTGTTCGGCCCGCACATCGCCTTTCTCGGCAGCCTGTTTGGCTTTACCTGGCCGGGTCTGCCGAGCAGCCTGATCACTGTGATTTCCGTGCTGACCGTGACACTGTTCCTGGCCGTGCTGTTCCGCCGCGTCACCAACCCGGTGATCCGCATGCTGTCCAATTTTGACGATTACTTCAGCTGGTTCATCACCATGGCGGTGATGGCGACGGGAATTGCTGCAACCGCTCATCTTGGCGGCCCATACCAGACGCTGCTCGCGCATCACATCCTGAGCGTCGATGTGCTGCTGGTATGGTTTCCATTCGGCAAGCTGATGCACGCCTTCTATATCTTTCCGTCCCGCGCCATCAATGGCGCGATCCTGGCGCGTAAGGGAGCAACTTCGTGAGCTCGCCCTCGATGGGTGTCGGCGCAAATCTTGCGCCGGCTGAGAAGCGCAGCCACGAGGCGCAGGTCGCCGGCGCGATGAGCGGCTTTGCGCGCGAGACCGGCGCGCTGAGCGCCTTTCGGCTCGAATCCTGCATCCACTGCGGCATCTGCGCGGATGCCTGTCATTTCTAT
>Ga0302157_10006538_pt1 | contig 12022 bp, 9 predicted proteins | sample I_Bog_N3_3_FD_193502 | JGI IMG/M metagenome (GOLD analysis project Ga0302157, IMG submission 193502) | Peat permafrost microbial communities from Stordalen Mire near Abisko, Sweden - I_Bog_N3_3 | ecosystem: Environmental > Terrestrial > Soil > Wetlands > Peat | place: Sweden: Abisko, Stordalen...
GACGATCGCGCGCGCCTGCGGCAAGCAGGACGTGCATCACCTCGAGAAGGAGGACCTCGTCGCACTGACGGTCGAGGCCGCGGCGATGGCCGGGGTTCCCATCGCGGGGACCGATTGGGTGCCGGGACGCTAGCCGCGCGGCCGCCGCTACAGGGCCGCGAGGAAGGCGACGAGATCGGCATGTTCCTGGCTCGTGAGTTGCATCGCGAAGCGACGATCGTAGAAATCGACGACCGCACTCACGTCGGGAGCTGCACCGTTGTGAAAGTACGGAGCCCGGCCCGCGAGTCCGCGCAATGCCGGGACTTTGAACTTGTTCACGTCGGCCCACTTACCGGTGGTGAGGGCGAGGCCGGGATCCGAAGTCTGTACGCTCGCGCCCGTCGTGCGATTGATCAGGGTCAACAGCGGGAGGTCAGGGCTTCGTAAAGCGGCATCGGATACGCCCGTATTGAACAGCACGGCGGTCGAGTGACTCCCGGCATTCGGCGTATTGTGACAGGTCCCGCAAGTGCCGTGGAGCTGTGACAGCGGCACGCCGTTCGGGCCGATCTGGTCATTGAGGCCGGCGATGCCGGTCAGCAAAATCGGGCGCGAGTTGAAGATCCGTTCGCCGCGTCCGATCGAGGCGCGCGCGCGGCTCTGTGGATCGCCGCCCGTCAAGGATTCCCAGGAACTGAACACGGCGAACACCGGCAGAGGCGGCAGGTCGGAGTTCGTTGCCGTGGACACGACCGGCAGATTGGCTGTGGGCGTGAAGGACTGCTTGGCGAGCAGCGCCGGACCGCCCGATGCGCCCGCGGCGTCGAGCGGCCCTGCCAGCGCGTCGACGCTCTGTGCCATGAACTGCGCGGTCTCGAAACCTGCAATCGCCTGCAGGACGACCGTCGGTGGCAGCGCCTTCGCCTGGGCGTGCGTCGTGAGGGCGTCGGCTGCTTGGTGCGCGAGGTCGGCCGGGATGCTCACGCCGGCTGGCGATTCGCGTCCGTCCCACATCACGGTCGACAAGAACGTGAGATTTGCGGTCGTCGGGATGCGCCGGTACACGGAGACCGGAGCGACGGCCGTGCAGTCGTAGGGGTTGGCGACCGCCGTGATCGCGAACTGCGCACCGGGGGGCGGAGTCAAGGAAATGCGGATCAAACCCTTCGTCAACAAGAGGCTCGAGGCGCTCGCGCGTTCGAGCGGCGTCGCGGTCGGCAGCGTCGGGCAGTTCGTAGCGTCGACACTGGCGAAGATCGGGTCCGTGCCTGCGGTTGCCTGAAAGCGCCTCTCGAGGGACTTCGGCGTCGCGGTCCATGCGTCATTGGGGGCATGACAGGTCGCACAAGTGCGCGCATTGGTGCCGAGCGCAGCAAAGAACGGACCCGTAGGCTCACCCGCCGAATTGCTGAAATTCGACCACAGTCCCGCGGCATCGGTAAAACTACCGGGACCAGGTACCGGCGCCGGAGCGGGCGCCGGTGCAGGCGCCGGAGCGGTCGCGGGCGGCGGTGGAGGAGCAGGCGGCGGCGCGGCCGCCAGTGTCATGGCACACGACATCAAACAGCCACCAAGACCCAGGCTCAAACTCGCCGCAGCGAGATTCCAGGACCGACCGACATTCGACATAGTGTTGCGCTCGCTGTGACGGGGTGTCTACGGCGGCGGATCATAGAGACGTCCGCGATTCGCGCCAGCGCGCGAGCCGAGAATTGCAAACCGCTGCTCAGTTACCGCGCAATCGCGACCGGATATTGAAAAATCGCCGCCGATCATTGGCACATCGCGCGCCTGCGCACGGCGTGCCTCAGCGCAAATCGGGCATGCGTCGCGTGCGCTTGAGCAAGTGCCGGCGCTTGCTCGCAAACAAGAGTCCGAAGAAGGCCGCCCACGCGAGGCATGGCGGCAATAGGAGAAAATAGCCGCTCACGCAGGCGATCGCCGCGCCCGCGAGCGCCGCGGCGAGAGGCAGTCCGAAAGCGACGAACCAAAATCCCTGCGGCCAGGTTGCGCGCGCGAACCCGGCCCGCAGGTTCGTGTGCGCTTGGTAGCCCCGCGCGCCCAGGGCCGAGTAAAATGCCGCAACGACGAGCAAGAAGATCAAGGCGCGGCGCGAATCGGTGATGGGGTTCGATTGAGGGTCGGCCCAGAGTGCGCCCTCGTTGCGGGCGGTTGCGATCACGAGCGATGCAGCGAGCGCGAGATTACTGACGAGCGCGGCCGCGACGCCGACGAAGAACACCTGCCAGATCGAGCCGGGAGTGCGCAGGGCTCGCAGATCGCGGAGTCGGCCGAACAGTCCGTGGCGGAACAGGCCCGCACTCACGAGCGCGACCTCGAGGAGCACCATGCCATAGTCCTGGAGCAGGCGTTGCGGCGTTCCGGTGAGCGCCGCAGCCTTCGCGGGCGAGAGCAGCGCCGCAGGCAAAGGGGCCTCAGGGGGAGCGGCCGCAGGCGGAGCGGGCGCGGCAACGGCTGGCGCTGCGGCACTCGAGCGCGGCGGGTGATCAGGCGCCAATGCCGCACCCGCGGCGAGCAGCGCAACGCCCACGGCGGCACAGCCCAGTGTCAGCAGATCGAAGCGAACCCGCATGCCGGCATCGTAGCAGCCCGACTGATTGACCGGCTGCCCGCGCCATTGCGAGCTCGAGGGTTCGATCACCCATCCGCAGACCGGTCAGACGGCGCCGAGCGCGTAGTCCAGATCGGCAGTCAGATCGTCGATGTGCTCGAGTCCGATCGACAGTCGCACGGTATCCTCGCCGACCCCGGCGTGTTCCAGTTCCGCGGGCGACAGTTGGCGATGCGTCGTCGATGCCGGATGCGTCGCCAGCGATTTCACGTCGCCGATGTTCACGAGCCGCGTAAACAGTTGTAACGCGTCGAGAAACCGTGCGCCGCGAGCCCGTCCTTCGCCCGGGGGACCCTTGAGGCCGAAGGTCAGAATTCCCGAGGCCTTGCCCGAGAGATACTTCTTCACGAGCGCATGGTCGCGATGATTCTCGAGACCCGCGTAGTTGACCCACGCGACCTTGGCGTGGCCGCTCAGGTGTGTGGCGACCTTCCGTGCGCTCTCGCTGATCCGATCGATGCGCAGCGACAGCGTCTCGATACCCTGCAGGATCAGAAACGCATTGAACGGCGAGATCGCGGCGCCCGTATTGCGCAACGGAACGACGCGCGCGCGGCCGATATATGCGGCGGGCCCGAGCGCCTCCGTGTACACGACGCCGTGATAGCTCACATCGGGCTCATTGAGCCGCCGAAAGCGCTGTTTGTGTTCGGCCCAGGGGAATTTGCCGGAGTCGACGATTGCGCCGCCGACGCTCGTGCCGTGTCCGCCCAGATATTTGGTCAGCGAATGCACGACGATGTCGGCGCCGTGCTGGAACGGGCGACATAAATACGGGGTCGGCACGGTGTTGTCGACGATCAGCGGCACCCCATGGCGATGCGCGATCGCGGCAATGCCCTCGAAATCCGTGATATTGCCCTGCGGATTGCCCAGGGATTCGACGAACACGGCCTTCGTCTTGGCGTCGATCAAAGGCTCGAAACTCGTCGGATCGCGGTAGTCGGCAAAACGCGCCTCGATGCCGTACTGCGGCAGGGTGTGCGCGAAGAGGTTGTATGTGCCTCCGTAGAGTGCGCTCGAGGCGACGATGTTGTCGCCGGCCTCGGTGATCGTCAGGATCGCATTCGTCACGGCGGCCTGCCCCGATGCAAGCGCGAGTGAGGCGATACCGCCCTCGAGGGCGGCGAGCCGCTGCTCGAGCACATCCTGGGTCGGATTCATGATGCGGCTGTAGATGTTGCCGGGAACCTTCAGATCGAATAGATCGGCGCCATGCTGCGCACTGTCGAACGCGTAGGCGACGGTTTGATAAATCGGAACGGCGACCGCCTTGGTCGTCGCTTCCGGCGAGTAGCCCGCGTGAACGGACAGGGTGTCGAATCGCCAGTGATCGCGGCCGGGTGGTGTTGACATGAGGCTTGCTCCGAATTATCCGTTCGTGAAGACGCGAGCCTAAGAGACCGGGGCTTACATTGCCTACTGCGCAATCGGCATGAGCTTATTCGCATTCGGTCGTAGCCCGGCTCTGCTAGGCTAGTCCGGTTGCAGTGCGGCAAGGTGTCGCCGCCGACGTCCACCCGGGGAGAGCCTGGCGAGTCATGAGTCACGGAGATTTGGAAGTCTTGTTGCGTTCGCGCGTGCCGATGATCGTGATCGAGTCGCGCGATGAGAGCCGCGTCTTGAAGCTCCTGCAGCGTGCCTGTCGACAGGCGCCTGGCGCATTGACCGCGGGTGGCCCGGTAACGACGCTGACCGGGAAGCCGGCTGCATCAGGCCTGCCCCTGTTCCAATGGACCGTCACCGATGGCCTGCGGCGGATCGATCTCGAGGGCGCGGCCAACCAGCGCATGCTCGCCGAACCGCTCGAGGTGCTGCGGCACATTCGCGCGACCAACCTGACGGCGGCCTATGCGCTGGTCGATTTTCACCCGTTCCTCAAAGACCCCGTGCATGTCCGCCTGCTCAAGGACATCTGCCTCGATTACGACCGCTGCGCGCGCACGCTCGTTCTCGTGAGCGCCGTGATCGGCATACCGGAGGAACTCGAAGATCTCGCCGCACGCTGCGATCTGGCGCTCCCGGACCGCGCCGAGCGCCGCCAGCTGGTCATCGACGTGGCGCGTGAATGGCGCACCGCGCATCCCGGGCGTCGACTCGAAACCGATGCACGAGCCCTCGACCTGCTCGTCGAGAACTTGAGCGGGCTCACCGCCGCCGACACCCAGCGACTCGCGCGCACGGCCATTTTCGACGACGGCGCGCTGCTGCGCTCCGACCTGCCGAACGTGATGCACGCGAAGTACGAACTGCTCAATCGGCGTGGCGTGCTGCGCTACGAGCACGACATCCCCGCCTTCAGCGATGTCGGCGGTTTGGCGCGCTTGAAGACTTGGCTCGAGCGCCGCCGGGCTGCCTTCGATGGCTCGGCGCCCGAACTCGAACCGCCGAAGGGCGTGCTGCTGCTCGGCGTGCAGGGCTGCGGCAAGAGCCTCGCCGCCCGGGCGGCCGCGTCGCTGTATGCCCTACCGCTGCTGCGCCTCGACTGTGCCGCACTGTTCGACAAATATGTCGGCGAAACCGAGCGCAATGTCCGCGACTCCCTCGCGACCGCCGAATTGATGGCGCCCTGCGTGCTGTGGATCGACGAGATCGAGAAGGGCTTCGCGAACGGCGACGCGGACGGCGGCACTTCGCGGCGGGTGATGGGCAGCTTTCTGACCTGGTTGGCCGAAAAGCGTGCGCGCGTGTTCGTGGTGGCGACCGCGAACGACATCACGAGTCTGCCCCCCGAACTCGTGCGCAAGGGGCGTTTCGACGAAATATTCTTCGTCGATTTACCCTCTGGCGAGTGCCGTGCGGCGATCTTCCGCATCCATCTCGGTAAGCGCGGCATCGCCTGCGACGCGGCCTCCCTCGACCGTCTGGTCGCTGCGAGCGAGGGTTTCTCGGGCGCGGAGATCGAACAGGCGGTCGTGGCCTCGCTCTACACCAGTCACGCCCAGCGCGTGGAGGTATCGGCACAGGGCATCGGGGTCGAACTTGCGGGCACCCGGCCGCTATCGATCGTCCTGGCGGAGTCACTGGCGGCACTGCGAACGTGGGCCGCCGATCGCACGGTCCCGGCGAGCTGAACGCCGATCGCTCACCGATCGCCGTGACATTCTAAGGGGTGCCGGGTTCCACGTAGATCGCGACGCCGTTGCCGCTTTTCTGGAACACGGTGCCCGTCGTGGATACGCCGACGCCCACGGAAGCATGACCGCCGCCGGCACCCGTCACGACGCCGGTGCCCACGGATCCGACCGCCTGATCGCCCACATTGTTGAGCAGGATGCCGTTCGCGCCGAGCTTCGCGGCCTCCGATTTCAGGCGGTCGATGACGGCATCGGTCTTGCCTTGGGCCGTGATGGAAAAAGAGTGCTTGCTGGACGTATCGAGGATCGCGATTTCCTCGTACTTGCCGCTGGGTGGATGCAGATAAAGCTGGACTTGAGACGGAGAAATCGCCGGCCGGACCTTGCCCACGATCACGTGCGACGTCACGCAACCGCCGAGCGCGAGGCAGGAGAGGGCCCATGCCATGAAGGGCCGGCGACTGCGTTGGTGCAGTGCGCCAGGACAGGTCAGCGAGGGAATCGATGCACGGTTTCCATGAAACGGGTCGGCGGTGCGAGGGAGTGTGGCGAACATGGCGCGGTCCTGGGGGTTGTTGCAGTGCCCAGTGTAGCGCATGCCGCGCGCACTGCGCGCGCGCAATTCCGCGTCGGAACCAACACGCCCCGACGCCAAACCCGCGCGCGAACTAGCCGCCGACCTCGACCTCGGGCCGGTCGTCGCCCGCCGACTCCTCGTTGTGCCAGCGGCCGGATTTATCCTCGTACGAGATGACCGTCGATTCGCCGCCGGCAGCCTGTTCCTTCGCGGCCACCAAGGCGGCGTCCCGGGCGGCGTCGTGACTCGAGAACGTCTCGGAATACGTCTCATCGACGCGATACGCCCAGCCGCCGTCGTGACGCACGATTTCGTACTTGATCTTGGTCATATCCCTTCAACCTACCAGCTAAAGCGTCGTGATCCCATCGCCGAGGCCGGCAGCCGGCGTAGGACTGCGCCGACACCGCCGCTGTTTGTCAGCGGCCCGCAACGCCTCGGTGGTCGCGCGACTCCCGTCGTGACTCCAACCGGGCGGCCCGAAGAAATAGCCGATACGCGCTCTCCAGCCGAGATTCTTGGCGCAAAGATCGCGCGCGATGCCGGCGTACTCCTGCAGGGCGATGCGAACCGGGTTGAATGTGCCCAAATTCTTGACCAGCCCATAGCGCACGGGTTCCTCCGTCTGCTCCGGCACGAAGGTGCCGAACGCCCGGTCCCAGATCATGAATACACCGGCGTAATTGGCGTCGAGATAGCGCGGATTGCTCGCGTGATGCACGCGATGATGCGAGGGCGTGTTGAGCAGCCATTCGAACCAGCGCGGCATCCGGTCTATCAGTTCCGTGTGGATCCAGAACTGATAGAGCAGATTTACCGCGAACGCCAGGGCGATGATGCTCGGGTGAAACCCGAGCCATGCGAGCGGGACGTTGAGGAGCACGAGTCCGCTGAACTCAGACGTCCAACTCTGCCGCAGGTTCGTCGATAAATTGAAATGCCTGCTCGAGTGATGCACCCCGTGCGAGGCCCAGAACCACCGGGACCGGTGGCCGATGCGATGCCACCAATAGTATCGACAGTCGTCGAGCACGAACACGAGCGCGAATGACCACCAAGTGAAGGGAATCTCGAAGACGCGGTGCGCGTACGCGAAGGTCACGCCGCCGACGAACAGCCAGCTCAGCAAACCCCAAAACAGGACACTCCCGATGCTGACGCCCACGTTCGCGAGCGTGTCGTGCCGATCGTACTCGGCCTTCGCTCCCGGGCGCGCAGCGATCAGTGCCTCGAGCGGGATCAGCAGCAAGAGCAGCAATTGCGCGACATTCGCCGCCCGGAAATAAACGGGATCAGGCATGCTCCGCACCCCTGGCCGGTGTGAGGGCCGAGGAGGGCATCAATCCCTGGAGTCGGCCCAGCCATTCATTCCGGGCCGCATCGTCGGAAATGCGTATGCGCGCCGCCGGCCACGCGAAGTCGGTCAAGCGCACGTGCAGCGTACCATCGGGGTCCGCGACCAGCGCCCGGATCTGGCCGTGCTCGATGAGGCGCACATTCCAGCGATGGCCGTGCCGCTCGACGAGTCCTACGCCGACATCGCCCGACAAGGTGATCAGCGCCGCGTTGCCGCCGTCGCCGACCAGGGCGTTGCCCGCTGCATCCGGAAACACCTCCGCAAAATGGCGCAGCGCCGCATCGGGTCCGTCCAGCCGCGCCTCGGCGGCCGCACGGTCGCGGCGCACGGCGAGGACCAACACCAGGCCGAGCGCGACATTCACGAGGATCGACATTGCCAATTCGTGCATGGATTTCGGTGTAGCACACCGGCGCCGCGGCGGCAATTCGCGCAAGCATCGACTTCCCTGCAACGACACGGCTCCGCCGCTCACTATCGGATCGGAGGGGATTTCATGCGACCGCGATCGCCGCTCATGCAGCGTGGGATCAGGGCGCCGAGTCCCGCCCTGGGGAAGATCCACCGACAAGACACATGGAGTCCGTTATGAACATCACCCACAAGCCGGGGGGGAGCGGGACACGGTCCTGTTCCATGCTCAATTTCATCCAACCGGCCCACGCCATCGCGGGGCTGCTCATCGGGGCGGCGCTGCTCTCGCCGCGATTCGCCGGCGCGCAGGCGCCGCTCATCGTGCACCCGCCCACCGTCGGCGAGCCGGCGCGGCCCGTCGTGCAGGGCGCCGCACGCCTCGCAGGCCACTATTCGGACACACCGATGCTGCGCCTGGCGTTCGCACTGAAGCCGCCCAAGCTCGACGAAGAGCGCCAGTATCTCGCTCAATTGCAGGACAAGAAATCGCCGCTGTTTCATCGTTATCTGAGCGCCGCGCAGTGGAACGCGCGCTTCTCACCGACGGCAGCCGATGAACAGGCCCTGGTCGACTGGCTGAAGAGCGAGGGGCTCAGTGTTACACAGCGCTATCCCAATCGTCTGCTGGTCGACGTCGAGGCGCCCGTCGCGACGATCGAACGCGCGCTCGGCGTCCAAATCAACAACTATACGGCGGGCAAGGTCGCGTTCTTTTCGAATGACCGCGCGCCCTCGCTGCGACCGGACCTCGTGAACGTCGTGTGGGCCGTGCTCGGCCTCAATAGTCTCGAGCAGGAAAGGCCGGCGTCGCATCGCGCGGTGCCGACGCGTCCGGCCTATTTGCCGGGTCCGGCGAAGGCCACGGGTCCCACCCAGCACGGCGACGCACGCGTCTCGCTGCGCGAAGCCATGCAGGCGAAGGCGAAGACGGGACGCGCAGGCGCCGTCAACGATGCGGCCGGTCCGCAGATTTCCGGAGGAGCCTACGATCCGACCGACATCTACAGTTCCCAGGCCTACGACGTCAGTGCTCTCTATAATCAGGGGCACTGCTGCAACCCGCTCGGCAATCCCGGCCAGTCGCCGCCCGAGACCTCGATCGCGATCGCGACCTTCGGGGCGCAGGATCTCTCCGATATCGCCGGATTCCACACGACGTATCCCTACCTGGCCTACAACATCCAACTCTTCGACATCGACGGCACGCCGGCGTCGGGCGACGCGGAGGGCACGATGGATGCCGAGTGGGCGACCGCGATGTCGAACAGCTTCGGCGGCTATCAGAACACCTCGAAGGTCTACGTCTATCAGGGCGCAAACTATCTCAACAGCACGATCACCGACGTCTACAACCACATGCTCTCCGACGGTTATGCGCGGGTGTTCAGCACGAGCTGGGCGTGTGCCGAGGAACAATCCGTTCCGGGCCTGCCCGGTTCCGATTGTTATTCGGGCACCATGAATGCTCGCGATGCGATCTTCATGAGCATGGTGGGTCAGGGCTGGACGCTCGTTGCCGCCTCCGGCGACGAGGGTGCGACGGCGACCTGGTGCGAGGCCGCCGACGGCGTGTTCTATCCGGCATCGGATCCCTTCGTGGTCGCGGCCGGCGGTACGACGCTGAGCCTCGACAGCTATTCGAATTACATCGGCGAGACGGGTTGGACGGGGAGTTTTTACGGCTGCGACAGCAACGACGGCGGCAGCACCGGCGGTTTCAGCTCCTATTGGTCGACTCCGTGGTATCAATCCTCGTTCGGCTACCCGAGCCGCGCCGTGCCGGACATCGCCCTCAACGCCGATTGGCTCAATACGCCGCAAAACCTGTATTTCTCCGGCTCTCTGTCGGGTAACGGCGGCACGAGCATCGTGGCGCCCGAGCTCGCTGGATTCTTCGCCCAGGAGAACGCCTACCTCTTGTCGCTCGGCAACGTCTGCGGCGCGGGCTCATCGGCCTGCGCGCCGCTCGGCGATGCGCATGGCTATCTCTACGACGCGGGCCGGTACACCCCGCCGCACAAGCCGTTCTATGACATCACGAGCGGTTGCAACAACAACGACATCACGGCGGCTTACGGTTTGGGGTACTACTGCGCGGGCACCGGCTTCGACCAGGTCACGGGTTGGGGTTCGGCCAACATGTTGCAGCTCGCCTGGGCCATCAACTGGTTCAGCGCCGCCGCCGCCGCCGCTCCCGCGGTGAACTTCGCGGGACCCGCGGTCAACACCTGGTACTCGAGCGACCAGTTCGTGACCTGGAGCGTCATCGACGCCAGCGGTTCGGTGCCGGGTACCGGCATTGCGGGATTCACGCAGGGCTGGGACGGCATCCCCGACGATCCGACCAGCGAGGCGACGCCGGGCGCCGGAAATTCGTTTTACAGCGGTCCGCAGTTCCCGAATGCGACGACGGGTTACCTCGACTTCACCGGAAGCGGCGTGAGTCAAGGGTGCCACACGGTGCACGTGCGTGCGTGGAACAACATGGGACGCTCGTCGGGCGATACGACGTACGGGCCCGTGTGCTACGACACGGTTCCCCCCGTGACGACGGCCGCACTCACGGGCAGCAAGAGCGGCAGCGTCTATACGTCGGCCGTGACCGTCACGCTCGCGGCGACGGATGCGGGCAGCGGCGTTGCGGGAACCTACTACCAACTCGACGGGGCCACCTTGACGCACTACACCGGCGCCTTGTCGATCGGCGGATTGGGTTCGCATACGCTCAAGTTCTACAGCACGGACGTAGCGGGCAACGTGGAGAGCGCGCACAGTCTCGGCTTCTCGATCGAGTCGACGACGACGACGACGCTCGCCTCCTCGCTGAACCCGGCCCACTATGGCCAGAGTGTCACGCTCACGGCAAAGGTCGTCGGTAAATTCGGCGGCACGCCGACCGGCAAGGTCGAGTTCAAGTATGGCTCCGCGACCCTGGCGACGGTCAGTCTGAGCGGCGGTGCGGCGAGCTTCTCGACGAAAACACTGCCTGCCGGCACGGACAGCCTCACGGCGGTGTATGCGGGCGATGCGACCGACCTCACCAGCACTTCGGCGGGGACGGCCGAAAAGGTGATTCCGGCGACGACGACGACGGGCGTCGTGTCCTCCGCGAATCCCCAGACGCATGGCAAGGCCGTCACGTTCACGGCAACGATCACGCCGCAATTCGGCGGTGCGGTCGCCGGGACGGTGACTTTCAAGGACGGCAGCAAGACGCTTGGTACGGGCAGTGTCAGCGGCACCGACAAGGCGACCTATACGACGTCGACGCTGGCGAAGGGCACACACTCGATCACGGCGGTTTACGGCGGCAACTCGAACAACTACGGGAGCACGTCCAAAGCGCTGAGCGAAGTCATCCACTGAGCGAAGCGCAAGTGGAGCGACGCACCTGAGTGTGCATCGCGTTCGACTCCGGGGGCGGCCAGGGACGGTCGCCCCCGTTTTCTTTACGGCATCGGCGTCACCTGTTACATAGGACACCGGGATCCCGCACGTTTTTTGGGTATCACGGAGCCGCCAACCACGATGAGCGCCAGTTCGCTGCCTACGGGCCACAAGCACACGATTCACCGCAAAGATCACCACCTCGACTGGGACAATGCGCGGAAGCCCGCGATGACGATCGCTCCGGGTGACACGGTCGAATTCAAGGACATCGATTCAACTTCGGGGCAGATGAAGGCGACGTCCACGGTCGCCGACATCCGTACGCTCGATTTCGGTCTCGTGAACCCGATCGCGGGGCCGGTTCATGTCGACGGCGCGGAGCCCGGCGATGCGCTCAGGGTGACGCTGCTGAGTTTCGATCCCTCCGGTTGGGCGTGGACGGCGATCGTTCCGGGGTTCGGACTCCTGGCCGATGACTTTCCCGACGCCGCCCTGAATATCTGGACCTATGAGAAGACCTTCGCAACCCCCGCCGTCTATGGTCCGGGCGCGCGCGTACCCTTGAAGCCATTTTGCGGAACCATCGGCCTCGC
>Ga0302157_10006539_pt1 | contig 12021 bp, 12 predicted proteins | sample I_Bog_N3_3_FD_193502 | JGI IMG/M metagenome (GOLD analysis project Ga0302157, IMG submission 193502) | Peat permafrost microbial communities from Stordalen Mire near Abisko, Sweden - I_Bog_N3_3 | ecosystem: Environmental > Terrestrial > Soil > Wetlands > Peat | place: Sweden: Abisko, Stordalen...
CGGCCTCCGACGTACCGATGAGCGCGTCCGACCTGGCGAAGGTGCCGGCCTCGTCCGGCCCGGTGGTCCAGATCCCCGACATCCTCGGTGGCGTCTCGATCTCCTACAACCTCCCCGGGGTGACCGCCCGGATCAAGCTCGACGGTCCGACCCTGGCCGGCATCTTCGACGGCTCCATCACCATGTGGAACGCCGCACAGATCGCCGCGCTCAATCCGGGGGTGACCCTGCCCGCCCACGCCATCACGCCCGAGGTGCGGGCGGACAGTTCGGGGACGACCTACATCTTCTCGGACTACCTGCAGTCGGCAAACCCGACGGCGTGGACGCTGGGTGCGTCCAAGACCATCGCCTGGCCGGCGTCGGCGGTGCAGACACCGAAGAACTCGGGTGTGGCGGCGTCGATCAAGTCGACGCCCTACTCCATCGGCTACGTCGAGTTGTCCTACGCCATCCAGAACAAGTTCACCTATGCCGCAGTCAAGAACGCGGCCGGTAACTACGTGGTGCCCAGCCTCAACACGGTGGCAGCCGACGCCGACCAGAAGACCGGTGTCAGCCCGACCGACTTCTCCATCGTGAACGAGCCGGGTGCCACCAGCTATCCGATCTCGGGGTACAGCTGGGCGATCTTCCTGCAGAAGCAGACCAGTGCGACCACCGGGGCCCAGGTCGTGAAGGTCCTCGACTGGACCACCCACACCGGTGGTGGACAGGACCTGGCCGCCGGCCTCGACTACGTGTCGCTGCCCCCGGCCGTCCAGAACCAGAACCGGACGGCACTCCTCACGGTGACCGGCCCGAGCGGCCAGGCGCTCCTCACCAAGTGATCCTCGGCGCACGGCGCTCCCCGTGGTGACGGGCCCGTCGGTGCGGCCATGACCGTGGCCGAGGCCACGACCCCGGTGTCACCGGTTCGAGGCCGGCGGCGGATGTCGCTGCCGGACAACGGCTACCGGGCGATCCTGGCCGTCATGGCTGCGGTGTTCGGTGGACTGGCGGTGTGGTTCCTGATCGCGGTGGTCGTCCAGTCCCGGTCGGCCTTCGACACCCTCGGGTTCAGTTGGATCTTCCAGAAGGTCTGGGACCCGTCACACGGCAAGTTCGGCCTGCTCCCGTTCATCCTCGGGACTCTCGAGACGACGGCGATCGCCGTCGTGCTGGCCGTGCCCATCGGCCTCGGCACGGCACTCGCTCTCGCCTATCTGGTGCCGGAGCGGGCGCGGGCGGCGTTGTCCACCACCGTCGAACTGTTGGCTGCCGTACCTAGCGTGGTCTACGGACTGTGGGGCCTGGTCGTCCTGGCTCCCGTCTTCGGCTCGACCGTGGAGCCGTTCCTCACCTCGGTCCTGGGGTGGACCGGGCTGTTCGACGGTCCGAACCGGGGGGTCGGCCTGCTCCTGGCGGGGGTGATCCTGTTCATCATGATCCTGCCGACCATGGTGGCCATCTCTCGTGACGTGCTGGTCGTGGTGCCGTCGGAACAGGTCGAGGGGGCCATGGCCCTCGGTGCCACCCGCTGGCAGGTGCTCCGCAAGGTCGTCGTGCCCGGTGCCCGGACCGGGCTGCTCGGCGCGTTCACCCTGGCCACCGGCCGTGCACTGGGAGAGACGGTGGCGGTCGCCCTGGTCATCGGCAACTCGCCCTTCATCGCCCACTCGTTGAAATCACCGGCCGCCACCATCCCCTCCCTGATCGTCAACAACTTCGGCGAGTCGAGCGGGCTCCAGCTCTCCGTGCTGTTCGCGGCCGGTCTCGTCCTGCTGGTGATCGGGATCCTGGTCAATGCCGCCGCACGCTGGTTGGTATGGTCGGCGGCCGGAAGCAACGCAGGGGCGGGTGCCCGATGACTGCGCTCCTCGACACCCCCGCCGATCCTTCGGTCGAACGCCGCCGGGCCGTCCAGCAGGCGGCCAGCTCCAGCCTGGGTCGACGCAAGCTGGCATCGCGGTTGGCGCTGGGCGTGTGCTGGCTGTTCCTCGCCATCGCCATCGTGCCCCTGGTGGCCATCGTGGTGAACGTGATCTCGAAGGGTCTCCCGGCATGGAGCACCGACTTCTTCACCCACTCCACGACCCCGGAGGGCGTTCCCGGCGGTGGCGCCTGGAACGCCATCGTCGGCACGATCGTGATCACGGCGATCGCGGTCGCCGTCACCGTGCCCCTCGGACTGCTCTGCGGCCTCTTCCTGGCCGAGTCGGACGGCCGGGTGGCGGCGGTCCTGCGCTTCACCGCCGATGTCATGACCGGGATTCCGTCGATCACGGTCGGGATCTTCGGCTACATCGCCATCGTGCAGCATTTCAAGGCCTACAGCGGCCTGGCCGGGGCGTTCGCCATCGGATTCATCATGCTCCCGGTCATCACCCGGGCCGGCGAGACCGCCTTCCGCGGGGTGCCGAGATCGTTGAACGAGGCCGCCCTGGCGCTCGGGGCCCGACGGGCGACCATCTCCCGAAGGGTGGTGGTGCCCGCGGCACTTCCCGGCGTACTGACCGGCGTGCTCCTGGCGATCGCACGTGGGATGGGCGAGACGGCGCCCCTCCTACTCACCATCCTCGGCAACCAGTACCTCCAGTGGAATCCGACCAAGCCCATGGAGGCGTTGCCGATCTTCATCTACAACGGCAGCAGCCAACCCTACGCCGACCAGGTCCAGCTGGCCTGGGGTGCTGCACTCCTCCTGATGGTGGTGGTGCTGGCACTCAGTATCGGCAGCCGCCTGCTGGCGGCCTGGTTGCGAAAGGAACGACGATGACCGATGCTGGAGCCCGGACCCCGAGCGTGGAGGATGCCTTGACGGTGCAGACCGAGGAGGCGATGAGCCCGCTCCCCACCGGTGACGTGGTCATGACGCTGACCGATGTCGCCGTTGCGTTCGCGGGGCGGACCGCGGTGCGCGACGTGAACATGGATGTGCGGGCCGCCGAGGTCACGGCACTCATCGGCCCCTCGGGGTCGGGCAAGACGACCCTGTTGCGGGCGCTCAACCGCATGCACGACACCGTGCGTACGGCCAAGGTGACCGGGTCGGTCCGGCTCGGGGACCTCGACGTCTATGCACCGTCGACGGATCCCACCCTGCTTCGCAGCCGTGTCGGCATGGTGTTCCAACGCCCCAATCCGTTCCCCACCATGTCCATCTACGAGAACGCGGTCTCCGGACTGAAGTTCAACGGGGTCCGCAAGAAGGCGCTGCTCGATGAGGCTGCGGAGTCGGCCCTCATCGCCGCCGCCCTGTGGGAGAGCGTCAAGGACCGGATGAAAGCCAGCGCGAGCACGCTCTCGGGAGGAGAGCAGCAGCGTCTGTGCATCGCACGCGCCCTGGCCGTCGAGCCCGAGGTGCTGCTCATGGACGAGCCCACATCGGCTCTCGACCCCATCGCCACCAAGCGCATCGAGGAATTGGTCGTGGAGCTGAAGGAGCGGGTCACCATCATCATCGTGACCCACAACATGCAGCAGGCGATGCGGGTGTCGGACCGTTGTGCCTTCCTGTTGATGGGGGACGACAAGGCGGGCGAACTGATCGAATACGGCCCCACGGCCACCCTGTTCAGCGAACCCACCGATCCCCGGACCCTCGACTACGTCAACGGCCGCTTCGGCTGAGGCGCTCGGCCTCCTGGACTCAGGCGTTCACCGATCTGGCGACCGGACGACTTCCCTCCGAGGTCGAACCGGTACCTTGGGGTTCCCCGACGACACCGTCCGGGTCGATCCGGAAGCCCACTCCCCGCACGGTGACGATGTACCTCGGATCGGTCGGGTCGGGCTCGAGCTTGGCCCGCAACCGGTGGATGTGGGTGTCGAGTGTCCGGGTGTCCGTCAGGTAGGTGTCCGGCCAGAGCAGGTCGATCAGATCGTCGCGCGAGCGCACCCGTCGTGACGGTGACAACAGTGCGGCCAGCAGGTCGAACTCCTTGCGGGAGAGATGGGTGGCGACGCCGTCGACCGTCACCTCGCGCCGGACATAGTCGACACTGACGGCTCCGAAGGCCGGTCCGCTCTCGGGGGTGGTGGATGGATCGCCTGACGACACCCGGTCGTCCGGTGCGTCGGTCACCGCGATGGCGACCGCCTGGGGACGGACACGTCGGAGGATGGCGTGCATCCGTGCGACCAGTTCGCGCAGCCGGAACGGCTTGGTCACGTACCCCGATGCTCCGAGCTCGAGACCGAGCACCACGTCGAGCTCGGTGTCGACGGCGCTCACCATGAGGATGGGCACGTCCGAGACGGCACGGATTCGGCGACAGACGTCGATCCCGTGCATTCCGGGCAGGAGCATGTCCAAGAGGACGAAGTCGGGATCGTGCTCGTCGACCATCCGCAGGCCCTCGATGCCGTCCGAGGCGAGCACCACGTCGAACCCCTCGAGTCCCAGTCCCGAGGACAGGGCCTGGCGGTAGGACTCCTCGTCCTCGATCACCAGGACCTTGGTGCGCTCGCGCCGCGTGGGCTCGTTCTGCGTCGTCACAGGCACTCCCTCCTCCACGCACGCTAGGGAGGGGAGGTGAACGGTGGACGTCCCGGGGGCAACACCACAGTGATCATTCTGTGAACGTCGTGTGGCGTCGGACGTCGTCCCGTCCAGGTGTCACCTGGTCATACGACGCTACGGGTGGGTCGGGTGGATCGGGTGGGTCGGGTGGGTTGGTCAGAGGACGTGGCCGACCAGCAGGCCGAGAGCGGCGGCCCCCAGTCCCAGCACCACGCTGGCACCCAGATTGGCTGCAGCCGCACGGCCACGCCCGCGCTCGACCAGCCCCACGGTGTCGACACTGAAGGTCGAGAACGTCGTGTAGGCCCCGAGCACCCCGGTCCCGGCCACGGTGACGACCTCGGAGGAGACCCCTCGGTGGACCAGCAGGCCGGCGAGCACCCCGAGGAGGAAGGAGCCGGTCACGTTGATGAGCAGGGTCCCGTAGGGGAAGGCGCCGCCCGTCCGACGACGCACCGCCAGCTCCACCTCGTAGCGCAGGAGGGCGCCCACCGCACCGGCGACCACCAGCAGGGCGACGGTCATCGGCCGCCCTCACCGTCGTCGCCGGCCAGGAGATCGGGATCGGGGATTCCCGTACCCCGTCCGGTCGGGAGCAGGCGGCCGCGGGCCGCGCTGATTCCGGCCAGTGCTGCCGCCAGGCCGGCCACGAGTGTCACCACCAGGTAGACGACGGCCACGACACCGTGTCCGTGCTGGATGCGCTGGTCGATCTCCACGGCCAGCGTGGAGAAGGTGGTGAACCCGCCGCAGAACCCGACGGCCACCAGTGGGCGCAGGTACCGGTCCTGCGGCCATCGCTCGACGACGAGGGTCACCACCGATCCCAGAATGAACGACCCCACCACGTTGACGGCGAAGGTGGCCCACGGGAAGCCGTCGGGAGCGGGCACGAAGGCCCGCTCCACCCCGTAGCGGCCGAGGGTCCCCAGTGCACCACCGACGGCGATGGCGGCAAGAGGCCCAGGGCCGTGGTGCGGGTGGGCGGCGCGGCCACGGGTCGGCAGGCCGCTCGCACCGGTCGGCTCGGGCACCCCTGCACTCCTCTCGGATCGACGACACCTGCAACGGATCGGCGACACCTGCCATGCGGCATCGTGCCCGCAGCGTGCTCCGCGGCGACACTGTGCGGCCCGTCGCAGGGGCGAGTCTACGGCAGGCGGGATGTCGTCCCCGGGGACCGAGGCCGTCGGGTCGCACCGGCCACGTCACCGGGGCCTCAACCTGTAGGAGCCCGCCCGGGCACCCCGTGACGACCACTGGGGGAGGGCATGGGCGAATGCGGTGCCGGGCAGGCTCCTACGGTTTGAAGCGGTAACCGACCCCGCGGACGGTGATCAGGTGGACCGGCTCGGCCGGATTCACCTCGATCTTCTTGCGGAGACGCTTGACGTGGGTATCCAGTGTCCGACTGTCGCCCTTCTTACGGTCGCGCCAGATCCGATCCATGCACTGCTTCCGGGTGACCACGTGGCCGCCCTCGGACACCAACAGGGCCAGCAGGTCGAACTCCTTGCGGGACAGCTCGACGTCGCGTCCGTGCAGCGTGGTCTCGCGTCGAGCCACGTCGATGGTCACCGGGCCGAAGGTGTAGACCCCGCTCGGGGCCACGGGGATCAGGTTCTGGGGTTGGCGGCCGACCCGACGCAGCACGGCACGGATCCGCGCCGTCAGCTCCCGGGGGCGGGGCGGTTTGGTCACGTGGTCGGCCGCACCGGCCTCGAGGGCGAGCACCGCGTCGAGCTCGTCGTCCTCCTCGGTGATCATGATGACCGGCACCCACGGGGTAAGCGCGGTGATGCGGCGGAACACGGTGAATCCGTCCGAGTCACCGATCTGTGTGTCGAGGATGACCAGAGCCGGGGCGCCGGCGGTCAGATGGGCGATCCCCTCGTCGCCCGTCGCCGCCGTGATGACGGCGAACCCCTCGATGGACAGCGTGGCGGCCAAGGAGTCCCGGGTCAGATGGTCGTCGTCGATGATCAGGATGACGGGCGGTGTCTCGTCAGGAACGGCACGTTGTTCGACTTCGCGGAACGTCAGGGCCATGTGGTCCGCCCGACGTCCCGGATCTGGGCGCTCACGACCGCGAGAAGGTCGCGGCGGCGGCCGAGGCCGTCGCTGCACCGGCGGTCCGGCCAGGCCTGCAGGGGTGGGGTTGCCGTGAGAGGCGGAGGGGTCCAGGAGCGCGGACGGCGGACAGCACCGGCGGGAGTGACCTCCCCACCTCCGGTCGCCCGGTGGCCGGTGGTCCCGTGCGAGCGCGCGCACGGCGTGTCGGGACGCTCTGCCATCGCTGGTGACAGTAGGAGTGGCAGGTGAACGGGACGCGATCGCTCTGTTATCGGACGGTAATCATTCGCCAATTTTCGCCGATGCCCGACGGAGGGTGTCTACAGTCGGGGGTGCAGGGACGGTGCCGTCCCCGGCACCTCGACGAACACGGAGGCGAGTGCCCATGGACCCGAATGCCGACACACGGGAACGGCAGGGCGTTGTCGACCTCGTCGGTACCGCGGAATGGCAGGACCTCGTCGCGCACTTCGAGCGACTTCGCACCCGTCACCTTCGCGACCTGTTCGCCGCCGACCCGACGCGCGGCGCCACCATGACCGCTGGCGCCGGGGACCTGGTCCTCGACTACGCCAAGCACCGGGTCGACGCCGGCGCCCTCGATGCCCTGATGGCAGTGGCCGCCCGGGCCGGCGTTGCGGAACGACGGGACGCGATGTTCGCGGGTGAGCGGATCAATACGACGGAGGACCGTTCGGTCCTCCACGTTGCGCTCCGGATGCCCCGCGACAGCGAGCTCGTGGTGGACGGGCGCGACGTGGTGGCCGACGTCCACGAGGTACTCGACCGGATGGGAGCGGTGGCCGACCGGATCCGATCGGGTGAGTGGACCGGGGCGACCGGACGACGGATCCGAGCGGTGGTCAACATCGGGATCGGCGGTTCGGACCTCGGGCCGGCCATGGCCCATGAGGCGCTGCGCGACTTCGCCGACCCGGACATCGAGTGCCGGTTCGTGTCGAACGTCGACCCGGTGGACCTGTACGCCAAGACCCACGACCTCGATCCGGCGGAGACCCTCGTCGTGGTGTCGTCCAAGACGTTCACGACCCAGGAGACCCTGACCAACGCCCGGGCCGCCCGGGACTGGCTCCTCGACGGGATCGGGGCCGGGCAGGAGGCCGTCGCCCGTCATTTCGTGGCCGTATCCACCAACGAGCAGGGTGTCACCGATTTCGGGATCGACCCCGCCAACATGTTCGGCTTCTGGGACTGGGTCGGGGGTCGGTACTCCTACGACTCGGCCATCGGCTTCTCGTTGATGGTGGCGATCGGCCCGGACGCCTTCGCCGACATGCTGGCCGGGTTCCACGCGATCGACAGGCACTTCGTCGATGCGCCGTTCGCATCGAACCTGCCGGTGATCCAGGGCATGCTGAACGTCTGGTACGCCAACCTGTTCGGGGCCGAGACCCATGCCGTCCTTCCCTACAGCCAGCGGCTGGCCCGGTTCCCGGCGTATCTCCAACAGTTGACCATGGAGTCCAACGGCAAGTCGGTCCGCCGGGACGGGTCACCGGTCGAAGGAACGACGGGCGAGATCTTCTGGGGTGAGCCGGGTACGAACGGCCAGCACGCCTTCTACCAGTTGATCCACCAGGGCACCCGACTGATCCCCGCCGATTTCATCGGCTTCGCCAACTCGGCCCACGAGGACGGTGACCGCCAGGACCTGCTGATGGCCAATTGCTTCGCCCAGACCAAGGCCCTGGCGTTCGGCCGCACGGCCGAGGAGGTGGCCGCCGAGGGAACCCCTGCCGCGGTGGTCCCCCACAAGGTCATGCCGGGTAACCACCCCACCTCGACCATCCTGGCGCCCGCGCTCACCCCCTCGGTGCTGGGCCAGCTGGTGGCCCTCTACGAGCACACCGTCTTCGTGGAGGGGGCGGTGTGGGGGATCGACTCCTTCGACCAGTGGGGGGTCGAGCTCGGCAAGGTGATGGCCGGGCAGCTGGCGCCCGTGCTCAGCGCGGTCGACGCCCCCGACCTGGATGACCAGGACAGTTCGACCGCCGGCCTGGTCCGTACCTACCGCAGGTTGCGCGACCGACCGGTCTGAGCGGACGATGGTCCGGGCGCACGCGTCGGCGGTGGAGGGGACCGCAGTGCGGTCGGTCGGTGGCTCAGGCCGAGGACAGGGCGCGCCACAGCGAGCGGTAGTTCGGGTAGGTGATCCCCTCGGTGACGTAGCCGGCCCGTTCGAGTTCGGCATGGAACCGGGGGAGGTTCCGCCACGGCACCCCCATGTCGACGTGGTGGGCGAGGTGCCACCCGGTGTTGAAGGGAACGAACCAGAACCGGGCCAACCACCCCTGGCGGACGTTGTGGGTGGTGACCCGGCGGTCCGAACTCGCTTCGAGTCCGCCGTGCTCGGCTATGGCACGCAGCCGGTTGATCACCCGCCACTGCGTCATCCACGGCAACCACCACAGCAGCGGATAGATCCACCACCGGCCGGTGGTCGCCCACAGGGCACCCCACAGCACCAGCTGCACCCCGATGATCGAGAGTGATGTCCGACGGAACGCGGGCACTTTGAGGGATCGGAAGAGCGGTACGAAGTTCTTCCACCCCGAGATGCCGACCGCATCGCGGAACAGGCGACGCCCGAGGGTCCGCCGATCGCAACGGTAGCCGCCGTAGAAGGCGATGTCCGGCTCGTTCGGGCCGAACTCCTCCTTGTGATGGGCGAAGTGGCCCCGCCGGTAGAGGCCGATGGGGGTCCAGGTCGGATAGGCGATGAGCCAGGTGCCCACCCAGTCGTTCGCCCGTTTGTTGGTGAACAGCAGCTTGTGAGCCGCCTCGTGCATCAGGATGGCGAACCGTGCATACATGGGACCCATGAGCACGAACGCGATCAGGTACGCCCACCACCGGTCGATCCACACCGAGCCCCCGATGATGACCGCCACCCAGAACCACACGGACACCACGGTCAGCGCGTTGCGTCCGTCGTCGATCCGGCGCAACTCGGCTCGTAGCTCGGGACGTGCCTTTCCCGAGTCCTGGAGCCGGTCGGTCGGAAGGACGTCGGGTCGGGCGGCCGCATCGACCACCATGGTGGTTGCCATGGGGCTACATTACAGGAATAGGACAACTGATGCAATACAGTAATGCACCCCGGTGACCCGTCGGGTGGCACGGCCGGTGACGACGTGCCGGGCAACCCGGGCGACCCTCCGCTGACGGCACGGTCCGTCCTGGCCAGCGCCCTACTGGGCGAGGATCCGCCGGAACTCCCGGTGGCGCACCTGGTCCACCTGGCCGGGCTGTTCGGCATCAACCCGAACCGTTCACGGGTGGCCCTCAGCAGGATGGTGGCATCCGGGGAGGCGGTCACCGACGGGTCGGGTCGCTACCGGTTGGCCGGCAAGCTGCTCGAACGCCGGACCCGCCAGGACGACAGTCTGGCCGGCAGGAGCAGGGCGTGGTCCGGTGGGTGGCACCTGGTGGTGGTGACCACCACCGGCAGCACCGCCGAGCAGCGGGCGGACCGTCGCCGGCGGTTGAGATCGGCCCGCCTGGCCGAGCAGCGCGACGGGGTGTGGTTGCGCCCCGACAACGTCGACCTTCGGCCCGACCCGGCAGGCGACCCGGACCTGGCGGTCTATCTCGCGACCCCGACCGGGGATCCGGAGGAGTTGGCTGCCTCGCTGTGGGATCTGCCGGTCTGGAGCGACCATGCGGTGTCGCTGCTCGACCAGCTGCGCACCACCGCCACCCGGGGGCCGGACGACCTGGCCCCCGGGTTCACCCTGTCGGCTGCGGTGCTGCGCCACCTCCAGGCCGACCCGCTGCTCCCTTCCGAACTGCTCCCGTCCGACTGGCCGGGCTCATCGTTGCGTGAGGCCTACCGGGAGTGGGACCGTCGCTACCGGGAGGTGCTGCGTGCCTGGGGCAGATCCTCCCGGTCGACGTAGGATCGCCGCCGGAGCGCCGCCATCGGACGCACCACCGGGCAGGCCCGGGACCGAGGGGGAGGCACCGTGTCGGAAGAAGTCCAGTCGCAGCAGGTCGGTTCGGAGCCCGGACACGCCGGTCAGTTCGCCGGCCGTGTGGCGGTGATCACCGGCGGCGCGCGGGGTCAGGGACGGAGCCACGCCGTCGAACTCGCCCGACAGGGCGCCGACATCGCCATCGTGGACAGGTGTGCCGATCTCGGAACGGTGAGCTACCCGCTGGCCACGGCTGACGACCTCGCCGAGACGGTGCGACTGGTCGAGTCCGAGGGTCGACGGTGCCTGACGGCCACGGCCGACGTGCGGGATCTCGACGCGATGATCGCGTTCGTCGACGGCGTCGTGGCCGATCTCGGATCGGTCGACATCCTGGTGGCCAATGCCGGTGTGTCGACCCTCGGATCGATCTTCGACATGGATGCGGACGGCTGGTCGGAGACGGTCGACACCAACCTGGGTGGTGTCTTCAACGCCATGCGGGCGGTCGCACTGCACATGCGCCGGAACCGGTGGGGCAGGATCGTCGCGATCTCCTCGATGATGGGCCGCTCGGCCAATCCGTTGATCCCCGCCTACTGCGCCTCCAAGTGGGGGGTGATCGGGTTGACCAAGTCCGTCGCCCACGAGGTGGCCCACTTCGGGGTCACCGCCAACGTCATCGCACCCGGGAACATCTCGACCGACATGCTCCACAACGACATGCTCTACAGGCTCATGCGTCCCGACCTCGAGCACCCCACCAAGGAGGACGTGGCCGGACCGATGGCCTCGCTCCACGTGCAGCCCGTGCCCTGGCTGGAGCCGGACGAGATCACCTCCGCCGTCGTGTTCCTCTGTTCGGAAGGTGCCCGCCACATCACCGGCTCCGTGATCGACGTCGACGCGGGAGCCTCGGCCCGGTTCACCGCCTGAGCAGCGCCGCCCGAAGCACCGACCATCCGGTCGTGCCCGGGGTGGTCGGTGCCTCGGCCCGGTTCACTGCTGTGCCATCGCCGCCCGTTGCGCGGCCTCGCCCGTGTCGGGTGCCGGGCCGCCCTTCTGGGTCACGGCTATCTCGACATGGTGGAGGGTCCCCTCGAAGGGGAAATGGCCGGAGTAGCGCTCACTGACCGGACTTCCGTGGTCGTAGCCGACGCTCGGCCCGACGCTCGAGATGATGTGCATGGCGAACGGGATGGCCATGTCGCCGCAGGGCACACCGTCGACCAGTACCTCCGCGGAGCCACCCGCCCCCTCGCGGCGGAAGTGGACGCCCACCACCGACGGCCCCACCGGCACCGGGATGGACGACTCCAGGACGTGGTGATCGTTGAAGCAGTTGTAGTCGAACACGAGACGGTCGTTCTGAACGAAGACGCTGATGCCCGAGTTCTCGGTGCCGGTGGCGTAGAGGACACCGCCCGCCGAGGCCGGACGGTCGATGCTGGCCGTCAGCTCGAAGCCCCGACCACCCATTCCGGGTGCCACCTGGGCCGGTAGCGGGGC
>Ga0302157_10006541_pt1 | contig 12018 bp, 10 predicted proteins | sample I_Bog_N3_3_FD_193502 | JGI IMG/M metagenome (GOLD analysis project Ga0302157, IMG submission 193502) | Peat permafrost microbial communities from Stordalen Mire near Abisko, Sweden - I_Bog_N3_3 | ecosystem: Environmental > Terrestrial > Soil > Wetlands > Peat | place: Sweden: Abisko, Stordalen...
CGGCTATTCACTGCTGCGCCCGTACCTCGACTACCTGCAGGTGAAGGATGCGGTGGCGGCGACGGGCGAGGTCGTGCCTGCGGGTCACGGAGACGGCGAGCTGCGTGCCACCCTGCAGGCGCTCCGGGATGACGGGTACTCGGGGTTCGTGTCACTCGAACCGCACCTGGTCGGTACCACGGGGCTCGGCGGTTTCTCGGGCCCCGCCGCCTTCGGCCTCGCGGCCCGCGAGCTCCGGGCCATGACCGACCTGCTGCGAATCGAGCTCACATGACCGACACCCTCGGAGTAGCGATCGCCGGGTGCGGCATCATCGCCTACACGCACGCCAACGCGATCGCCCGCATCCCCGCGCTGCGGGTGGTTGCCCTCGTCGATGTGGATGCTGCTGCCGCTGCCCTGCTCGCCGATCACATTGCCGGGCACGATCGACCGAAGCCCGCGACCTGGGGATCGCTGTCGGCCGCGATCGCCGCGGGCGGTGTCGACGTTGTTGTCATCTGCACGCCCAGCGGGTTGCACGTCTCGCTGGCCGCAGAATCACTCGCCGCCGGCGCTCACGTTGTCATCGAGAAGCCGTTGGATGTCTCGCTGCCGCGCGCCCGGGAAATCGCCCGGCTCGCCTCCGCGGCGGCGACGAGCGGGCTGGTCGCCACCGTGATCAGCCAGCATCGGTTCGATCCGTCCAGCCGTGTGGTGCACGCCGCCGTGCAGGCCGGCGACTTCGGCCGGCTCACGAGCGGTATCGCCTCGATTGCCTGGTGGCGCGACCAGGACTACTACGATTCCGGTGCGTGGCGCGGCACCTGGGAGCTCGACGGCGGCGGCGCAGCCATGAACCAGGGCGTGCACACCATCGACCTGCTGCTGTGGATGTTCGGCGAGCCCGTCGACGTCAGCGCACGCACCGCGACCCTCGCCCACGACCGCATCGAGGTCGAGGACACCCTGGTCGCGACCGTCACCTTCGCGTCCGGCGCGCTGGGGGTCATCCATGCGACGACGGCCGCCTATCCCAGCGTCGGCACACGACTGCAGGTGCACGGGTCCGGCGGCTCAGCCGTGATCGAGGAGGACCAGCTTCTCTACTTCTCGAGCTCCGCGAGCGGCCAGGAGGGCAACCAGGCGGCGTCGGTCGTGCCGCCCGAAGACCTGAGAGGAAATCCGCGGTCCGTGGACACCTTCGTTGACGGGCACGGTCGCCAGTACCTCGACTTCGTCGCCGCAATCGGGAGCCGTCGACCGCCCCTGGTGAGCGTCGAAGACGCCCTGCTCGCCCTCGCCGTCATTCGAGCGCTCTATCTTTCGCAGACCCTGAACCGCACAGTCGCTGTGGCAGAGGTTCTCGATGGTTCGCTCGACGCGGTCGAGGTTCACACCGGCTCCGGGCCATCCACGCGACCAACGGCGTAACGTTCGGTGGCCCCGGCCGCGAGTGTTGCGAAAATCGAAGGATGCTGACCAGCCTCCCCATCCTGGACCTGTCCGAACTCGATAAGGGCGCCGAGCGCGCGGCAGCGTTCCGGGAGCAGCTCCGGCAGGTGACCCACGACGTCGGTTTCTTCTATCTCGTCGGGCACGGGGTCGAGCAGGCCCTCATCGACGACATCCTGAGCGTGTCCCGCCGGTTCTTCGACCTCGATGAGACGGACAAGCTCGCGATCGAGAACACCCGCAGCCCGCAGTTTCGCGGCTACACGCGCGTCGGAACCGAGCTGACCAACGGCGATATCGACTGGCGGGAGCAGATTGATATCGGCAGCGAGCGGGAGGTCGTCGCTCCAGGGGCTGGTGTTCCTGACTTCTGGCGACTCGAAGGCCCAAACCTGTGGCCGCCGGCGCTGCCCGAACTCGAGTCGACCGCCCGGGAGTGGGTCGCCGTGCTGTCTGCCCTCGCGCTGCGGCTGCTGCGTACCTGGGCGGTTGCCCTCGGCGCGCCAGAGGATGTATTCGATGGCGCCTTCTCGGATCATCCGTTCTCCCTCCTGAAGATCCTGCGCTACCCGGGCCTCACCGAGACGGCCGCCAAGCAGGGGGTGGGCGCGCACCGCGACGGCGGGGTGCTCACCCTGCTTCTGGTGGAGCCCGGCAAGGATGGCCTCCAGGTGGAGCACGAGGGGGAGTGGATCGACGCGCCGCCGCTCGGGGGAGCCTTCGTCGTCAACATCGGGGAGATGTTCGAACTCGCGACGGATGGCTACCTCAAGGCCACCCTGCACCGGGTGCAGTCGCCGAAGGTGGGCACGGACCGCATCTCCATCCCGTTCTTCTTCAATCCGGCGCTGGATTCCGTGGTGCCTCGCCTCGAGCTGCCTGCCGACCTGCGGGCGGAGGCGCGCGGGGTTTCCTCGGACCCGACCGACAGCCCGATCCTCGAGACCTACGGCGAGAATGTGCTGCGCTACCGGCTTCGTGCCCACCCCGACGTCGCGGCCGTCCATCACCCCGACCTGCTCGCCCGCCCCTAGCCAGCGCCCTCCTTCCCGTGAGGGGCGTCAATCTGGTCTCTGGCGCGCCCGTAGAGACCAGATTGACGCCCCTCACGGTGCCGTCGGATTGACATCCGAGCAGGCCAAACGGTACCGTTTTACTAATTCAGAACAGCGTTCGGTAATACCGAACACTGGCTGATGACTACTGGATCTCGATCACGGGATCACAGCAACAGCGACGGGCTCCTCGGATGAGCCAGGAGGTTCCCCTATGGACGCGGATGTCTTTCTTCGTGAGCGAGGCCTCGAGCCGGAGTCGACGGTTCCGGTAAGCGAACACCTCTTTCCCGATGGCGCTCATTTTCGTATCGAGATTCCGTCCGTCGAAGGTCCGCAGGTGCTGCGGGACATTCTCGATGAGGCAGCACTGAGAGGCGTCACCATCAACCGCGTTTCCCAGGGCAGCGGCGGCATGCTCCACACACGAGATGAACTCACCGAGATGGCACACATCGCTGCGGGTAACGGGCTCGAAGTGTCGATGTTCGTCGGCCCGCGGGAGGGGTGGGACATCGGCGCGCAGGCTCGCGCAGGCGACGGACCGGCCATCGCGGGCCAGCTTCGCGGAATCCGCCAGCTCCGTTACGGTGTCGAAGACGTGCTTCGCGCAGTGGATGCCGGCATCCGAGGGTTCCTGATCGCCGACCTCGGACTGCTCGAACTGCTGGTCGGCATCCAGCGTTCCGGCGGCCTGCCCGCCGGCATCGTTTGGAAGGTGTCGGCAATGCTCGCGCCCAGCAATCCGATCTCGATCAACCAACTCGAACGCCTGGGCGCATCGACCGTCAACGTGCCGTCAGATCTCACGAACGAGCACATCGCTGAGCTGCGCTCAGCCACGACCCTTCCGATCGACATCTACGTCGAGTCCCCGGATGCCATGGGCGGCATCGTGCGCGGGCACGAGAGTGCAGAGCTCATCCGGATCGCCGCGCCCATGTACACCAAGTTCGGCCTGCGTAACAGCACGCCGATCTACCCCGCGGGCCTGCACCTGTTCGAGTACGCGGGACTCATCGGTCGCGAGAAGGTTCGACGCGCCCAGCTCGCCCTCGAGTGGATCGAGCGCAGCGGCCTCGAGCTCGTCCAGTCCGAGCCTGGGGCGCAGGGACTCGGCATCCCGGAGGTGTGAAACGGTGGGCACCCTGAGGAGCCAGGAGTGGCTGGCCGGCGACGACGAGGTCGCGGTGTCGCACCGGGTCGCCCTGCGCAGCGCCGGGCTGATCCTGCCGGACACCCCTGCGCCCATCATCGGCATCGCGGATTCCTCGAGCGATTTGAACCCGTGCAACCTTCCGCTGCGGGAACTCGCTGCGGCGGCCGCGGAGGGGGTTCTCGCCGCGGGTGGCCTGCCGGTGCGGTTCCCGACGATGTCGCTGGGCGAAGACCTCATGAAGCCGAGCGCTTTTCTCTACCGCAACCTGCTCGCGATGGAGATCGAGGAGACGATTCGCGCGAACCCCCTTGACGGGATCGTGGTGCTCGCCAACTGTGACAAGACGGTGCCGGCAGTGCTCATGGGTGTGGCCAGCGGTGATCTTCCGGCGATCGCGATCCTCGGCGGCGCTCGGCCGACCTCGCTGTTCCGGGGCCAACCGATCGGTACCGGCACCGACCTCTGGCGACTCTGGGAAGACCATCGCGCCGGTCGACTGGATGACTCGGGTTGGGGCGAGCTCGAACAGTGCCTCTCGTGTGGGCTGGGCGCCTGCAACACGATGGGCACCGCATCGACGATGGCCCTGCTCACGGAGGCGCTCGGAATGGCGCTGCCGGGCAAATCGGTCGCACCCGCGGGGTCGCCTGAATCGCTCGAGGCGGCGCACGCGGCAGGCCGGCGCTCGGTGGAGCTTGCGCTCCAGGGCATTCGGCCTCGAGACATCCTGACCGAGGATGCCTTCGAGAACGCGACCCGGGTGCTGCATGCGATCGGCGGTTCGACCAACGCGATCATTCACCTCGCCGCGATCGCGGGGCGCCTGGGCATTCGCCTCAATCCCGCGCGGATGTCGGAGCTTGGTCGCGGGGTGCCGGTACTCGCCGACGTCGAGCCGTCGGGCGCGCTGCTCATTCACGACTTCCACCGGTCGGGCGGGCTGCCAGCGCTGGGGCGGGAGATCGCCGACCTGCTGCACCTCGACGCGCCGACCTGCGCCGGCACCACAGTCGCCGAGAACATCGCTACGGCGCGCGAGCGGGGTGCGGCCATCCGCGACCGTCACGACCCGCTGCGCACGGATGGCTCCTTCCGCTCTGTCTCGGGCACCCTCGCGCCCGATGGCGCCGTGATCAAGATCTCTGCCGCATCCGAGTCCCTTTTCAGACATACCGGTCCGGCGCTGGTGTTCCACGGTTATCGCGACCTGCGGGACCGAATCGACGACCCCGACCTTCCCGTCACGCCACAGACCGTGCTCGTGCTGGAGGGCTGTGGGCCCGTCGGAGTGCCCGGTATGCCCGAATGGGGAATGATCCCGATCCCGGCAAAGCTCGCCGAGGCAGGGGTCAGTGACATGGTGCGCATCAGCGACTCACGCATGAGCGGAACATCCTTTGGCACGGTGTTCCTGCACGTCGCGCCCGAGGCTGCGGTTGGTGGTCCGCTCGCACTCGTTCAGGATGGCGACCTGATTTCTGTCGATGTTGACGCCGGCACGATCGACCTGCTGGTCGCCCCCGAGCAGCTCGCGCGCCGGCGCGAAAAGTGGACTGCTCCCGTGTCACCGCACGTCAGGGGATGGCCGGCCCTGTACCGGGAGCACGTGATGCAGGCTCCCCAGGGCTGCGACTTCGATTTCCTGCAGTCACCCACTCTGGTGTTTCCGGAGTTCGTGCAGCCCGTGGTGGGGAGGTCTTAGCCGCGGCGGGCTGGGGCTCGCGCCAGTCTCAGGCCGGCCGGCCGAGTGCGTGCGACAGCTGGTCGGCGTGGGAGCGCACGACGGTGCCCATCTCGAGGATCTGGTCGGTGGAGAATCCACCTTTCAGGAAGGTCGCACTGATCGCGCCCGCACATTCTCCGAGGTGGTTGAGGAATGACGCGCCGACACAGACCACGCCATCGGAGTCTTCTTCGTCGTCGAGGGCGAATCCGCGCTGGCGCACCAGGTGCAGGTTTTCGACCAGCGCGTCTGGCGTGGTGATCGTGTATCGGGTTCGGCTGGGCATCCCGAGCCGCGCACACACCTCGCGAACCTGCTCGTCGGTGAGGTGGGCGAGGATGGCCTTGCCGGCCGCGCTGGCGTGGGGCAGCTCCCGCACACCGATCGGCGTCTGGAATCGCACCATTCCGGGCCCGTCGACGCGCTCGATGAACACGGGCTGGTCGTGGTCGGCGACCGCTACCCGGCTGGTCACGCCGAGCTGGTCGGAGAGGTGGATCAGTATGGGCCGCGCCAGTTCGCCGACGGGGATCTGGCGCAGTGCGACCTCACCGAGTCGGAGCAGTCGCGCCCCCAGCTGGTAGCGCGGCCGGTCGGCGAGCTCGCGCAGGTACCCCCAGTCGACGAGGGTGCGGATGAGGGAGTGGGCGGCGCTCTTCGACACACCCGTGGCTTTCGCGATCTCGGTAAGCGTGAGACCGGATGAGGATTCCGCCACCATGTCGACGATTCCGAGGGCGCGTGCCACGCTCTGTACGGTGTAACGCGGATCGGAGACCCCCGGTGATTCTGTGGTGTTGTCCGTCGCCGTCATCGAGTGCGTGCCTTTCGGGGTGTCGTCCACCGCACAAGAATAGTCACGGCATCCTCACGTCTGAGGGAATTTCGATAATCACTTTGCCTCGCGCGCCGTCCGAGTGCCGCACAGCCTCGAACGCGTCGGCGAACCTCTCGAGCGGGTACCGATGGGTCACCAGGAAGCCGAGGTCGAGTCGACCCGAGTTCAGGAGCTCGACGACCTGGCGCCAGGCCGCGCTCGTGTAACTGAAGCTGCCGAGGATCGTGAGGTCTTTGTTGACGATGTCATCAACGTGGAAAGGTACGGCGACGTCGTTACCCGGGTAGCCGAGCAGCACGATCGTGGCGCCGCGGGTGGCGAGCCGAACGGTCGCCTGCACGGCCTCGGCGGCGCCGGCGGCCTCGACGATGAGGTCGAAGGCCGGCTCGAGCGCATGGGCATCGGTCTCGAACCGGTCGGCGCCGGCGAGGGTGGCAAGGCCGGCCTGGGCGGCCCGGCGCCCGAGCACTGTGACCGAGGACGGTGACCACAGCCTCAGCAGTCGAGCGGCTAGCAGCGCGACGGTGCCGTCACCAATGACGAGGATGCGGCGCCCGGGTGTCGGCTTCGACAGCAGCAGGGCCCGCAGTACCACTGCGGCGGGCTCGACGAGCGCGCCCGACTCGAGTGATACCGCATCCGCGAGCCGGTGCACCAGACGCTCGGGCACGACGAGTCGCTGCGCCATCGCGCCGTCGCGGATGAACCCGAGTTCGTCGTAGGTGTTGCAACGATTGGTGTTGCCCTGTGCGCACTCCGCGCAGTGGCCGCACGGGATGACCCCCTCGGCAACCACGCGGTCGCCGGGCGAGAGGCGGGATGCCGGGCCGGCGCTGACGACCTCCCCGCTGAACTCGTGCCCCGGCACGAGGGGGAATCTCACGTAGCCCGGATCGATGGTGCCGTCGAGGATGTCGAGGTCGGTGCCGCAGATTCCGACGAGGAGCGGACGGATCACCACATCGCCCTGCCCGGCGAGCAGCCTGGGGCGGCGCTTAAGGATTACCGAACCCGGTTTTTCAATCACGAGAGCTTTCATGAGCTCATCCTCATTCCCGATCTGAAACTCTACTGCCGTTTCGGCCCCGGTTCCCGGGCGGATTCAGCGAATCGCGGCTGTGTTGACACTGCGCAGTATGGCGTGGCAGAATCTGCCGTACTGTCAATCAGAACTTGGTTCTGTAATACCGAACAGTCTAGCACCACGAACAACGGGGTTCGCACTGGGCTCAGTTCGCACTGGGTCCAGTTCGCACTGGGCTCACTTGCACTGGGTTCACTTGCACGAAGCTCACCGAGCGCGCGACTCCTCGTCAATCACCACGGCACCACCCGACAAACAGCACCACTCGTGACAGCCCGAGGCATCCCGCCGCGGCACGACAAGGAGAACACATGCGCAAGTTAGCGATCGCCGCAGTAGCGGCCGCCGCCCTACTGCTAGCGGGCTGCAGCCCCGCGGCACCGACGAGCACCAAGGGATCCGGCTCGGGGCCGGTCACTCTCACGCTCTGGCACAACTACGGCACCGAACAAAACGCGGTGGCCGTCGACAAGCTCACCGCCGAGTACCACGCCCTGCACCCGAACGTGAGCTTCAAGATCGTCAGCCAGCCGGGCGACAGCTACTTCTCGCTTCTGCAAGCGAGCGCGATTTCAAAAACCGGGCCTGACCTCGCCGTCATGTGGACCGGCACCTTCACCCTCAAATACAAGAGCCTCCTCACCAACCTCAAGGGGCTCGTGCCCAGCGCCGATCTGGCACAGCTCGGGGGCCTGCGGTGGATGTCAGACGGCTACAACGCAAACAACGGTCCCTATGTTCTTCCGCTCGAGAACCAGTTCTATATGGGCTTCTACAACAAGAAAGCCTTCGCTGCTGCCGGGCTGGCCTCAGTGCCAACCACCTGGTCGCAGCTCGCCGAGGCCTGCACGAAACTGAAGGCGGCGGGATACGCGGAGCCGCTCGTCTACGGCAACGGCGGCCAGAGCCTCGGTGCTGAGTTCTACCCCTGGTACGACGCCAGCTACCTGATGATCGGGGCCTACTCTGTGTCGCAGCTTGGCGACCTCTACTCGGGCAAAATCCCGTGGACGTCTCCGACCATCCAGTCCCAGCTGCAGAAGTGGGCGTCGCTCAAGTCGTCAGGATGCACGAATTCCGACGTTCTCACGAAGACGAACAACCTCGACGATTTCACGTCGGGCAAGGCCGCGATGGTCGTCGACGGCACCTGGGACACCAGCAAGTTCACCGACGCACTCGGCAGTAATGTCGCCGCGTTCGTTCCGCCGTTCTCCGACAAGCCCATCAAGGGTGTCGTCGAGTTCCCGGGCGATGGTCTCTCCATCACCTCGTACTCGCCCCACAAGGTGGCGGCCGCGGCCTTCCTTGACTGGCTGACGACACCCGCGGCGGCGAAGATCATCGACAAGGCGGGCCTGATCTCGGATGTCGTGGGTGAATCGACCTCGAACCCGGTGAACCAGCAGATGCTGGACTTCGCGGCGAAGCAGGGCTACACGCAATATCCGATGCTCGACAACATCGTGCAGGGCGACGTGGTCGACGCTGGCAGCAAGCTCCTGCCGTCGATTCTCGCCGGTACCGTGTCGACGTCCAGCGGGTTGTCGCAGCTGGAGCAGGCCTGGCAGTCGCTTCCCGCAAGCCAGAAGAAACCCATCAACTAGGTCATGACTGCAGTCAGCGTTTCGCGGCGGAGCACGCCTCAGCCCGGAAGCACGCACCAACGCCGGAGCACACTCCAGCGCTGCCGAGGCCGGGCCGGCATCCTGTTGTCGGCCCCGGCCGCGGTATTCGTCGTGCTCCTGCTCGGCATCCCGATCCTGCAAGCCGTCTACTTCTCGATGACCCAGTGGGACGGCATCACGTCGACCTGGCTCGGCCCATCGGCCTACGTGGCGGAGTTCAGCGACCCCACCTTCTGGCGAGTGCTGCTCAATAACGGCGCCCTGCTGTTGTCGGTTCCGGTGGCCATGGCAATTCCGCTGGGGATCGCGGCGATCCTGCACGAGCACCCGTTCGGCTGGCGGTTCTTCCGAACCATCTACTTTCTTCCGACGGCGATCTCGTGGGTGGTGATCGGCATGGTGGCGGCGCGGCTGTTCGCCCAGCACGGCGGCGTGAACGACCTGCTTGCGGCCATCGGGCTCGGCGCGATCCGCACAGACTTTCTCGCGGGGGAGTGGACGGCGCTGTTCGCGGTCGCCGTCACATTCGTCTGGTCGATGATCGGCACCAACACGATCATCTTCCTGACGGGGATGTCGACGCTCGACGTCAGCCTGCACGAGGCGGCACGCATGGATGGCGCGGGACCGTGGCGCATCTTCGTCGACATCACCGTTCCGCAGCTGGCCCGGTTCATCCAGTTCTCCTTCATCATGACCATGATCAGCGCGTTCACGGCCCTGTTCAGCCTCATTTTCGTGATGACGGGTGGCGGGCCCGGGTATGGCACCACAACGCTCGAATTCTTCGTGTACCAGTCCGCTTTCTCGCAGGGCGAGTTCGGCACCGGTGCGCTGCTGGGCGTCGTGTTGTTCATCATCATGGGCGCCATTGGGCTTGCCCAGCTTCGGGTGCTGCGATCGGACGACCAGTCATGACCTCGGTCGCCGCCCCGGCGTCCACCGCAGCCGTGACGCGTCGACGGTTCCAGCCCAGGCCGCTGCGGGTGGGGTTGTTCCTCGTGATGGCAGCGGGTTCGGCAGCGATGCTCTATCCGTTCCTGTTCATGATCGACACCTCGTTCCGGTCCGAGGCCCAGTACCTGGACGGCTCGGGGCACTCACTCTCCAGCTGGGGCAAGCTCTTCGCGGCGCTCCCCATCGGGCAGCAACTCGCCAACTCCACCCTGGTCTGCGCATCCGCACTGGCCATCATCCTGGCCTTGAGCTCGACCGCAGGTTACGCCTTCGCCAAGCTGCGCTACCGGGGCGGCATCCTGGTCTTCCTCGGCATAGTGTCGGCCATGCTCATCCCGATGCAGTCGATCATCATTCCCGCCTACGTCAACCTGTCCGGGTTGGGGTTGCTGGACTCGTACTGGGGCGCGGTGCTGATCTACGCGGCGCTGGGGACCCCGTTCGCCACCTTCCTGATGACGGCGTTCTATCGGGGGCTGCCCGACGAACTGGTTGAGGCGGCGATCGTCGACGGGCTCGGCTACGCCACGATCTACCGGCGCATCGCCCTTCCGCTCTCGACGCCGGCGATCGCGACGGTTGCCGTGCTGCAGTTCATCCAGATCTGGGATGACCTCCTGGTGGGGCTCCTCTTCCTGCAGAATCCGGATGAACGCACAATCACGGTAGGGCTCGGCGTGCTGTCCGCGGGACGCGTGACCGACATCCCTGTGCTGATGGCCGGATCCCTCCTCAGCGCGATCCCGGCGGTCATCGTGTACCTCGCGCTGCAGCGTTACCTCGTCTCCGGACTGACCGCAGGCATCGGCAAATGATCGCAGGCTGGCGACTAGCGCAGCCGTTCGGATTCGAATTGGGGGAGCACCCCGTCTGGGATGCACGCACTCGCACCCTGTGGTGCGTCGACGTCTATGGCGGGGCTGTCGTCGCACGCTGCGGTACCCGCCAGCGCCGCCACAAACTCGGCTCGACGGTCGGAGCGATGGCGTTGCGCGAAGACGGCGGGGTCGTAGCGCTCGTCGACCAGTCCATCGTCTTCTTCGGCCGGGGCGGGAGGACGGATGGCGACCCGATCCCGGTTCCCGTGCCCGACGGCGCGCGATTCAATGACGCCGCCTGCGATCCTGCGGGGCGCCTGCTCTTCGGCACGGCCGCGCGCGACGGACGGAGCCCCCTCGGCGAACTCCGGATGCTCGACGCCGTTGCAGCCGTGACACCGTGCCTCGATGGCCTGGTCGAATCGAACGGGCTCGGGTGGTCGAAAGACGGGCGCATCCTGTACTTCATCGACTCGATCGAACCTGCGATCCGCCGATACGACTACGACGTCGAGCGCGGCCAGGTGGGGCCGCGTCGCGCCGACCTCGCATGCACCGACGGCTACCCCGGCTTCCCCGACGGAATCGCCATCGACTCCGCCGACACGGTGTGGGTGGCGCTCTGGCAGGGTGGCCGGGTGCACCGCTATTCGTCCGACGGGCAACTGCTCGAGGTAATCAGGACCCCGACGCCAGGCGTCACCTGCTGCGGGTTCGGCGGGGCATCCTTCGACGAGCTGTACCTGGCGTCCGGGTGGGAGGGACTGGATGCTCAAGGCCGCGCGGGCGACCCACATGCGGGCCACCTGTTCGTGCGGCACGCGCCGGTCCCCGGCCTGCCCGCCGCCCGACTGAGCTTCTCCCCGCGCGGTGGGCGCTGATCGCGGGCTCCCGGTACTGGTAGGCTCAGTGTTTGTACTTCGGCGAGGGGCGACTTCGGTCGTCCGTAATCGACGCGGTGGGTGGCTTCACGGCTGATCCTCACGCTGACATGCGTTCGAGTTGAACAACACAGACCAATTCTGGGCCGAGCGCCCGCAAGGAGAAATCATCATGGCTGACGACAACAAGCTTGTTGCAGAAGCACGAACCACCTTCGGCAAGGGCGCGGCTCGTCGCATCCGTGCCGTCGGCAAGATCCCCGCCGTCATTTACGGCCATGGCAGCGAGCCGCAGCACGTCACCCTGCCGAGCCACGAGGTATCGCTGATCCTGCGCAAGGCCAACGCGGTGCTCGACCTCGACATAAACGGCAAGAGCCAGCTGGCCCTGGTAAAGGATGTTCAGAAGGACCCGGTTCGCCAGATCATCGAGCACATCGA
>Ga0302157_10006545_pt1 | contig 12013 bp, 11 predicted proteins | sample I_Bog_N3_3_FD_193502 | JGI IMG/M metagenome (GOLD analysis project Ga0302157, IMG submission 193502) | Peat permafrost microbial communities from Stordalen Mire near Abisko, Sweden - I_Bog_N3_3 | ecosystem: Environmental > Terrestrial > Soil > Wetlands > Peat | place: Sweden: Abisko, Stordalen...
ATGCATCGCCGGGCAGCTCGGCGGGAGCTGAAGCAGGAGACGCGATGGCCGGCACGGTGGTGGGGGAACCCTTCAGGTAGCAGGAGAGCGCAATTCGCGCCGCAGGATCTTGCCGACGTTCGACTTCGGCAGTTCGTCGCGGAACTCGACCGACTTCGGACGCTTGTACGCCGTGAAATTCTCGCGGCAATACGCCGCGATATCTTCTTCGGCAAGTGCCGGATCGCGTCGAATGACGAACAACTTCACGGCTTCACCCGATCGTTCGTCAGGCACACCGATCGCTGCACATTCCAGGACGCCCGGATGCAGGTTTACCACCTGCTCGATTTCATTCGGATACACGTTGAAACCTGAGACCAGGATCATGTCCTTCTTGCGGTCGACGATGCGGACGTAGCCCTGCTCGTCCATCACGCCGATGTCGCCCGAACGGAAGAAGCCGTCGTCGGTCATCACCTTGGCCGTCTCGTCCGGCCGCTTCCAGTAACCCGCCATGACCTGTGGGCCACGGATGCAGATCTCGCCGGGCGTGCCCGCAGGCAGGTCGGCGCCGTCGTCGTCGCGGATCGCGATGTCGGTGGAAGGGATCGGCAGCCCGATGGTGCCGGTGAACTCGCGCTTGTCCAGGCGGTTGCTGGTGGCGACCGGAGAAGTCTCCGACAGCCCGTAGCCCTCGACGACCGGACAGCCGGTGATCTTCAGCCAGCGCTCCGCGGTTGCCTGCTGCACGGCCATGCCGCCGCCGTTGGAGATCACCAGGTCGGAGAAATCGAGCTTGGCGAATTCGGGGTCGTTGGCCAGCGCGTTGAACAGTGTATTGACGGCCGGGAACATGTTGACCTTGTAGGCCCTCAGAGTCTTGATGAAGCCCGGGATGTCGCGCGGATTCGGCACCAGGATGTTCATCGCCCCGAGGCGCGCGCCGAACATGTAGCAGATGGTCAGCGCATAGATGTGATAAAGCGGCAGCGCACAGACGATGGACAGCGGCTTGTCACCCAGCTGGTCGAACATCGGCTTGAACCAGGCCTCGCTCTGGAGGATGTTGGCGACCACGTTGCGATGCAGCAGCGTCGCGCCCTTGGACACGCCGGTGGTGCCGCCGGTGTACTGCAGGAAAGCGATGTCGTCGCCGACCAGCGCCACCGGCTTCAACACGCTGCGCGTGCCTTGCGCCACGGCCATGTTGAAGCGCGTGACCGTGCGGCCCTCGTCCCGCGGAAGGCGGAATTCGGGCACCATCTTCTTCACGTGACGCAACGCGAAATTGACGAGCTGCCCCTTGGCGAAGCCCAGCATGTCGCCCATCGAGGCGAGCACCACGTGGCGCACGTCGGTCTTCGTGATCACGCTCTCGAGCGTATGCGCGAAGTTCTCCAGCACGATGATGATGGTCGCGCCCGAGTCCGCCAGCTGATGCTGGAGCTCGCGCGCGGTGTACAGCGGGTTCACGTTGACGACCACGCCGCCGACGCGCAGCACGGCGCCGATCGCGACCAGGTACTGAGGCACGTTGGGCATCATCAGCGCGACACGATCGCCGCGCCTGATGCCTTGCGATTGCAGCCATGCCCCGAGCGCCTTCGAGCGCTCGTCGATCTCGCCGTAAGTGACGCGCGCCCCCATGCAGGCCGCGGCGTCCCGCTTCGCATACCGCATCCAGGACTCCTCCAGCAGCGGAACGAGCGACGAATAGGTGTCCACCGCAACGTCGCCGGGAACACCGGGCGGATATTGCTTCAGCCACGGACGCGGCAGGGAGGTGGCGGGTGCGGAAGTGGCGAAAGCATCGGTCATGGTGAACCATTGTGATCCACCGGGCCCGCGCTGATAACCGGGGAAACCGGCTATGGCAACTGGTCCAGGACGTCGTCCGGCGCCAGCGGACCTGTCGCGGCCGCGACAGCCGCCGGATCGAAAAGCCGGCCCACCAGCGCGGTCTCGCGCACCTGGATGGCCGCCAGGAACTCCTTGGCCCCGCCCATCGCGCCGAAGGCATCGAAGCCGTCTTCCAGGAACGTCTGCAGCGCGCCCATGCCGGCCGCGCGTGCCGGCCTCCGCATCGCCTTCAGGCTGGCGCGCAGCACGAAGCTGCGGGTGTGGCGGTCGAGCGCCTCGCCCACGCTCATCACCAGCGCGATCTGGTGCGCCCGCGCGGCCGCCTCGCCGGTGGCCTGCCAGGCGCGCACATAGCTCTTCCGCGCGGGCCGTTCGCCGGCCAGGTGGATCGCCATCGCGGTGTCCAGCCGCTCCGACAATGCATGCACGGCCGCCAGCGACTCGACGGTGGCGACGGTGTCTGCCGGAAACAGCCGTACCAGGGCCGGAACGATGCGGCTGAACTGCGCGTCGCGCTGCGTGAAATCCTGCGGGCCGTACAACTCGTTGAGAAAGAAGTTGGCGGCGCGCCCATGGCGCGGATGCGCGAGCAGGCTGGCGTGCGTGCGCGCGAAGCGCTTCTGCTGGTACGCCTTCAGCGCCGCGACCTCGCCCGCGAGCGACGGCGTGTCCGCGCGCCTGTGGCGCTCGGTCTCGACGGCGGCGAGAGACTGAAGGATGCGGGAGGCGATATCGCTCATCCGCAAAGAGTATCAGCCTCGATGGTCGGGCAGCACGCACCCCAGAATGCTTGAGCAGCCCGGACGGCGCTGCGTGATACTCCGTCCATGCTCGCCCGCGTCGCCCGACTGCTGTTCGTCGCCTGGTTCGCCCTGCTGGCTGGCCTCGTGCTGTTCGGCATGCGGCACGGTTTCACGCCAGGCTGCTGGGTCGGCCTCTACGTGTTGGTGCTCGGACATCCGACGTTGTTGGCGATCGAGCTGGTGCTGGCTCGACGCGTGGCCGCACGCAGCAAGGGGGGTCGGGCCACCTGGCCCGATCTGATGCGGGCCTGGTTCGGCGAATGGATGGAGTCGACGGCGATCTTCGCCTGGCGCATGCCCTGGCGCTCCCATGCGATCGAGGATCATCTGCCGCGCACCTCGCGCGGCCTGCGCGGCGTCGTGTTCGTGCATGGCTACATCTGCAACCGCGGTCTGTGGAATCCGTGGATGGCGCGGCTGCTCAAGCTCGATCGCGCGTTCGTCTCGGTCAACCTGGAGCCGGTGTTCGGCGGCATCGACGACGTCGTGCCGCTGCTCGAGCGCGCCGCCCGCCGCGTCGAAGCGGCCACCGGACTCGCGCCCATCATCGTGGCGCACAGCATGGGCGGCCTGGTGGCGCGCGCGTGGCTGCGCACGCGGGCCGCGCACAAGCGCAGCGATGGGCAGGACGAAGTGGCGCGATTGATCACCATCGGCACGCCGCACCGTGGTACCTGGCTGGCAGGCCTCGCGAGAGCCGCCAACGCGCGCCAGATGCGCGTCGGCAGCGCCTGGATGACCGCGCTCGCCGGCAGGGAGCCGCCCACGCTGCCTGGCCTGATCACCAGCTGGTGGAGCGAGTGCGACCAGATCGTCTATCCGCCGCCGACCGGCGTCTATCCGGGCAGCGAGGCCAAGCAACTGCGCGGCGTGGGGCACATCGCGTTGACGGCGCGCGAGGAGATCTGGAACGAGATCCGCTGGCGCATCGACTATTAGGGCCTGTTCACACCCATACCGTGCCCGCCATGAGTGTGAAAACAGCCCCTAATCCGTATCGATATCCAGCAGCAACTGCCGCGTCGGTTCGACGCTGAGATGCAGCAGCGCGGCAATGTCGCGGATGTCGTCGGGCAACGCCGCGTTGTCCCAGCCGTTCATCGTGTGGCGGGCCAGGCGGATGGCGAGCAACACGTTGCGCACCTGCGAGTTCTCGGCGTGGCTGTCGTCGGTGATTCGCACGAGGATCTCGGGCAGGCGCCACAGTTGCATCAGTACGTGCTGGATGTCGTTGAGTTCGGCGTTGAGCAGATCGCGTTGCGCGGCGCACGAGCGAAGCGTCGGATCGGCGTGTTGGCGGCGTTGCAGCTCCAGCGCCAGATCGGGGGCGTGCAGCCACAGCAGCATTTCGGTGAAGTCGTGCAACTGGGCCGCCTCGTGGAGCACGACGGCGTCGTGGTCGGAACGATGGATCGCGAAGCTGGCCGCGAAGCGGGCGGCGCGGTCGGCACGCAACAGCACGTGTTGCAGGCCGGCGAGCGCCTGCGGATGGGTGGCGAGATGATCCTCGACCGTGGGCTGCGGCCCGAACACGCGGAAGAACGGCGTGATGCCCATCAGCACCAGTGCCTCGACCACGGTCTCGGCATCGGTCAGGCGGCGATTCGCGCCTTGCGTGGATGCGTAGACGAGCAGCTTCAACGTCATCAGCGGATCGCGCCCGATCACCTCGGAGATGATGCGCGCGTCGACATCATCCTCGATCGGCCGCATCTCCTCGATGGCGGCAGCGGTGCTTGCCAGCACAGGGATCTCCAATAGCCGGAAGTAGCGCACCCACCCATCCACGTCGCGGGGCGTGCGGAACGGGGCGACAACAGGCAAGGCGCTCATGGCGGGGATCCGGAGACTCGAATGATGGTGCCCCCGTGGTTCAGGGACGTCCAGTTACCCGGTATATCGGATTCTTGCCGGTCGACTTGAGTGCCAGGTCCGGCCACGCCCCGCGCGGGAGCGGCCGAACAGCACTTTGTTCACAGGCGGCGCACTTCGAGGTAGCCGACGAGCTGGCCATCGACGTACAGCGCGCCTTCCGGTGCACCGGCTTCGGCGTGGAACTCCACGCTGAGGTCGAGCTGGCTACGCCGCTGGCGTGCGTGCAGGGGGCGCGCGACGTCACGCGCCTGGCGCGCCAGCGCCGCGCTCGCGCTGCGCAGGAGATGCGCCACCACGCGGCGCCAGGTTTCGCTGAAAGTGGGCCTTTGCGCGGGGCGGTGGCCGGTCAGGATGGGGGTCATGTCGTTCTCCGGGGCGACGCGAAGGTCGCTGAGGTCTGTTCAGAGGCTGGGCGGCTTGCTGCGCACGTCGCGCGGCAGGTCGAGCTTCGAGAGTTCGCGCTTCAGGGCCTGACGGCCCTCGCGGCGAGTGGCGCCGTCTTTCGCACCGTGCTGGCCGGCTTGGCGAAAACGTGCGGGGGCGACGAACGGATTGCGCGGCCTGGAGGCCTTGACGATCAACTTGGACATGGATTTCTCCTGGATGAACTTGGCGAGAAAGGCGGCCGGAAATGGCGAAGGCCCGGGGGTTGCAGCAACCGCCCGGGCCTTCGCGAAGAGATGCGTCTCGCGGACTCAGAGCGGAATCGGGAACGGAACCGCCGCGTTGCGGGTGGCCAGGAAACGAGCGACGCGCGCGCTGCGCAGCGCCAGGGTGGCGGCTGCGGCGGTACGGGATCGATTCGGGGCTTGGCGCATGCAGGCTCGTGGAAGTTGGCGAGGCGGGGTGTCACGTCAGGTTGCCTGCCCCTGGGGCGGCACGGCTATTTCTCGACGCTTGATGCAATGATAAACAAGTCTTGCTCTTGCGCAAGTACTTTATCAATCAAATGATCCGCAAATGTCGCGCGCAGGCATCGAACGCAGCCAATGCAGAAGCGCAGCTCGGCGAGCGCGCGCCTGGATGGCGAGTCGGGATCAGGTGATGATGTCGTCTTGCTCGACGACGGTGCGGACGCGGGCGAGCCAGAAGCGGCGCGCCCGGCTTCAGCGCTTCTTCTTCAGGGGCGCGATGCCCGTCTGCGCCGATTGCCACAACGCCATCGGATCGTCGGGCGGGGGTGGAGGGGCTGGCGGCTTCGCGGTGACGCCGGGGGCGAGCTTGCGCGGCGCCGGCGTGGGCGCCGCAGCGACGGGCGCTTCGGCTTCGGGCATCAGCACCTCGCCCAGCAGATCCAGCAGCCGCGTGCGGGCGCGCTGCGGATGGCGCCGGTAGTACGTGAGCACCAGACCGGTGATGAAGCGCTCGTCGTCGTCCTGCGGCAGCGGGCTGTCGGAGGGCGGCGGCGCGGCGACGGCCGCCGACTTGCCGGCAGCATGCTCGGCGTCCATCCAGCCCGCAGGCTTCTGGCAGCACTGCTCGAACTGCCGCGCCAGCCGCTCGCCGATCAGCCGCGAGCGGCTCTTGATCTGGCTCCAGTAGCTGGGCTGGATCTGCAGGCGCTCGGCAAATCGACGTTCGAGTCCGCGCAGCGTGGCGGCGTCGGGGTGCTTGATGGTGTTGCGGACGAATTCGTCGAACAGCGCGAGTGCGTTGTCCAGGCGGATAGAGGCCACGTCTCGGGGGGCGTGCATGGAGTGCAATGATAAAGGCTTGTGTCTCTTGTTGCCCTTGCGCATACGCAAGGCCCTGCTCAGCCTGGCAGCCCCGAAGAGGCGCGAGGGCTCGGGTACGATGGGTCGATGCTCTTGAACAGCCTGCTCCGGTGCCGTCCGCGACGCCTTCTCGCCCTGCTGCTTGCGGTTGGCCTGGCCCCTCTGGCGAATGCCACGTCGCCGTCGGCACACCTGCCCGCCGCCCCGGCCTCGCCGCTCGCGCACCCGGCGGCCGCGGCCTCCGCCGCCGAGCAGGACGCCGACACGGAAGACAAAGGCAACCTTTCGGCCTCTGCGCGTCGCATCTACGACGCCGGCCGCTCGCGCCTGCTCCAGGTGCGCACGCTGCTGCGCGACCAGGACAGCCAGGCCAGCGTCGGTTCCGGTTCGCTGGTCGGCGACGACGGCCTGATCCTGACCAACTATCACGTCGTCAGCCAGGTGGCGCTCGAGCCGCAGCGCTATCGGCTCAACTTCCAGACCGTCGACGGGGTCACCGGCGCGTTGCAACTGATCGCGTTCGACGTCGTGCACGATCTCGCGCTGGTGCGCATGGCGAAGCCGCCCGCGGCCATCGCCAGCCGCGGCACGTTCGAGTTCCGGCCCGCGGCCACGCCGCTGGCCCAGGGCGAGCGCATCTTCTCGCTGGGCAATCCGCTGGACGTCGGCTTCGCCGTGGTCGAGGGCACCTACAACGGCATGGTGGAGCGCAGCTTCCTGCCGCAGATCCTGTTTTCCGGCTCGCTCAATCCGGGCATGAGCGGCGGTCCGGTACTCGACGACAAGGGCCATATCGTCGGTGTGAACGTGGCGACGCGGCGTGACGGCCAGCAGATCAGCTTTCTCGTACCGGCCGAGTTCGCGCAGGCGCTGATCGCGCGCAGCGCGCACGCCAAGCCGATCACCGTGTCGGTGGAAGCCGAGATGGCGCGCCAGTTGCTGCAGCACCAGCAGCAGCTCACGGCGCGCTTCATCGCGCTGCCGTGGCGCGAGACCAAGCACGCGCACTACAGCGTGCCGGTGCCCCAGGAAGACTTCATGCGCTGCTGGGGCTCGTCGAATCCGTCGGAATCGAAGGGGCTGTCTTTCGAACGCTCCGATTGCCAGATGGACACGGCGATCTTCATCAACGAATCGCTGCGCACCGGCGACCTCGCGGTACGTCACGAGGTTTACGACGGCAGCAAGCTGGGCGCGCTGCGCTTTGCGCAGGAAGCCGGCCAGAGCTTTCGCAACGAGGGCATGGGCCGGCGCACGCACGATCTGACGGCGCCCAAGTGCCACGAGGATTTCGTCGAGAACGCCGGGCTGCCGATGCGCACCGTGATGTGCCTGCGCGCCTATCGCCACTTGCCGGGCCTGTACGACCTGGCGGTGCTGTCGCAGTCCGTCAATGGCCAGACCGAAGGCGTGCAGGGCCGCTTCGACGCGCGCGGCGTCAGCTTCCAGAACGCCATGCTGCTTGCCAGCCACTACCTCCAAGGATTCGCATGGAAACGCTCGCCCTGATCGAGACGCTCGACCGGGACGGCCAGCCGCGCCAGATCCTGCGCGTCTCGCAGTGGCCGGTGCGCATCGGCCGCGCGATCGATTGCGATCTCGTGCTCGACGACCCGCACGTGGCCGCGCATCACGCCACGCTCGCGTGGCGCGACGACGGCCTGCACATCGAGCCCGCGGCCAGCGTCAATGGCGTGCGCCTGGGCCGTGCCGCCATCGCCCCGGGGTCATCGCCCCCGTTGCCCGCTTCGGGCCTGATGACGTTGGGCGCGACCACGTTGCGCGTGCGTCTCGCGAGCGAAGCGCTGGCACCGGAGCAGCGCCTCGTCGACCTGCATCAACACGAGCGCCGCCATGCCGCGACGCTGATGGCGCTGATCCTGATCGCGGCATTGTGGAAGGGCTTCGAGCTCTGGCTTGCGACCGTGCCGGGCACGCCCAGCTCGGCGCTGGCCTGGGGCTATCTGTCGGCGCCGGCCGGCCTGATCGTCTGGTGCGCCGTGTGGGCCATCGGCTCGATGCTGTTCCAGCGCCGCTTCGCGTTCTGGGCGCATCTGCAGGTGGCGCTGACGTGGCTGCTGATCGCCGTCGTGGCGGAGGCCGTGACGGCCCAGATCGCGTTCGCACTGTCGATGCCCGCGATCGAGAAACTCGGCCGCCTGGTCTTCGTCGGCGCGATCGCGATGATGATGTGGCACCACATGGGACTGCTGCTGCCGCAGCGACGCCGCGCATTCGCCATCGCCATCGCGAGCGCCGTCACCGTGGGCGGCGGCCTGCTGCTGGCCGACCGCTCGCTGCAGCAGGAGCCGTTGATCGGCGACCTCTACCTGGGCACGATCTCGCTGCCGGGCGTGCGGCTGGCCAAGGCCGTCCCGGTGGACGCGTTCGTGAAGTCCGCCGCCCCGCTCGAGAAGACGCTGTCGCAGTGGGCCAAGCCGGGCGACGACGATGACGACGCGCCGAGCGAAGACGAAGAGTAGCTATTCCACGTCGACCGGCTTGTGCTCCTTGCGCAACGCGTTCTGCACGCTCATCGGCGCCGGCTCGTAGTGCGAGAACGCGATCGTGTAGTGGCCCTCGCCGCTGGTCATCGCGTTCAGGCGCGTCGCGTAGGCGATCAGCTCCGCGGCCGGGGCCTGGCCGCGTACGACCATCGTGCCGCCCAGTCGGGCCTCGGTGCCGTTGACCTGGCCGCGGCGTGACGCGAGGTCGCCGGTGATGTCGCCCATCGCGCTGGCGGGCGCGAGGATCTCCACGTCGACGATGGGCTCCAGCACGATGGGCTGGGCCTCCATGATGGCCACCCAGGTCGCCTTGCGGGCTGCGGTGGCGAACGCGATGTCCTTGCTGTCCACGCTGTGGCTCTTGCCGTCGTGCACCGTGACGCGGATGTCCTCCACCGCGTAGCCGGCGATCGCGCCCGCGGCCAGCGCCTCGCGAACGCCTTTTTCCACCGCCTGCATGAAGCTGCCGGGGATCGCGCCGCCCTTGACGACGTCGACGAACTCGAAGCCTGCGCCGCGCGCCAGCGGCTCAACGCGCAGGAACACCTCGCCGAACTGCCCGGCGCCGCCGGTCTGCTTCTTGTGGCGATGGTGGCCTTCGGCACTGGCAGTGATCGTCTCGCGATAGGCCGTGCGCGGGGGCCGCGTCTCGACGTCGAACTTGTGCACGTCGCGCAGCCGCTCCAGCAGCATGCGCAGATGCAGCTCGCCCAACCCGTTGACCACGGTCTCGTGCGTGGCCGCCACCTGCACGATGCGCAGGCAGGGATCCTCGTCGACCGAGCGCTGTACCAGATCCCACAGGCGTTGCTCGTCGCCATGGCGCCTGGGCTCGATCGCGATGCCGTGCACCGGCACCGGGAAGGCGAACGGCCTGAGGTGAATGTGGCTGTCCTCGGCGGCGTCGTGCAGCACGGCGTCGAAGTGCAACGCGTCGACCTTGGCGATCGCGCAGATGTCCCCCGGCAGCGCGCGCGAGATCTCCACGTGTTCGGCGCCCTGCAGACGAAAGAGGTGGCCGACCTTGAACGGCTTGCGCCCATCGCCGACGAACAGCAGGCTGTCGCGCGTGATCGTTCCCTGGTGCACGCGCAACACGCCCATCTTGCCGACGTACGGGTCGACAGTGATCTTGAAGACGTGGGCCAGCACGTGCTTGCCGGGGTCGGGCGTCGCGTGCACGAGCTTGGCGTGCTCGCCAGTGCCGTCGAGGAAATCGGGCGGGTTGCCTTCGGTCGGGTTGGGCAGCAACTTCGCGATGATGTCGAGCAGCTCCGGCACGCCCGCTCCGGTGCGCGCCGACACGAAGCAGACAGGGATCAGGTGGCCTTCGCGCAACGCCTGTTCCAGCGGCGCGTGCAGCTCGGTGGCTTCGACGTCGCCCTGGTTCAGGTAGCGATCGACGAACTCGGCATCGACTTCCACCACCTGTTCGACGAGCGCCTCGTGCGCCGCCGCCGGCGACGAGAAATCCGTCTCGCCGCTGCGATTGAAGAAGCAATCGACCACGCGCGCGCCGCGCGCCGCGGGCAGGTTCAGCGGCAGGCATTCGCGGCCGAAGACCTCGCGGATCTGCGCCAGCACCGCGGCGCAGTCGGCGCCCGGCACGTCGATGCGGTTGACGATGATCATGCGATCGAGCTTGCGCTCGGCCGCGTGGGCCATCATGCGTTGCGCGGTCGAATCGACGCCCACGGTGGCGCTGATGACGATGGCCGCGGTCTCGACGGCCTCGAGCGCGGGCAGCGACTGCCCGACGAATTCCAGCGCGCCCGGGGTATCGAGGAGTTGGATGCGGACGCCGTCGTGCAGGCAGTTGACGACGGCGGTGTGCAGCGAATGCTGGACGCGCTTCTCGAGCGGGTCATGATCGCTGACGGTCGAGCCGCGTTCGACGCTGCCGGCCGTCTTGATGGCGCCGGTGCGCAGCAGCAAGGCCTCGGTGAGTGTGGTCTTGCCGGTGGCCGAGGCGCCCACCAGTGCCACGTTGCGGATCGCCGCAATATCGGTGGATTCGAAGATCGTCATGGCGCGTGTCTCCACGGGCCGAGACGCCAACCGGCACCGCGGCGACCCGAACCGCGTCACGGCCGGCCTGGCGAGAGTCGTCCTAGCCTACGCCGCTGCGCGGCGGTACGCAAGGAGGAGGGCTACTGGAACGCCACCTCGGCGAAGCCGCGGAGTTTGCGGCTATGGAGTTTGTCGCCCGAGCCGCGCAGCAACTCCAGCGCCCGGATGCCGATGCGCAAGTGCTGCTCCACGCGTTCGCGGTAGAAGTGATTGGCCATGCCCGGCAGCTTGATCTCGCCGTGCAAAGGCTTGTCGGATACGCACAGCAAGGTGCCGTACGGCACGCGGAAGCGGAAGCCGTTGGCGGCGATCGTGGCCGACTCCATGTCGAGCGCGATGGCGCGGCTCTGGCTGAAGCGTCGCTCCGGACCCGGGTGCGGCAGCAGCTCCCAATTGCGGTTGTCGGTGGACGCCACGGTGCCGGTGCGCATCACGCGCTTCAGGTCGAAGCCCGACAGCTGCGTGATGTCGGCCACGGCCTGCTCGATGGCCACCTGTACTTCGGCCAGCGGCGGGATCGGCACCCACAGCGGCAGTTCCTCGTCGAGCACGTGATCCTCGCGCACGTAGCCGTGGGCGAGCACGTAGTCGCCCAGCTGCTGCGTGGTGCGCAGCCCCGCGCAGTGGCCCAGCATGATCCAGGCGTGCGGACGCAGCACGGCGATGTGGTCGCTGATGTTCTTCGCGTTGGACGGGCCCACGCCGATGTTGACCATCGTGATGCCGCTGTTGTCGCTGCGGCGCAGGTGATACGCCGGCATCTGCGGCAGCCGCGGCGGGGCGCTGCCGGCCGGCCCGGCGGGCGGCGCGAGTCCGGCCCGCGTGGTGACGACGTTGCCCGGCTCCACGAACGCGTCGTATACCGAATCGGCGTGCGCCATCTCGCGGTGCCCCAGCGCGATGAACTCGTCGATGTAGAACTGGTAGTTCGTGAACAGCACGAAGTTCTGGAAGTGATCGGGTGCGGTGCCGGTGTAGTGGCGCAGGCGATGCAGCGAGTAGTCGACGCGCGGTGCGGTGAACAGCGCCAGCGGCAGCGGGGCGGCGGGACCGGGCTCGTAGGTGCCGTTGGCGATGCCGTCGTCCATCGCGGCGAGGTTGGGCAGGTCGAACAGGTCGCGCAGCTGCAGGCGTTGCGCGGCGGTGAGCGTGCCCTCGACGTGGTCGTGTTCGGCGAAGCTGAAGTGTAGCGGCATCGGCT
>Ga0302157_10006546_pt1 | contig 12008 bp, 8 predicted proteins | sample I_Bog_N3_3_FD_193502 | JGI IMG/M metagenome (GOLD analysis project Ga0302157, IMG submission 193502) | Peat permafrost microbial communities from Stordalen Mire near Abisko, Sweden - I_Bog_N3_3 | ecosystem: Environmental > Terrestrial > Soil > Wetlands > Peat | place: Sweden: Abisko, Stordalen...
GGCAGCAGGGCGGCCGTCCCTGCCTCCACGTTGGAGAGGTCGACGCCGGCGTTGGCGCAGATGAAGCCGTGGCGGGTCTCCGTGATCAGCAGGTCGCCCCGCCTTCGCACGATCCGGACCGACTCCTCCTCCACCAGGCGCACCTTCGCCTCCGGATCATCGTGGTCGATGGGGACGATGCGACCCTCGGCCTTGGAGACCACCTTCTGGGTGACCACCAGGACGTCGCCGTCGGACAGGGTCCATCTCGCCTCCTGCAGTGCCGACACCACCAGCTGGGCCAGATCATCGCCGGCCACCACCTCGGCCATGCCGGTGACCGGATAGAGGGTGATGGCGCCTGGGCCGAGCACCGCCGGATCAACCACGGGCGCCCAGGACGGCCCGGGCCAGGGCGGCCGACCGTTCCGGCGTGGCCATCACCGTGTCGGTCACCACGCAGCGCACCCCCTCCGCCTCCACCGCCGCCGCCAGGTGGGCGTCGGCCCGGTCGATGACCAGCGTCCCCATCCAGGCGGCGTACCACCGGGCCACCCCCACCACGGACGGTTCGGAACCCAGCTCGGTCAGCAGCCGATCGGCGGGTCCCTTCAGGGCCGCCCCGGCCACGATGGGGGAGACACCCACCACGTCGTCCCGGCGGGCGCCGAGGGCGTCGGCCACGCCGGGCACCGCCAACAGCGGCCCGATGGAGACCACCGGGTTGGAGGGGCAGACCACCACCACGTCGGCGTCGACGATGGCCGCCAACACGTCGGGACCCGGCACGGCATCGGGGGCGATCTCGAAGCGGACCGCCGAGACCGCCACGTCGTGGTGCCGGTGGACGAAGTACTCCTGAAATGCCACCTCGGGGCCGTCGACCAGTTGGAGGCGGGTGCGGAGCGGGACATTGGTGACCGGCAGCGCGCGGATCCCCACACCGAAGCTGGCATAGAGGTCGGCGGTCACCTCGGTCAGTGACGCTCCCTCGGACAGTCGCTGGGTCCGATAGAGGTGCGTGGCCAGGTCCTGATCGCCGAGGTTGAACCAGGTCACCCCGCCCAACCGTCCCAGCGACTCCATCACCCGCCACGTCTCGCCGGCCAGTCCCCAGCCGGTGTCGGGGTTGATGGCCCCAGCCAGGGTGTACATCACGGTGTCGAGATCGGGCGAGATGTGGAGGCCGTGCAGGACCAGATCGTCGCCGGTGTTCACCACCGCGGTGATTTCGTTGGCCGGCACTTCGGCCAGCAGTCCGGACAGCATGCGGGCGGCGCCGACTCCGCCGGCCAGGGCGGTGATCACGCAGGTCCCGATGAGAGCCGGTTCGATTCGGACATGGGCTGGCAGGCTACCTGTCCCCACCCCGTGTCGGGGCGCCCACGCCGGGTGTGCAAGGCTTCCGGGGTGCCGACGGAGCGATCTGCGACCGCCGATCCCGCTCGGCTGTCGGTTGCCCTCGATGCCACGCCGCTGCTGGGACGGCCCACTGGGGTGGGAGCCTTCGTGGCCGGCGCCCTCGGTGGTCTGGGGGCTCTCCGCGAGGTCGATGTCTCCGCTTTCGCCATCAGCTGGCGTCGTCGACAGGCCATTCCCGACCTGGTGCCGACCGGAGTGGGCACTCGGCAACGAGCGATGCCCGCCCGCCCCCTCCACATCGCCTGGTCGAAGCGGTCGATGCCGCCGGTGGAGTGGTTCATCGGTCCCCATCAGGTGGTGCACGGAACCAACTACGTGGTGCCGCCCACCCGGCGGGCGGCCCGGGTGGTGACCGTGCACGACCTGACCATCACCCGGTTTCCGGAGCTCTGCGACCACGCCACCCTTCGGTTCCCCGCCCTCATCCGCCGAGCGGTGGCCGAAGGCGCCTGGGTCCACACCCCGTCGGCGTTCGTAGCTGCCGAAGTGGTCGACACCTTTGACATTCCGTCCGAGCGGGTCCGGGCGGTGCATCTCGGGGTGCCGCCACAGCTGGCGCTCAACGGTGACCCGGCGACCCTGCCGCTGCCGTTCACCCTGCCCTCGGGCACCGACCGGTACGTGCTGGCCGTCGGCACGGTAGAACCGCGCAAGGACTACCCGGCCCTGGTCGAGGCTTTCACCTCCATCGCCACCGCGGTGCCCGACGCCGCCCTGGTGTTGGTGGGCCCCGACGGATGGGGCGCCGCCAGCCTGCAGGAGGCCATCGACGCCTCGCCGGTCCGCCACCGGATCGTCCGACCCGGCTACCTGACGGCCGAGGAGGTGGTCCTCACCCTCCGCCGGGCGGCAGTGGTGGCCTACCCGTCGGTGTATGAGGGGTTCGGATTCCCGCCCCTCCAGGCCATGGCGGCCGGCGTGCCGGTGGTCGCCACCGATGTCGGAGCCATTCCGGAGATCTCCGGTGACGGTGCCCGACTGGTGCCCGGTGGGGACACCGATGCCCTGGCCGGCGCCCTGGCCGACCTGCTGGCCGGTGGTCCCGAAGTGGAGGCACTGATCGACCGGGGCCACCGCCGGATCCGGCGCTACCGCTGGGACGACTGTGCCATGGGCCTCCTGCAGCTCTACCGGGACGCCCGGGACGACCGCCCGACCCGGGGCGGTGGCGGGTGACCGGACCCGTGGCGGCTTCTCACCCGCGGGTGCTGATGGTGGTGGAGCAGCTCCGACGGTCGACCCCCGGCGGCATCGGCACCTATGCCCGCGGCCTGCTCCAAGGGCTCCGGACCCTCGATCCGGAGGACAGCCCCCCGGTGGAGCTGCTGGCCAGCCGACCACCCCGGGGGGTGGCCGGCGGGGCCGATCCACTGTCGGAACTGGGCCTGCCGCTGCACGCCTCGGCGCTTCCCGGCCCGTTGCTGACCCGGGCCTGGGATCGGGGGGTGCTTCGGGCACCGTCGGGATTCGATGTCGTCCACGCCGTATCGATGGCCACCGTCGAGCCTGGCAGCGCGGTGCTGGTCTCCACCGTCCACGATCTGCTGTGGCGCCGGCTCCCCGACGCCTACCCCCGGCGAGGACGGCAGTGGCACGAGGCCGCCTTGCAGCGATCGCTCCGTCGGGCCGAGCGGTTCATCGTGCCGGCGGAGGTGGTGGCCGCCGACCTCCATGAGGCCGGCGCACCCCTCGAATCGATCGATGTCATCCCGATGGGAGGTGACCACCTGCCGCCACCCGACCTGGAGGCGGGGTTGGCGCTCCTCGACCGCCTGGGGGTCGGCAACCACCCGTTCCTCCTCAGTGTGGGAACCCTCGAGCCACGGAAGAACCTGGTCCGGCTGACCGATGCCTACCGCCAGATCCGAGGGTCGCTACCGGAGCCGTGGCCGCTGGTGGTGGTGGGGCCGGCCGGCTGGGGTGAGCGCTTGACGCCGGCGCCTGGGGTGGTGCTGGCCGGGATGGTGTCGCCCGCCGAGCTCTCGGCCCTCTATTCGATGACGATGTTGCTGGCCTACGTCCCGCTGATCGAAGGATTCGGCCTCCCACCGGTGGAGGCGATGGTGCTGGGGGCCCCGGTGGTGGCCAGCCCACTGCCCAGCACCGGCGATGCCGCCTTCGAGGTCGATCCGAAGGACACCCAGTCCATCGCCAACGGACTGTTGACGGTGGCCACCGACCAGGCGGTCCGGGCCCGCCTCCAGGCGGCCGGTAGCCGACGGGTCCTCGACGTCGCATGGTCGTCGATCGCCCGACGGCACGTGGAGGTGTGGCACCAGGCGTCTGAGGCCCGGACCGGTCGACGTGCCGGCTGACATCGGAGGTCCGGGGGCCCTCCGGGTCTCCCTCGACGTGTCGGCGGTGCCGGTCGACCCGGTGGGGGCCGGTCGGTACACGGTGGAGCTGGCGCGGGAGCTGGCCACCCGGACGGAGGTGGAGCTGGTGGTGGTGGCCCGGCGGGACGACGCCTCCCGATGGCGGACGGTGGCGCCAGGTACCCGGCTGGCCGCCGTCGCTCCCGGCCGTCGCCCGGTGCGCCTGGCCTGGGAGCAGGTCGGTCTGCCTGCCGTGCTGCGCCACCAGGGGGTGACCGTCCATCACGGACCGCACTACACCATGCCCGAACGCTCGAAGCTTCCAGCGGTGGTGACCGTGCACGATCTCAGCTTCTTCGAGGCTCCCGAATGGCATGAGCGTTCCAAGGTGATGCTGTTCCGACGGGCCATCCGAGTGGCGGCCCGGCGGGCGCGGGTGGTGATCTGTCCCAGCCAGGCCACCGCCGACGAGCTGGCCCGCTGGTGCCGGGTGGAGGTACCGGTGGTGGTGGCGCATCACGGTGTTGACGTTGCACGGTTCCGTCCCATCCAGCCGACTCCCGACGTCGACGCTTCTGCCCTGGTGGCCGTGGACGGACGGCTGACCGGTGAACGTCCGTATCTGGTGTTCGTCGGCACCCTCGAGCCCCGCAAGGACGTACCGACCCTGGTTCGGGCGTTCTCCTCGATAGCCACCGCCCACCCCGACGCCCTGTTGGTGCTGGCCGGCGGAGCCGGGTGGGGTGCTGCCCAGGTGGAGCTGGCGGTATCGGCCTCCGGGGTGGGCGACCGGGTGGTGCGGACGGGGTACGTACCCGACGCCACCATCCCCGCCCTGCTGCGAGGCGCCCGGGCCGCCGTCTATCCGGCGCTCTACGAGGGGTTCGGACTCCCCGCCCTCGAGGCCTTGGCCTGCGGCACTCCGCTGATCACCACCACCGGGTCGGCCATGGAGGAGGTGGCCGGTGATGCCGCCAGCCTGGTGGCCCCTGGTGACACCGCCGCCCTGGCCGACGCCCTCGATCTCGTCCTGGCTGGACCGGCCGGCGACGCCGGCGCCCGCCAGCGGGGACTGGAGATCGCCGCCCGACACACGTGGGCGGCCAGCGCCGACCGACACCTCCACGCCTACCGAGTGGCGGCCGGTCGATGACCATCGGGTGCTGCCGGTACCCGGCCGACCCGGTAGGGTGACCCAGCGTGCGCTCCCTCATTACCGGCGGTCGTGGGTTTGTGGGCCAGTGGCTCGCCGCCCACCTGCGTGAGCTCGGCGACGAGGTGGTGGTCATCGACATGGAGGTCGACGTCACCGATCCGGTCGCCTTGCTGGCCGCGCTCACCGACGCCGCCCCTGACGCCATCTACCATCTGGCGGCCATGACCCACGTCGGCAAGTCGTGGGACGAGCCGTTGCGGGTGCTGCAGGTCAACGTCATCGGCACCGCCGTGCTGCTGGCCGCCGCCCGGGAGTGCGGCTCCGATCCGCGGGTGTTGGTGACCAGCTCGGCGGAGGTGTACGGGGCGGTCACCGACCCCAGCCGGCTCCCGCTCCGGGAGGACTCGCCGACCGCCCCGCTGACGCCCTATGCCGCCAGCAAGTTGGCCGCCGAAGCGCTGGTCGACCAGGCGGTCCGTGGTCATGGGCAGCACGCCATCACCGTCCGCCCGTTCAACCACATCGGCCCGGGACAGACGCCGAACTTTGCCGTCCCGGCCTTGGCCAAGCGGATCGTGACGGCCGAGCGGGCCGGCACCGGCTCCATCGTGGTGGGGAACCTGTCGGCCCGCCGCGACTTCACCGATGTCCGAGATGTGGTCCGCGCCTATCGGTTGCTCATCGAGTTCGGCAGCCCGGGGGTGGTCTACAACGTCTGCTCCGGCCACGATGTGGCCATTCAAGAGATCGCCGACACCCTGCTGTCACTGGCCGGGGCATCCCTCGCCCTCGAGGTGGACCCCGCTCTGGTGCGACCGGTGGAGGTGCCCGAGCTGCGAGGCGACCCTGCCCGGCTGCAGGGGATCACCAGCTGGAAGCCGGAGATCTCGCTCGACCAGACCCTGGCCGACGTCCTCGATTATTGGCGCGGGCAACCCGACTGAGCCTCCGGCGGTCTCCCCCGCACGCGAAGAACGGCCCGCTCGAGGCGGGCCGTTCTTCGAGGGGCCGGAGGGGGGATCCGGCCCGGGGTGGCCTGCGCCCGTGGGGGCGAGGCCTCGTCGACATCGAACCCAGGGGGGGATCGGTTTCGATGTCGCGATCTTGTGGATCAACCGGCGAAGGTGACCACCTTGGTACGGACCTGGCTCCGGGCCTCCTTGGCCTGGACGTGTGCCTGCTTGGCCAGGTCACGGGCCGGGGTGGGCAGCCGGTCCTCGATCGGCACGATGGCCGCTTCGATCCGCTGGATGATGTCCTCCACCCGGGCGTCCACGGTGTGGACGGCCTGCTGGAAGTCGGCCTTGGCGCTGGCCAGGCGGACCTCGACGGTGGACTTGGGGTCACCGAGGCGCTTGCGCAGCTCCTCGCGCTGGACCTGGGCCTTCTGGAAGCCGAGTACCCCGGCGCCGATGACGACGTAGGTGGCGTCCTTGGCCACGTCGGCCAAGTCGTGGGCGGCCTTGCTGATGTCGGTACTGAACTCGGGGATCTTGATGTCTGGCATGGTGTGCCTCCTGCGGTGGTTGATCGGCAACGGGGGTGGTTGCCGGCTCCGGTACCGGCTGGTGCCGGTTCCTGATGAATACAAGTGTATCCCTAATGATAAACATTTGCAAGCACCCGGGCAGATGATGCAACGGTGGTCCGAGCCGGTCGTTCTGACCTGGGGATTCCCACCCAACCAGTGCGGTACCGGTAGCCTCTGGGCCTGATGGAAACACTGGCCCCGCCGGTTGTCGCCGTCGTCGTCGCCCACGATCCTGGTCCGTGGTTCGAGGAGACGTTGGCCTCGTTCGGATCGCAGGACTATGCGGAGCTGTCGGTGCTGGTCCTCGACAACGCCAGTACCCAGGATCTGACCGCCCGGGTGGCGGCCGTGCTGCCGACCGCCTATGTCCGCCGGTTTGAGGAGAGTGTGGGCTACGGAGGCATCTCCGACGAGGTCCGGGCCATGGTGGACGGGGCCGCCTACTTCCTCTTCTGCCACGACGACGTGGCGCCCTTCCCCGACGCCATCCACCTGTTGGTGGAGGAGGCGTATCGGTCCAATGCCGGGATCGTGTCGCCCAAGGTGGTCGGCTGGGACGACCCCGATCGGCTGGTCCACGTAGGGATGGCGGTGGACAAGACCGGCTCGGTGGTCGACCGGGTGCAGCCGTTGGAGATCGATCACGGCCAGCACGACGCCGTCCGGGATGTCTTTGTGGCTCCCGGTGGGTGCACCCTGGTCCGGGTCGACCTCTTCGAGGCCCTGGGCGGCTTCGATCCGGCCATCGTGGCCATGGGCGAAGACCTCGACCTCTGCTGGCGAGCCCAGGTGGCCGGTGCCCGGATCGTGGTGGCGCCGGCGGCGCGGGTCCGTCACCGCCAGGAGCTGGCCGGAGGTACCCGGGCCCTCGATCCGTTGCTGCTCTCGGACCGTGCCGGGGACGACCGGCACCCGGTGACGCTCCAGGGTCTGCAGCGACGGCATGAGCTGCTGGCCGTCCTGAAGTGCTACGGGCGCTTCCACCGGTACCGGGTGGTGCCCCAGATCATCCTCCTCAACCTGGGGGAGTACCTGGTGGCGGTACTGGCCGGCAACCGGCCCCGAGCCCGGGCGGTGGTGCATGCCTGGGGATGGAACCTCCGACGGCACGCCGCCACCCGCCGCCAGCGGAAGGAAGTCCAGGCCCACCGTCAACTCAGCGACAAGGAGGTGCGGATCCTGCAACTCCGAGGGAGTGCCCGCCTCTCCTCCTATACCCGCCGGGTGTTCCAGTTCGGGTTCCATGGTGCCCACGCCGACGAGTTGGCGTCCGCCGAGGCCGCCGCCGGACTGGCGACCGCAGTGACCTCGACCGACGGGGTCGAGGGGGTTCCGGTTCCCGCAGTCGACGGCGACGTCCCGGGTGCCCGTCCCGTGCTCACCGAGCGGGGACGGGTCAGCGGCCGGATCCGGCTGGCCACCTGGGTGATCGCCGCCGCCGTGGTCGTCGTCGGCAGCCGCCAGTTGCTGACCGGGTCGATCACCTCCTTCGCTCAGTTCGTTCCCTTCCCGAAGTGGAGCGATACCTTCGCCCAGTTCGCGGTGGGGTGGCATCCCTCCGGGGTGGGCACCACCGCCCCGGCCACCCCGGCACTGGCGGTGGCAGGGGTGGTCGGAACCCTGCTGCTGGGTGCCATGGGCCTCACCCAGAAGGTGCTGCTCTTCGGGTGCATTCCACTCGGGGCATGGGGCATGGTCCGGCTGCTTCGACCGTTCGGCTCCCAGCGCGCCTCCCTGGTGGCCGGGGTCGCTTACCTGGCCGTTCCGCTTCCCTACGACGCCCTGGCCCTCGGCCGACTGGGGGCGCTGGCCGTCTACGGCGGTGGCCCGTGGGTGCTCGGCCACCTCTTCCGTCGGACCGGTCTCGCCCCCTACGGTGCCGCGGCGGTCGATGACTCGGGAGGCGCCGAGCTCGCCGGAGCCGGTGATGAAACGGAATCGGTGGATGCGCCGCCTTTGCGTCGGCGTGAGCGACGGTCGGGGCAACGGCGGGGTGCGGCCGGACTTCCCTCGGAGGACCGGGTCGGCCGACGGTGGCTGGCCCGTCATCGGACCCTCCGGGCCTGCGTCCTCCTCGGCGTACTGGAGGCGTTGTTGGTGGTCTTCGTCCCGGCCGCCGCCGTGGTGGTCGTCCTGGTCGGGGCGGCGGTCGCCGTGTCGTCCTGCGTGTTGGGGCAGTGGAGCCGCACCGTACGGGCGATGTGGCTGGCCCTCGGTGCCACGGTGGTGGCGGCGGTGCTCTGCCTCCCCTGGGTGATCGGGGTGCTGAGCGCCGGCCGCCAGTCGATATCGGTGTTCGGCATCCCCACGCCCACCTCGGAGGCCGCTTCGTGGGGCACCCTCCTGCGGTTCTCGGTGGGACCCATCGGCGACTCGCCGCTGACCTGGGCGTTCGCCTTGGCTGCCCTGTTGCCGCTGATCCTTGGACGTGGGACCCGCTTCCGCTGGGCCGGACGGTGCTGGTCGATCGCCTTGGCGTGCTGGTTGGTGGCCTGGCTGATCGGTCGGGGCTGGCTCGGTGACCTGGCCATCGACCCGCTGGTCCTGTTGGCTCCGGCCGCCGCCGCCATCACCATGGCCATCGGTCTCGGTATCGCCGCCTTCGAGGAGGATCTCCGTACCGCCACCTTCGGCTGGCGCCAGCTGGTCACCGGGGTGGCGGCGGTGGCCCTTGCCGTAGGCACGCTACCGATGCTGCTGTCGGCCCTGCCCGGTCGGTGGGAGATGCCCCAAAACGACTTCGCCCAGACGTTGTCGTGGATGCACGCCAGCCATTCCGGCGGCTTCCGTGTCCTGTGGCTGGGGGACGCCCGGTCGCTCAACCAGGGTTCGTGGAGTGCCGGGGACGGACTGGCCTACGCCACGTCCGAGGACGGCACGCCGGACGCCAGCTGGCTCTGGAACGGAACCGCTCCCGGACCCACCGCCCAGCTGGCGTCGGCAGTCGACCTGGCCCGGGACGGGAGCACCGATCGGTTGGGCGCCATGCTGGCACCGGCCGGCGTCCGTTACGTGGTGGAGCTGACCGCCGTGGCCCCGGTCATCCCGTTGGTGCAGAGCCCGGCGCAGTATCCGGTGCCCGCCGACCTCACCCCGGCACTCGATCGGCAGCTCGACCTGCAGCCCATGTTCACCGAAAACGGGGTCACCGTCTTCGACAACACCGACTGGCTACCCGAGCGCTCGGCGGTGGCCGGCAGCTCGACGACGGTGGCGGCGGCCGCTGCAGTCCCAGCGGGTTCTGACGGCTGGCTGCCCGCCACCGGCACCCCGCCGGGCCGGCGGGTGGTGCCGGGTGCAGTCAGCGTCCTCCGGGGCCCGGCGGCGCAGCGCACCTACCACGGTCAAGTGCCGGCCGGCACGGTCCTGGTGGCGGTGGCCCCGGCCGGACGGTGGGTGCTGGTGACGTCGAACGGATCGGCGGCGCCGAGGAAACCATCGTTTGGCTGGGCCGCCCAGTACGCGGTGGCGCAGCCGGGTCACGTCACGCTCCGGTTCCAGGGTGGACCGTGGGCTCCTCTGGGTCTGCTCTATCAGGTGTTGCTCTGGGTGTTGGTGGCCGCCGTCCTCATCGAAAGGCGACGGATCGCCAGACCCTGGGCCCGATCGGCGTCCCGTCGGTGGCAGTGGCGGCGGATCGAGCCCGATCCCATACCGGGCCTCGATGACGAGCCGACCGGTGAACCGTCCCACGAGGGCGACCGATGACGGAGTCGATGTCCCGACGGGCACGCCAGCAGCGCCGTCCTCGTCGGCCGGTCCCCGGCCGTCTGGTGGCGCTAGCCGGGGTGCTCTTGGCGGTGGTGGGGCTGGGTGTGGTCAACAACGCGGTGGCCACCCCGACGGCGGCGCCGGCACCGTGGCCGGCCGACGGGGTGCCGATCGCCCCGGCCGGCTCCTTCTCGTCGTCGGCGTTCTGCGTGGGCGGGGCGGCCGGACCTGACGGGCTGGCCGGGACCACCCTCTACCTCACCAATACGTCATCGGAAGCCGTGCACGGTGTCATGACCTCCCAGGTGGCTCCCGGTACCGGGAGCGGGGCGACCAGTTCCGGTACCCCCGGTGCCCCCACGACCCGGACGGTCGTGGTCCCAGCCGACGGCCAGGCTGCCGTCAACCCCGGTGCCGGGTTGGCGACCGGCGACCTGGCTACGTGGTTCGCCTTCGACGGGGGTGGAGTGGCGGTGAACCAAGTGGTGTCCGGCGCCGACGGCTGGAGCACGGCGCCGTGCGCCTCCCAGACCTCGGCGTCGTGGTACCTGGCCGGAGGTTCGACCGCCAACGGCAACACCCTCACCCTCGACCTCTACAACCCGTCGTCGGCGCCCAGCGTGGTGGACGTCACCTTCCTCACCCCCTCGGGGGTGATCACCCCTGCCGACTACCAGGGCCTCAGTGTCCCGGCCGGCCAGCTGGTGGCGGAGAACATCGGCGATTTCGTGCAGGGCCAGGGGGACATCGCCACCGAGGTCACCGCCCAGTCGGGGCAGGTGGTGGCCGCCCAGCTCCAGCAGTGGGCGGGTGGGAAGACCGGTGGCATCGGGCTTTCGCTGGGGTCGCCGGTCACCTCGATGGCCTGGTACTTCGCCCAGAGCACCAACACCGGGGGGGCGGTCACCTTCCACCTGGCCAACCCCGGATCCTCCCCGGTGATCGCCACGCTGTCGTTCGGGTTCCCGGTGGCCAAGGCGGTTCCGGTGATGCTTTCGATCCCCCCGCAGTCGGTCGCCACCTATGTGACCTCGTCGGGACGGCTTCCGGGCCAGACACCCTTCTCGACGGTGGTCCGGTCGAACGGTGCCCTGGTGGTCAGTCGCACCGTGGAGGCCCGGTCCGGAGCTTCGACCCCGCCGAAGTGGGGCGGCAGCCGGGGAGCGACCACCCTGGCCACCCGCTGGCTGGTACCGGCCCCGGGGGTCTCCGGCGCACCGGGGACGTCCGGTGCCACCGTCGACAGCCTGGCCGTGTCCGATCCCGGACCGCTCGCCGCTCGGGTGGTGGTGACCGAAGCGGTGACGGGTAAGCAAGTGGCCGTCTTCACTGTCGCCCCCGCCTCTTTGGTGGTGCTGGGTCCGTCGACGATCAGTGGGCTGCGGGCGTTCGGTGTGACCAGCTCGGTGCCGGTGACGGTGGAGGAGGACTCCGGTCCCACCGGCGCGCCGGGTGTGGTGTCGTCGACGGGGATGTCCTTCCCGTCCTGAACGCCGCCTTCCGAACAGGGGTGACCGCTCCTGCGGAATGGTCACGCACTGCTGGCTAGGTAGTGGACGAGACCCGGAAGCCAGTGGTGATCACCCTGTCGGGGTCGGGCCCGACGGGCGACCAGGTTGGCTGCGTGGGTCACCATTTCGGGCCATGCCGGCTGCATCACACGCACCTGAGGCGACCGGCAGCATGGTCGAGACTGCGTCATCAGCAGGAACCTCAAGCTGGTGTCCGTTCAGCATCACGAACATGTCCAGACAGCCCCAAGCGAGTCATTTGTTGCCGTCGAGCAATGGGCGGTACTTCGCGATCCGTACGGCGAGCACCGCGGCCTTGTCGATGAAGCCGGGGTAGAGCACTTGACCTCCGAAGGAAGCCTGCGGTGCATGAGGTGCCGAAT
>Ga0302157_10006547_pt1 | contig 12006 bp, 11 predicted proteins | sample I_Bog_N3_3_FD_193502 | JGI IMG/M metagenome (GOLD analysis project Ga0302157, IMG submission 193502) | Peat permafrost microbial communities from Stordalen Mire near Abisko, Sweden - I_Bog_N3_3 | ecosystem: Environmental > Terrestrial > Soil > Wetlands > Peat | place: Sweden: Abisko, Stordalen...
CCGTGCGTCGCCAGGCGCATCGGCCACCCCGTGGGGGTGGCTGCCATCGTTGGCCGGATCGGCCGCGCGCGCGGCCGATGCCGGGTCGGCCAGGTCGACGACGCCCCGTTCGTGCCAACGACCGCCCGAGCGCTGCAGCAGCTTGACGGGCATCGCGTCCAGCACCTCGTTGCCCACCACCACGCCCTCCATCGTCTCGGGCCAGGCGTCGAGCCAGCGCACGCGCGAGCCGAAGCGCGCGAGGCGCGCCTGCTGGCGTTCGCGCAGGTGCCCGGACAATTCGATGATCGTGAGATCCACGGAGACGCGCAGCATGCCGTCGTCGTCCGCGTCGTCGGCGTCGAGCGCCTCCAGCAGTTGCTCGGCCAGCGCGCCGGTACCGGCGCCGAACTCGTAGACGCGCTCGCTGCCCGAGGCGGTGAGCGCCTCGCGTACCTGGACGGCCAGCGCGCGGCCGAAAAACGGCGACAATTCGGGGGCGGTGACGAAATCGCTGCCGCTTCCGGGCCCCAGGCCAAAGATGCGGCGGCCGCCGCTGTAGTAGCCGAGGCCCGGCGCGTAAAGCGCCTCCGCCATGAAGTCGTCGAACGGCATCCAGCCGCCGGCTGCGGCGATACGGGAGGCGATGCGGGCGACCAGCGCGTCGCCCACGGGCGCGCCGCCCGGCATCGAAGAGGTCGAGGAATCTGTCGTGGTGCCCGGAAGGCCGGGCCTGGAATTGCGCTGCATCGAATCAAATTGTAGGGATCATGGCCCACCCCCACCACCCTGACGCCGAAAAGTTGCCCGCCGGCACCTTGCGGCCGGTCGCGCTCGTCACCGGCGCGGCGCGGCGCATCGGCCGCGTGATCGCGCTCGAGCTGGCCTGCGCGGGCTTCGACATCGCGCTGCACCACCGCGGCACCGACGCGCCGTCGCTGGCCGAGGCCCAGGCCACGGCCGCCGAGCTGCGCGCTGGCGGTGCCCGGGTGCACCTGTTCACGGCCGACTTCGCCGACGTGGCGGCCACCGCCGCGCTGCTGCCCGCCGTCGCCGCGGCCTTCGGCCGTGTCGATGCGGTCGTCAACAGTGCCTCGCGCTTCGAATACGACAGCCCGGCCATGTTCGACGCCGCGCTGCTCGAGTCCCTGATCCGCAGCAACACCGCCGCGCCGATCGTGCTCGCGCAGGCACTCGCGACCCAGGTCGCCGCGCAGCCGCCCCACGCGCGGGTGACGCCCTGCGTCGTCAACATCCTCGACCAGAAGCTGCACAACCCGAATCCCGACTACTTCTCGTATACGCTCACCAAGGCCGCGCTGGCGCACGCCACGGTGCTGCTGGCGCAGGCGCTGGCGCCGGCCGTGCGCGTGTGCGGCGTGTCGCCGGGCATCACGCTGGTCTCGGGCCCGATGGACGAGAACGAGTTCGCCAAGGCGCACAAGCTCACGGCGCTGGGCCGATCGTCGACGCCGCAGGACATCGCGCACGCGGTGCGCTTCCTGATCGAGTCGCCCGCGATCACCGGCGTCGACCTCGCCGTCGACGGCGGCCAGCACCTGATCGGCCAATCGCGCGACGTGCTGTTCCTCGCGCGCAACGACCACCCCGCGTCGCACTGACGCGACGCACCCTCTCAACGAAGAACCCCCATGCACAGCCTCCTGCACCACCCGACCCTGATGGACTGCCGGCGGCTGTTCCTGCGCAACTACGAGGTGTGGATCAACATCGGCGTGCACGAGTTCGAGAAGAAGGGCGAGCAGCGCGTGCTGATCAACGTCGATCTCTACGTGCCGCTGGCCACCTCCACGCCGCACGCCGACCAGTTGGGCGAGGTGCTGGACTACGATTTCATCCGCTCGACGATCGCCGCGCGCATGTCCAAGGGCCACGTGCACCTGCAGGAGACGCTGTGCGACGACGTGCTGGCGCTGATGCTCGCGCACCCGAACGTGCGCGCGGCGCGCGTGTCGACGGAAAAGCCCGACGTCTACCCCGACTGCGAAGCGGTGGGCGTGGAAGTGTTCGGCCTGAAGGAATCGACATGAGCCTGGAGCAACGCGAAGACGTCGTCGCCGCGAACCCGTCGGCGCAATTCGCCGACGAACCGACGATGGCCGCCCGCAAGAAAGCCGCCTTCGAGATCAACAAGCTCTCGAAGCGCCTGCACCGCCAGGTGGGCGCGGCCATCGTCGACTACAACATGATCGAGGCCGGCGACAAGGTGATGGTGTGCCTGTCCGGCGGCAAGGACAGCTACGCGATGCTCGACATCCTGCTGTCGCTGCGCGAGCGCGCGCCGATCGATTTCGAGATCGTCGCCGTCAACCTCGATCAGAAGCAGCCCGGCTTCCCCGAACACGTGCTGCCCGACTACCTGCGTGCGCGCGGCGTGCCGTTCCACATCGAGGAGCAGGACACCTACTCCATCGTCACGCAACACATCGAGCCGGGCAAGACGATGTGCTCGCTGTGCTCGCGCCTGCGCCGCGGCATCCTGTACCGCGTGGCGGGCGAACTCGGCTGCACCAAGATCGCGCTGGGCCACCACCGCGACGACATCGTCGTGACGATGTTCATGAACATGTTCTTCGGCAGCCGCATGAAGGGCATGCCGGCCAAGCTGGTGAGCGACGACGGCCGCAACGTGGTGATCCGCCCGCTGGCCTACGTGGCCGAGCCCGACCTCGTGCGCTGGGCCGAGCACAAGGCGTTCCCGATCATCCCGTGCACGCTGTGCGGCAGCCAGGACAACCTGCAGCGCGTGCAGATCAAGCAGATGATCCGCGACTGGGAAAAGCAGCATCCCGGCCGCATCGAGAACATGTTCACCGCGATGGCCAACATCTCGCCGTCGCACATGATGGATCGACAGCTGTACCCGTTCACGACGATCAAGGCCACCGGCCAGCCCGAGCCGAACGGTGACATCGCATTCGATGAAGACGAACAGTGCGGCACCCCCGCGCCGGGTGTCATCCGCCTGGTCTGAACGCAGGGCGTCCGGGGAAGCCGAAAGCGCCGCTTCAGCCTCCGGAAAGCGCCGAGGCAGGCGCGCCGGATGCCCGGTACATACTCGAGTTACACGTGAGCAGTACCCTCGACATTGCGGTGCCGTGGTTGGCACCCGGGAGTCCATCATGAGCATCATCCAGAGCACCCAACGCCTCATCGCCCTCGCCGCCCTGTCCGGTGCGGCCCTGCTCGCCGGTTGCGCGAGCCTGCACAGCGTCGACACCTCGGTCGCCACCTTCGGCGCGTGGCCGGCCGACGCCGCTCCGGGCACCTACGCGTTCGACCGCCTGCCATCGCAGGAAAAGAACCTCCAGCGCCAGCAATCGCTGGAAAATGCCGCAGCGCAGGCGCTGGCGATGGCCGGCTTCAGGCCGGCGGCCGACGGCGCCAAGCCCGCGGTGATGATCCAGATCGGCGCCCGCATCGAGCGCTTCGAGCAGGCGCCATGGGACGATCCGTTCTGGTGGGGTGGCCCGCGTCGCTTCGGCTACGCCGGCTGGGCGCCGTACGGGGCCTACGGCCCGTGGGGCCCCTGGGGCGGATACGGCGGCCTGCGCCGCGGCGTCTGGGCCCCGTTCCCGCCGCAACCCGACGTGTACCAGCGCGAAGTGGCGCTGCTGATCCGCGACGCCAACACCGGCAAGGCGCTGTACGAGACGCGCGCCAGCTCGGACGGCTACACCGACGGCGGCGACCGCGTGCTCGCCGCGATGTTCGACGCGTCGCTGAAGGACTTCCCGAACACCAACGACAAGGCGCACAACGTGCGCGTCGAGCTGCCGCTTGTTCCTTCGGCCATGCCGCCGGCAGCGCCGGCCAGCGGCTCCGCCGCCTGAGCCGCCCGCACTTGCGATAATTCCGGTTCTTCTTACGAATCGGAATTCGCTTATGGCACTCAGTGTCGTGATCATGGCAGCGGGCAAGGGCACGCGGATGCGTTCCGCGCGGCCGAAGGTGTTGCATGCGCTCGGCGGCCGGCCGCTGCTCGGTCACGTCGTGGATACCGCCGAGGCGCTCGCGCCGGCGCGCTGCATCGTGGTTACCGGTCACGGCGCCGAGGCCGTCGAAGCCGCCTTCGCCGGCGAGCAGCGCGTGTTCGTGCGCCAGATGCCGCAGCTCGGCACGGGCCACGCGGTGCAGCAGGCGGTGCCCGCGCTGCCCGACGACGGCATCACGCTCGTGCTCAACGGTGACGTGCCGCTGATTCGCGAGGCCACGTTGCGCGCGCTGGTCGAAGCTTGCGCCGGCACCCACCTCGCGCTGCTGACGGTGGATCTGGCCCACCCGTTCGGCTACGGCCGCATCGTGCGCGGTGTCGAATCCGGAGATGCCGACAGCATCGGCCCGGTGCAGGCTATCGTCGAAGAGAAGGACGCGACGCCGTTGCAACGCCAGATCACCGAGGTCTACACGGGCATCCTGGCCGCGCCCACCGCGCTGCTCAAGCACTGGCTCGCTCGACTGACGAATCAGAACGCGCAGGGCGAGTACTACCTCACCGACGTCGTCGCCCTTGCCGTGGCCGACGGCGTCGAGGTCTGCACGGCATCGGCCGCGGACGAGACCGAGGTGCTGGGCGTCAACAGCCCGGCGCAGCTGGCCGATCTCGAGCGCCGGCTGCAACGCCGCCACGCCGACGCGCTGATGGAGGCCGGCGTGCGCCTGGCGGACCCGTCGCGCTTCGACTTGCGCGGCACGCTGGCTTGCGGCATGGACGTGGAGATCGATGTCGGCTGCGTGTTCGAGGGCGCGGTGACGCTGGGCGACGGCGTGCGCGTGGGGCCGCACTGCGTGATCCGCGACGCCCGGATCGCCGCCGGCGCCGTGATCCACCCGTTCTCGCACGTCGAGGGCGCGACGGTCGGCGCGGGTTCGCTGATCGGCCCGTTCGCGCGCCTGCGCCCCGGCGCGACGCTGGGCGAGGAAGTGCACATCGGCAACTTCGTCGAGGTGAAGAATTCGACGCTCGCCAACGGCGCCAAGGCCAACCACCTCGCCTATCTGGGCGACGCGACGGTGGGCGAGCGCGTGAACTACGGCGCCGGCAGCATCACGGCGAACTACGACGGCGCCAACAAGCACCGCACGACGATCGGCGCCGACGTGCACGTGGGCTCCAACTGCGTGCTGGTGGCCCCGGTGACGATCGGCGACGGCGCCACCATCGGCGGCGGCTCGACGATCAACAAGACCGTGCCGGCCGGCGCGCTGGCGATCGGCCGCGCTCGTCAGGTGATGTTCGAGAACTGGTCGCGGCCGAAGAAACTGCCCAAGTAATCCCGGCCTAGGCGGCGTCGGCCGTGGCCTTGGCCAAGCACAGGTCTTCCCAGGCCTTGGCCTTCTCCGGCAGGTTGCGCAGCAGGTAGGCCGGGTGGTACGTGACGACGACGGGGATGCCCTCGTAGTGGTGCACGCGGCCGCGCAGCTTGCCGATCGCGTCGTCGGACTTCAACAACTGCTTCACCGCGAAGCGGCCCATCAGCAGGATCAGCTTCGGCTTGACCAGTGCCACCTGGCGCTTCAGGAAGGGCTCGCAGCGCGCCATCTCGCCCGGCTCCGGATTGCGGTTGCGCGGCGGGCGGCACTTGAGCGTGTTGGCGATGAAGACGCGGCGCGACGGGTCGCCAGCCAGGTCGTCTTCCACGCCTTCGCCGGAGGCGGCCCGGCGCGACTGGCCGACGGCGCGCAGCATCTGGTCGAGCAACTGGCCGGCCGGGCCGACGAACGGCTCTCCGGCCAGGTCCTCCTGCTCGCCAGGCGCTTCGCCGACGATCATCCAGTCGGCCTGCGCGTGGCCCGTGCCGAACACCGTCTGGCGTCGGCTTTCGCACAGCCCACAGGCCGTGCAGGACGCGACGGCGTCGTGCAACGGGCCCCATGCGAGCGTGGCGATGGTGGCGGCACGTTCTGCCAGCAACGGGTCGGACAACGTGTCCTGCAGCGTCGCGGCCGCAGCAGCGATCGTGGTGGTCGGGCGTGCCGCGGCGGGCACGGGCGCCGGTGCGGGTGTCGGTGCGGACGGGCGCACGGGTACGCGGGCGACCTCGGCAGCGGGCGCAGACGCAGGCGCGCGCGCGACAGCCGCCTGGACGGGAGCTTCGACGACGGCCGTTGCAACCGGGGCGTCGGCAATCGCGGGCGCCATCGCGGACGTTGTCTGGGCGGGTGCCCACAAGCGCACGCCCATCGCGGCCAGCATGCGCCGTTGACGCTCGTTCCAGCTCATGCGTCGCCCTCTTTTCGAACGAGCGGCCGCGTCATCAGGATCGCGTCCTCGCGCCGGCCTCGCGGCGCCGGATAGTAGTCGCGCCGCCGTCCCGCTTCGGCAAAGCCTTCGCGCTCGTACAGCGCCCGCGCGCGTGCGTTGCTCTCGCGCACTTCCAGCCACAGTGCCGACGCGGCGAAGCTGGCGCTCAAGGCGTACAGCTCGGCCAGCAGGCGGCGCGCATGACCCTGGCTCTCGTGGCGCGGCGACACCGTCACGTTGAGCAGGTGCATTTCCTCGAAGCCGGGCATCGCCACGAAGTAGCCGATCAGCTCGCCGTCGTCGGCGAACAGTGCGCGTGTGAGGTAGCCGGCCGCGATCGAGTCGATGAAGTTGCCGCGCGTCCAGGGGAACGGGTAGGCCTGCACTTCGATCGCCAGCACGGCGTCGAGCAGGTCGACGGTGACCGGGCGCAGTGACGGCGCACCGCGCGACACCACGTCGGACCGCACGGCGCTCATGGCCTTGCCCCCGCCGCATCGCGCAAGACCTTCGCGGCCTCGCGTTCGGCCGTGGTCTGGGCCACCTTGTCGCGCAGGTAGACCGGCAGCGCCTGGTCGGCCGGCACGCCGTCGCCACGCGCGAAGCCGGCGGCCGCGAGCCAGCCGAGCGCAGCCGCGCGGCCATGCTCCTGCGGCGCGCGCTGCGCGGCGCCGGTGTCCAGGCGCTCGCCGAAGGCGGCCAGCGCCGAGCCCGCAACGACGGCGGGCGGCGCTTCACGCCAGACGGCGTGCAAGGCCTCGGGCGTGGTCAGCGACGGCGCGACGACCGGCTGCCAGCCGGCATCGCCGCCGTCGCGATAGCAGCCGGCGTAGATCTCGTCCATGCGCGCGTCCATCGCCACCCAGACCACGGCGCCCGCGGCCAGGCCCGCATGGCGCGCGGCGTCCTCCGCGACGATCGCGAGGCTGTCGACCGGTACCACCGGGATGCCCTGCCCCCAGGCCAGCCCCTGCGCCACGGCGCACGCGGTGCGCAGGCCTGTGAAGCCGCCCGGGCCGCGCCCGAAGGCGATCGCGTCCAGGTCGGCGAAGGTCCAGCCCAGCCGCTGCAACAGCGCCATCAACATCGGCAACGCCTGCGCGGAGGCGGCGGCGCCGCCGTCCAGGTCCAGGGGGTCGACGCGGCAATCGGCACGCACCACCGCCTCGCCCGCCATGCGGCCATCGTCGATGGCGGCGAGCGCCAGCCGTTCGGTGGCACTGTCGATGGCCAGCAACCTCACGCGCGCGTCCCTGTCCGAGCGGATGCGAGCGAACGGGAGGGCGCGAACGACACGTCGCGGTTGAATCTGGAGGGCTGCCTGAGCATGGCAAAGAGTGTAGCCGTGCGATCATCCCCCGGCCCTTCGAACACCGCATAGCAACCGTCACGCCACCGATGATCCGGCCCGCCGCCCTCGCCCTGCTCGCCACCGCCCTCGCCTCGCTCACCGCGCCGGCCGCTGCCGTCACGCCGCATCCTGCCGCCGGCTGGACGCTGCCGCCGTCGATCGCGGCCGCACTCGACAAGGCGCACGTGCCAACCAACGCGCTGGCACTGTGGGTGCAACCGGTGGACGCGGCGTCGCCATCGTGGGGCTGGAATCCGGATTTCGGCGTCAACCCGGCCTCGGTGTTCAAGCTCGCCACCACCAGTGCGGCGCTGGACCTGCTGGGCCCGGCCTGGCGCTGGAAGACGCCGGTCTACCTCACCGGTCCGGTGCGCGGCGGCGTGCTGAAGGGATCGGTGGTGATCCGGGGCTCGGGCGATCCCAGCCTCGTGCTGGAGCGCGTGTGGCTGCTGCTGCGCCAGCTGCGCAACGCCGGCGTGCGCGACATCCGCGGCGACATCGTGCTCGACCACGGCGCGTTCGCGCCGAGCACGCGTTCCGCGGCCGACTTCGACAACGCGCCGTCCGAACCCTACAACGTGCTGCCCGACGCGCTGCTGCTGAACTACAAGTCGGTCACGCTGAGCTTCCAGCCCGACGCGGCGCTGCACGTGGCCCACGTCGTGGCCGAGCCGCCGCTGGCCGGTTTCGCCGTCGATGCCACCGTCCCACTCGCGCGTGGCAACTGCGACGATTGGCGCGGCGCGCTCAAGCTCGTGCCCGACGACGCGGCGCGCTGGCACTTCGCCGGCGCCTATCCGGCGGCGTGCGGCGCGCGCAACTGGCCGCTCGCCTACCCCGACCCGGCCAGCTACGACACGCGCCTGGTGGCCGCCCTGTGGCGCGAAGCCGGCGGCAAGTTGTCGGGGCACGTGCGCGACGGCGCGACGCCGGCCGACGCGACGCTCGCCTTCGAATTCGCATCGCCGCCGCTTGCCGAGATCGTGCGCGACATCAACAAGTACAGCAACAACACGATGGCCGAGCAGGTGTTGCTGACACTCGCGCTGCAGGCCGCATCCAGCGGCGTCGACGCACCTGCCGGCGCCACCCTGGAGCAGGCGCGCGCAGCGCTCATGCAGTGGCTGCACGACCGCCTGGGCGCGGCCGCCGACGGGATCGTCGCCGTCAACGGCTCGGGCCTCGCGCGCGAGACGCGCATCAGCGCGCGCACGCTGGGACAACTGCTGCAATCGGACTGGAACAGCCCGACGATGCCCGAGCTGATGAGCTCGCTGCCGCTCAACGGGGTGGACGGCACGCTGCGCAAGAGCACGGCCACGGCGGGGCGCGCCCATCTGAAGACGGGTTCGATGCGCGACGTCGTCGCGATCGCCGGCTATGTGTTGTCGGACAGCGGCCGGCGCTACATCCTGGTGGCGGTGATCAACGATCCGAATGCGGGCGCAGCCCGCCCGGCACTCGACGCCGCGATCGACTGGGTCGAGCGCGATCCCGCGCGATCGACGTCCCCATGAAAAAATCCCGCGAGCATCGCTGCGCGCGGGATTTCAGCAGGGCTGGCCGCGAACGGCCGCCTGCAACGATCAGAACGTGTAGCCGATCGACGCGTTGATCGACACCGGGTTCAGCCTGGCCGAGGTGCTCTGGCCCGTCGACAGCGTCGCCTTCGTGTTGATGAAGGTCTTCAGGATCGCGGCATCGACGAACCAGTGCTTGTCGATCTTGTAGTTCGCGCCGGCTTCGATCGTGCCGCCCCATTCGGTGTCGCCACCGATGATGGTGCCCGGGCCGCCCGGGTTGGTGACCGCGGTCAGTGCGGCGGAGCCCTTGCTGCCGTAGAACTTCGCGAAGGTCGGGCCCGCGCCGACGTACGGACGGAACGGCCCGTCCGCGGCCAGGAAACGGTACTGCAGCAGCACCGTGGGCGAGATCTGGTGGATGCTGCCGATCTTGCCGACGCCGGCCACCGCGCCCGCGCCGACGATGTCGTGCTTGTACGGCAGGCCGCCCAGCGCCTCGACAGAGATGTCGTCCGTGATCATGTACGTGGCGGTAAAGAACAGCGCGCTCGCGGACTTGATGTCGATCTTGGAGTCCGGCAGCGACGGCGCCGTCAGGTCAGAGCTCCTGACCTTGGGCATGATCTTGTTCCAGCCCAGCTTGACCATCACGTCACCGGCGGCCTGGGCTTGCGCTGCGCCCGCGCCGCACAGGGCGACGGTGGCGACGAGAGCGGATGCAATGGATTGCTTCTTCATGAATGTGTCCTTGCGTGTGTCTCGAGCGCCGGCTTACAGCCAGCCCTTGATGGCCATCTGCTCGCCGACCAGTTCGGCCAGCAGGCGATAGCCGTACGGCGTCGGGTGGACGCTGTCCGCGTACTCGTACGTGTTGGCAGCCGTGGCGGGCGCCGCCGACGCGGCCGGAGCCACCGCGGCGATCAGCGTGTTCTTCGTGCAGAGCAGCGAGCTGGAGGACGTGCAGACCTGCGTGGTGACGTTCGTCAGGCCGTACTGGGCCATGTTCGTCACCTGGTCTTCACTGGCGCTGAAGGCATCGACCAACAACAGCGAAGGGCCGGCCTGGAGCTTGGTCGCGAGTTCGGTGTTGAACGCCTGCACCAGTTGCTTGACCAGCGCCTGTCCGGAAGCGCCCGATGAGATCGCCGACGGCGTGAGGCTGGCGTCGGGGATGTTGACGACGACGACGTGCGTCGCGCCGTTGGCGAGGATCATCGTGTTGACGTCGGCAGCCAGTTCGTCGGCCGCGGTCGTCATCGCGAGAACCGCTGCGCCGCCTGCAGTGGTCGGATCTTCGCCGGCGGCGACCTCGGCCTGGAAGGTGGCGACCTGGATGAACATGTCGTTGGCGCCCGCCAGCACGGTGACCAGCGCGGTCGGCGAGAACGTCGGCGAGACGTTGGTGAGGTAGTTCTGGATCTGGTCGTGCACCGGGATCGTCAACGCGCCGATGGCATTGCCGAACGTGCTCGGATCAGTCGGATCGAACAGGGCCGCATTGCCCGGTCCGGGCTGCAGGGTGACGCGCGAGCCGCCCTGGGCATAGCTCAGGCAGGGCGTGGCACCCGTGTCATGGAAGGTGGGCGGCACCGGCGGCACGCCGACGACGGCCTCGATGGTGTCGAGGCCGGTTTCGGCGGCGCACGGCTGCGTCAGTTGCAGCGTGGCGGCCAGGAACTCCGTCCAGTTGATGTACAGCAGGCCGGTGGCGCCCACGCCATTGATCGAGAAGTGGCCGCCACCCGACAGGGCTACGGCGCCGACATCGTACGAGCCGACGTCGCTCAGGCTGTCGCCGAAGTTGACCATCTGCGTGAAAGCGACGCGCGGCGACTGGTCGCCGGCTTCATTGCCGCCGCAGCCAGCCAGGAAAGCCGCGGCCGCCAGGGCCGTGGTCAAGACGTGGAATTTCTTCATGTGCACCTCGCCAAACGAAGAGTCAAAGACATTAATCGAACGGTCGTTCGATTTGGTAAAAACTATACGCAAGGGGGTGTCGTCGGCCCGTGGGGACAAACCCTGTCGGCCTCACCCAAAACAACACAATCCTCTTGCGCAGGAGGCTCACGGTATGTCGCCCGCGCCACCCTGTGAAGACAAGAAAGCCCTCGTGCGACCTGGGACGTCGCACGAGGGCCACATGCTGCAGCGCAACACTCAGGAGAGGTTGGCGAAAGTCTTCAGAACGGGTTCGCGTGCGCGCGGCCGACGGCCTGGTTGCCGATCTGCGTCTGCGCGACCGGCCCCAGGTGCGTGGCGTCGGCCCACAGGAAACTGGCGTTTGCCGGCTGACCGGTCGACGGATCGTTGTTGAGCGTGTCCGGCGTGCACGTCGGCAGCGGCGCGGTGGTCTGGCAAGCGAAGGACTGGTTGTCCAGGGTGATCAGGCTGAACGAACCGGGGCTGCGAACGTCGTTGCGCACCAGGTCGTCCACCAGCACGAGGCCGATCTTGCTGCCGTCGTTGAGGATGTTGCTGCGCAGGCCGAGGTTGAACGACGTGCTCATGTCGGACAGCAGCTTCGCGCGGTCGAAGTCGCCGCGCTGCGATTCGACGTAGGCGAACGGCGTGTAGCTCATGTCGGGGATCGTCAGCAGGAGCACCTTGGCGCCGCTGTTCGCGATCAGGTTCACCACGCCGGCCAGCGTCGCGCCCGCGCTCTTCATGTCGCTGAGCAGCGTCGTCTCGTCACCGTTGGTGCCGTTGGTCTGGTAGTCGTTGAGCACGTCGTGCATGCCCACCCAGATCGTGACCAGGTCGTTGCCGTTGAACGTGTCGCCGGCCTGGAACGCGCTGACCCGCTGCACCACGTCGTCCACGGTGCCGTTGAGCACCGTCAGGTCGATCGCATTGGTGTACGGGGAGGCATTGGTGTTGCAGTCCGCGTA
>Ga0302157_10006548_pt1 | contig 12006 bp, 7 predicted proteins | sample I_Bog_N3_3_FD_193502 | JGI IMG/M metagenome (GOLD analysis project Ga0302157, IMG submission 193502) | Peat permafrost microbial communities from Stordalen Mire near Abisko, Sweden - I_Bog_N3_3 | ecosystem: Environmental > Terrestrial > Soil > Wetlands > Peat | place: Sweden: Abisko, Stordalen...
TTTGCGCTTCGCCGCGGGGCGCTGGGCGTAATCAGGATCATTTTGGAAAATAATATTCGCTTACATCTTCAGACGATCACTTCCAGCCAGATCGCCAAGATATTCCGTGAAAACGAAAGACGCGCAGCCCTTGGCATGATTGCAGATACATTAAGCTCAACAACAGCCAGCTTCGCTTCGAAGCAAACGGAAGACACATTCATCACGGAAGCGATGACCGCTCACCATGACATGGGACGGGAACATGGCGAAGACCTGCTGGTTCGAAGCCGCGACCTTCTGAACTTTCTTGCTGACCGTTTGAAAACCCATCTGCGCGATCGCGGCGCGCGCCACGATCTGCTCGACGCGGTTTTCGCGCTCGGAGAGGACGACCTGGTCATGATCGTATCGCGCATCAATGCTCTGGAAAAATTCCTCGCCACGGAGGATGGCGCGAGCCTGCTCGCCGGCTACAAGCGCGCCGCCAACATCCTCAGGGCCGAAGAGAAAAAAGACGGCGCCGGCGCGTTTGAAAAACATCCGGAAGCCAATCTGCGCATCGAACCTCAGGAACATGCCCTCGCCGCGGCGCTCGACCGCGCCGAACGCGAGGCGCAGGAAAAGCTCAGATCGGAAGATTTCGACGGCGCCCTGCACGCGCTGGCGAAACTCCGTGCGCCGGTGGACGCCTTCTTCGACCATGTGACGGTCAATGCGGACAACGCCGACCTACGCAAAAATCGCCTGCGATTGCTGGCGCAACTCCGTCGCGCCATGCATCTGGTCGCGGATTTTTCCAAGGTCGGCGGCGCGTAGGGCGAGCCTCGCTCTATCTCCTCTTATCGCAAGCGGTTCGGATTCAGTGCCGTAATTCCGGCTTTCGACGACGTTGTAGCCAAAGCCCCCGCCCCCACCCCTGCCCTCTTCCCGCCAGCGGGGCGAGGGGGCGCTAACGCCACAGGTTTGCGCGCCCGCGCCGTCCCATTCCGGGACGTCGCCAGCTTGCCCCCCGGTAACCTGCTCTCAAGCTTAACAAGCGATAAACCATAAACCGGTCCATTTCGCTCTTGCGCGGACGCGGCTGTTGGTGGCGGCGCGTGTCGCTTCGTTCGGGTGCATGGAACAGCGAATGCGGATGGCGCGGCGTCGAGCGCATTTTTCTTGGGCGGCAAGAACTGCTTGGGCGGCAAGCGTGGTCGCGCCCTGGTGTCTGGCTGGAGGCGCACTCGTCTCCTTCACCGCCGACGCCGGACAGGAAGTTCCCTCGGGCGCCTCGCGCGCGCCCAAATCGACAATCGCCGCCGTCATGCCGAAAGACCTCGTGCCATCGCCCCATGCCATGACATCGTCTTTCGGCGGCGCCTTCGGACGCGGCATGCTCCACGAAGCCCGCCTCATTCTCGGCGCGGCCGAACAAATCGCCGCCCTGCCCGACGAAATCGAGCCGCGCGCCGATTTGAAGAAAAACGCCAAAATTTTCCCGGAAATCGATCGTCGCCACAAGGGCGATCCGCTGGTCGGCCTGCGACCGACCATTGACGGCGGTCTACGTCGCGAAGGCGGACAAAAGGCCAGCCTGGCTCAGATACGCGCCAATTTCCTGACTTTCGGGCAGGATGAAATTGGCCTTTCCTCAAGTTTTGCGCCAAGCCTTGAAAATGAGGGCGGCGCATTGCGCCCCGCCCCGGCCTCGCGCGCCGGTCAAGGCGCCACGCCGCGTGTTGCCCGCGCCGTCGCGCTTGGCTCCAGCACGCCCTACGCCGCCGACCAGACGCCGGTCCGAGTTCTGGCCTCGGCCGTCGCGCCACGACAAAAGGTTTTAAACGTTACCTCGGTCACGCGCGACGGCGAAAAGCGCGACTATCTGGCGCTGATCCCGCCCGAAAAAATGGAGTCTGAAAAACTCTGTCTCGCACAGGCGATCTATTTCGAGGCGCGCAGCGAGCCGGAAGCGGGACGGGCCGCAGTGGCGCAAGTTATCCTCAACCGCATGACGTCCGGCCATTATCCGACGTCGATCTGCGGCGTGGTGTTCCAAAACCAGCAGAATTACCACGCCTGCCAGTTCTCCTTCACTTGCGAAGGCCGGGCGTTGCGGGTGCGCGACCCAGAAGCCTGGGCGCAGGCGACCCGCGTCGCCGACGACGTGCTCGGCGGTAAAACCTGGGTGGCCGACGTCGGCGCCTCAACCCATTACCATGCCGATTATGTGCGTCCGCGCTGGGCGCGATCCCTCCAGAAAACCGATGTAATCGGAAAACATGTCTTTTATCGGCTCAAATCCACCTGAATTCGAGCCGATGTCGTCGCGCAATCCTGGTCTTCGGCGCATAGGCGCCGAAGACCCCTGACTCCGGCGTTTACTCCGCCGGCTGGAGAGCTTCCGCCGGGGCGCGTTCCTTTTCCGCCGGAACGCGCTTTTCGACTTCGACCAGGCTCACGAGAACGCCGGTTCCGAGACGATGCAGCGGGATCTTGCTGCCGTTCGCGAATTCGACGCCGTCATGGTGAAGGCCTTCCTCCAGACGCCGGAAGGTGACCTCTTCCATTGCCTGCACGCCGAAGGTCGCCTGCAGATCGCCCGGAAGATTTTCGAGCATCAGCCGGTTTCCATACGTCATGCAAACCGCAGTGGTGCAATCGCCGGGCGCCGCCAGGCCGATTGACCCGCTCGGGAAGCGCGACGTGACATAGACCTCGGATGCGCGAGCTGGACGGGACGCATACATTTCAAGAGAGTAGTCACACATAGCAGTGCTCCATAGCCATGGGCCTTGCCTCGTCTGGGGCGGCTTCCGCTCCTGCAGGGACTTGCGCTCCCGAAGGGGCAGTGAGCCATCCTGGACGTTTTTATCGGTCGGCTGCCGGACGAGGCATGGGGTAGCCGCCATTATTTGTTATTGCTAACAAACAAATGCGGCGAAGGTTGCACTGCTAATCGGTCTTTCCGAGGCCAAAGCGAAGTTTTTGAATTGACACGCAACCCGCGTCCTTCGCTTTGGGGATTTTTGGCCGTTCTTTGCGGGCGTGGCTACATCACCACGACGCGAGCGCCCTTGGACACGCGGCCATAGAGATCGATCACATCCGCGTTATGCATACGGATACAGCCGGAGGACGCCGCGTGACCGATCGAGCTTGGCTCGTTGGTGCCGTGGATGCGGAAAAGCGTGTCCTTGTTGCCCTGAAAGAGATAGAGCGCGCGGGCGCCAAGCGGGTTGGACAGGCTTCCATCCATGTGATCGGGCAATTCGGGGCGACGCTCGATCATTTCGGGCGGCGGCGTCCATCCCGGCCAATAGGCCTTGCGGCCGACCATCGCCTCACCCTTCCAGGCGAAACCCGCCTTGCCGACAGCAATGCCGTATTCCACCGCCTGGCCGTCGCCGAGCGAGTAATAGAGTTTCCGCTTGCCGGTGTTGATGGTCAGCGTGCCGGCCGGTTCGTGGGTCGGATCGGCGACGATGTGCTGGGTCTGCTGCTTGAAATTGACGGAGCCGTCGAGATCGACCGGCGTCGAATAATTGGGATCGGCGTCGGCGGGCAGCGCCGCGACGGCGGTCCCTTCTCCGGCGCCGCGCGTAAGCGGCTCGGCTTCGTGCTGGCCATAGCCATACACGGAATCATGACGGCCGTAGACCGGGCGGTCGATCTGGTAAAGCGAATTGCGGGCGGCCGGATCGACGGCGGCGTCGGGCGCGCGCGTCACCTTCTGCTGAGCCGGTTTGGTCGGCTTTTCGCCTGGCTTGAGTTGCTTGGCGGGAGCCGGATCCTGTGGCAGGAACCAGAAAAGTTGCGCCTGGGCCTGCGGCGCCGCAATCATCAGTAATCCGGCAAGGGCTAAAGGCCGGAAATTTCTGGGGGGAGACATGGCGTTGGCTTTCCTTGGCTCATGCAAAAGTCTTAAGCAATGCTATTTGCGAATTCCGCCTGCCTTTGTAAAGCCCTGTTCTCGCCAAAATAAAGATCGCTGCCGAGCGTTGCACAAAAGCAATCACGTCTTGAGAACGGCGCAGGCGCCGCCGGCGCGCTCAATCTTCCCGCAGAGCGCATTGGCCGCCGCCCGGCTTTGCGACGGCACGCGAACCGCGAAAAAGCGCGCATACCCCCGCCCGGGGGCGCGCCGTCCAACCACCATCGGTTCGACATTGCCGATTAGCGCGGCAAATTGCCGGCGAGTCCGTCCGAAGGACGCCAGCGCGGCGCCCTTGTTGAAGGAGCCCGAGATCTGAACGCCCCAGGGCGCGGTCAAGGTCGATCCCGCGAACAGGCGCGGTTCGTGCGCGTGGATCAGGGCCGCCGTCTGCAGACAGTCCCCGCCTTTGACCAGATCCGCCTCCTGCCCCGCCGCCGCCGCGCCCTCGCGCCAGTCCTCGGCCGCATGGCGGGTGACGATCTCGACATAGTCCTGGGTTTCCCAAGGCAGGCCGCCCGTCCCCGCCAACCAGTTCGTCACCCGCTGCGGGCCGCCGTTATAGGCCGCCGCCGCCAGTCCGAGGTTGCCGAAGCGCTGGCGCAACTCGGCCAAAAATTCCGCCGCCTTGGGGATGGCCTGCTCGGGGTCGAAGGGATCGTCCAACCCGCGCTCTCCGGCCGTGCCGGGCATGAACTGGGCGATTCCCTGCGCCCCGGCGCCGCTCACCACATTGGGGCGGAAGGAGCTTTCCTGCCAGATCAGCCGGGTCAGAAAGGACGGCGGCAAGCCATGCCGGGCGGCGGCGGCGTCGATCATGCGGCAAACCTGTCCGCGCAGGTCGCCGCCGGTTTCCGCCCGGGCCGCCGGGGCGATCAGAAGCGGCAGCATTGCAAACGCTGCTGCGAGCCAGCGCTTCATGCGGCGGCGCAAAGCGGGATTTGCAACACTAGATGTTGGACTTTCAGCGCAATAGAGCCAGATAGTTTGTTTGCGGCTTTGATCTGCCGGCAAGTTCCGGCTTAACCCTCTGGGGCGCTCCCCGAGTGTCCCTTCAACAGCATTCTGGCGGCAATTCATGGGCATAGTCCGTTTCGCATTGCGCTTTCCGCACACTTTCTATGTGCTCGCCGCGCTGATCGTCTTTCTCGGCGGATTGGCGATCAAGACCATGCCTGCCGATATTTTTCCAGAGATTAACATTCCGGTTGTGACCGTCATTTGGCAATACACCGGGCTCAGCACGCCTGAAATGGAGCAACGGGTCACCACTTACAGTCAATATGCCATCAGCTCAAATGTGAATGGCATCAAGAATATGGAGGCGCAGACCCTCGACGGCATTTCAGTTCAGAAGATCTTTTTCCAGCCCGACGTCAATGTCGACCTCGCCATTTCGCAAATCATCTCGGCCACCAATTTCATCCGTGTGGTCATGCCGCCCGGCATCCAGTCGCCGGTGGTGGTGCAATTCAACGCCTCCAGCGTGCCGGTTCTGCAGCTCAGCCTCAGTTCGGACACGATGAGCGAGCAGCAGCTCTATGATTATGGCATCTATCGCGTGCGCCAGGGCCTCGCGCCGGTGCCGGGCGTGACGCTGCTCACGCCCTCCGGCGGCAAATACCGCCAGATCATGGTCGACATCGATCCCAACAAGCTTTCGGCCAGGGGCCTGACGCCGCTCGACGTGGTCAGCGCGGTCAACGCGCAAAATCTCACCGTGCCCTCGGGAACCGCCAAGATGGGCGACCGGCAATATGTGGTGCGCACCAACGCCACGCCGCCCAACATCGCCGGCCTGAACGACATTCCGATCAAAAGCGTCAACGGCGCCATGGTTTTCGTGCGCGATATCGGGCAGGTGCATGACGGCTGGCTGGTGCAGCAGAATATCGTGCGCGAGGATGGCAAGCGCTCGGTTCTGCTCAGCATCATCAAGAACGGCAACGCCTCGACCCTGGCCGTGGTCAATGGCGTGCGCGAGGCGCTGAAGACCTTGCGCGCCGCCGCCCCGCCCGGCCTGAAGATCGGCGAATTGCTCGACCAGTCGGTGTTCGTGCGCGAGGCGGTTCAGGGCGTGGCGCGCGAAGGCCTGATCGCCGCAGGCCTCACCGCCCTGATGATCCTGCTGTTTCTCGGCTCCTGGCGTTCGACCCTGGTGGTGATGATCTCCATTCCGCTGTCGATCCTCGCCTCCCTTGTCTGCCTCAAGGCGATGGGTCACACCCTGAACACCATGACGCTCGGCGGCCTCGCGCTGGCGGTCGGCATATTGGTCGACGATTCGACCGTCACCATTGAAAACACCCATCGCCTGCTGACCGAGGAGCGACAGCCCCTGCCGCTGGCCACCCTGCATGGCGCGGCGGGAATCGCCATCCCGACGCTGGTTTCGACCATCGCTATCTGCTGCGTCTTCACCTCCGTGGTCTTTCTCGACGGGCCGGCGAAATATCTGTTCACGCCGCTAGGTCTCGCCGTGGTCTTCGCCATGCTGGCCTCCTACATCCTGTCGCGCACTCTGACGCCGATCACCATCGGCATGCTGCTGCGCTACGAGAAGCATGAAGCCGGGCCGCCCAAAGGCTTTTTCGGGCGCTTCAGCCATTCCTTCGAGACCGGCTTCGAAAATCTGCGCGTCAGCTATGTCGAGTTGCTACAATCGGTTCTCGCGCGTCGCTTCGTCATTCCGGTGGTCTGCGTAGCGATTCTGGCTTTGGCCGGCGTCATGTATGTCTCGGTCGGACGGGATTTCTTTCCCAATATCGACAGCGGCCAGATTCAATTGCACGTGCGCGGCCCCGCCGGCCTGCGCATTGAGGCGACGGAAGCCCTGTTCCAGCAGGTCGAAGACAAGATCCGCGAAATCGTGCCGGAGGACGAGCGCGAACGCATCGTCGACAATATCGGTCTGCCGGCCCGCACTTATAATCTCGCCTTCGCCGACGGCTCGGTCATTGGCGTCAACGATGGCGTCATCATCGTCGCGCTCAAGGACGGCCATGCGCCGACGGCGGGCTATGTCGACAAGCTCCGGCTGGCCTTGCGCAAGGATTTTCCGCAGGCGACCTTCTATTTCCAGGCAGCCGACATGGTGACGCAGATTCTCAATTTCGGCTTGCCCGCGCAGATCGACATTCGCGCCGTTGGCTATGACCGCGCCAATAATCTGCATGTCGCCCGCGAAATCCAGAAGCGCATCGCCGCCGAACCGGGCTTCGCCGACGCGCATTTGCAGCAGGAGGTGGACGCGCCGTCCTTCTATGCGTCGATCGATCGTTTCCGCGCGCAGCAATTCGGGCTCTCGGCCAGTTCCATCGCCAACAACCTCAATGTCGCGCTCTCGTCCTCGGAGCAGGTTTCGCCCAATTTCTGGACCGATCCCGCGAGCGGCATCCCCTATTTCTTCGCCGTGCAGACGCCCGAGCGCAATCTTTCCTCGATCAACGACCTGCGCAACATCCCCGTCTCGACCTCCCTGGCCGCGGTCAATGGGGCGCCGATTCCGGGCCTGCTGTCCAATGTCGCGACGCTGAAGCGCGACAGCCTTCCGACCAACGCCAACCAGAGCAATATCCAGCCGGTCTATGAAGTCTTCGCCAGCCTGCAGGGCATTGACCTCGGCGCGGCGTCCAGCGTCATCGACCGCGTGATCGCCGACCTGTCGCCGCAACTCAAGCCGGGCAATCGCATCGAAGTGGTCGGGCAGATCCAGTCTATGCGCGACAGCTTCCGCAATCTCGGCCTCGGGCTGCTTTTCGCGGCGGTGCTGGTCTATTTCCTGATGGTGGTGAATTATCAGAATTTTGGCGACCCGCTGGTGGTTATTTTGGCCTTGCCCGCGACATTCTGCGGCATCCTCACTATGTTATTCATCACCAACACCAGCCTGTCGGTGCCCTCGCTGATGGGGGCGATCATGGCGATCGGCGTCGCCTCGGCCAATTCGATCCTGCTCGTGACCTTCGCGCGGGAAAGGCAGCTTGAGGGCGCGACGTCGTTCGAGGCGGCGGTCGAGGCCGGCCATACCCGAATCAGGCCGGTGCTGATGACGGCGGCGGCGATGATTGTCGGCATGATCCCAATGGCGATCGGCGGCGCCGGCGAAGAGCAGAACGCGGTTCTGGCGCGGGCGGTGATCGGCGGACTGCTGTTCGCGACGCCGACCACGCTTTTGATCGTGCCTTATCTTTTCGCCGTCCTGCGTCGCGGCAATGACGGCAAGCCGGCGCATGGCGTGTTTGAAGAGGGTGAACTGGAATGAACGAGAACGCGCCCTTCCCAAAGCAAGGCGAGGCTGCCCCGCACGCTCCTGAACATGAACACGGACACGAGCGTCACTTCGAATGCGGCTGGCGCCCTCCCGAGCCGCCCGCCAAGGATTGCGTCTTCGCCAAAGCCCGCGCGCGGCGGCGGCGCAATCTCGGCCTCGGCCTCGCCGTCCTGCTGGCGGTTGGCCTCGGCTGGGGCTTTTTCCAAAATCATTCCGCGCGACTGGCGGCGCAGGCGGCCAAGACCGACTTTCGCGGCATCACGCCGCTCGTCCATGTCGCGAGCGTGAAAGCCGCTCCGGCGACCGTCGACATCACCCTGCCCGGCGCGACGCTGGCCTATCAGGCGGCGGATATTTACGCCCGCGCCAATGGCTATGTCGAAAAGCGCCTTGTGGACATCGGCGATCATGTGAAGTCCGGCGACATTCTCGCCGTACTGACCGCGCCGGAACTCGATCATCAGATCGCCCAGGCCGAGGCGGCCAAGGTGCAGGCGCAGGCCGACACGCGGCGCAACGACGCCAACCGCCAACTGGCTCATGTGACCAACGAGCGCAGCGCCGTATTGGTTCGGCAGGGCTGGGTGACGGCGCAACAGGGCGATCAGGATCGGCTGTCGTTGGAGGCGCAGCGGCAGGCGCTGGACGCGGCCAAGGCCAATGACCTGGTGCAGGACAACGCCATCAAGGTTTTACAACAGCAGCGGGATTATTTGACCGTCTCGGCGCCCTTCGATGGCGTCGTCACCCAGCGCGCGGTGGACACGGGCGCGCTGGTGCAGTCCGGCGCGACCCTGATGTTCAACCTCCAGCAAACGACGACGATCCGCGTCCAGGTCTATGTGCCGCAAGATCAGGCCTATGGGCTGGAGCCCGGCGTCGAGGTGGCGGTGAAGGTTCCCGAATTGCCCGGCCGCGCCTTTCCCGGCAAGATCACCCGCATTGCCGAGGCCTTGCAGCAGGGAACGCGCACGCTGCTGGTGGAAGCCGATGTGCCCAACCCCGACGGCGCGCTGAAAGCTGGCGCCTATTGCCTGGTGGAGATGCATATTCCGCGCAAGACCATGGCGACCATTATTCCCGCCGAGGCGCTGATCTTCAATCGCAATGGACAGCAGGTCGTGGTGGTGGAGGACGACAAGGCGCATCTGCGCAAGGTCGAGGTGACGCGCGATTTCGGCGCCAGCGTCGAGGCGGCGTCAGGCGTGGCTGCGGGCGACAAGGTGGTGCTCAATCCTTTGGTCGATCTCGCCGACGGGCAGCAAGTGAAGATCGCGGAGCCCGCCCCCGAGAAGAAATAAGCGCCCCATAAAAGTCCCCTCCGGCTGGGGACGGCCATGGTTCAGGTCGGTGGCGAACGCCCTAGCGTCCGGACGGTGGGCAGAACCGTCCCGCCCGGCCGAGATGCTCGCAGTTCTGTTCGACGTCGGATTTGCGATTGTCGCAAATCGCCCCGGCGCGGCCCATATGGACACAGGGCTGGGTATCGCTGGCCTCCCAGCGCGGGTCGAATGGATGCGTCGACATTGCGCCGAGGAACCCGAGCGCCGCGACCAGCAGCGCGACTTCTGTAGCAGCGCGCACATGCGCCATCCGCGCGTAAGCGGGTTTTCGAAGATTCAGATGATGCCGGAACATTGCAGCCCCCAGACAAAAGAGAATTTGCTGGAGGATGTGATAACGCCAGCGGCCGCAAGGTTTCGATAGGGAACCGGCGGTCATGGCATAAGGAAAAAATAACCAAAAAGCCGCCGGCGCCCTGAAGAACGCCGGCTGCCGGTTTGTCCGCGTTTAGACGAGGTCGAAGCGATCCAGATTCATCAACTTGTTCCAGACCTCCACGAAGTCCTGCACAAACGCCTCCTGCGAATCGTCGGCCGCATAGACTTCAGCGAGAGCCCGAAACTCGGAATTCGAGCCGAAGATGAGGTCCACACGGGTCCCGGTCCACTTGAGTTCGCCCGATGCGCGATCGCGTCCCTCGAACGCCTCTTTTGAGTCCGAGGTCGCCTTCCACTTCACGCCCATGTCGAGCAGGTTGACGAAGAAGTCATTTGTGAGCGTCTCTGGCCGCGTCGTGAAGACCCCGTGCCGGGACTGTCCGAAGTTGGCGTTCAAGGCGCGCAAGCCCCCGACGAGAACGGTCAGTTCGGGTGGGGTCAGCGTCAGCAATTGCGCCCGGTCAACCAGCAGCTCCTCCGGCGAGATTTTGAGCCCGGTCTTGAAGTAGTTGCGAAAACCGTCCGCGACCGGTTCAAGCGCTTTGAACGACTCCACATCGGTTTGCTCCTGCGACGCATCCGTCCGTCCCGGCGTGAAGGGGACCTCCACATCATGGCCGGCGTTTTTCGCGGCCTTTTCGACGGCGGCGCAACCGCCAAGGACGATCACGTCAGCGAACGAAACCGCCTTACGCCCAGACTGGGCGGCATTGAACGCCTTCTGGACCCCCTCAAGCGTTTCGAGCGCTTTCGCCAATTCGGCCGGCTCGTTGATCTCCCAGTCCTTTTGCGGCGCGAGGCGGATTCGCGCCCCGTTCGCGCCGCCGCGCTTGTCGGATCCTCGAAAAGTCGCCGCCGACGCCCAGGCGGTCGAGACGAGTCGAGCAATGGAAAGCCCCGATTCGAGGATTTTGCCCTTGAGCCCGGCAATGTCCTGCCGGTCGATCAATTCATGCGTAACCTCGGGCACGGGGTCTTGCCACAGCAAAACCTCCGCAGGAACCTCCGGGCCGAGGTAGCGCGCGCGCGGACCCATGTCGCGGTGAGTCAACTTGAACCACGCCCGGGCGAAAGCATCGGCGAATTGATCCGGGTTCTCGTGGAAACGCCTCGATATCTTTTCGTAAGCGGGGTCAAGCCGCAAGGCGAGGTCGGTGGTCAGCATGGATGGCGCGTGACGCTTTGAAGGGTCGTGGGCATCCGGGACCGTCCCGGCGCCTGCGCCATTTTTCGGCGTCCACTGATGGGCGCCGGCCGGGCTCTTGGTCAACTCCCACTCAAAGCCGAACAGGTTTGAGAAGAAATTATTGCTCCACTGAGTGGGAGTCGCTGTCCAGACGACTTCCAGGCCGCTGCTGATCGCGTCATCGCCTTTGCCGCTGCCAAAACCGCTGCTCCAGCCGAGGCCTTGTTCCTCGATGGTGGCGGCCTCCGGCGCCGGACCGACCAGGGCCACGTCGCCGGCGCCATGCGTTTTGCCGAACGTGTGTCCGCCTGCGATAAGCGCGACGGTTTCCTCGTCGTTCATGGCCATGCGCGCAAAGGTCTCCCGGATGTCTTTTGCGGCGGCGCGAGGGTCCGGGTTGCCGTTCGGCCCTTCCGGGTTCACATAGATCAAACCCATCTGGACGGCTGCCAGAGGAGCCGCGAGTTCCCGGTCGCCCGTGTAGCGCTGGTCGCCAAGCCAGATGTCCTCGGGGCCCCAGAAGATGTCTTCCTCGGGCTCCCAGACGTCCGCGCGACCGCCACCAAAGCCGAATGTCTTGAACCCCATCGACTCAAGCGCGCAGTTGCCGGCGAGGACCATCAGGTCGGCCCAGGAGATCTTGTCGCCGTATTTCCGCTTGATCGGCCAGAGCAGCCGGCGCGCCTTGTCAAGGTTCACATTGTCCGGCCAGGAATTGAGGGGCGCGAAACGTTGCTGCCCGGATCCGGCGCCGCCGCGACCGTCCCCGATGCGGTAGGTGCCGGCGCTATGCCATGCCATCCGGATGAACAGCGGCCCGTAATGCCCAAAATCCGCGGGCCACCACTCCTGCGAGTCGGTCATCAGCGCCGTGAGGTCTTTCTTCAAGGCGGCGAGGTCGAGTTTCTTGAACGCTTCGGCGTAGTTGAAG
>Ga0302157_10006549_pt1 | contig 12005 bp, 10 predicted proteins | sample I_Bog_N3_3_FD_193502 | JGI IMG/M metagenome (GOLD analysis project Ga0302157, IMG submission 193502) | Peat permafrost microbial communities from Stordalen Mire near Abisko, Sweden - I_Bog_N3_3 | ecosystem: Environmental > Terrestrial > Soil > Wetlands > Peat | place: Sweden: Abisko, Stordalen...
CGTAGGGCACGGGCCGGCCGCCCGGGCCGGGCACCCGGCCGACGAGGTGGCCGAGGCCGACGCCGATGGAAAGCAGGTACAGGAGCGGTTCGATGAGGCCGGTGGCCCACACGTAGGGCGCGGCCCGGACCTGCACGGAGAAATTGCGGGCCACCAGGGCACCGGGACGGCGCGCCCGGCCCGCCAGCCGGGCCAGGGGGGCGGGCATCAACGCGCCAACCGGCGCCGGTAGCTGTGGCGGGCCAGCAGCGCGCCGGCGGCGATCACGGCCACCAGGTAGGCCAGGTGCCCGAGGTCGGCCGGCCCGTCGATGTGACCGGCATAGAGGTCGCGCGACAGCTGCACCCCGTGCCACAGGGGCAGGGCGTAGGCGAGGTAACGCAGGGCCGACGGCAGCTCCGAGACGGGGAAGAACGTCCCCGAGAAAAGGAACAGGGGCAGCATCACCAGCCGGAAGATGACGGCGAAGGGCTGGTCGGTGCGCACGTGCACCGAATAGGCGCAGACCGGGGCGGCGAAGGCCAGGCCGACCAGAGGGCCCACCACCAGGTCGGCGGCGGCGGCGGGGGAGCGCACGGCGCCGAAGGCCGAGCTGGCGGCCAGGTAGAACGCCGTGGCCAGCAGCACCCGGGCCGCGATCCAGGTGAGCTGGCCCAGCATTATCTGGTCGATGGACAGGGGAGAGGCCTGCATCGAGAGGTAGGTGCCGTTCCATCTGTTCAGGTACCCGAATATCTCGTAGGTGGAGCGGGAGATGGCCACCTGCATGGCGGTGGCGGCGAGGAGGGCGGGGGCCACGAACGACAGGTAGTTTTCTCCCCCCAGGCTGGCCAACGCGTGGCCGTGGCCGACCAGGGAGCCGAGACCGAGGCCGAGCGAGGCGAGGTAGAGCACCGGCGTGAGGAAAGTGGTGCCGATGTCCGCCTTCCAGGTCCGCAAGAACTGCGTCCAGAAGTAGCTGAGGGGGCGCATGGCCATGGGGACTTGCATGGGACGCCCGTCAGTCCGTCAGGTGGCGCCCGGTGAGGTGCAAGAACACGTCCTCCAGGCTCGTCCGGCGCACGAGGACGCTCAAGGGCCGCAGGCCCTCCGCGTGCACGTGCTCGGCGGTGGCGTCACCGTCGTCGGTATAGAGCAGGACGCGGCCGGCCAGGGTCTCGAGCCGCTCCGCCATGCCTGCCACCGCCGCCGCCATGGCGGGAGCTTCCCCCGGGGCCACCCGCAGCTCCACGACCTCCCGGGAGACATGGGCCTCGATCAGCTGGCGAGGAGAGCCACGGGCCACGATGAGGCCTTTGTCCATGACCACCAGGCGGTCGCACAGCTGCTCCGCCTCGTCCATGTAGTGCGTGGTCAGCACCAGGGTCACGCCCTGCTGCTTGAGGCTGTAGAGGCGGTCCCAGAGCACGTGACGGGCCTGAGGGTCGAGGCCGGTGGTGGGCTCGTCCAGCAGTAGGAGCTCGGGTTCGTTGACGAGCGACCGGGCGATGGTCAGGCGGCGTTTCATGCCTCCCGAGAGGTTGTCGACCTTGTCGCCGCCCCGCTCTGACAGGCGGGCGAACTCGAGCAGCTCGGCGATGCGCCGCCGCAGTACCGGGCGGCGGATGCCGAAGTAGCGCCCGTAGACGAAGAGGTTGTCGGCCACGGAAAGCTCCAGGTCGAGGTTGTCCTCCTGAGGCACGACGCCGAGCCTCGCCCTGATCTCGGGCCCTTCCCGGTCGGGGTCCCGGCCGAGCACCCTGAGCTCGCCCCCGCTACGGGCTGAGGTGGCGCCGATCATGCGCATCGTGGAGCTCTTGCCGGCGCCGTTGGGCCCGAGGAACCCGAAGGCCTCCCCTTTCTGCACCTCGAAGTCGACCCCGGCCACGGCGGCAAACCCGCCGAAGTGCTTCTCCAGGCCGCGGGCCATTACGAGAGGTTCGTCCATCTGTACCTCAGTGCCGGTCCGGGGGGGCGCCCCGGCGCTCAACCGACCCGGCTGGCCAGTACGAAGAAGTCGGTGAGGGGGACGATCTGGACGTTGGCGCCGGTGTAAGGCGCCTGCACGATCTCACCGTTGCCGATGTACATGGCCACGTGCACGCCCGGGTCGGCAGGGAAGACCAGATCTCCGGGCTCGAGGTCTGACATCGGGATATGGATCGTGTCGTCGTACTGGGCACCGCTGTAGTGAGGAAGATATACCCCCGCCTGAGCGTACGCCCACATGACCAGCCCCGAGCAATCGAACGCACCGGGACCGGCCGCGCCCCAGACGTAGGGGTCGCCGACCCTGCCCTCGGCGGCGGCGACGGCGACGGCGGCAGCCGAGGAAACCCCCGGGACCTCTGCGGTGGTGCCTGCGCCCGATGGGTTGGCGCTGGTGGCGGGGACCGTGGTGGTGGCCGCGGGGACGGTGGTGGTGGCCGCGGCGTCCGAGCCGGCGGACTGGCCGGCGGCGGCGCGAGCAGCGTTCGCCTGGGCCAGCGCCGCCTGTCTCTTCTCGGCCTGGGCCTGAGCCTGGGCGGCGGCGGTAGCGCGGGCTTGGGCGGCGGCGGCGGCCGCCGCGGCCGCTAGGGCCGCATCCCGCTGGGCCTGGGCCGCTTCCGCCGCCCGCTCCTGGGCCAGTCGGGCTTCTTCGGCCCGTTGCTCGGCCAGGTACTCCTCGCGTTGGATCTCGGCTACCAGGGCGGCGATCTTGCCCTTCACCTGGGCCTGGAGGGCCACGAGCTGGTCCTGGGCGGCCTGTACCTGGTTGCGGTCTTTCAGCAGCTGCGCCACCTGGGCGGCATCGGCGTTGCGGGCGGCGACGAGCTGGGAACGCGCCGTGGTGGCGTTGGCGGCGGCCAGGCGGTAGCCGTCCTGGGCATCGGCCTCGTCCGAAGCGAAGGTCTGATCGATCTCCTGGCGCAGCAAAGCGTCGTTGAGGTTGGGGAGGGACGCGTCAAGCGTCAGCTGCGGCCCAGTGCCCACATAAGCGTCGACCGCGTCCTGTTGGAGCAGCGTCATGGTCTTAGACTGCCCGGCTTGCGCCAGGGCGAGGGCCCGAGCTGCGGCCCGTACCCGGGCGTCGGCCAGCGCAAGGCTGGCGACGCCGGCGTCATATTGCTCGCCCAGAGCGGCCTCTTGCTGGCCCAAGGCCGCGATCTTGTCCGCCAGCACCTGAGCCTCGGCGCGTTCGTTGGCCAGTTGCCCGGCACCGGCAGGCACCACCATCGAAACGATGACGGCGGCAGTAGCGGCAAAGGCCAATGCCAGCTTTCCGGCGTTGTGCCGAAAATGCAATGTGAGCGATGTCACAACGTGTTGAACGTTATGTGAAAAGTAATGGTCGGGTCAAGGACGCTCTAGCATTCGGCGTACTCGAACGGGAATATCGCGCCAAACGTGCATTTTGTGTTAGCGGGAACGCTATGCGTCCCTTTTTGTGGAAAGGGCATCCGGACCGTTTTCAGGGACTGTCATGACTGGCGCCGGAGGTGGCTCGAGGGGGATAGGGGGAGCCAGGACGAGGTCGGCTTGGGCGGCGGTGCCGGCACCGATGTCGACCGTGAGGACGGCTTCGCGGTGGCCCGCAGAAATCGTGTACAAACCCTCCGGGACAGTGGGGAACAGGTAGGCCCCGGCGCCGTCGGTCCTGGTCACACCCACAATGGTCCCGGATTCGTCGGCCAGGGTTACCAAGGTGGCGGGCAACCATCCGCCGTCGTGGTCGAGCACCGCCCCGTAGAGGTGCCCCTGCCCGACGAGCTGGACCTCGGCGGTGCCCGTCCGGCCCCGCCGGACCACCACAGGACCGCGGGCCGGCGAATAGTGCTCGCGCTCGACGGCCAGCTCGTAGTTGCCCTCGAGCAGGTCCGGGAGGATGGACACACCGTCGTCGCCGGCCTGGGACTGGGCCACCAGGCCTCCGTCGCCATTGAACAGTTCGATCCCGGCGGCCAGCGGCATGGCGTCCCGGGCGCGGGCGACCCTGACCACCAGGGAGCCGACCCCGAGAAGGCTGACCATGGCCAGCGTCTCACCGTGGCTTAGGACAATCACCCGGGCCGCCGGCCGGTAGTGGAGCGCCGCCACCACCAGGGTGTAAGTCCCTGCCGCGACATCGTCCAGGTGGAACGACCCGTCTTCGGCGGCGTAGGTGTGGCCCACCTCGTCCCCGTTGGGGTGCACCAGTGCGACGGAGGCACCGGCCAGAGGGTCGCCGTTGGCGCCCGTGACCTGTCCCCGCACGTGGCGCGGGACCGGTGTGCGCTCCTCGGTCGGTGCCCCGTACTCGGTGTAGACGCCGATGAAGCTTGTGCCCTCGGTGAGGCCCTCGCCCATGACCGCGTCGGAGGGCCCACCGTCAAAAGCGCCGTCGTCCAAGGGACCGCTCCCGATGGCCACAGGTCCGAGCGGGACCTCCGGGACCGGCTCGGGCATTTCCGGCTCGGAGCTTTCCGGCTCGGAGCTTTCCGGCTCTGACGGGATGGGCTCTGAGGCGACAGGCTCCAGGGGTGCCGGCTCGGGCACGACCGGCTCGGGCACGACCGGCTCGGGCACGACCGGCTCGGGCACGACCGGCTCGGGCACGACCGGCTCGGACAGGGCCGGCTCGGACAGGGCCGGCTCGGACAGGGCCGGCTCGGGCACGACCGGTACCGGTAAGGAAGGCTCGGCTACGGCCGCCGCGGGGGCGGGCACGGCCAGTAGCGCCGGTCGGCGCGAGGTTGCCCGGGCACCGCGGACCGGCGCCCGGGGGACGTCGCGAGACCGGACCGACAGGGCCAAAACGGCCGACGCCAGGGCCACTATGGCAGCGACCAGGAACACTTCGTGCATGGAGTCGGCGAAGGCGTGATGGATGATCCCGAGCAGCCCCGCCGGGGCGCCAGGGGTCGACGCGGCCAGGCCGATCTGGCCGTTGAGGACGAGGTTGGTGAGCTGAGGCCCCTCGCCGGCCAGCCGGGTCGACGAGGATAGGGCGCTGTTCAGGTCGTCGGTGAGACGGGTGGCGAGCACGGCGCCGAAAACCGCCACGCCGGTGGCGGTACCGATCTGGCGGAACGTCGAGCTCGTCCGGGAAGCGACGGCGGCGAGGCGGGGCTTGACGGCGCCGACGGCGGCCGAAGCCAGGCGGGGGTTTACGAGCTCGAGGCCGACGCCGGCGACCAGGAGCCCGGGGATGAGCTGGGACGCCGTGCTCGTCCCGGTCAGGCGGCTCATGAGCCAGAAACCCACGGCCACCAGGACCAGGCCCCCGCAGATGAGCACCTTGATGGGGAAGAGCCGGGCCAGCGCCCCGGTCAGGGGCAGGAAGGGAAGGGTCATGGCGGACAAGAGCAACAGCCGGACGGCGACGCTCATGACCGAGTAGCCGAGGTCGTAGGAGAGATAAAGGACCAGGAACAGGAACGGTCCCAGCACGGCGGCCGAAAGGCCAAAAGCGGCGATCGAACTACCGGTGAAGGTGCGCTGGCGGAACAGCGAGATGTCGAGCATGGGCGCGGGGGAGACAGCCTCGACGGCGATGAAGGCGATCAGCAGCAGCGCGGTGCAGCCGAAGCAGGCCAGGACACCGTTGGCCGCCCACCCCGACAGGGTGGTGGTGGTCCGGACCAGCCCTATGACCAGGATGGCGATGGCGGCGGTGAAAAGGGCCAGGCCTTTCCAGTCCGGCCCGTGCACGGGCTGGAGCACGGTGGCGTCCTCGGGCCCGGTCGGGACCTTGTCCCGGATGCTGAAGGCGCCGACCACGAGCGCCACCGCCGAGGTGGGCACGTCGATCAGGAAGATCCACCGCCAGCCCAGGTAATCGGTTATGGCCCCGCCCACCAGGGGCGAAAAGGCCACGGCCAGGCCGGTCACGGTCCCCCACACCGCCAGCGCGGCACGCCAGCGGCCGGAGCCGAAAGTCTCGCTCATCAAGATCGAGCCCGTAGAGAACAGGAGCGCCCCGCCCATGCCCTGCAGCACGCGGCCGCCGATGAGGACGTAGGCATTGGGCGCCAGCCCTCCAAGCAGCGAGCCGAGGGCCAGCACGGCCAGGCCGAGCAGGAAGATGGTGCGCCGGCCGGCGAGGTCGGCCACATACCCGGCGGTGAGGACGAAGGCGGCCAGGGTGAGGACGAACGCCTCCAGTACCCACTGCATCTCGGAGAACGAGCCGCCCAGGGCGCGCCGGACCTCGGGCAGGGCGACGCTGACGCCCATGAAGTCCATCAGCATCATGAGCGTGGCCAGGCTAATGGCGATGAGGGAACCCCAACGGTGAAGTCGCTCGTGACCGCCGCGGCGCTCGGGGGGAGCGGTGGTTTTTAGCGTTCCGTGTGGCTGAGCCATGCCTTCTTCCGAGTTAGCCAGGGTCCTATTCCCAGGTTACTTGTGCCCGCCGAGCAGCCATAATTCATCTGCCGCGGCATATAGCCTAAGCAGAAAGCGGCGAGGATTTCACGCAGCGTGCGGGCCGCTGACTGCGGGCAGTGGCCTTGGCTTCCGGATGTGCGCGCTAGCCTTTGAGTGTGAGCGTGATGCCTGAGGTCTCCGTTGCCCCTCCTAAGCCGGCACTCGACGGCGACCACGAACGAATGGCCCATATCGTCCTAGAAGGTGTTTCGGCCGATGACGGCGAGTACATAAGTGCCGGCCCCACCGTGGTGGAGGGCATCGTCAACGGCACCCCGGTACGGGCGCTGTGCGGCAAGGTCTGGGTGCCGGGGCGCGACCCCAAGAAGTACCCCCTGTGCCCGACGTGCAAGGACATCGCCCAGCAGATGGGCTGGGCGGTACCGAGCTCTTAAACCTGGTTGGCGGCGTCCTTGTCGGCCTGGTCCAGGGCTTGGGCCAGCGTGTGCCAGGACAGGGTGGCGCACTTTATGCGCACCGGGAACTTGACCACTCCCTGCAGGGCCTCGAGGTCGCCCAGGGCCACGCCCTCGGCCGCCGCCACCTCGACGCCGCTGCGCTCGTCGTCGTCCGGGCCCGTCGTCCCGGCCCCGGCGCTGCCGGCGGCCCCGTCGCCTTGGCCGTCGAGGGACTGGCCGTGCAGGGACATCATGGCCCGGAAGGCCTTGATGGTCGAGCGGGCCTGGGCCAATGTCTTGCCCTTGACCGCCGTCGACATCATGGAGGCGGACGACTGGGAGATCGAGCAGCCTTGGCCCGAGACCTTGAGGTCGGCGATGACGCCACCGTCCATGGCCAGGTAGATCACCACTTCGTCGCCACACAACGGGTTGAAGCCCTCGGCCCGTAGGGCCGGCGGCGACTCGAGCTCGCCCCGGTTGCGGGGGTTGCGGTAGTGGTCGAGGATGATTTCACGGTAAAGGTCTTCGAGACCTGGCATGGCAGCTCCGGATCGGTCAGCCGAACAAAGCGTCGGCTTCGCCGATGGCGTCCACCAGGACGTCCACATCGGCTTCATCGTTGTATACGGAAAAAGACGCCCGCGCCGTCGCCGTCACCCCGAGGCGGCGCATCAACGGCTTGGCGCAATGGTGGCCGGCGCGTACGCAGACGCCGGCCTGGTCGAGGACCTGCGAGAGGTCGTGGGCGTGGACATCTCGGTAGGCGAAGCTGACGATGCCCGCCCGGGCCGCGCCAGGTGGGGGGCCGTCGATGGTGATGTCGTCACCGTAGCGCTCGCTTAGCGCTGCCATGGCGTAGGAGGTGAGCGCCTGCTCGTGCGCCCGCACCGCGTTCATGCCCAGGCCCCGGAGGTAGTCGACGGCGGCGCCCAGGCCGACGGCCTCGGCTATGGGGGGCGTGCCTGCCTCGAACTTCCAGGGCACGTCGTTGGTGCTGAACCCGTCGAAGCGCACGTCCCGGATCATCTCGCCCCCGGTCAGGAACGCCGGCATGGCCTCGAGCAGGTCCCGGCGCGCCCATAGCGCCCCGATGCCCGTCGGCCCCAGCATCTTGTGGCCGGTGAAGGCGACGAAGTCGGCCCCCATCTCCTGGACGTCGGTCGGCAGGTGCGGGACGTACTGGGCGCCGTCCACCAGCACCAGTGCTCCCGCGGCGTGGGCGGCATCGGCCAGGAGCCGCACCGGGGGCAGGGTGCCGAGCACGTTGGAGGCGGCGGTGACCGCCAGCAACTTGGCCCCGTCGAGGAGCTGGTCGAGGTCGTCCAGGTCGAGGGCGCCGTCCCGGCCCAGGCGCACGAAGCGGAGCTCGGTCCCCTTCTCCGCCCGCAATTGCAGCCAGGGCACGAAATTGGCGTGGTGCTCTATTTCGGTCGTAACCATGGCGTCGGAGGGGCCGAGGTTGGCCCGCCCCCAGCTGTAGGCCACGAGGTTTATGGCCTCGGTGGCGTTCTTGGTGAAGATGATCTCGTCGGCCGACGCGGCGCCTATGAAGGCGGCTACCTTCGCCCGGGACCCCTCATAAAGGTTGGTCGCCTCCTGGGCGATCTGGTAAACGCCGCGGTGGACATTGGCATGCGTCGTCTCGTAATAACGCTGCATCGCCTCGAGCACCGGCCAAGGCTTTTGGGCCGAGGACGCCGAGTCCAGGTAAACTAGCCGCTTACCGTGGACGGTGCGCTCCAGGATGGGAAAATCCTTCTTGGTCCGGGCCACGTCGAGGGCCGGGCCGAAATTGCTCACCGCCATGCTTCGTAGCCTTCTTTTTCCAGCCTGCGGGCCAGGTCGGGGCCGCCACTGTCGACCACCCGCCCGTTCACGAGCAGGTGCACGCGGTCAGGCTCTAGGTATTCCAGGATGCGTTGGTAATGGGTTATCAGGAGCACTCCGAGCTGCGGCCGGGCGGCCCGGACCTCGCGCACCCCCGAGGCGACTACGCGCAAGGCGTCGATATCGAGGCCGGAGTCGGTTTCGTCCAGTACGGCGAAATCGGGCTCCAGCACGGCCATTTGCAGGACTTCGTTGCGCTTTTTCTCCCCGCCGGAAAAGCCGTCATTGAGATAGCGGTCGCCCAGCGACGCGTCGATGTCGAGCTTGCGCATCCATTCCATTATCGTCAGGCGGAGCTCGAGCACCGACAGGTCCAAGCCCTTGCGCACCGAAAGTGCTTGGCGGAGGAACTGCGTCAGGGGCACCCCGGCGATCTCCTCGGGGTACTGGAAGGCCAGGAAAATACCCGCCTTGCCCCGGGTCTCGGTCGGCCATGAGGTTATGTCCTCGCCCCGGAAGAAGATCTGGCCCTGGGTGACGTCGTAGCCCGGGGCGGCCAGCAACGACTTGGCCAGGGTCGACTTGCCGCTGCCGTTGGGCCCCATGAGGGCGTGGAGCTCGCCGGCGGGTACGACCAGGTCCACCCCCCGTAGGATCTCGGTGCCCTGCACGGAGACGTGGAGGTCACGGATCTCGAAAAGGGGCGGTCCGGGCGGGGTGCCGGGCGCGGTGGTAGGGACGAGGTCGGGCATCGGCGACCATGCTATTCCATGCCGGCTATTAACACTACGGCGGTAGGGGAAATGAGCTCCGCCGCCTGTTCCCTCGAGGCGGGGCCGGCTCCACCCGGCCACCGCTGGGCCGCGCTTCCGGGCCAAGCCCAGGGCCCCCGACCAGGGCCCGGCGCACCCAAACAACGTCGGGAGCAGCGGCCGCGCGGGACGCTCCTGAATATCCCCCCACGACGAAAAAGTCGCGGTAATATTGGCCCACCGAAGAAAGGAGGTGGTCCAGCTGAGTAGTAGTAGTCAACCTGGGACCTCGGAGGTGGCTGGCCGCTAACGGCCCGCTGGACCGCCTGGTCAAATCCCAGCCAGACACCCGGGTGACACCGGCCGGGAGCTGGTCCCGCCTGGCATACCAAACGGTTTACCCGTGCCTTTCCAGCTATTTGTACAGGGGGACGTGCCTCGGCGCGTCCCCCTGTTTTTTGTCTCCGCCGACTTCGGCCATTAACCTGGCGTCATGCCCGAGGAGAGACGCGCCCGGTCCGACAGGAAGGCCGCCAACAACGCTGGTGGTTGGGGCAATGGCCGGGCTACAGGCGAAGAGGTGGTCTTTAGCGGCGACGGTGGCCCTGAGCTCAAAGGGTTCCTAGCCCGGCCCAACTTCTCCGCCGCCTCGGGTGCCGGCCGCAACGGCATCGTGCTCTCCCACGGGTTCCCCGGCGCCGGCCACAGGGCGGGTTCGCCCAGCTCCGGGTTCCCCGAGCTGGCCGTCCGCCTGGCGGCCGAAACGGGCGCCGTCGTCGTCACGTTCGACTTCAGGGGCACGGGCCTGTCGGACGGGGAGTTCTCACTGGGCGGGTGGCAAGCCGACCTGGGCGCGGCCATAGCCACCCTAAGGTCGGTCCCGGGCATAGAGCGGACGTGGCTCGTAGGCTTCGCCGCGGGCGGGACGCTGTCCATATGCGCCGCCGGCGAGGACCTGTCGATCGCCGGTGTAGCCGCGTTTTCCCCGTTAGCCGACTTCGCCGAACGAGGCGGGGAGACCCGACGCTCCTCGGCCCAGGCCAGAGCCGCCGCCGATGCCGCCCGCACCCGTGGCTACCCGCCCGAGCCGGGTACCTGGGCGCGCGACGTCAAGGAGGTCAGGCCGTCGCTGCTCGTCGCCAACATCCCGCCCCGGCCTCTGCTGATAGTGCACGGGGCCGGTGACGACGTGGTGCCCATCACCGACGCCCGGGAGCTCGCTGACGCCGCCGACGCGTCCTCTGAACTGCGCATCCTGGCCGGCGCCGGCCACGGCCTGGTGCACGACCCCCGGGCCATCGCCTTACTGCTGGGCTGGTTCGACCGCCACCTCGGCTCGGTGGCCTGAGCCCAAAGCGGGCGCGGCTCGAAGTGCGAGGGCCTGACCTGGACGCACAGATCGAGAGAGCAGCCGCTGATGCGGGGATGACCTACAGCGCGTGGCTGGCGGCTACGGCGCGCAAAGAGTTTGTGCTCCGGTCCGGTTTGGATGCCGTAGCCAGCTTCGAGCGCTCGCACGGTGCGTCCAGCCCCGACGAGATCGCCGAAGCCGAGGAATGGGCCAGCGATGCGCTCGATAGAGGTCGGCGCAGCGGGGCGCGCCGGCAGCACAGTGCCTGATGGGTGTCACCTACGACGCCAGGGCGCTCGTCGCCGCCGACCGGGGTGAGCGCAGGATGTGGGCCCGCCACCGCGCATTGCTTACCGCCAGGGAGGTCCCGACCGTGCCTGCACCCGTGGTCGCCCGGCCTGGCGTGGCGGTAGCCGTCAAGCCCTGTTGTCCCGTCTCCTGGCTGGCTGCGAGGTCGAAGCCCTTGACGACGACCAGGCCCGGTCCGTCGGGGCTTTAGCCAGGGCGCGCTTCGACACGCGACATCGTCGACGCCTGCATCGTCGAGGGCGCCCTGCGCCGCCACGACCTGGTGATCAGCTCCGATCAGGCCGATCTCGCCGCAATTGCCGGCGCCACGGGCCGCACCCTCGAACTCGAGCTGCCCTGAGCTCCTAGGAGTGCCTTGACCTGCGCCGCCGCATCGGCAGCGGTCAGGTAAGGGGAGACCACGAGCACAAACGGTTCGTTAAGGCCCTTGACTAGCTTCTCCAGGTTCCTCACGGTCGGGCTATGGGCGCCCCGCTCGTAGCCTCACGGCTCGATAAAGATTGAGTGGGTGCCAACGCGGCGCCAAAGGATGTGCACGTCGCCCTCTCGCATTTGGTCGCCGTACTCGAACGTTGCTCGGCCGTCGTCCGCCCATGTCATCTCGAAGATGCCAGCCGCGCCTTTGACCCCCTTGACACGAAGCCCCTTCCGGAACTGCTTGCCCCTTCTCAAGTCCTCGACGAACTGAGTGACCGCCTCGAGGAAAGCCCGCTGCTGGTCGGACGACAAGGAATCGAAGTCGTTGGCGAACCTGGCCAACCAAGCGTAAGTCGGCAACGTGCGCTATGCCGACGGCCGGTTCCGAGGCTTTGCCCGCCCGCGCAAAGCCTCGACCAACTCGTCACCAGACCCGAAGGACTCGGACCTTCCGGCAGTCCGGTCCTCATCGGCCTGACGTTCACCCGCTTGCCATTCCGGGGCCCAAAACCACGCTTGGGTGGCATCGATGAGCTTCTGCGGGCGCAGAAGGATGCCGCCCGGGGTGAGCTCGGCTTCGAG
>Ga0302157_10006550_pt1 | contig 12005 bp, 8 predicted proteins | sample I_Bog_N3_3_FD_193502 | JGI IMG/M metagenome (GOLD analysis project Ga0302157, IMG submission 193502) | Peat permafrost microbial communities from Stordalen Mire near Abisko, Sweden - I_Bog_N3_3 | ecosystem: Environmental > Terrestrial > Soil > Wetlands > Peat | place: Sweden: Abisko, Stordalen...
CCACTGATTTGCCCCGCACCCAGGCGCGGACGGCGAAGTGCTCCGCTCCTCAGCCATAGCCTGGATCTCCCAGTGCCTTCTATATAGGAGAGGTCATCCGGATCGCTCCGAAAGGAGGGACGCTATGACTGCCCGAGTCACCTTTGACGGAGCAGATCTGCAGGGCTTCGCGAGCTCGGTGGTGTCATGACAAGAAGAAGTTCGAGTCCACTCCTGTTGACCGTCGCCGAGGCGGCCGAGACCCTCGGCATGGGGAGGTCAACCCTGTATGCCGCGATCAAGTCCGGATCCTGTCCCCTCGCCGTGACCCGGATCGGAAAGCAGATCCGTATCCCGCGCGCGGCACTGGAGCGCCTCGCGGGAGACGGCGGATCAACAGACGGACCCGTCCGCGACGATCACGCCTTCTGGCGGGACTCTTGTCCGACCTGTGGGCGATCCTCGTCGAGCAGCCTGCCGACGAATTCGGCGGCCTTCTGGTCCTCCTCGGTCACCGCGTCTGTGTAGTGCCGGGCCATGTGCACTGTCGCCCAGCCGAGTCGGGCCTGCTTTTGGCGCTCGGAGACGACCGAGTCAATGACGGTCGCCTGGAAGTGACGAAGCGAGTGCAAATGGACGTCGCCGGCAACCTTCGCCCGGTCGCGAAGACTCGCGAAGGCGTGGCTCATGACGTCGGGATGAGGGGGAGTGGTGCCTCCCGGCTCGAAGGAGAAAACGAAGCTCTCGTCCCCGAGCGAGGTCTCGCACATCGCGGCGAGCCCGCGTTGTTCTTTGCGGAGGGCGGCGAGAACCTCGGCCGTGCCGGTGTCGATGCTGAGCCGGCGGATGCTCGCCCTGGTCTTCGGGCCCTTCACGGTCGCACCGCCGCGCGAGGACACGATCGACTCGTCGATGGTGATCGTGCGGTTCTCGAGATCGACGTCTCCCCAGCGCAGTGCACAGGCTTCGCCTCTCCTCGCCCCGGTCGCCGTCACGAAGCGGACGAAGGCCGCGACGCGTGGGTCCTCCTCGGCGCACGCGCGAAGTAATGCCGCGACTTCTGTGGCGTCGGGTGCTCTGACGACGCGAGCCGCGTCCATGGACCAGCTCGGCAACTCGGTCTCGGCGACCGGGTTCGGGAGCACGCCTCCGCTCCAGCGCTTGGCGAGGTGGCAGGTGCGATTCAGCACGGCCCGGATCTGGTGCACGCTCGATTCGGACTGGCCATCGGACTTGAGCTTGCGGAAGAACCGCTCGAGGTCGTAGGAGCCGAGCTCGGAGATCTTGCGGAGCCCGATCGAGTTCTGGACGTGGACCCGCCAGATGCCCTCGTAGCGACGCGTTGTCGTAGGGGAGAGATCCTGCCAGCCGTTCAGCTTCCAAGCGGCGAACGCCGCGTTCAGGGTGGTGGCTGGGCTCCAGATGTTCCCGGGCTCGACCTCGACCTCTTTGGCCTGTTCGACCTCGGCGACGAGAGCGGCGAGGGCACGTTGGGCCGCGCGCTTGTTCCCGGTGAAGCGCTCGTAGCGGTGCTTCACGCGCCCCGACGAGTCACGCCCTACGTAGACACGCAGCTCGTAGACGTCCGGGGATCGCACGAGACGCAGGCTTCCCGCCACTCGTTCCCTTCGAAAATGTTGGGTGGAATGTTGGGTAGCAAACTAGCAGATCAGATAAGTGGGGGAGGATACTGCCTGTGACCTGGGATCTTTCAGTGCGCCCCCCGGGACTTGAACCCGGAACCTGCGGATTAAGAGTCCGTTGCTCTGCCAAATTGAGCTAGAGGCGCATCCGGCCAGTCAGCCTAGCTTTCTCGTGGCCTTGCTGACCAAAAAAGGGTGACCGAGGGGACTTGAACCCCCGACCTCCAGGGCCACAACCTGGCGCTCTAACCAACTGAGCTACGGCCACCATGAACTAGAGGCACCTTGCCTCTAAGTCATCTCAAGCATGGCACAGTCGACGCCGCAATCCGAAGCCGGCTGGTTGTCACGGTCCGGGCGACTCGACGCGGCAGATACAGAACTCGTTGCCCTCGGGGTCCGCCATGACCTGCCACCAGCCCCCTTCGCTTCCGGACATCGCAGTCCCGATAGGGGTGGCCCCGAGGGCCGTGAGCCGCCCGATGGTTTCGTCAGCTTGGGTCGTCAGTATGTCGAGATGCAGCCGGTTCTTGACTGTCTTCGGTTCCGGGACCCTCTGCAGGTACACGACTGGTAACCCTGGATCCGGTGGCACAAGGTCGAGATAAGTTCCGGCTCGATCCATGTCCCCGACCTTGTACCCGAGCGCGGCCGCCCAGAACGGGGCTAGTGCCTCCGGCATGACACTGTCGATTCCAATCTCGATGCGGACGGCCATGGGCAAGGTTCCGCTCCTTTCGGGTCTACGGGGCCAGTTCGTGATAACGAGTTCGCCGACTCCAGGTCTTCCAGCGTAGGTTCCGACATCCCCTACGCTTGCAGGCGGAGATTCTGTCGATTCCCCTCAAGGCCCCCGTAGCTCAGCGGAATAGAGCAGCTGCCTTCTAAGCAGACGGTCGGAGGTTCGAGTCCTCCCGGGGGCGCTACATATTCCCAGCTAGCGCTATATATGTCCGCAACCAACACCACTGCTGTTAAGCTCCGAACCGAAAACCCAACAAAAAACCCAACAAGGGGGGCGGAGGTGGCCGGGAGTCTGCGACTGGTCCGGGGCAGCGATGTCTGGGAGCTACGGGTGTTCGTGGGCAGGGACTCGAACGGCCGGGTGCGCCACATCCAGCGGACCTTCCGTGGGTCTCGGCGGGCAGCAGAGCGAGAGCTCGCTCGTCTCATTGCCGTTCAGGACGAATTCCCGGCGCCGGTCCCTGAGGAGCCGGTCCGTTGGGGACCGACGACGACGGTCAACGATGCGGTCATCGCGTGGCGGGACAACGGGTGGGACGACCTCTCACCGAAGACACGGCGCGACTACGAGTCGACCTGGGAGCGATACATCAAACCGTCGATCGGCAAGACGCGGATCGCGTCGTTGTCGACCTACGAAGTCGAGCGTTACCTCCGGTTGCTGAAGAACAAGGGACTCGGTTACGACACCGTGCGCCACGTCCGGAACATGCTCAACCGGGCCTGCCGGTTGGCGAGGAAGTGGAGTGGGGGAGTGCTGCCGAACGCCGTTGCCGACTCGGAGCTGCCCTCGTGGTCGATCTACGAGCGAGGTGAGGTTCGCGCGCCAGAGCCGACGGAGGTCATGCAGCTGCTGCGGGTCGCGGCCGAGGGTTGCGTTGACGTCCGCGTAGCGGTCTTCGTCAGGCTGCTCGCCGCTACCGGGATGCGACGTGGTGAGGCCTGCGCTCTGCGCTGGTCGGATGTTGACGAGGAGCACAGTTCGGTACGCATCAACGAGAGCGTCGTCGTGGCTGCCGGGGGAGCTGAGGTAAAGGGCCCAAAGACGAGAGCAAGCATCCGTCGTACGGCGATCGACTCGGCGACTGCCGAGGAGCTGCGACGCGTGCGCGCGGTGCAAGAGGACCTGGCTCGAGTCTGTGACGAGACCCTCGGTCCAGCGGCCTTCGTGTTCTCCTTCGTTCCGGGCGGAGCCACGCCGCCGCACCCGGACGCAATGAGCAAAGCGTTCACTCGTTTGCGCGCGAAGGCTGGCGTCGCCCAAGACGTGCACCTTCACTCGTTGCGGCACTTTCACGCCACCGCTCTCGACAGCGTGATCTCGGAGCGTCAGAAGCAGGCCAGGCTCGGATGGTCGACGGTTCGGATGGCGCGGCACTACACCGACGCGATCACTGCCGAGGACCAGCGAGCCGCTGAACACGTGGGTCGGCTCTTGGAGGACGTTGTCTGAGGCAGGAGTTCAGATCGATCACCGGAGATCAGGGCTGCGCTCAATGCCCTGTGATTAGGGTTTCGATTGCCTTTCTCGGTACCCGCATGCGCCCGTTGATGGTGACGACAGGCAACGGGAAGTCACCGCGTTTGATTGAGCGATAGAGCGTCGAGCGGTCCTCGCCGAGCATTACGGCTGCCTCGTCGATGCCGACAAGAGCGCGTTCTCCCGAGGAGTGCGACCTGCCCCGGTAAGTCGTCATCGACGAACACCTCGCGATCCCGGCTCGACGGAGCTGGCCGTGTCGTCTCGCGCCAGTCGGATGATCTCTGCTGCTGCGGTCCCGTCCGTCACCTTTGTCCTCCTCCCGGCGGCCGCGGTCGCAGCGCGCCTCTATTAAGGAGGCACTGGCGACTCCAGGCTAATGACGCTTCACAGCTCGTGCGCTAGCAAAGTCGATGTGCGACCTGCCCAGCGACCCGATGATCATGCGCCGACTCGGACGATTCAGTTGCGTCGTCGAGCAACCGGACGTCACCGATGCAGAGAGAAGGGTCCGCGCACATCGGACAATCTGCTTCGCGAGTTCGTCACCGCGCGACACCACAGCACCAAATGGCGCGCGAGGATGCCCGCGTGCGGCCCAGCATCGGCATCGCCTTGGTGGCAATCGTCGCGGCCGCGCCAGGTCTCGGAGCGAGCGTTTCGACCGGCAGAGCACCGCTTCAACCGAGAGTCGCAGTGTCGCCGTTCCGCACCCACGACCTCGGCCCAGACGCCTTCTCTGTCGTCGCCTGTGGCATGCACACGCGGTGCCTCGCCCTCGGCCCGGGCGGCTGGCAGGCGACGAGTGACGATGGCGGCAGCAGCTGGAAGCTCTCACTCGATCCGCGTCTTGTCGGGCTCACCCCCGACGATCTCGCCTGCCCGACGCCACGGCGCTGCGTGGCGATCGCGACCCCGGTTGTCACGTCAACCTTGTCCTCAGACGTCACTACGCAAGCAGCAGAGCTCGCCGCTCCACCCGAGGTCCTGCTCGTCAGCACCGACGGAGGGAGATCCTGGCGTCGCGCCAGAGCTCCGGGCCGACTCTGGTTGGGCGGGCTGTCTTGCCCGACGGTGGCGGTTTGCTACGCGAGCGCCGAGGCGCGTGGGAAGCCGAATCGGCGCTTTCTAATCAGGACCTCGGACGGAGGGCTGAGCTGGACCGCAGGCCCGAAAGCGCCGCCGGGGAGTCTCGGCGCGATCTCTTGTCCGGGCATCGAGCAGTGCTTCGCGATCGGTGGGCCGTCTGGATTGGCGTTGACCACTGACGGCGGCGTCAGCTGGCGGCCCGAACACGACTCGACGAGGTCAGCCGAGCCGCTGTCGCTCTCTGTCATCCAGTGTGCGACGTCGAGCCGCTGTGTCGGCCTGGGCGAGGCCGTCGGGCCGGTGCAGCCTGGCAGAGGGTTCCCTTGGATGGCGCTGTACGCCGTCTCCACGACCGACGGCGGCAAAAGCTGGCGTCACGCGCTCGTGCAAGACGACTACTCGCAGATGGTGATGCCGGGCATCACGGCCGTGGGCTGCATGGGCGGCGGCGGCTTCTGCGTGGCGGTGGGCGCAAGGGGGACGATCGCTGTCACAAGAGACGGCGGGCTCCACTGGAGCACGCCGGCTGACACGCGCGGGCCGTTCGGGGCCCTTGACAGCGCCACCTGCGTGTCGGCAGTTGGATGCTTGATCGCCGGCACGGCCCTTGACGGCGGAGGACTTGTCGCCTCGGTGCAGACGACGCCGGTCCGTTCCGATGGGCTGGCTGATTCGGATTCAAGCGCGCCGACCCAGTACACGGTCGTCGCGCGCCTGCACGGCTTTGGGGGCGAGTGGACGTCGCTCTCCTGCCCGGACTCGCGCTACTGCGTGGCCGTAGGAGGCGGCCAGAGTCAGGAGCCGGCGTTGTTCGCTGAGGTCATGACGAGCAGCGACGGGGGATGGAGCTGGACCGAGCAGCGCCCGCCATCCGGGGTCCTCGGGCTCGCCGCGGTCGACTGTTCGAGCCTGAGCCGATGCTACGCGACTGGGCTTGCCCTGCTGCCGCCGAAGCAGCAGACGCAGCTGACGAACGACATCGCCGTCGTACTCGAGTCCGTCGACGGTGGGCGGCACTGGCGGCGCGTGGGCGCTGCCCCGGGGCTCGTCTACCTCAACGCGATCAGCTGCCCGACGATTGCGACCTGCTTTGCGGCCGGTGACACTGTGACGGGCGAGGACGGCAGCTCTGACGCGGTCGTCGTCACGACCGACGGAGGAGCACGCTGGCACGAGGAGGCAGTGCCAGCGGAGCAGTCGGGCATTCTGCTGAGCGACATCTCCTGTCCGAGCGTCTCGAACTGCTGGGTGGGCGGGGGGTCAGGCCTTTTGGCGACGACCGACGGCGGGCTCACATGGCAGCAGCTCGACTCGGGTTGGGTCAATTTGCTGAGCTGTCCGAGCGTGCGGCACTGCGTCGCGATGGGCGTCAGTGGCGGCGAGGGCTGGGAGCTCGTGGGAACCGGCCTTCGATATCACTTCGTCACCGGTTCAGTGCCGGCGTTCGCGCCGGGCTCGAGCGGGGTTTGCCCCTCGGCCACGCTGTGCATCGACGTGGGATCGACGGGCGAGGCGCTTTCGCGTGCGACGGCCTTCGTCAGCCGCAACGGAGGTCGCAGCTGGGCGGACCTGTCCCTTCCATCCCTAGTCGCCACAGCGTCGGGTTTCGAGGCGCCTGCCACCTACTTCCCGTGGCCACAGCAGATCGGTGATTCGCCGGCCTACGGCGCGATCGCCTGTCCGTCCGTCCGACACTGCGTCGTGCTTGGTAGCGGCGCTGACACGGAGGTCGCGACTAGTAGTTGAGCCGCGCAGCAACCGAGCCACTCGACGGCGATGACGAACGAGTCTCCAACCCCCCCCACCCCCAAACCCCCCCCCCCCCCCGCCCTCCTCCAACCCCGCCCTCCTCCAACCCCGCCCACTCCTACACGTTCGGCATTGGGGGGACCAGGCCCTGGCGGAGGCATAGCCCCAGGTAGGAGCCTGATTGGCAATAGCCTGGATTCGCCAGTGCGTCCTAAGTAGAGGCGGTCGTCGCGATCGCCCGAAACGAAGGGACGCGCGAGGTGATCTCGATCCGCCGCATCAGCCTGGGGGGCGGCTACCGCTACCTCATGAACTCGGTCGCGGCCGGCGACGGGAACCCGGAACCGTCGAAGGGACTGGCGCACTACTACGCCTCGAGTGGCACCCCGCCGGGAGTGTTTCTGGGAACGGGTCTCGCCGATCTGGACGACGGTCGCGGGGTGGTTCCCGGCTCGCAGGTGAGCGAGGAGAACCTCTCCAACATGCTCGGCGCGTGCAGCGATCCGGTGAGCGGCGAGCCTGTGGGAGCGAGGCCGAGAGCCCCGGCCGGGGGTGCCCCCGTGGCCGGCTTCGACCTCACGTTTTCGATCTCGAAGTCGATCTCTGTCATGTGGGCTCTCGGTGACGACGAGACGAGAAGTGTCATCGAGAAGTGCCACCGCCAGGCGATCGAGTTCGTCATCTCCTACGCGGAACGCGAGGTGTTCTGCTCGCGTTCTGGGACGAACGGGATCATCTCAGAAGACGTCACCGGTGTCGTCGCGGCGTCCTTCACCCACTTCACGAGCAGGGCTGACGATTGTCAGCTGCACGAACACCTCGTGGTTTGGAATCGAGCGAGATCAGTATCGGACGGCAAGTGGAGGACCCTTGACTCAAGGGCCATCTTCAAGCCGACGACGACGCTCTCAGAGCTTCACCAAGGAGTCCTCTCGGATCTCTTGACCGCCGAGCTCGGTGTCGGTTGGGAAGCGCGGGGGCGGAGACATTCGGACAAACCCCGCTACGAGATCACGGGCGTTCCCGAGGCCCTCATGGCCGAGTTCTCACAACGCGCAGAGCAGATCGCGGCGCGCGGAGACGAGCTCAACTCGAGCTTTGTTGACGCCCACGGGCAAAGCCCGACCGTCGTCGAGACGATACGTCTCCGGCAAGTTGCGACCATCGCCACTCGGCCCGAGAAGACCCATCGCAGCCTCGCCGAGCTCACCTCCACCTGGAGAGAGCGGGCAGCCGCCCACGTCCCCGAGGACGAGCAACTAGCGTGCGTCTCGAGCCTCGCCGGCCGCAACGACCTGGCGCTCTTGCACCACGGCGACCTGGCCGAGCCGATCCTCGACGACGCTGCTCAAGTAGTGGTCACGACCGTCGCCGAGCACCATTCCACCTACGGTCGTCAGAACCTTCTGGCCGAGGCTCACCGGTTGCTGCACGGGGTCCGCTTCGCCTCTCCTGACGATCGCGTGGCCGTCGCCGAGCACATCACCGACCTTGCCGTCGCCCGATCGGTCGTGCTCACCCCGCCCTCGATGCACCACACGCCGGAGCATTACATCCGCCCGGACGGGTCCTCGCGGCTTCGGCCGAAAGACCACCTCGTCTACACCACAGAGGTCCTCCTCGAGGCCGAAGATCGCCTCCTCGAAGCCGGAAGGGAGCACGGGGCGCCTAGCGTGAGCACGGCGACAGTCGCGAACATTGCCGCGGTGAACCTGCCGGGACGCGACTACGGACTGAGCGTCGACCAGGCCCTCGCCGTGGAGAAGATCGCCACCTCCGGGCGCGTCCTTGAGGTGCTCGTTGGGCCGGCCGGCAGCGGGAAGTCAACCACCATGGCGGGTCTCAGGGCCGCCTGGGAGGAAGAGCACGGGTCCGGGTCGGTGATCGGTCTCGCCCCATCTGCTGTTGCGGCCCAGGTGCTCGCCGACGAGCTCGGTGTCGAGACCGAGAACACCGCCAAGTGGCTCACCGAGTGGCGACGCATTCCAGAGCTGACCGAGCGCCGTGACCGGTTCGCTTTGAATCTCGCCCGTAACGCGTACCCACGCTCTCCCGGCGCGGCCAAGCTCCGTGTCCGCCTCGTGACGATGGACCAGACCATCGCCGAGAGGCGCCTCAAGGCCGGACAGCTGGTCATCGTCGATGAAGCGAGCCTGGCTGGGACCTTCGCTCTCGACGAGCTCGTGGGCGCCGCGAGACAGGCCGGTTCGAAGATCCTGCTCGTAGGAGATGGAGCACAACTCGGTTCGGTCGAGGCGGGCGGGGCGTTCTCGCTTCTTGTCAAAGACCGCGGTGATCTCGTCGCGGAGCTCACCGACGTCCGGCGCTTTAGCTCGGAGTGGGAGAAGGCCGCGAGCATCGAGCTGCGCTCGGGCAACAAGGCCGCCATCGATGACTACGACGCGCACGGCCGCATCACAGAAGGCGACCGGGAGTCGCTGCTCGACGCCATCTACGCCGCCTGGAAGAAAGACGTCGATGCCGGCAAGTCGAGCCTGATGATCGCCGGGGACTCCGCCACTGTGACCGAGCTCAATGCCCGGGCCAGAGCCGATCGGGTGCTGGAGGGGACGGTCTCAGACGAGGGGCTGCTAATAGCCGATGGCCAGACAGCAGGAGTAGGCGACGAGGTCGTCACCCGCCAGAACAACCGCCTCGTCACGACCGGCAGGACCTGGGTGAAAAACGGCGACCGTTGGATGGTCACCGCCACCAACTCAGACGGGAGCATGGCGCTGCGCCGCGCGAACGGAAGCGGCGAGGTCTCGCTCCCCGCCGATTACGTCGCACAGCACGTAGAGCTCGCTTACGCCACGACGGCATATCGCAGTCAGGGCCGGACGACAGACACCGCCCATGCCGTCGTCTCACCGGCGACGACTCGGGAGGTGCTCTACGTCTCAGCGACAAGAGGTCGCGAATCCAACAACCTCTATGTCGACACTTCGTTCGACCCCGACCCCGCCACCGGCCACGACGGCACGGTGTCACAACGGACCGCTCAAGACGTGCTCGCCGGAGTGTTGGCGAACTCCGGCGCGGACCTCTCCGCCCACGAGAGCCTCGAGAGGGCACAACTGAAGGCGGAGGACTTCAAGGTCCTGGCCGCCGAGTACGAGACCTTGGCCCAAGCGGCTCAACAGCGTCGCCTCGACGAGTTGTTGGGTCGCTCAGGACTCGAACCTGAACGCCTCGAGGAGATCCGCCAGAGCCCTGCCTACGGCCCGCTCCTCGCAGTTGTCCGAGACGCCGAGGCGTGCGGTCTCGACGTGGAAGAGAGCTTGCCCGTGCTCGTGGCAGCTCGGTCGCTCGACGGCGCCGAGGACCTTGCGGCCGTGATCCGCGACCGGATCGGACGTTGGGCAGACGCCAAGGGATCCAGACGGCGGGCGGGCACGAATCTCATCGCAGGTCTTATCCCACGCGCGGTTGGCGTCACGGACGCCGACATGGCCCGGGGTCTCCAGAACCGAGCCGGGGCGTTGCAACGTCGGGCACGCGAGCTCGCCGAGCGTGCCATTGATCAGAACCCCCTCTGGCTGCGACGCCTCGGTGTCCCACCCTCCGATCCGTTCGCCGCAGAACGTTGGCTCGAGGCCGTGAAGACGATCGCCGCCTACCGGGAACGGTGGGGCATCGAATATGATCCTCGACCGCTCGGCTCGAAGGGCGCGGTGAGGAGCATCGAAGCGCTCAACCAGCGCCGCCTCGCCCAGGCTGCTGTCAACACGGCGATCAGGGTCACCCACGCGACGGGAACGCAGCGCCCTGAGGTGACATCTGTTGCTGCCGGCCTCACCGTGAATCGAGGGCCGGAACTGTAAGGACGGGCAGCCGCTAGATGCTTGGGCCAGTCGCAAAAGCTGTAGATGGCGGTGCACCGGGATTCGCCCCGCCGGCCCGTCGCCGAGTGGATTAGTAGAGCGCAGTCGGCCGCTACTACGACCTGAAGTCTCGCCAGTTCCTGAGCGCCGATCCACTCGTCGAATAGACCGGGCAGTGTCGCCGGCGCGGGCCGAGGCCATCGTGGTCTCTTCGGTGCCAGCTGGCGGATCTCGGCGTCGACGTCTTTACCCGCCCCGCCGGGTGCCGCCGGCGACCATCACGTCGGCCCTGCCAACAGGATTCGGCCGGCCGAAGTATCGGTCGGCCAGGTGTGGGACCAGACGACGATGGACAGTCGAGACGACCAAGACACATACGACAACGGCGTTGACCTTCTGGCGGTCGGGATCCGCCCGCTGGCGAATCGCTCGGGGGCCATTACGGCGTCTCTAGAACCTCCCAGTCCGCCTCACTTCAAACTTCGCCTCCGACGGCGGCGGGACGCTACGTGCACGCTCATACGACGAGTTAACTAACCGCCAACCTGCTAGCGGGCCGCCCGAATTAACCTCGATTATTCACGCGATAGCGGCATGAGGCTGCCAGTATCCGCGTAAAAGGCCTCCTCGGCTGGGAGAATGGCTGTGTTCGAAGACAGTCAAACAACCCAGGAGGAGGCCTCCTTGAAGGTGCATCGTAGCCGCTCGGTCCGCCGCTGCGAGGTAACTACCGATGGCCGCAATCTCGTCTCGCACGCGGGCACCGCGTTGCTGTGCGAACTGGCCGATCGCACCGGGTTGACGAGAGCCATGTCGGTGGCGATGGCCGACTGTGGCATCTCGTGGAACACCCACGACCCGGGCGTCGTGCTCACTCACCTCGCCGTCGCCATCGCGGACGGGGGCGACTGCCTGAGCGACTTCGAAACGCTCCGGTCGGGCTCAGAGCTGTTCGGAGACGTCGCTTCGATCTCGACCGCCTGGAGAGCGGTGAAGGCCACGGCATCGCTCGAGCTGCGGGGCACCACCAAGCGACATCACGATCGACTTCGACGCCACGCTGTTAGATGTTCACTCGGAGAAACAAGACGCCGCACCCACCTACTGCACGGCTATGGCTTTCATCCCCTCGGCGCCTGGTGCGACACGACCGGAGAGCCGCTCGCGTTGATGCTGCGTCCGGGCAACGCCGGCTCGAACGACGCGGATGATCACCTCGAGTTGTTGGACCAGACGATTGGTTCCCTCCCTGTCGAATACCAGGTAGGCCACCAGCCCGGTGACGAGCCGGGCCTCGTCCGACATCACATCGTTGTGCGGGCCGACTCGGCCGGGGCGACCCACGACTTTGTATCTGGCCTTACAGAGGCGAACATCGAGTACTCGATCGGCCACCCTGTCGATCAAGGTGTGAGAGAAGCCTTGTTGTCGTTCCAAGAAGAGGACTGGCGCGACGCGCTCGAGGCGGACGGGACCATCCGCGATGGGGCATGGGTG
>Ga0302157_10006556_pt1 | contig 11999 bp, 13 predicted proteins | sample I_Bog_N3_3_FD_193502 | JGI IMG/M metagenome (GOLD analysis project Ga0302157, IMG submission 193502) | Peat permafrost microbial communities from Stordalen Mire near Abisko, Sweden - I_Bog_N3_3 | ecosystem: Environmental > Terrestrial > Soil > Wetlands > Peat | place: Sweden: Abisko, Stordalen...
GAATCGGGTCTGTCACCGGACCAGGTCTCCTGAGGGTGGCACCACGTAGTGCGAAGTTGGGACCTGCCATGGTGACCGGGTCCCCGGTGAGCAGGCGACGAACGGCGTCCACCAGTTCGATCAGTCGCTCCACCCTTCGCACGGCCGGAGGGAAGTCGAGGCCGACCATCTCCCACTCCGCCGGCGTGTGCCCCGCACCGATCCCGAACACGGCTCGACCACCGGACAGTGCATCGAGCGTGACCAACTCGGAGGCCAACGTCATCGGATCGCAGCGGCCGGCATTGAGTACGCACGTGCCGAGTCGGACCCGGTGGGTGACGGCAGCCGCTGCCGCCAGCAGGACGAAGGGCGAAGGCGTGGAGCCGGGGTGATCCGCGACGTAGAGGGCATCGAAGACCGAGTTGTCGATGGCCTCCGCACGTTGCACCCACTGGGTCCGATCGACGAAACGGCACTGCACGGAGACGTGAACCATCGGGGACATCCCATCACACCGTGGACCGGTGGCGACCGGGTTCGCCGGGTCGGGGGAACCGGCATCGCCCGTTCGGAGCCCGGTGCTTATCATGGTGTCCACGGATCACCTCGGCCGCGTCGTCGGGGTGGGGCACGGTTCACATCATGGAGGTGGTGACATGGTCAGCTTCCCTGCTGTCGTATCGGCCGAGGAATGGCAGAGCGAGCGTGACGAGCTGCTGATCGCCGAAAAGGAGGCGACACGTCGACTCGACGCCGTCGCCGCCCGCCGTCGCCGCCTCCCCATGGCCCTGTTCGACAACGAGGAGTACGTCTTCGACACCACCGACGGACCGAAGCAGCTGCTCGATTTCTTCGAGGGACGACGGCAATTGGCCGTCTACCAGTTCATGGACAACGGACCGGACGCCTTCTGCCCCGGCTGCACGCACTTCACCAACAACGTGACCGACCTGGCGACACTCGCCACCGAGGGCGTGAGTTGGCGGACGGTGTCGAACATGCCTCTGGCCCAGATGGAGTCCTACTGGTCCAGCAACGAGTGGAGCGTGCCGTTCGCCTCGTCGCACGGGACCTCCTTCGCCGATGACTGCGGGGCCGGCCAGGGCTTCATGCTCAACCTCTTCTTCACCGAGGGCGGGCGGGTCTACCGCACCTATGCCACCACCGCCCGAGGTGTCGACCGTCTGTTGTTCGTCAACAACGTCCTCGACCTGGCGCCCTACGGCCGTCAGGAGGACTGGGAGGACTCACCGGCCGGTTGGCCCCAGCATCCGACCTACGGGTGAGTCTCCCGTCCGACCCGCGCTCGGACCGCCGGCGGGCACCGGCTGCCGCGCAAGGTCTCGAGCGTCGAGCTGCATCGTTGATGTTGTCAGCGTCTCCACCACGGACCTCGAGTCGTCCCCGGTCGTGGACGCGTTGGCCGGTCTGCGGGCGAACGAGGCCCGCTGCATCACGAACAGGTACGACGACGTCTTCACGGTCGAGCCGGCGGCCAAGGCCGAGAAGCCGATCGACCGGGTGCACCGCATCCTCGGGGTGGAGCGCGGCATCGTCGTGAGTCCGCCTCCGCTCGAGGCGATGAGGTTCCCGATCGAGAGCCCGCTCCGATGGACCTACGCCTTCCTCCGGAGCGGGCTCTCGATCAACGTCTCGTACGCCCTCGACGGACCGGCTCCGGAGTGGGCGGTGGGGTTCACGCCGTCCGAGGGGATGGAGATTCCCGCCGAGCTCGACTCGTTCAACTTCGCTCGACAGAAGTCGAGGTTGGCGGGGACGCTCCGCGCCGCGTACTTCGTCATCAAGGGCGAGTGCTGAATTCGCCGGATTCCGGTTCCGTCGGGATCCACCCCTGATCCGACCGGAACGGCATCCCCTGTTGCGGCCACCGGAGGGCGGCTTGCCTCGCGGTGGGAACCTCACAATGTTGGCATCCGGCTAGGAATTCCGTCGCCTGAGGCAGGAACACTCCGAAACCGGGAGAGCGGGATCCGTGCCTCGGAAGTTCGGTATCCGGCCCCGCCGAGCGCTCCACCCCCGGACTCAAGTCTCACCGGACAGCCGACGATGGGGGGGTACGGCAGGAATCCCTGTCGGCGACCACGAGGGGGCAACGCTGTGGAGCGCATGATCAAGAACCCCCGTGGTTCGCGGGCCGTGGACGCTGGTGGCGCGACGACTGCACCTCCTCCCCGTCCCGACTCCGAACTCGAGGACAAGGCGCGGAAGGTACTCGAGGAGAACCGACTCCTCCGTGAACACCTCGACCAGTACGACGCCGTCATTCGCGAGTGCATCGGGAAGTACCGGTCGGGCATCCAGATGCAGGACATCGTGCGATCGATGTCGAGTGCGGACCTGACCATCGGAGCGGCCACGGAGGTCATGGGGTTGTTCGACGCCAGACGGGCATTCCGGAGTGCACTGGTTGCCGCTCTGGTGGTCGACGGGATGTCGCTCGAAGAGGTGGCATCGACATTCAAGGTGTCCGTCGAGAGCATCTGCTATTTCGCCAATCGGCTGGACGACCCGTTGACCTGAGTCACCCTCCCTGTGGGTGCCGGACGTCGGATGTCGCATCGCACTCCGGTGATGCGTCCTGCCGCCTAGAGCTCCCCGGCGATGTTCCCGTAGATGGGTACCCCGGCGGTGTCGTAGGTGAGATGGATCCCGCCGCTCGGGTAGGTGACGGATTCGATGAGCCGCAGCGCCGTGGGCACGGTACCTTCCGCGAACACCTGCTTGCCGCTTCCGAGCAGCAGCGGGTAGAGCCACAGATCCATCCGGTCGACGAGGCCGAGTCGCAGAAGGGACTGGAGGAGTTGGAGACTGCCGATCACATGGACCTCGTCATGGCGGTCCTTGAGCGCAGTGATGCTCTCCTCGAGGCCGTCGGCGACACGTGTCGACCCCTCCCAGGCCAGGGGGTCGGCGAGCGAGTTACTGGCGACGTACTTGGGGACGCCGTTGAGCAGACCGGTGAACGGGATCTCCTCCGGTGCACTCGGCCAGTAGTCGGCAAAGATCTCATAGGTCTTTCGCCCGAGTAGCAGGGCATCCATGCTCTTCGCCCGGTCGAAGATCACCGCGCCCGACTCCTCGTCCGCCACCGGCAGCTGCCACCCGCCGTGCACGAATCCTCCCTCGCGATCTTCGTCAGGGCGTCCAGGACCCTGTGCCACCCCGTCGAGGGTCATGAACTCCGTCACGATCAGTCTGCCCACGGTCTGCTCCTTGTCCGGTGGTCATGTATTCCTGAGTCTGACGCTCCCGACGTGCCGAACTCATCGATGACGCCTCGAGAACCTCCCACGGAACTCCGCTGCCGGTCCCACTGCGAGTCCCTACGCACCCAGGGTCGGGCTCACCATCAACCTGCCGTGGGAACGGTGCGGACCCACCGACTCGATCGATGTGCTCGTCCGTTCCGGACTACGGTTCGGGTGACGGGGTCGACGCGCCCTGTCGTCGGCCGGTGGCAGCCGACATCGAACCGTCGCTCCCGACCCCGGTGACCTCGCAGTGCACCGGGAGCAGTCCGTGGAACCAGACGACTCGCCGCCTCATCGTCCGACCGCAGCTCGTGGGCGCCACCGCGTCGGCGCCGGGCTCGCCGTGCACCGGGAGGCGCCGGTCGGGACCCTCGACGGGGCGATCTGCGAGATCCGCCACGCAGTGGAGGCTTGAGCGGGTGACCGCACAACCGGAACTGGTCGGCGTGCTCTACCGGACCACGTCGGTCCCGGAGATCCCGTCCACGTCGGCGAAACGACTGGCCGTTGTCGCCTCGATCGGCATCTTCGTCCTCGCGGTCGTCCTGGCCGTCGTCTCCTGACCTGTCGGCGCCCGACCGCGCCCGACGCCCACCGGCGGCGGCCGACGCCGACGGGGCCCAACCGTCCGTGAAGTGCCATTCGGCCCTACGGGTCGTGTCGGCACAGCCGTACCATCGCCGATAGAGGCCCGTCTGCCCCATCCCCGTGTGCCCCATCCCCGTCAGGCCGGGCAACGGGTGACGAGCCGCCTCACCATCCGCAACGAGCCACCCGGTTCCACCGGGAACAGGAGGTCCATCATGAAGGCACTGGTCTACAAGGGTCCCGGAGAGAAGGCGTGGGAAGAGGTCGCCGACCCGAAGATCCAGGAGGCGACCGATGTCATCGTCCGGATGGACGCCACCACCATCTGCGGGACCGACCTCCACATCCTCAAAGGTGACGTACCCGAGGTGGCGGTCGGTCGCATCCTCGGCCACGAAGGCATCGGTGTGGTCACCGAGGTGGGCGACGGCGTGGACCGGTTAGCCGTCGGCGACCGGGTCATCCTGTCGTGTGTGAGCTCCTGTGGACGGTGTTCCTACTGCCGCAAGGGCGTGTACAGCCACTGCCAGGCGGCCGAGGGGATGGCCGGGATCGGGTGGATCTTCGGGTACATGATCGACGGGACCCAGGCCGAGTACGTCCGGGTCCCCTTCGCCGAGAACTCGGTGTACCTGCTCCCGGCAGGCATGTCCGACGCCGAGGGGATCCTGCTGTCGGACATCCTCCCCACCGGATTCGAGATCGGCGTCCAGTACGGGCACGTCCAGCCCGGTGACGTGGTCGCCGTGATCGGCTCGGGACCGGTCGGCCTCTCTGCGGTGATGACCTCCCGGCTCTACGGTCCGTCCAAGGTGATCGCCATCGATCTCGACGACGCCCGACTGCTCCGGGCCAAGGAGTTCGGCGCCACCGAGACGGTCAACTCGGGAGATCCGGACTGGAAGGACCAGGTGATGGCCCTGACCGACGGACTCGGGGTCGACGTGGCCATCGAGGCCGTCGGCATGCCCGAGACGTTCACCATGGCGACGGTCATCGTCCGTCCCGGTGGCAACGTCGCCAACATCGGCGTCCACGGCAGATCCGTCGATCTGGCACTGAACGAGCTGTGGATCAAGAACATCGACATCTCGATGGGGCTGGTCAACACCAACACGCTCGGGATGCTGCTCTCGCTCGTCGCCGGGCACAAACTTCCCGCCGACAAGTTCGTGACCCACGAGTTCTCGTTCGACCAGATGCTCGAGGCCTACGACGTCTTCGGTCATGCGGCGGACCACAACGCGCTGAAGGTGCTGATCCACTGACCCCGACGCGACACGCACCCGCCGTCGGGCTCCAGGTGGGGCAGGACGACAAGGTCCGCGGCCTCGATCTGGGAGAGCACGCCGAGGTGTCCTACCCGTGAGCGTCCGCTGCAGCTCCTCCGCCTCCGCCCGATCCACCGAGCGACACGAGCATGGCGGCCACCCGGTCGAAGTCCTCGATGCTCCGTTGTGCCCGACAGACCACCAGGGCGCCTTCCATGGCTGCGAGCGAGAGCAGGGCGAGGTCGCGACTGCGCTCCTGGGACATCCCGACCCGCTCGAGCCGTCGGGCCAACGCGTCACGCCACTCCGCGAAGACTGATCCGGCGAGTTCCACCAGCTGCTCCTGTTCGGGTCCGGCGTCGACGGCGACGGCCGCCACGGCGCACCCGGCCTCGAGTTCCGACCCGGTCAGTACCGAGCGCCACAGTGCGGTGAACTGCCCGATGACGCCCGCCGGCGTGGTCGGGTCGGCAAGATCGAGCGCTCCGAGCAGGCGATTGCCGACGTACCGGGTTGTTTCGGCCATCAACTCGTCCTTCCCACCGGGAAAGTGGTGGTAGAGCGAGCCCCGCGGGGCACCGGTGGCGGCCAGCACCTCGGAGAATGACGTGGCACTCATCCCCCGGCGGGCCAGGAGTGCGGCGGCACCGGTGATCATGGTCTGGCGGGTCGAGGACGCCACGGTGCCTCCTTGACTATGACGATCGTCATAGATATCGTACGGATATGACAATCATCATAGAGAAGGGAAGCCTCCATGCCCGCCATTGACGTCTTCGTTCCCCAGGGACTACTACCGGCAGGTAGCGAGCGACCCCTCGCCCGAGCCCTGACCGAAGCCCTGCTCGAGGTCGAAGGAGCCCCCCTGGCCGATCCGTACCTCGAGAACACGGCTGCCTACATCCACGAACTTCCGGCGTCCGCGGTGCACACCGCCGGTACCGACCAGGCCAGGACGGTCCGGGTCCAGGTGCTCACTCCACCCGGAGTGCTGGACCGCGCCGCCCAGCAGCGGTTGGTGGCCCGGGCGACCGAGATCGTGGCGGACATCACCGGGGACCCGACCCAGGCCGGTCGGACCTGGGTGTTCCTGACCGAAGCGGCCGAAGGTGGCTGGGGCATCGGCGGGGTCGCCCTCGGCAAGGCCGAGTTCGCCGCGCTCGCACGAGGCTGACCCGGGGTACTCCGGTCGGTCGACGCGCGAGTGCACGCTTCGGCCGAGGTCGGAGGACGTGCCGTCGACGACCCCAGGGTCGTCGACGGCACTCGGCGGTTGGCGCAGTAGTGACCTTCGTCTCAGTTGGCGAAGTAGTGACCTTCGTCGAGATCCTCGAGGAGCCCGGGACGGGTCGGGTGCCAGTCGAGGAGCTCCTGGGTGCGGGCACTCGAGGTGGGGTTGTCGAGCGACACGAAGAACGCGAGGTAGTCGAAGTAGGCGCCGACGTCTTCCGCGGGAATGCTCTCCGTCGGCAGGTCCAGGTGGCGACCGATGACCGCTGCGATCTCACGGAACGGCACGCCCTCGTCCCCCACGGCATGCAGCCGGGTGCCGGCGGGCGCTCCCTCGAGCGCCAGACGGTAGAGGTGTGCGGCGTCGAGGGTGTGCACCGCAGGCCAGCGGTTGGCCCCGTCGCCGACGAAGCCCGCGTGGCCCTTGTCGCGGGCGAAGCGGATCAGGGCAGGAACGAATCCGGTCCGGTCGAGCGAGCTGTGGACGGTGGGAGGGAGGCGCACCACCGACGAGCGGACCCCCTGTTCCGCCAGCGCGATGACCGCGTTCTCCGCGTCGATACGGGGACCGGACTCACCTGCATCGGCCTCGGTCCCCACGCCCTCCACCCCGCCGAACAGGAGCATCAAGGTTCCCGAGGTGCCCACCAGCGGCTTGTCGGTGCCGACCAGGGCCTCACCTATGACCTCGATGGCACGCAGGTCGGCCGCGACCGCAGCCTCGAAGTCCCCGGAGTTCATCTCCTGGTGCTTGAAGGCCAGGTGGATGACGCCGTCGGATGCCGAGGCGGCGTCCCGCAGGCCGTCGAGATCGTCGAGCGAACCACGTTGCACCTCCGCCCCCAGCGCGGTCACGGCGGCGGCGGACGCATCCGATCGGGCGAGCCCGACGACCTGGTGCCCGGCGGCGAGCAGTTCGGGAATGACGGCGGAACCGATGTGACCGGACGCTCCGGTGATGAATACGCGCATGGCGAGCCCTCCTCGGGTCGGCTGCCATCGGCACGCACCCGGTGGCGCACGGCGATGGCAGGAACTGTCATGACCCTACCATCAATGACAGCTGCTGTCATCACCGGGTAGTGTTCGGAGATGGCTCGATGGGCACCGGACGCACAGGGCCGTCTGCAGATCGCCGCGATGGAGCTGTACGGCGAGCACGGGTACGAGGCCACCACCGTGGCGGAAATTGCCGAGCGCGCCGGGCTCACCGAACGGACCTTCTTCCGGTACTTCGAGGACAAGCGCGAGGTGCTGTTCTCCGGGGGTGCCGCGTTGCAGGAGTACCTGGTGGCCCACGTCGACGCCGCGCCCCCCTCCGCATCGCCCCTCGAGGCGATCGTCGATGCACTGTGCAGCGCCTCCGATGACATCTTCGAGGACCGGCGTGACGGGGCACGGCTGCGCCAGGCCGTGATCGCGGCGAACTCCGAGCTGCAGGAGCGCGAGCTGATCAAACTGGCGGCCCTGGCGTCGGCTCTGGCCGATGCGTTGCGACGGCGCGGGGTGGGAGACCCGGCTGCGAGCATCGCCGCCGAAGCAGGGGTCGCCATCTTCCGCATCGCCTTCGACGACTGGGTGAGGGACACCGTCGACCCGACCCTGGCCGGACGCATCCGCGATTCTGTGGACGAACTGCGACGGGTGACCGGCGAGCGAGGACCCGTGGCCCGCAGTCGGGCCTGACGACCGGTGCCTCCGTACCGCTCCCCCCGATCTGCCGGACTCCGCTCGTCGGCACCCCTCCGGTGTGCGGAGACGCACGGTGCCTGAGCTCCCGGAGATGCAGGCACTGGCCGAACGCCTCGACGTCGCGGTCGGCGGTGCCGCCATCGAGGGCTTCGAGCAGCTCAGCTTCACCGGTCTGAAAACGGTGCAACCGTCCCCGGACGACGTGGTGGGAAGCCGGGTCACCGATGTGAGTCGGCGGGGGAAGTTCGTGGTCGTCACCCTCGAGGCGGGTCAGCGGATCCTGGTGCACCTGTCCCAGGCCGGGCGGCTGGACATCGAGACCCCCGCCAAGCAGACCCGACCCCGGGGTGGGGTGGTGCGGATGCGTTTCGACAACGGAACGGCGGTCCTGGTCCGCGAACACGGGAGCCAGCGCAAGGCTGGATGGTGGCTGCTGGACCCGGGGGACGACGGACCACTGGCTGCGCTGGGGCCCGAGCCCGGCGACCCCGCGTTCGACGAGTTCCTCATGACCAGCGACACGACGCGCCGAGTCCACACGGTGCTGCGGGACCAGCGCACCCTGGCCGGTGTGGGCCGGGGCTACGCGGACGACATCGTGAACCTGGCCCGGCTCTCACCATTCGCCTCGCTGCGGACCTTGACGACCGAGCAGCGGAGTCGACTGGTCGTCGCCGTCCACACGGTCCTCGACGCCGCCCTGGAGCGCGAGCGCACCAGGACCGGCGGGCTGTCGGAACCCAAACTCGGGCTGCGGTTCGCGGTGCACAACCGGATGGGGCAACCGTGCCCGCAGTGCGACACCCCCCTGCTGCGGGTGTCCTACGAATCGCACGAGATCGTCTACTGCAAGCGGTGCCAGACCAACGGTCGGACCCTGGCGGACCGGCGGATGTCCCGGCTCCTGCGTTAGTGGCCCGAGGTGCCCCGGTCGGCGGTGCCCAGCGGACGAGCGTGCCCGCCTACGCCGGGAGCCACCAGGTGCGGCGGCAGATCGACGGGACCGGGCAGTGCGGGGTCGGGCACCGGATCGAGCCGGGCCGTGACCATCGGGATCACTCCCGCCCACACCGGTCGGTCCGCGTCGGGTCCGGCCCCGTCACCCGGCGGACCCTGGCGCACCTTGACCGATGCTTCGTCGAGTCCCATCACCAGGACGGTGGTGACGGCCAACTCCTGGTCGGACGGCTCGCGTGCATAGCCCCACTGCCCCGGGGCCACCTGCTCGCTGATGGCTCGCAGCCCGGCACGCTTCTGGTCCGGGTCGGACAAGACCGTAGGGGTCCCGTAGACGATGGCAGACCGGTAGTTCACGGCGTGCTCGAACACCGAGCGGGCCAGGACGACGCCGTCGACGTGGGTCACCGTCACACACATCGGCACCGCCCCCGCGGCCGCACGCAGACTGCGACTCGCCACCGAGCCGTGGAGGTACAGGCGGTCACCGTCCCGCCCGTAGCTGGTGGGAAGCACCATCGGCCCGTCCTCCGTGGTCAGACCCAGGTGGCAGATGAAGCCGGCATCGAGCACGGCGTAGAGATCGCCGCGCTCGTGCGAACCCTTCTGGGGGAACCGGCGCAGTCGGGTGCGGTCGGTGACGGTCAGGGCGTCGGCTGCGTCCATCAGCTGATCCTCCCATGGGCCGACGTCCGACGTCCGCCGTCCCCGTATCCTCGCCCGGCGTCTCAGAGACGTCGGGCGACCAGGTGCATGTACATGGCGCTCGTCGACTCGCCCTCCGCCAGCGGTGCGGCGCTGTCACACGGGACGACCACTTCGAGGGTGAAGCCGTGCCGCTCGAGTTCGTCGCGCGCGCCGGACAGCGTGATGAAGTGGGTGACCAGGGCGAACTGGTGTGCCGCGAACGGGGCGAGTCCCCAGTCGCCCTCGTCGCGCTGGAGTCAGCCGCCGCCAGTTCCGGGTGGCCCGAAGCCACGACGGGTCGCCCGTCCCGCCGTCACTCCCCACCGGGTCACCTCCGCCGCCCCCTGCGGCTGAGGCACCCTCGGGTGGCCGGGGCAACAGGGAGCCGATCTGCCAGGTGATGCCGGGTGCCGTTCCCGGGTTGGCTCCGAACAGGGGTCCGTCCTTGTTGAGGGTCGAGTAGCAGAACGTCCCACCGGGGCTGAGGACGCGGTGGACCTAGGCGAGCACCTGGTCCCTACCCTGGTGGTCCACGGCGTCGATGCCGTTGTTGCTGAAGACGACCAGCCCGAACGACCCGGTGTCGATGCCGAGCAGATCACGGGCATCGCCCAGACGCACGTCGGCATCGGGGTGCCGTCGCCGACAGAGTTCGACCAGTTCCGGGGTGTAGTCGATACCCACATAGCGTGAGGACATCAGACGGAGCAGTGAAGTCGTCCGGCCTCCTCCGACACCGAGGTCGAGCACCGGAAGGCCCCGGGACCGATCGGCTACCAGGGCGAACGCCGACACCTCTCCAGGATCGCCCCATCCCTCGATGGCGTACTCGCCGGCTACCTCGGCCCACAGCGGACGGTTCGTCTCGTCGATCGAAGGGGCCCCGTCCCGTTCCGCCATGCCCAGGAGTTTGACACGCAGCGTGAGGTGCCATCGACTCCAGCACGTGTCCCGACTAGACAATTGGCATCTCCGTGACCCAGGGCGACGACTCGGAATCACCGGTCGTGGGCGGCACGAGGACAGATGTCCGAGGGCGGTCCATCACTACCACCGCGCTCTGGATCGGGCCGTCGGACCGTCCGATGATGGGCTGGTTGACCCAACCGGGTTCGGGTACCGGGACCGTGGGTGTCGCCATCGTCCCGCCACTGGGCTACGAGTACTGGACGTCCCATCGCGCGCTGCGGACACTGGCGGAGCGCTTGGCATCGCAAGGGTGCTCGGTGCTGCGATTCGATCTCGACGGAACCGCTGATTCAGCGGGCGGGCCCGCCGATCCCGACCGACTGGCCGCCTGGCAGGCGTCGGTAGGCGTGGCCACCGGGTTCCTCCGGGGGATCGGGTCGATGTCCGTGGTCGTGGTCGGCGTCCGCATCGGCGGCACGTTGGCACTGCTCGAGGGTGAAGCAGCCGGCGCCGACCGGGTCGTCGCCTGGGCTCCGGTCGCCCGTGGCAAGTCCTACGTGCGCGAGCTCCAGCTCCTCAGTACACCGATCCCCGAGGGGTCGGGGCTCGCCGACCTCGACGGTGGGATCGCCCATGCCGGCAGTGCGTTCAGCCGGGAGACGCTCGCCGATCTCCGTGCCATCGATCTCACCACCCTGGTTGCGGCGCCGGCGCCCCGGATCCTCGTCGTCGACCGCGACGACCGCCCGACGAGCGACGCGCTCATCGAGCGGCTGCGGTCACTCGGAGTCACCCCGGACCACCTGGTGCTGAGCGGAACCGCCGTGGCCCTCGACAGGCCCGTCGAGTACGCCGACGTGCCGGACCAGGTGGTCCAGGCCATCTGCACCTGGGTGGGTCCCTCGACGCCGAGCGAGGACGCGGTGGACCCGGAGACGGTGGGACGAACCATGTGGCGCGACCGGGACATCACCGAGGAGGTCGTGCGCCTCGGACCCGGCCGCCTGGTCGGCATCGACACCGAACCCACCCTGCCCCGACGGGCGACGATCGTGTGGGTCAATTCGGGTTCGGAGCCCCACGTCGGACCGGGGCGGGCGTGGGTCGAGTTTGCCCGTGCGTTGGGCGCTGCCGGCTACGCCTCGGTGCGACTCGACTTCTCGGGGTGGGGGGAGAGCCCTGACGACGGGCATGCGCCCGGGCGCCCGTACGACGCGCACTGCGTGGACGAGGTGGTCGCCACGGTCGATGCCCTCCGTGAGCGCGGCCACCGACAGATCGTGGTGGCCGGTCTGTGCGCCGGTGCCTGGGTGGGACTCCGGACCGCACTCACTGGTCGGCTCGACGGGGTCATCGCCATCAACCCCCAGCTCTACTGGCAACCCGGCGATCCGGTCGAGGCGGACCTCGT
>Ga0302157_10006563_pt1 | contig 11993 bp, 7 predicted proteins | sample I_Bog_N3_3_FD_193502 | JGI IMG/M metagenome (GOLD analysis project Ga0302157, IMG submission 193502) | Peat permafrost microbial communities from Stordalen Mire near Abisko, Sweden - I_Bog_N3_3 | ecosystem: Environmental > Terrestrial > Soil > Wetlands > Peat | place: Sweden: Abisko, Stordalen...
GAACGCCGGGTTCTTTCGTCCCTGACGGGACTTGAGCCAATGGGGCATGCGAACCCAGCGATCAATCGCTGGGCCATGGTCTTCCGCCCTCCGGGCTTTATGTGGCAGCCCTGCATCAGCAGAAAGTCTAGCAGAGTCCGGGCAAACCGGGTTGTTAGCGGCTAACGCATGGCGCACTTTTTCACGATTTATTTTCAAAAATGCGTTAGCCGCTAACATTGGAAAAGGTTCAAGGTTGAAGGTTTCAGGGTTCAGGTGCCAAGGCGCAGATACGCAATGGGTTGCGCGAGGGTTGGCGGTGGAATTTGAAAGCTTTAACGTAAAACAAAGGGGTTTTGCGAGGGAAATCGGAACGCGGAAGCCGATGGGAACGGTTTTGACGCGAAGGACGCGAATTTTCACGAATTTTGGGAGACGAAATTTGAACCACAAAGAACACAAAGATCACAAAGTGAAAGACTTGCGCATTGTTAGACGATTCTTCGCTGTTGGCGGTGGAATGATTAAAACGCCAAACTTGCCCGCGCCAAAGTTCTGTTTACACTTTCGCCGGGATGCCAGTTTCAGATGCAACATTGGATGCGGAGCCCGACTTGGCCGTCTTTCTCAAGACGTTGGCGGAGGAAGGGCGCGCGCTCGTTTTCCCCGGTCCGCTGGCGGAAGGCGCGGAGTCGGCGCGGGAAGCGTTGCGGCAATGCCATGCCGTGGCGGGCCGCGAGCTGGCCCTGGAGGCTCCGGCCTTTTCGCCCCCGGCCGCAATGTGGGCGGCGCGATTGTTTTATGACCTCTGCCGGTTCACCTTGTGCCGGGATATCGGCGAGGCCGAGATGGCGGTGGCGTGCAGTCGGGCTTGCCCGGAACCGCGCGGACCGGAGACGGATTGGTCGGCGGACCTGACGCTGCGGCATCTGCCCAAGTTGTTTCCCTTTGCCCGCCACCTCAGCCAGGCGGATCCGCTGGTGCAGCAGATCAAACAAATCGCCGCCGCCTGGCCGCTCTCCTCGGTGGGCATTCCCGGCCTGGAGCAGCGGCCGCTGGATTCGTTTCTCGCGCATCCGGCCCTGGCCCGGCTGTATGCGGACCGGATTGTGTCGGCAAACGACCTTTCGCGGCTGGGGGATCCGCGCGTGGACGAGTTGCTCCGCGCGGACCTGGGAATCCATCACGATCTGGCCCCGGCGATCGCGGCCCGGCTTTACCCGGATATTTCACCGCCTTTGGAAAGAGACGCTCTGAAAAGATGAGGCAAAGACATGCGAATGCACTTTGAAAATACACGGTCCGCAGGTTTGGAAGCCTGCGCTACGAGGTCGGAATGCCTTCGTGTCAGCAGAGGAATGGTTGCGCGCTTTCCGCGCTGCATGGCAATTATGGCATCCGACCCGGGGCGTTGCCCTGGGCTGTCCTGGGGCGGCCGTTCAGGCCTTTTATATGCATGGCCGCTTTACCCGAAAAACTCATGACCCCCATTGAAATCACCGCCCGGTTGAAGGCCGAAGTGCTGGACCCCATGAAACGCGATTTTGTCCACAAGGACGAGGTCATTGACTTGCTGGGGGTTGGTCTGGTTGGCGGCGAAAACCTGTTCATCCTCGGTCCGCCGGGCACCGCCAAGAGCGCGCTGGTGCATCAGCTCGCCGCGCGCATGGAGGGCCGCACTTTCGACTATCTGCTGACGCGGTTCACGGAGCCGAACGAACTGTTCGGCCCGTTCGACATCCGCAAGCTGCGCGAGGGCGAGTTGCTCACCAACACGGAGGGCATGCTGCCGGAGGCGTCGCTGGTTTTTCTGGACGAATTGCTCAACGCCAACAGCGCCATTCTCAATTCACTGCTGGTGGCCCTGAACGAGCGCGTGTTCCGGCGCGGCAAGGAAACGCGTCCGCTGGCCGCGCTCATGTTTGTGGGGGCCAGCAATCATCTGCCCGAGGATGACGCGCTGAATGCGCTGTTCGACCGTTTTTTGCTGCGGGTGCATTGCGACAATGTTCCCGGCGAACGCCTGCCCGATGTGCTGCTCGCCGGTTGGAACCTGGCCAATAACCGCACCGAGAAATCCTCCCTGCACTTCGATGCCTTGCGCGAGGCGCAAGCGGCGCTGGGCCAGGTGGAACTGGCCGGCGTGCGGCAGCCGTTCACGGAATTGGTGCATCGCATCCGGCACGCGGGCATTCCTGTCAGCGACCGGCGCGCGGTGAAGTTGCAGCGGGTGATTGCCGCCAGCGCCTTGCTGGCCGGCCGCACGGAGGCGCGGTTGAGCGATCTGTGGGTGGTGCGCCATATATGGGAAACCGAGGAGCAGCAGGAAGTCCTCGCCAGCCTCGTGGATCACGTCGTGGCCCGGCAGGCGCCGGCACCGGAGGATCATCCGCGCGCGTTTGCCGCCAACGGGCCGGATGTGGAATCCCTGGCGCGCGATCTGGAGGCCATCGCCACGGTGCTGGCCAATGGCACGAATGGCTCGGATGGCAAGCCAGGCACGGCGCTGCCGGGGGTGGAAAAGGCGTATTTGCGGGACCGGCTGGGCATTTTGGAAGGCCGCTGCCAATGGGTGAAGGACACGACCAAACGGGACTGGCTGGTCAAACGCGCGGGGGAACTGTGGCCGTCTTTGAAAGCATGAAGGCCAGTGTCGCATGAGCCTGCCGTGGATCATTTGTCTGGCCCGCGAGGACGCCTCCGCGCTGGCACCCTTGCGGTTGCTGGCGGGGATGGAAGTCGCCGAAGCGGGTCCATGCGTCTGGTTGCGCGGTCCGGCGGAGCGCGGCGGGGTTGAAAGCCAGCCGCAGCCGCGTGCGCAATTCAATGCGCCCAAGTCATCCGGCAGGTTTTCTGGCGGGCGACCTCGCGGCGGACGTAATGAGTCGCTGGCGGCCCGCTTGGCCGCCTTGCCGGTGCAGGCGCGCTACGAATTGCTGCCGCCCAATCAACTGCGGCTGCGGCACGAGCGGGTGCCCTCGGCGCGGCTGCCGGAATTGCGCTGGCAGCCGTTGAATCTTTGGTTGCAGGCGGAATTGCCGCCGGCGGCGTTGCCCGCAAACAATCCCGCGCCGGTGTCCCTCCGGTTGGTGCGTTCCACCCAGGAGTCGCAGCCCGGATTATTGCTCACCAGGCTGGCGGCGTTTCGGGAGTATGCCGTCCAAGCCGCCCGGGTGCGTTTGGATTGCCTGCAATTTGCCGCTGACGCTGCGGGCCGTTTGCTGGTGCGCGGGCATCCGCTGCCGTCCATTCCCGGGCAGCGGTTTGTGCTGCATGGCGGGGTGGCGGTGCCGGCGGGATTCGGCTGGGAACCGGCGGTCAGCGTGGCGGTGTTGGCGCGGTGCTTTGGAGTTTCTGGCGATGCCATCGTTTTATGGAATGACGACGGCTCCATCACGCGTTTCCATGGCGAACAATTTATTCCTGTGACCCGCGCTGCGGTGCGGGCGACGGAATCAGCTTTGACTGGAATCAATGAATCCTGACGGCCAACAAACCTTGCATCGGTGGAGGGAGTCGCGCTGCGACTCTGTTTGCCTGCGGAGCAGGCACATTGGGGCGCGGCTGCAGGCAAAGCTCACGCTTGAAATGTTGTCAGGCGCTGGATTTGCGGGGGGACCCGCCGCCCTGCGCTTCGCTGGCGGCGGGAGTGGTCGCAGCGCGACCACTGCCACCACGGGCGGAATCCGCTTTGACTGGAACCAATGAATCCTGACCGCCAACAAACCTTGGACTATCTGCGCGCCCCGCCCGACGGTTTGTGGCATTGGGAGGAGTCGGGCGCGTTGCTGGTCTGGCACGATGGCACCACCATCGCTTTCCGTGAGGAATTGGTGCAGATCTTCGAATGGCTGGCGCCCAACGGCTTGCCGGATTTCAGTGCCCTGGTTTTGCTGCTGGCGGCGTGCCGGGACAAGGTGCCGCAATTTTCCGAGGTCGTGCCGGAAACGCGTTTCCAGGAAAAGACGTCGGTGCGGACGGGACGGGATGGCGGGGTTTTGCTCGCGGCAAGGAAGCAATTGCAGGTGCAACTGGAGGCGGCGCTGGATCAGCTTCGCAAAGTTTCCCTGTTGCCCGCCGGGGTGAAGGCCGGCATCAAGGCGCGTTGCGTGCTGGCCGAGGCGGTGTTTGAAGCGGCGAAAAACGAGCGCCGGATGCCGGCGGCCACGGTGCTGTCCGGCCTGCGCACGCCTACGACGGAGGCCGAGTTGCAGCCGGGGGATGTGTCGTACACCGGCAGTTACATCCGGCAGATTCACGTTGTGGCGGAAGGTTTGCGTCCGCATTCGGCGGAATCGCTGGCGCTTCGAATGCGCACGGGCTTGGACGCGTTGCCCCGGGAGATCGAGGTCAATCTGCCGCCCACGGAGCAGGCCCGGCAGTTGATCGAGGAATTGAGCCGCGATGCGGAATTGGGTTCGCTGGGGCGGGCCGCGCGCGAGCTCATGGCGGCGTTGCGGCTGCCGCGGCACCTGGCCGAGACGGAACAACTGGCCATCGGCGGCGTGGCGGACATCACCAATCGCGGGCCGCTGGATCGCCTGTTGTTGAGTGAGCTGGCGCATGATGACCTGACGCTGTCCGTGCGGGTGGCCTTGAACGAGGCGTTGTATTTGCGGCGCGAACCGCCCATGCGCGAGCCGCCGGGCGCGTTGCTGCTGCTGCTGGATTCGGGCGTGCGCCTGTGGGGCGTGCCGCGCGTGCTGGCCACGGCGGTGGCACTGGCGCTGATCGCCCGCGAGAAACAGCACGCCCACATCCGGGCGTCCCGGGCGCACAAAACGCGGTTGGCGGACGTGGATTTGTTGTCGCGCAACGGGCTGACCCAACATTTGGGGACGCTCGAAACCGAGGCCCAACCCGGCCCGTCCCTGCCGGCTTTCGCCGCCCTGACCGCTGCCGCCCCGCAAAGCCAGTCCGTGCTGATCACTCATCGGGACACCTTGACGGACCCGGAATTTCGCCGGGCCATCTCCGAGCATTCCAGCGCGGTTGGGTTTATTGCGACGGTGGATCGCGAGGGCCATTTTGAATTGCACGCGCTGCCGTTGTCGCATCGCCCCCCGCTATGCGCGGCGGATCTGGATTTGGACGCGGTCTTTGCCACAGTAAAGACGCCGCCAGTAAAGGTGAGGCTCGATTCCGCCTTGCCAGCCATTTTCTCAGTGCAACCGTTTCCATTTTTGCTGCCAGTTACGGGCCCGGCGGACTATTGGATCAAGGACGGAGACGTAACCTATGCCGCGCTGAATGACCGGCGGTTGGTGCAGTTCCGTGATACGCGGGGGGCTCGCGTCCGGGCTAACGATTTGCCCAATGGCAAAACCCTCTGGATGGATTGCGTGACGGATACTCTCTATCTAGTCAAAGCCGGAGCCAGTCAGCGGCCGACGAGGTTGGTGACCGTGCCGCTGGCCTCCGGCCCGCTGCGGGTAACGGATTTGGTGTCGGGAGATGAAGTCAAAGCCATTCATCGCTATGGGGATGCCATCGTGGTGATTCGGGACACAGATGTGCGCGCGCATTCGCTTGGCGACGGGCGGTTGTTGCAACGGGTATTGAATCCGCATCGCTGGATTCATGGCCGGTATTGCAAGGGGCAGGACCACTTTTATTTCGTGGTGTGGGATGGGACGGGCATTCGCTTTGAGCCGGTGGCATTGCCACATCCGTTGATTCCTCCCGTGATCCGTCTGATTTTTGATCGCGCGGGTTTTGAAGGGCCGTGGATGGTGCATACGAATGGTTCGATTTCCCAGGCCACAGGCGGTTTGGAATTCAATTTGCCGAAGCCGCTGGAGAATATTTTGGGGCTGGATGAAGTTCGGCTCTCGCGTGACGGGCATCGGGTTTATAGTGCGTATAAATCACTGAAGTGGGCGCGGATATTGGATTTGGGAACCGGTCGGCTAACCGAGGTTCATCCATCTCGCATGGAGAAGGGAAATCTGAATTTGGATGATGATCTGCCATTACCAACCGGCAATTTGTTCCGTAACTTTGATTCGATTGCCCGATATCGCGATGGGATGATCTTGCGCATGAAAAACGGGTTCTGGTATAAGGTGGAACTTCTTGAGCAGGTTAAACTGATTTTTCATCTGGCTGGCCCGATGAAATTCGATTTGTCCAGACTGGAATCGCCACAAAAGGTACCCTTGGTTCCCGCGCTTGTTGCCCAAGGTTGTTCCTTGCGCGTTGCGGAATGGCCGTGCGGCAGCAAGGCGTTTTTCGACAAGCACGGTTTGTTGCACCTGAAAAGCCACGATCCCAAGGTGCCTGAAATCTCCCTCGTGCTCACCACCGACGAAGTGGCAGGCTGGACCTCGGACGGCTATGTTTGTGGCCCCGAGTTTTTCTTTGAAGGAAAATATGTTTCCGATCCGCGAGCGGTGCATGACCGGATCAAAGCCTTTTTGGACCACTTATGAGGCTGCCCCTGCAACTGCGTCTGGGAGCCGAGGCCGCCGCGCCGAAAGCCTGGTTTGTGCCCGGTGACTCCGTGGCCCACTGGCTGGAGGAACTGGTGCGTTGCGGCCTGGCCACCGGGGAGACGCGCTTGTTTGTGGTCCCCCAATCGGTGGAAGATCGCACCCCCGCCGGCCTGCTGATCGTGCCAGTTAGTGGCGCGGGCGTCCCGTCGGAGAGTTCCGCCCGCCCGCCCGCAGGATTGGGGTTGAAGCCAGGCAGGGGCGGCGACGGCCCCGGCGCCGGTCTCCCGGCCAACGTGAACAGGCAGGGGATAATGACGCCCGGACCATCCTTTGAAGAGACACGGCCTGCCGGTTTGGAAATCTGCGCTACATGCGGCCCCGGTCTGCCTTGCAAATTAATCGCCGGCCGCCTCTACGTGCCCGCCGATGCCGTGCTGCATCCGCCCGTCACGGACGAGGAAGTCCGCGGCTTGTGCCCGCTTCCTGTCACGTTTTTTCATCCGGTCCTGGGCTGGAGCAGCTTTGAGGACGAGGCGTGTCTGCGGGTTGCGGATTTGCTCGCCGTGCCGGAGGAGTGTTCCGCCAACTGGAATTGCGCCCAAGTGGGGCCGCCGCCGTTGCCGGAGTTGCAGGGCTTGATCCTGGTCCAGCCGCCCACGCTGGAGGATTTGTTTGGCGACGCGCCCCAGGAAATCGGCAGTGAAGCGCCCGTGGATTTGCCGCCGGCACCCAACGAAGCCAGCAACCATGCCGTGGCCAAGACCCGGCGCGTGCTGCAACAGTGGTTCGCCAAAGGTGTCGCGGGGGCCATGCGCCAGCTGCCCCACAAGGGCGCGCGGCAGACGTGGGTGAACGCGGCCGAGGCGTGGGCCAATCGCCAGTTATCCGGCGTGGGCCAGCAACTTGAGAATCTGCGCCACAAGGAATTGAACCGGCTGTTGCACCTGTTTGGCACGGACCCGGAACAGGCGTTGCGCCATGCCATTCCCATGAGCGCCTTTGCGCATCGCGGCACCGCCCCGCCGAGCGCGCGACTGGGGCCGCGTCCGGTCAATTTCAACCTCAACCGCCTGGGCGGCGGGCGGAGCGCTGATTTTTGGAATATTCCCGGGGACATGCAGCAACAACTGCGCGCCAAGTATCGGGAAATGGCCGACCGGGAAATGCAGCTCGGCCGCTATCGCCGCGCGGCCTACATTTATGCCGAATTGCTGGGCGATTTGGCGTCCGCCGCGAACGTCTTGAAGCAGGGCAAACATTTTCGCGAGGCGGCGCTCATTTATGACGAGCATTTGAAGAACCCGCTCGAAGCCGTCCGCTGCCTGGTCGAGGGCGGCATGCTGGCCGAGGCGGTTGAGCGTTATGCACAGATGGGGCATTGGCTGGAGGTGGCGGATTTGCAGGAGCGGATGGGCAATGCGGCGGCGGCGCAAGCGGCGCTGCGGCGGGTGGTGAACGAGCGATTGGCCCAGCAAGACATTCTGGGGGCCGCCAAGCTGGTCGAGGAGCGCTTGGAGTCGCCGGAGGAAGCGTTGGAGATGTTGCTGGGCGCGTGGCCGGCGTCGCGCCAGGCGTCGGGGTGCATGGGGGCGGCGTTCAAGCTGCTCGCCCGCCTGGGGCGGCATGAGGGGGCTTTGGAGCTGCTGGCCCGATTGCAACAACCACCCGCCGGTTCGCTCGTGATGCCCCTGATCGCCATGCTGGGCGGGCCCGCCCGGGATTATCCGCATGAGCCGGTGCGCCGGCTGGCGGCGGATTATTCGCGGGTGCTGATCGCCCGGCAATTGAGCCAGGAGCCGTTGTCCGGTGCGGACGCCAGCTCGCTGATGGAATGTCTGACGCGCCTGGCTCCGCAGGACCGGCTGCTGGCCCGCGATGCCAACCGGCATCTGGCCACCCGGCGCGAGGCGGAATTGCGCGGGCGCCGCGTCACGCCGCCGCCCTTGCCGGGCAACGATCCGGTGTTGGTGCGCCGCTTCGAACTGCCCCGGCAGATACAATGGACGCATCTGTGCAGTGAATGGCATTTCTTTTTTGCCGTGGGGTTTACCGCGAAACACTTGACGATGGTGCGGGGCGTCTGGGAAGGTAATTTTCAAAGCCTGTCGTGGGAATGCGTTCACAAAAACCCTGGAATCACTGTCGAGATGCTGCGCGTGGAACCCGGCCGGCGGCAGGGACGAATGGTTATTTTGAAGGACTTGCTGGATTACGGGTTGAAGCGGTTTCCGGCCGCCGACGGCTTTTTCGGGATCGAGACCGAGGTGGGAATCCCCGCCTGGCTGAAGCGGTATGGCGCCATTGCCGTTAGCGAGGAAGGCGTTTGGACCATGGATGCCACCCAGCGCGCAATCCTGTCCTGTCACGATCAAACCGGGAAACTGCTGCGCACCATTGATGTGACCGAGGAACTGTTTGCCGGCGTTGAGATTCCGGCCCCACCGAGGATTCGGTTGTCCGCGGTCGGCAGTCAGGTTGCGGTGGCCGTGCGCAACCGGCTGGTGCTCACGCACAGCGATGGCACGCTGCGGCGGATGGAATTGCCCGGTGAGGTGGCGGGGATGTTTGCCACGCTGCCGCATACGCGGGCCGGGGTGGCGATCATGTTGGAGCAGGGGGCGGTCATGCACTGGCTGGGCACGCCGGGGCTGATGGAATTGGAGCGGGACGTGGTGTCGCCGCAGGGCGTGTTTGTGCCCGGGGGACCCTTGGTGCTGGTTTCGGAGTCCAAAATGCTGCTGTTGGACGTGGATTCGCGCGGCGTGCAAAAAGTCACCCGCGCGCCCATCCTGGGGCAGCGGCCGATTGGAATTTGCACCACCGCCAGCCCCGGCCAGTTCGCCCTGCTGGGCGCGCAAGGCGAGCTGACGGTTTATCGCGTGCCGCAGTAGGCCACCGGTGGCGCGCCGGTTGGCGACCTGCGGTTTCAGGAGAAGGCCCCGAAGCGCGCGCATTTCCTCCCCCCGCCCGCCCGCAACTTCCAGTTGTGCGCCGGAATCCAGTCATGTTAGCCTCTGCGCGACGGCAAACAACCATTGACGCCTCGCCTGGCGAGGACGGATAAATTCGACCCATGAAAATGCAGTTTAAAGAGATTAGCGGTTCCATCGTGGCCCCCACCGGCTTCCTGGCCAGCGGCGTGTTTTGTGACATCAAAAAGCTGGGCACCGGCAAAGGTTCGAACAAGGGCCAGAAACGGGATCTGGCGTTGATCGTTTCCGAGGCGCCGGCCACGGTGGCGGGCCTGTTCACCACCAACCAGGTGTGCGCCGCGCCGGTCAAGGTGTGCGTCGAGCGCCTGAAAAAGGGCACCGCGCAGGTCGTGGTGATCAATTCCGGCAACGCCAATGCCTGCACCGGCAAACAAGGCCTGGCGGACGCGCGCGCCATGGTGGCGTTCACCGAGCAGGCGCTGAACCTCTCGCCCGGCCGCGCGCTGGTGGGGTCCACCGGCCGCATCGGGGTCGCGATGCCCATGGATAACGTCCGCGCCGGGATCATTGAGGCGGCGGCGTTGCTGGGCTCGACGGGGGAGCACGCCGACCAGGCCACCGAAGCCATCATGACGAGCGACACCCAGCCCAAGCAGGTGGCGGTGGAGTTCCCGTTGGGCGGACGCACCGTGCGCATCGGCGGGATTTGCAAAGGCGCGGGCATGATTCAGCCCGGCATGTCCGCCACCGGGGCGCGGCCGGCGGCGTTGCCGCATGGCGGTCTGCACGCGACGATGCTCGGCTTTATCACCACGGACGCGGCGGTGGACGCCAAAGTCCTGCAAACGGCGTTGAACGAGGCCGTGGCCAACAGTTTCAACCGTATCACGGTGGATGGCGACATGAGCACGAATGACACCGTATTGTTGCTGGCCAACGGGTTGGTCGGGAATAAGAAATTTGGCGTGAACCGCCCGGAATTCAAGGTGTTCCAAACTGCCCTGAACCACGTCTGCCTGGAGCTGGCGAAAAAGATTGTGCGCGATGGCGAAGGGGTGCATCGCGTGGTCACCGTGCGGGTGAAGGGTGCCAGGACGATCCAGGACGCCGACGCCGCCTCGCGGGCCGTGGCGAACAGTCCGCTGGTGAAAACGAGTTGGCATGGCGGGGACCCGAATTGGGGCCGGATCATTGATGCCGTCGGCTATTCGCCCGCGAAGGTGGTCGAGGAGAAAATTGACATTGGCTACAGCGCCCCCGGCAGCAAAGCCATTTTGTGGAGCCTCAAGCGCGGCCAGCCAACGAAAGCGAGCTTTGCGGAGCTGTGTGCGGCCGTGGCCCCGAAGGAATTTGACCTGCACATCCACCTGAATCTCGGCCAGGCCGGCGCGGTGATGTACGCCGCCGATCTGACGGAAGAATATGTGGACTTCAACAAGGGCGATGTGGGCGATCCCACGAAGCTGGGAGGGTGAGGGGAAGGTTGAAGGGTGAGTTATGAAGGATGAAGAAAAATGAGTTGGCGGTGCGCATCCAAGGCCTGCAAGGCCGCCCATGACCACCCGGCAACGCCCTGGGTTTGATGCCGTGATTGCCATCAAGCACTGCGGTTGGGGTGCTGTCCGCCCAAACGCGCGTATCTCGTATCTCGTATCTCGTATCTCGTAAATCCCTCACCGCTCCTGCACCAATACCCGAAAAGCCCTCCCCAAATGGTCCGGATGCGTCAGCATTTGAAATTGCCGCACCTGTTTGGCCGTCATCGGGGCAAACGATTTTTTGGCCAGGGCCGCTTGCAAAATACGGGTCAAAAACTGCGGTTGTGTGCAAAACTGGTCCGTCCGCAGGCCCACCGCCTCGCCCGCCGCCTGGACGGCGCTAAAATTGACGTGCGCGGTCAAATCCTGTTCCCCGGGATTGGCCAGCAGATCACCCGACAGACGATGCTGCCGATACGCGCGCAAGGTTCCCTGCGGGCGGGCGGGCGAAAATCGCTCGTCCCCGGCCAGGCCGTAATCCAACGCCAGCAATCTGCCTTGCGCCAGCTGGCCCGCCGCCGCCCGCCACCAGGCTTCGGCGGCGGGACAGGTTTCCAGAGTGTAATTGTCCGGCAAGACCGCCGCCAACTCGGGCGGACACAGCCCCTGCACGCTGGCCGTCGGTGGAATCCGTTCCCAGCCAAAAACATCCCCCGCCTGCGTGACCCCCCATTCGAACCATTTTTTATTTGCCGCATCCCAGCCAAAACGATGCACCGGAAACGCATCCAGCAATTCGTTCGAAAAAATGAGGCCGCGACTGCTGGCCAGCGACGCATCCTCGATTTGCCCGCACCACCGCACCCGGGGCGCAAAGGCCCGCAGCCGCTCCCGCTGCCATTCCTGCCGGGTGGCCGAGGGTTCGACCAAAACATATTCCATCTGCTCCAACCGGCGGGGGGCGTGCGTCTGAAACCAGTTCAAAATGTCCTGCGCCAGCTTCCCATCATGCGCCCCCGCCTCAATCAATCGCCAGCCCCCATCCGACCCCGGCAGGGCCTCCAGCCATTGCGCAAACTGGAACGCCAGCAATTCCCCAAACAGACTCCCCACGCTCACGCTGGTGATAAAATCCCCTGCCCGCCCAACAGTGTCCTTGTTTGCCTCGT
>Ga0302157_10006565_pt1 | contig 11990 bp, 10 predicted proteins | sample I_Bog_N3_3_FD_193502 | JGI IMG/M metagenome (GOLD analysis project Ga0302157, IMG submission 193502) | Peat permafrost microbial communities from Stordalen Mire near Abisko, Sweden - I_Bog_N3_3 | ecosystem: Environmental > Terrestrial > Soil > Wetlands > Peat | place: Sweden: Abisko, Stordalen...
TGCCGGCTCGATCGCGGTCGATGCCGAGCAATCGTTCTGGCGACCGGTCGTCGATCAGCCGCAATATGCCGCCGGCGTCGCACGCTCGCTGATGCTGCAGCGCGACATCACCGTCGCCGGCGACGCGCGCACCGGCCCCGCCCCGGTCGTCGCGACCGTGCTCTGGCGTCACCGCTCGGCGCCGCTGCGGACCCTGTTGGCCCATATGCTCTTCGAGTCCGACAACCACTACGCCGAACAGCTCCTGCGCGCGGTCGGTGCCCAGGCCGGTTTGCCCGGTACCGAGGCGGCCGGCGCCGAGGTGGAGCGGTCGGTTTTCAAAGCGCTGGGCGCGCCGACCGCGGGATTGCGCGTCGTCGACGGCAGCGGGCTCGCGCCGAGCGATCGCGTCGCGCCGATGCAACTGGCGACGCTGCTGGCCCGGGCCGGACTCGAACCGACCGGTGACGTGCTCTACCACGATCTGCCGCGGGTGGGGATCGAGGGCACCGTGCGCCGCCACGAGGTGACGATCGCGCGCGGGCGCTCGCGGGCGAAGAGCGGGCACATCGAGGACGTCGACGCGCTGGCCGGCTACGTCGATACGCGCCGCCACGGGCGGGTCGCCTTCGCAATTCTGGTCAACGACCCGCGGGCCGACGACGGCCTGGTCGATGACGGCATCGACGCAACCCTGGATGTGCTCGCCGGCTCCTAGCGGCGGCGATTCTTCCAGGAGCGCAGGCGAGGAATCGAAAACGACGCCTTATGGCATCACCGGCAATCGGAACTTCGCTCATCATCCGCGTGGAGACGCAGAACTCGCCGCACGCGTTCGCGAGCCTCGCGAAGGCGATCGGCGAGGCCGGCGGCAGCGTTAGCGCCGTCGATACGCGCACGGTCGGTCGCAGCACGACCGTCCGCGACGTGACGATCAACGTCGCCAGCGACGCGGTCGGCACCGCGGTTCAAGATGCGATCAAGGCCCAGGACGGCGCGCGCATCATCAGCGTGTCGGACTCGATCTTCCTCGCGCATTTGGGCGGCAAGATCCACATCGAGCCCAATATTCCGGTGCGAACGCGGGCCGATCTGTCGACGGTGTATACGCCGGGCGTCGCACGCGTGTCGCTCGCCGTCGCCGAGGATCCCTCGAAGGCGTTCCAGCTCACGATCAAGCGCAATACGGTTGCCGTGATCTCCGACGGCACCGCGGTGCTGGGCCTGGGCGACATCGGCCCGCTCGGCGCGCTGCCCGTGATGGAAGGCAAGTGCATGCTCTTCAAGCAGTTCGCCGGCATCGATTCGTTTCCGATCACGCTCGACACGAAGAACGTCGACGAGATCGTCGAGACGTGCATTCGCATCGCGCCGGTCTTCGGCGGCATCAACCTCGAAGATATCTCCGCGCCGCGCTGTTTCGAAGTCGAAGAGCGCCTGATCGAAGCGCTCGATATTCCGGTGATGCACGACGACCAGCACGGCACCGCCGTCGTGATCCTGGCCGCGATGATCAACGCGGCCGCGGTCGTCGGCAAGCGCCTCGAAGACATGACGATCGTCCTCAACGGCAGCGGCGCCGCGGGCACGGCGACGATCAAGATGCTGCTCCTCGCGGGCGTGCGCGACGTGATCGCGGTCGACCGCGACGGCGCGATCGTGAGCGACATCCAGTACGACAAGCCGCACTGGACCTGGCTCTCGAAGAATACCAACCGTGAGAAGAAGCGCGGGCTGCTGCGCGACGTCCTTAAAGGCGCCGATGCGTTCATCGGGGTCAGCGCGCCGAACATCCTCACCGGCGAGGACATCAAGAATATGGCCCGCGACCCGATCGTGTTCGCGATGGCCAACCCGAGCCCGGAGATCATGCCGGAAGTCGCCGCGCCGTACGTCGCGGTCATGGGTACCGGCCGCAGCGACTACCCCAATCAAGTCAACAATCTACTGGCCTTCCCGGGCATCTTCCGCGGCGCGCTCGACGTGCGCGCGCGCAAGATCAGCGAGGGCATGAAGCTGGCGGCCGCGCGCGCCATCGCCGATATCGTCGGTGACGAGCGCAATGCGGAATACGTGATCCCGAGCGTCTTCGACGCCCGCGTCGTCGATGCGGTGGCCGACGCGGTGCGCCGCGCTGCGATCGAAGAAGGGCTCGCGCGCCGGACCCTGCTCCCGGGCGATGAAGAGAATGCCGCCGTTACGACGGCCGGCTGATGAGCGAACGCATACTCATCATCGAGGACGACCCCGAGATCGCGTTCTTCGAACGAACGATTCTCGAGCGTGCCGGGTATGAGGTAAAAGTCGCGACGAACGGGGCGAACGGCCTCGAAGCCGAGCCGGATTTCAAGCCGGCGGTCATCTTGCTCGATGTCGAGCTGCCCGATATCAGCGGCCTCGACGTGTGCACATCGCTGGCCAATTCGAGCGACGCCTTCATCTTGATGGTCAGCGCTCATTCGACCGAGAACGACGTACTCAAGGGCCTGGGCCTCGGCGCCGACGATTACGTGCGCAAGCCGTTTTCGGGCAACGAACTCGTCGCGCGCGTGCAGTCGTTTCTGCGCCGGCGCGAGCGTTCGCGCCGCAGCGACGCCGACGGCCGCCTGCAAGTCGGCACGACCGAAATGGTGCGCGATTTCCACACCTTGGAGAACGAGGGCAAGAGCGTGACGCTCACCGCGCTCGAGTTCCGGCTGTTGTGGTATCTTGCCGAAAACACCGGCAAGCTGCTGACGCGCGCGCAAATTCTCGAACGCGTCTGGAACGACGTTTCCGGCGTGCCGACGCGCGTCGTCGACGTGCACGTCGCGGCCCTGCGCAAGAAGCTCAACGAGGTTGAGGCGCTGCTGCAAATCTCCAGCGTGCGCGGCATCGGTTATCGTCTCGACGAACGCTAGGATGTTCGTCCGCGCCGCGTGTGCGGCGATCGCGTTCGCGTTGCTCCCGGTGGGCGCGTGGCCGGCCACCGTCTCGTACGCGCCGCCGGCGGGCAATTTGCCGGCGGGGCATCTGCACGGCCAAGCCTACAGCGCCGTCTTGCCGTCGGGACGCCTCGTGACGCCCGAAGGGACGAGCGTCGTCACCGGGATGGATACGCTCGGCATCGCGCTCACGCCCGACGGACGCTACGCGATCGCGACCAACGACGACGAGCGCGAAGCGCCGGCACGTAGTCTGCTCGACGCGGATGCGAGCGGCGGTTATTCGCTCACGGTCGTCGATACGGCGACCATGACGGCGGTCGCGCACTATCGCGCGCCCGGCGAAACGTACTTCGGCGGCGTCGTCGCGCTCAAGGACCCGTCGGGCTCCGATCGCACCCTGGTCTTTGCCGCGGGCGGCTCGGCGAACGCGGTCTTCGTCTTCGATCTGGACGCCTCGGGCCGCCTCGATCCCGACGAGCGCCACCGGATCGACATCCCGGGATCGGCCGATCCCGCATTCGCCGATCGCGGCATCAGTTTTCCCGCAGCGCTGCTCGCGTCGGCCGACGGCCGCCGGATTTACGCGGTCGACATGGGCGGCGATACCGTCGCCGCGATCGACACCGCGAGCCGCAGGCTGGCCGGGCCGCCGCAACGCGTCGGTTTCTCACCGTGCGGCGTCGCGATTGCCGGCACGCAGCTCCTGGTAACCAACGAAGGCGCGCAACGTTACGGCATGCTGGCGGCGCCCGCCGCCGTCCCGGCGTTCGACCGCGCTCCGGCCGATTTGGCGAATGCCTCGTCGCTCTCGCTGCTGGCGCTCGACCCGAACGGCGGGATCGCAGGCCCCGTGCAGTCAGTGCCGATGGACCCCTCGCCCGATGGGCTACGACTGGCCGGCGGCGCGCATCCGACGGCGATCGTGACGACCGCCGATGCCGCCTACGCCTTCGTCGCGATGACGAACGTCGACCGCATCGCGACGGTCGCGCTCGGCGCCGCGCCGCACGTTGCCGGCGGCACCGAGTTGCGCCTGTTCGATCGCGGGCCCTACGGCACGCAGCCCGCGGCGCTCGCGTTGAGCCGTGACGGTTCGCGTCTGTACGTCGCGCTGACGGGGCTCGACGCGGTGGCGGTGATCGATGCGCGCGACCCGTTGCACCTGCATCGCCTGGGCCTGATTCCGACCGGCTGGGCGCCCAGTGCGGTGGCGCTCGGCCCGGACGACCGGACGCTGTACGTGGCGAACCAGAAGGGCTTCGGACACGACGCCGGCTTCAGCGCCGATCCGGCTGCGGGCATCGACGCCGGCGCGGTCTGGTCGACGTTGCAGCGCATCGACCTCGCGCAAGTGCGGCTCGCGGAGACGACGCGCGCGGCGCTGGCCGCGACGCGCCGCGTCGTGCCGGTGCCGAAACCGTTGCCGGCGGCGATCCACAACGTCGTGCTGATCGTCGAGGACGGCGCGAGCTACGATGACGTGTTAGGCGATCTCGGCCGCGGTCCCGGCGTGCCGGCCGGCGCGCGCTACGGCGCGGCGGTCACGCCGAACCTGCACGCGCTGGCCCGCACGTTCGGCCTGGCCGGCAATCTGTTCACCGACGCGGGCTCCGCCGCCGCGGGTCAGCAAATCGTCGCGGGCGGCTTGGCGACGGCGTTCGCCGAGCGCACGTCGGGCGTCCGCACCGCGCGCCGGCCGTTGGGCTTCGACGGCGAGGATGCCGACGACGCGCCGCGGCTGGGGACGATCTTCAACGCGCTCGCGCGGCGGAAGCTGAGCTTTCGCGACTACGGCGGATTCCTCACGCCCTCGGGCACCCAGGTCCCGGCGATCGCGCCCCCCGGCCTGGGCCTCGCCTACACGCAAGACGCGCCGGCGCCCGCCGTGCTGGCGGGGAACGTCGATCTCGCGTACCCGGCGCGCGTCGCGCATGCGAGCGACGCCGCGCGGGCCGCGGAATTCGTGCGCGATTACGGCGCGCTCGCCGCAGCCCACCGTCTGCCGCGCTTCGCCTACGTGGCGCTCTCGGGCCGCGGCGACGGTTCGCCGGCTGCCGTCACCGACGGCGACCTCGCACTCGGTACGATCGTCGCGGCGCTTTCGCACCTCGCCGCCTGGCGTTCGACGGCGGTGTTCGTCGTCGCGGCCGACGCCGGCGCCGGGCGCGACCACGTCGACGCGTCGCGCACGTTCGCGCTCGTCATCTCGCCGTACGCGAAGCGCGGCTACGTCGGCATGCGTCATCTCTCGACCGCCGGCGTGCTGAAGACGATCGATCGCATCTTCGGTGTTCCGCCGCTATCGCTGGGCGATCTGCTGGCCAACGACCTGGGCGATTTCTTCACCTCGAAGCCAAACCAGCGGCCGTACGTCGCGGCGCCGGCCGTGCCCGGCGCATGAAGGCGCGCGGCTGCCGGCGGACAATCCAACCCGCAGCGTGATGACCAAATCCTTCGAGCCCCCGTTCGTTCGCTCGGATGCGGGCGTCCTCGCCGGCGCGATCGTGTGCGCGCCCTCGCCGAGCATCGACCAACTGGCACCGCGAACGTCCGAACCCTCGCCGATCGCCGACCGCGCGCTCGACCAGCATCGCGTGCTGGTGCGCGCGCTGCGCGACTACGGCGTGCAGCTGACGGTGCTCGAACCGTCGACCGGAACGCCGACCGAAGCGCTCGTCGCCGATTGCGCGATCCTGTTGCCGCAAGGTGCGATCGTCGCGCGCCCGTCGTCGGTCGAGCGCCGCGCCGAGGTCGCCGCGGTCGAACGCGCGCTGACCGAACTCGGCATTCCGATCGCCGGCCGGATCGCCGCACCCGGACTGCTCGACGGCGCGGACGTCGCGCTCGCGGGCGACCGGGTGTTTGTCGGGGTCCCGCGGGCGGGCGGGCTCGGCGCGCGCTCCAACGCGCTCGGCCGCAGCCAGTTGGCGGCCTTTGCCGCGGCCGCCAACCTGCGCGTCGTCGAGCTGGCGCTCGCCCCCGACGTGCCGCGCTTGCGGAGTGTGTTCAACGTCGTCGCGGCCGATACGGTCGTCGCGGCGCCGGACCTGGTCGATTTGGTCCCGGTGCGGGACCTGCAGATCGTCGAGGTGCCGCGCGGCGAGGAGTTCGCGGCCGGCCTGGTCGCCTTAGGTGACCGCCGGGTGATCGCCAACTTGCGCTTTCGTGAGAGTATCGGGCTGCTGCGCGCTGCCAAGCTCGACGTCGTTGCGATCGACCTGTGGGAGTTCGGCAAGGCCGGCGTCGGCCCGTCCCAACTCGTGCTTGCGACCAAGCGCGGCTAGCGCGCCACCGGGAGCACCTTCGCGGTGTCATGACACCCGGTGCGTATAGCTCTTCTTTCCGACATCCACGGCAACGCCGTCGCGCTCGACGCCTGTTTGGACGATCTCGCCGCGATCGGTGGGGCCGACCGCATCGTCGCGGCCGGCGACCTGTGCATGGACGGCCCGCGGCCGCGCAAAGTGCTCGAACGCCTGCGCGACGCCGGTGCCAAGGCCGTGCGCGGCAACACCGACCGCATGATCGCCCTCGACGACGCGGCCCTTTACGGGCCCGACGAGCTCGCGGCGCTGCAGTGGCAACGCGACGCCCTCGGCCCGCAGTGGGTCGCGTGGCTGGGGACCTTGCCGGCGACCCTGACGTTCGGTGAGGGACCCGATGGACTGCTCGTGTGTCACGCGACGCCGCAGCACGACGACGAACACGTGTGGCCCGACGCGGCGCCCGAACAGCTCGAGCGAATTATCTGGGGCGTCGTGCAGCGCACGATCGCGTTCGGCCATCTCCACGTGCCCTACGTGCGCACCTGGCGCGACCGCACCTTCGTCAACGTCGCTTCGGCCGGACTGCCGAAGGACGGCGACCCGCGCGCGCACTACGCGCTGCTCACGCAGCAGCCCGGCGGGTGGTCGGTGCGTTCGCGCCGCGTGGCGTTCGACGTCGAGCGCGTCGCGCGTCAACTGCGCAAGAGTGGGATCCCCGCCGCGGGCGAGCGGATCTCCGTGCTGCGCCGCCACCGCTACAAGCAACTCGTGGAACACGTCATCTGATGGCGGCACTGGAGATCACCGGGCTCGTCAAACGCTACGGCGATTTCACGGCCGTCGACGGCATTTCGTTGAGCGTGCCCGAGGGCGAGTTCTTCGGCCTGCTCGGGCCCAACGGCGCGGGCAAGACGACCACGATCAATTCGATCGTCGGGCTCTCGCGCATCACCGCCGGATCGATCCGGCTTTTCGGGCTCGACGTCGAGCGCGACTGGCGGCCGGCGCGGCGTACCGTCGGGCTCGCGCCGCAAGAATACAATTTCGATCGCTACCTGAACATTCGTGACATCCTGCTCTATCAAGCCGGTTACTACGGCCTGAGCGGACCGGCGATCCGGCGCCGCGCCGACGACCTGCTCGAACGGTTCGGCTTGACGTCGAAGGCGAAGCAAGTCTACACGCGGCTCTCGGGCGGGATGAAGCGCCGGCTCACGATCGCGCGCGCGTTGATGCACGAGCCGAAGTTGCTCATTCTCGACGAGCCCACGGCAGGCGTCGACGTCGAACTGCGGCTGGAGTTGTGGGCGTTTCTGCGCGAGATGAACCGCGCCGGGACGACGATCATCTTGACGACGCACTACCTCGAAGAAGCGGAAGAACTGTGCGCGCGCATCGGCATCATCGAGGCGGGCCGGCTCGTCGCGCTCGAGACGACGCGCAAGCTGATCGGCGAACGTTCGCTGCAGGACGTGTTTTTGGAATTGACGCGCCGATGATCGTCGCCGCCGACCGCCGCCCGAATTTCACCGGCTTCCTGACGATCGTCAAGCGCGAGATGGTGCGCACGTTCGCGATCATCAACCAGGTGATCTGGCCGCCGGTGATCCAGACGGTGCTCTACGTCTTCGTGTTCGGCCTGGCGCTCGGTAGCCGCATCCCGAGCGTGCAGGGCGTCTCGTACTCGCAGTTTCTCATTCCGGGGCTGATCATGCTGCAAGTGATCGATCAGACCTACGGCGAGGGCTCGAGCACCGTGTTCCAGGGGCGGTTCCAAAACGCAATCCAGGAATTGCTGATCGCGCCGCTCTCGGCGTTCGAACTCGTGATGGGCTACGTCGTCGCCGGTATCGCTCGCGCGTGGTTCCTCGCGCTCCTGATCACGGCGCTCGGCGCAATTTTCGTGCACACCGCGCCGGTCGACTGGGGCATGTACGCGCTCACGGTGACGCTGGTCGGGGTGCTGTTCTCCTCGCTCGGCATCATCTGCGGGCTATTCGCCGAGAAATTCGACCACATCGCGCTCTTGACGACGTTCTTCATCACGCCGCTCGTGTTCGTCGGCGGCGTCTTCACGCCGGCGGCGTTCCTGCCGCCGCTGGTGCGCGCGATCTCGCTCTGGAACCCGATGTTTTACATGATCAATGCGTTCCGCTATTCGTACACCCACACCGTCGACGTCTCGCTCGCGCTCTCCCTCGGCATCGTCGGCGCCCTCACCGCGATCTCATTCGCCGGCGCCCTCTGGCTAACGTCCATCGGCTTCAAACTCCGCACCTAACGCTGCCCCGCACAAAAGCGCAGCACGCGCCCGCTTTCGAGTAATGACGTCGTGGCGAACGCCCCCCCCTGTCATCCCGAGCGGAGCGCGTCGGCGCGGAGTCGAGGGACAGCGACCAAGCTCGGCGATTACAGCGCTCCACCAAGCTCGGCGATTGCGGCTGTCCCTCGACTTCGCGCCGACGCGCTCCGCTCGGGATGACAGAGGACGCTATGGCTGCTCGGCGTGCACGTTTACCGATAGGGCGAGCGACCAAAGGTCATAGCCGGAAAACCCATTCGAGCGCGCGAGTTCCGCTTTGAGCAACGTGGCTTCACGGTCCGCTACTTGTGGCTGCGGCCGGTTAGCCAGAGGGCGCCGGCGACGAGGGCGATGCCGGCGGCGAGTGAGAGCAGGTCTTGGGCGGTCGTGTAGCTGCCGCGCAGGGCGTATTCGAAGTAGGTGACGATGAGGATTAGGAAAACGACTTTGGCCAGGCGGTCTTTTAGATCGTCGATGCTGCGGATCAGGAGAATTCGTGCGGCGAGTTCGTTATCTTCCGCGATCGCGATCTTGCCGATGAACAGTTCGTAGAGGCCCATTGCGAAGATCAACATGATCGTCGCGAAGAGGTAGCCGTCGATGATCTTCGCGATGCTCGCGATGCCGTCGCTGTAGACGCGCGCGTGAGCGGCGCTCTCGGCGCCGTTGTCGAGGAACGCGCCGAGGTGCGAGGGTAGCTGGACTGCTTCGATCGTGACGATGAAAAACAGCAAGAACGAAATCCCGACGCATGCGACGACCGGGATCAGCACCGCATAGCGGCTGTTCCATAGCACGGTCTCAAACCAACGCACGGATACCTCTCTCTAGAAGAACGGGTTGTGGGCGCGCTCTTCGCCGATCGTCGACGGGGGACCGTGACCGGGGGCGATCACGGTGGCGTCGTCGAGCGCGAATAGCTTGAAGCGCACGCTATCGAGAATGTCCTGGTAGCTCGACGAGCTGCCGAACGCCCCACCGACGCTACCCGCGAAGAGCGTGTCGCCGGTGAACAGCGTCGAGTGGAAGAGGAAGCACGAGCTGCCGTCGGTGTGGCCGGGCGTGTGCAGCATGCGGATCGCGGCGTGCTCGCCGAACGGCAACTCGTCGCCGTCGACGACCGGTTTCGCGCGCCGGCCCAGGTCGCCGATCGCGGCGACGTCGGAGCGGTGCATCACGATCTCGGCGCCCGGGAAGGCGCTTGCGATGGCCGCCGTGGCGTCGCAGTGGTCGGCGTGTTTGTGCGTGATGAGGATATAGCGCAACGCGAACGGGCCGTCGGCGATGGCGTCGAGGATCGTCGACGGTAATCCGGCCGGATCGATCAGTGCGGCCGTGCGTCCGTCGTCGAGGAAGAACAGATAGCCGTTCGAGGGGTGCGGGTCGTGGGGGTGGTGGCGCACGTCGCCCGGCAGCGCCACATGCGGGTGCCAGCGCTTGGCCGCGCTATCGGCGAGCTTGCCCGGATCGAGCCCCAGCAGCCGCGCCAGGGCGCGCGCGGCGTCCTCGGCGGGCACGCCGTCGCCTTGCTGCCAGGCGGTGATGTCGGCGGCGGCCAGGCCGCTGCGCGCGGCCAGTGCCGCGGCATCGAGGCCCCGGCCGCGCGCGGCCTTACGCAGGATGTCGCAGAAATCGTCTTCCAGCATCGAACCCTTCTTTGCCCGGGCAGCTTCCGGCTCCGTCCGAACCGGACGCAACCGGCCGGGGGTTGAAGGGAGCGGAATGCCCCGCAATCACAGCTCCGTCGCGATCATCGGTTCCGGCCCCGCCGGCCTCACCGCCGCCGTCTATGCCGCCCGTGCCAATCTTGCGCCCGTCGTCTTCGCCGGCCACCTCTACGGCGGCCAACTGATGCTCACGACCGAGGTCGAGAACTACCCCGGCTTCCCGCAGGGGATCATGGGGCCCGAGCTGATGGAAAACTTCCGGCTGCAGGCCGAGCGCTTCGGCTCCGTGCTGCACTTCGTCGACGTGACCCGGGTCGATTTCTCGAGCGCGCCGTTCCATCTCTGGACCGAGGACGATGAGTATACGGCCGACGCCGTGATCGTCGCGACCGGCGCGAGCGCGCGCTGGCTCGACGTGCCGGGCGAAGTGCGGCTGCGCGGGCGCGGCGTCTCGACCTGCGCGACCTGCGACGGCGCGTTTTTCCGCAACAAGCACATCGTCGTCGTCGGCGGGGGCGACTCGGCGATGGAAGAGGCGCTGTTCCTCACGCGCTTCGGCCACAAGGTCACCGTGATCCACCGGCGCGCGTCGTTCCGGGCGAGCAAGATCATGGCCGACCGCGTGCTGGCGCACGAGAAGATCGATGTGATTTGGAACAGCGAAGTCACCGAAGTGCTGGGCGGGGAAGTCACCGAAGCGCTCGCGTTGCGCAACCTCGAGACCGGCGCGACCACAACGATCGACGCTGACGCGCTGTTCATCGCGATCGGCCACGACCCGAACACGAAGCTCTTCGCGGGACAACTTGATCTCGACGATGCGGGGTACATCGCCTCAAGCGACGGCGTGACGACCAACATTCCCGGGGTCTTCGTCGCGGGCGACGTCTTCGACGTGCGCTACAAACAAGCGATCACTGCCGCCGGCTCGGGCTGCAAAGCAGCGCTCGAAGTCGAAAAATACCTGGAGGCTCACGAAGCCGAACATTCCGCGGCGCTGGTCTAACCGTGGTCATCGGACGCCGCCTGTTCTACACGCTCGGTGCGATGATCGCGCCGGTTATCCTCGTCGTTTTGATCTACGCCGTCTACGCCTGGATCGGCACGTTCCTCGGCGTCGCGCGCACGACCGGCACGGTCTCGGGGCTCGGGCTGAGCGCGCCGGTGACGGTCGTGCGCGACGCGCGCGGCATCCCGCACATTCGCGCGTCGTCGCTGCACGACGCCGCGTTCGCACAAGGCTACGCGACCGCGAGCGACCGGCTTTTCCAGATCGACGTCACGCGCCGCTACGTGCTCGGGACGCTCTCCGAAATCTTCGGGCCGACGACGCTCGACGCCGATCAGAACGCGCGCGTGATCGACATTCGCGGCATCGTCGACCGCGAATACGCGCATCTCTCGAGCGCGGATCGCGACGAATTGGACGCGTACGCCGACGGGGTCAACGCCGCGGCCGACCGCGAACCCACGCCGCCCGAATATCGCGCGCTGCTCGCCCATTTCGCGCCGTGGCGGGCGCAGGATTCGCTGGCCGTCGGCTTTGCCGTGGTGCTCGACTTGACCGATTCGTGGTACGACGTAATCATGCGCGATGCGGTCGAGCGCGAGATCGGGCCGCGCGCCGATGCGGCGTTCTTCTCGTTGACCGACCCAGCGTATCCCCTCACGACGACCGGTGGAACGCCCGTGACCGTGCCGCCGCTGCCGGCCCTCAACGGCATGCACACCCCGGCCGCCGTCGCGTGGAACGGCGATAGCCCGCACGACGCGTTGGGCAGCAACGAGTGGGTGGCCGGCGCGGCACGCACCGTCACCGGGCGCGCGCTGCTGGCCAACGATCCGCATA
>Ga0302157_10006568_pt1 | contig 11989 bp, 5 predicted proteins | sample I_Bog_N3_3_FD_193502 | JGI IMG/M metagenome (GOLD analysis project Ga0302157, IMG submission 193502) | Peat permafrost microbial communities from Stordalen Mire near Abisko, Sweden - I_Bog_N3_3 | ecosystem: Environmental > Terrestrial > Soil > Wetlands > Peat | place: Sweden: Abisko, Stordalen...
GTCCGGGGTCAGCGGGTGGCCGGCGCCCAGTGTTGCCAGATGTCCGGTTGCGACCGCCACGAAACGGCGTCGCCGGTCGGCGCGGGCCGCCATTTCCTGGCTGACGACCTGGCTTTCCGCGGCGACTGCCGATGTATTGCAATCGGCGATAGTCTGGCGCAGCAATTCGCCATACGCGTCGATTGCGGTCTGCTGCTCCGCCTGGTTGGCAGCGATCGCGGCCTTGACCCGCTGCACCATGTCGCCGGTCTGCAGGTCCTTGAACTCGGGGCTTCTCAGCTGCGACTGCTGCACGTCGATGATGTGCTGGATGCGCCAGACCACGTAGCAGAGCGCCGTCGCGGCATTCAGCTCCGCGCGGATGGTTTGCCGCCCGGCATCGGCACGCGCCCGCTCATCGGCGGCCAGTTCGGCGCTCAGCCCGTCGAGGGCGCGCCGCAGGGTCTGGTCCGGCGTGAGCTGCTTGAGTTGCTCGATCCGGGCGCGCGGATCGGTGCCGGCTGCGCTGCCGCGCTGTAGCGACTCGAACGCCTGGCGCAGGGCCGCGACGTCCTGCAGTCCGCCGCCGGCGACGGTGGACAGCACGACACGGAAGCCGACGGTGCCAAGCCGCGTGGGCGCCTTCTTGACCGGGTCATAGGGCGGAATCTCGGAGCGCATCGAGGTTCGCAGCTGTTCGAGCGGCGTGGCGAAACTGCCGCCGCGCGCCACCAGGCCGCCCGGCATCCCTTGCAGGCGGCCGACCCGATTGAGCCGGTACGGCTCCAGCACCCATTGCTCGACATTGCCGAGCATGTCGTAGAGGCCGAGCGGATTGGGCAACAATTGGCCGACCTGCTGCGCTTGCCCGTCCGACATACCGGCGCCGGCGACAGCGTAGCGCTCAGGGCCTTCCGGCATGGGCCAGGTAGGTGCGAGATAGTCGTTCTCCGAAACGGCGGCGCCGCCGCGGGCGGCAAACTCCCACTCCTCCTCCGTCGGCAGCCGCACGAAGGCGAGCGCCTGGTCGTGTCGCGGCAGCTTGTCGGCGGCGTTGGCGAGCAGCCAGGATGACAGGCGTTCGGTAAACGCCACCGCGTCGAACCAGCTGACCGATGCCTGGGCGGTGCGCCCGCGCGGCGATGCCTGCGGACAGGGGCTGCCCATCGTCGCCGCATACTGGTCGCGCGTGACGTCGTATTTGCCCAGGTAGAACACCCGCGTGCCGTCGGCGGCACGGAACGGGGCGGCCAGGAATGCGCCGCGCTGATACTCGTTGAAGCCGAGTTCCGCATCGGGATTGCCCAGCTGGATCGCGCGGTCGTCGAGCGCCCCGCTACCGGACGGCACGGCCACCGCACGAAACGCCATCGCGCCCCCGCAGGGCAGCGGAAGAATCAGGTCGCCGGGCGCGGGCTTCGGGTTGCTGAACCGAGGGTCCCAGGACGCGGGGGCTGCCTCCGTTTGGGCTAACGCCGGCTGGCTGAAACACGGGGCGATCGCCGCCGGAATGGCCTGTGCCGCCACCAGCACCAGCCGTTGCATGAAAGCGGCACGGCTCATCGCATGGTCTCCCATGGTTCCACCCGCCCGATCCGCAGGCCGGCCGCCAGCGCCGCAACGGCGGCCCCGGCGAGGGTTATCGCGATCCCGGCGAGGCACACCGCCCAGGTGATCTGGCACAGCGGCCGGTCGATCCCGAGCGTGCCGGCGAAGGCGCGGTTGAGCGTGCCGGCGGTGAGGGCCGCCATGGCCAGCGCGAGGCACGCGCCGATGGCGCCGAGCGTCAGCGCCTGCACCATCGGCAACAGCGCCAGCGTTCGCCCGCGCATGCCGAGAAACCGCAGCACCGCGAGCGACGGCCGCCGCCGTTCGACGCCCGCCCACAGCCCCGCCGCCAGCGAGACCAGGTAGCCAATCCCGCCGAGCCCGGCGACCAGCCACAGCAGCAGGCCCAGATTGGCGTCCAGGGCCAGCAGGCCGGCGACCTCCCCGGCGCGCGAGACGACGTCGAAGCCCTGTGCCCGCAGCGCAGCGTCCAGCGCTGGAACCTGCTCCAGCCGCCTGGCGTAAAGGCGGAACCCGGCGTAGCTCGCCCGCTCCGCCCTCGGGAAGTCGGCGGAGCCCTGGGGGGGAGGTCCCACGCGGCCATCCTGGTAGTCCTCCACGTAGCCGGCCAGCGCCAGCGTCACGAACGCCCCCTCGCGGGCGAAGGCGCGCGGCGGCGCCACCGACTGGACGCGCAGCTTCAGCACGACGACCTCCCGGCCGCCGTCCTGCGTCAGCCGTGCCAACCTCCCGGACAGCGTGGTCCCCGCCGTGGCGCCCAGCCGGGCCGCCGCGCCGGCGGACAGCACGAGCGCATCCGGCGCGGCGGGCGCGCCGTCCGTCAGCAGCGGGTCGTTGGGCGCACTCGGGATCAGTTCGACGCGAAGCTGTTGGCCGTCTTCCGCCTGCAACAGCAGGCTTGCCGCCAGTGTCCGGGTGCGTGGCACGAGAAAGCCGACATCCGGACGCTGCGCCAGTCGCGCGAGCGTCGCCGGGGTGATCTCGCGGTTGGCGGCGGACATGACCTGCCGCACCGCCGGGTCCTGCAGCAGCAACTCACGCAGGCCGCCGATCACGCCGGCGCGCAACCCTGCCAGCAGCAGCAGCGGCGCCAGCACCGCGGCGAGCGCCACGACCGTGCACAGGCCGAGCCGCCAGTCGTGCCGGAGGTCGGCCATTGCGACGCGCAGAAGCGTCAGCATGGCCAGGCGAAAACGCTGCCGGCGCCCCTTTGCACCGTTCTGACGGGTACGATTGTCAGGCTGCCGGCCGCCGCCAACGCCGGATCGTGGGTCGCGATCAGCAACGCCGCCCCGGCCTCCGCCGCCGCTTCGACCAGAAGTCGGATCGTCGACTCCGCCTGGGCGGGGTGGACCGAAGCGGTCGGTTCGTCCGCCAGCAGCATCGTCGGCCGGTGTACGACGGCGCGCGCCACGGCGGCGCGCTGGCGCTGCCCGACCGACACGTCGGCCGGACGCCGGTCGAGCGCGCGGGTGATGTCGAGCAGGCGAGCCAGGTGCGCCACACGCGCGGGGTCCGGCCGGTGCAGCAGGTCCAGCGGCAAGGCGATGTTGGCCCGCAGCGTCAGGAACGGGAGCAGCCCGCCGGTCTGCGGCACGAACCCCACCGCGCGGGCGCGGATCGCTCCCAGTGCATCGAGCCGGCGGCGCTGCCACAGATCGCGGACGTCGATGTCCGCCAGGTGGAAGGCCGCCGCGGTATCGGGCCGCAGCGCCAGGGACAGGAGTGCCAGCAGGGTGCTCTTGCCGCAGCCGGACGGCCCGACCATGGCGATCCGGTCGCCTCGCGACAGCGCAAGGTGCTCGACCGTCACCTCGAACCGGTCCTCTCCGCGGCCGAGCCGCCGCCGCAGGTCCTGCGCCGAAAGCAGGGCAGGGATCACGGCAGGGCTTCGATCGGCACCGGATAGGCCGCTTCCCCGGGATGCTCGGGGCCCGCGAGGTTGACCCAGAGATCCGGCTGCGCCTGGAATTCCTGGTACAGCCGGAGCTTTGCCTCGACCCCGCTCAGGATGTCGGCCTGTTTGATGCCGCCCATCGCCAGCCAGTCGTCCTGGCTTATGTTCATGATGTCGGAACGGTACGGCAGGCCATCGAGATACTCGCCGAGCAGGCTGCCGATGCGGTCAACCGGCGCGGCTTGCGATGCGCCCCGCGCCGCGGCGGCGAAGGCGGTGCGCAACTGGCCGAAGAACGTGCCCGGATCGACGCGGCTGGCCATCCCGGCGTCGAGGATCGCCCGCAGCGCCTGCGCGAGGTCCGAAAGCTGGTCGCGGGTCAGCAGCACGCGCACTCCGAGGCTGCGGCGCGTCATGTCGGCCAGATCGCGGTCGCAGGTGAAGGCGCGGATCACGTCCGGTGCCCGGGTCTGCTCGACCCGTCCGAGATAGGCGAGTCGCATGGCCGTGGAGACAATCTCCACTTGCCGCTGCATCTGCTGGGATTGTGGCGGCTGCGCGGGTGACGCGGCCGGGTGCGCCAGGTCCGGCTGGCCGGTGGTGGCGGCGACCTGCCGCAGCAGCGCATCGGTCAGCTCGGTCACGGTGCGGCCGAACGCGTCCCGCGCGCCGCCGGGCACCTGGAAATACAGCGGCGCCCCGCCGTCGAGCGCCGCCAAGCTGCGATACTGCGCTGTGGCGCGCGGATGGTCGTGCGCTGCCGCACCCTCCGGGGTGAGCAGGTGCACGACGAACACGGCGATGCCGTGCGCGCGGGCGAGTTCGCGAATTTCGGTGATGCCGAGATGCGTCGCGCTGTGCGGATGGTTGGCGTCGCGGGCGCCGGCATCGGTGATGAGAATAATGTAGCGGCCGCCGAGCGGGGCCCAGTCGATCTCCTCGATTGCGGATTTCAGGCCGGCGATCGGGTCCTCGTCGAACTCCGCGGAAGACGCGGACGCCTCGCGCACCTGCGACAGCGGCTGGAGCACCGCATCGGCAGGCAGGTGAAAATCCGGCCGCATGAACACGCGCGTGGTGTATTCGAGGCGGGGCGTATCGAGCAGGCTGTCGCGATAGCCGACGACGCCGAAGCGGAAATGGTCCTTCAGCGGCGTCGTGCCGATCCGGGCGATAACCGCTTTCACCGCGGCCAACGTGCCGTCGATGTAAGGCTGCATCGATTCCGTGGTGTCGATCAGGAACAACAGCCCGGCCTTGAAGTCGCGCAGCGCGTCCGCCGTCTCCGGCGCGGCCGTGCGAGGCGGCTCGGCCGGCGCCGAGATGACTTCCAGCAGCCGAACGGTGGCCCCGCCATCCGTCTCGATCTGCTGCGCACTCAGGATGGGCAGCAGGTAGAACTGCCGGGTGATATCGACCAGGGTCGGCGGTTCGATCGCGATGACCGGACCGGGCTGGTGATCAAGTGCCGCCTGCTTCAGCCGGCTCGCCTGGCCGCCGGGATCGGGTCCCGTGATCAGACTTTGTTCGGCATCGTGCGTTTGCAGGAACAGCACCGGCTGCCGCCCGGCCGGGTTGGTGAAGGCGCCGATCATGGCATGCGGCCAATCGATCAACTTTGCTGCCGCGATCCAGCCCGCGCTGCGTCCGTCCGCGGCGGGGCCGACTTCGACCCAGCCTGCATCGCCTCCCTGGCGGCCGTAGACGTAGAACGTGGAGAAGCCGGGTACCAAAGTGCCGGGCGGTGTTGCGTTGGGACCTGCCTGCAGCGTCGCGCCGGGCCGCGCGACGACGCGCTGGAACAGCGTCTGTTTGCCCGGCTGGAGCAGCGGCCGGCGCGTCTGCGCCCGCAGCCCAGGGCGCCGGATAATCAGGCCGGCCAGCGCCGCGCTCGCGAGCAGCGCGCGGCGGCCAAGCCGGGTCATGGCCAGAAATCCTTGAGCGTCAGGCCGGCCAGCGTGTCGCCGTGCTCGGCGTCGCTTTGCAGCCGCTGGCGCAGCGCCTCGCGCGGTGCGGTTGCCGCGTCCTGGCGCGCCTCGGCGGCGCGGCGGTAGTATTGCGCCGCCTGCCGGGCGTTCGGCTGCGGGATCGGGCCGCCGGCGTGGAAGGTATTCGGATCGTAGAGCTGGGCCAGTCGAAGGGCGGCCGGCCCACTGCCCCGCTCCGAGGCGATCTGCAGGAGCACCACGGCCTCGTCGGACTGCCCCGCATCCCACTGGCGCTGGGCGACCGCGAAGATCGCGTCGGGGTCTTGCGCACAGCCGACAACGTCGGCGACGCTGCCATGCGCGCAGTCGCGCTGAGCCGGCGGATTGGACGGCGGGGCGGGCTCCGGCACAGGGACGCGTTCTGCAACTGGCGGAGGAGTCGGCGATGGCTGGCGGAGCGCCCACCATGCCCCGCCACCCGCCACGGCGAGCAGCAGAACACCAACCAGAGCAAACGGCAGTAAGCGGCGCGACCGAATGGTGTCCCCATCGAGCGCTGGCTCCGGGGGCTCTGGCGGACGCGGCGCGGGACGCGGTGGCTCGGGGGGCTCCCCCGGCCGAACCGGCGGATCGAGCTTCTGCCGGCCTTCGAGCGGCGGCGGCCTGGGCTCGGCCGCCGTCGGAACCGCGATGCTGGTGTTGATCTGGCCGCCACGCGACAGCGGCAGGTCCGGCCAAAAGACCGGTCCGTCGAAGCCGGCAGATGGCACCTCGAGCCTCACCGGACCGGATTCCAACCGATCGACCACCGCCGGTCCAACGCCGAGGACGAGATCCAGGCCATCGGCGTGGGCGTCCAGCGGGCGCAACAGCGCATCCGCCACCTGCCATCCGCCCGCGCCGAGCACGCTGGCCTCATACCCGTCCCGCGACAGCCGAAACCGAGGATCGGCGAGCCCCGAGGCGCCCCCCGCTATGCGGATCAGGGCATAGCCGCCGCGCTGAGCCGGGTCCGCCGTGATCACGGCCGCTGTCATGGGTGGCGCCCCGTCGCCAGCCGCTTGACCAGGGCGCCCAGCGCGTCGTTCGCCGCGCGGTCGAAATCCTCGGCCGAACGATCGCTCACATTGTCCTCCATCATGCGGACGAAGGCGGCCATCCAGTCGACGTGAAAGACGCGGTCATACGGCGACGGCTGGGCGGCCAGCGGCGGCAAGCCCTGCACGCTGGGCCGGGCGGCGAAGATGCGACGCTGGCCGGGCCCGGCGGCGCCGACCGCGGGACGGCGCGCTTCCTCCAGCCGGTCGAAGCCAAGATAGGTGACAAATCCGTTGACCATGTCCTCGGCGACCAGCACGAACTTGCCGGCCCCGGCCGTCGTCCGGCCATGAAAGCCCGCCCGCTCGCGCAGCGCGGCGGCGACCCGTCCGCGCAGGTCGATGCGCCGCGCCGCCGCGCCGATCTGGCCGGCCAGCAGCGCCGCCTGTTCGGGCGACAGCTTGTAGGTGGCGAGCGCCGCAGTGTCGGCGGCGAAGGCGCCGAGCGTTTCGTCCCAGGCCGCCACCACCATGCCGGCGAACCGCTCGAAATAATCCAGCCGTCCCGAGCCCTCGGCGGCGGGCGGGGCGTCGCCCAGCAGTCCGGCCAGGTCGTCGGCGTACTCGTCCGCGCCGGCAACCGTGCCGATCGGCGCAAAACCGTCGTCCGGTTCGGTTTGCATGCGCCAATGTACGCCGGCCACCTGCTCCGCCGTGATCTGCAGCGCCCGCAGCAGCGGTCCGAACATTTGCGCCCGCGCACACTCCACCAGAGCCCGCACCACCTCCGCGGCGCGCGTCTTGGCCGCCGCGAGTTCCGCCGCCCGGTCGTCGGACCGCCACAACGGGCGCAGCCGCTCCGCCATCGCCCCTGCCAGCTCCTCGACGCGCGCGCCAACCTGGCTCGCCTTGAGCGCAGGGTCGCAGACCGGCGCCAGGCCGCCGGCCAACCGGCCGATGCCGCCATCGTTCGGCGCCAGCGCGGCGTCCCAGGCGGCGGCGGGATCGGCGATGTGCCGGCGCACCAACTCGTTCGCCAGGTAGGCATCCCGCTTCAGCGTGACGCCGGCGGCGGCACGCGGCGCGACGCCGATCTCGCGCGCCGGCTCACCCGGAGCGGGCGGCGGCGCATAATCGAACACCGCGTCGAACCGGATCGAGGGGTTGCGCAGCCAGAACAGGTTGTCGAACGGCCGGCCCGGCGACCATTCGTCCGGCCAATCATATGACTTGAAGAAATCGGTCAGGCTCGCCTGCAGCCGCGTGGTCCAGCGCGCGCCGGACGAGGGATCCTCGCCGGCCTTCTCCTCGAACTCCGAATCGAACTTGGTCAGTACAAAGAACAGGCTGGTACGCTGCTGGGCCCGTGCCTGCGCGGTCGCGCCGAGCGTCAGGTCGATCCAATCCTTGACCATGCGCGGCAGCGTCTGGACCTCCTGGTTGCTGGGGCCGACGCAGAGCAGCATGGCGGTGATCTCCTGCTCGGCGTTGTAGCGCTGGAACAGGTAGGCGACCTTGCCCCGCAGCAGCGCGAAGCCGAATTTTTCCGGCTGCGCGAGGAACCGGTCGGCGTCGACAATTGCCTCGCGGGTCCGCGCACCGGGAAAGTCGAGCAGATCCGTCTCGTCGAAGAACGGCCACGGCCGGTCGGCCAGCGGGACCGTCATCTCCGCTACCAGGGCCGCGAGCAGCGGACGCCCGAGCGGCGTGCGCGATCCGGCCGGCGTGGTGACCAGAATCGCGTCGGCTTGGTCCGTGGGCTGGCCGATGCCGAACAGCCGGCGCGCGTCGATCAGGCTGCGTTCGCGCGGCACCAGCGCGTCCAGGCCGCAATGCACGATCGGTGCGAACTGCAACGCCGCCAGCCCGTCGACCAGCACGCGGTACAGCGCGGTGAACTGCTGCGTGCCGCCCCAAAGCGGCGCGAACAGCATCGCCCGGTCGGCGATCCGCAGGCGGGGCGCCAGGTCGGCGGCGCGGGGCCAGTAGCCGACCATATTCAGGTGCTGGAGCAGCGCGTGATTGCGAAAATGCCGCTCGAAGTATTCGGCCAAATCCTCGATGTCGTCGGCCGTCAGGATGTCCGCCGGCGCGCCGAGGGCGGCCGCGGCGAGGCCGTTGAACAGCTGGTCCAGCGCCGCCGCATCGGGCGGTACGATCTCGATATCGAAATCCTCAAGGAAGGTGTTTGCCAGGATTTTCACGACGTCGGTCTGCGACAGCAGGCGCAGCGCCACCGGCGCATCCGGCGGCGTCGCTTTCGGGCGGGTGGTGAAGCGGGTCACGAGACCCGTCGCCTCCTGGCCGCCCGGCGGATTGATATCCTTCAGGAAGTCCAACCTCTGGCCACCGAATTGTGCCGCGAGCTGGGCGCCGGGGGCCGCCGCCAGCCGCGACACCAGGTAGGATTTTCCGGCCTGGGAGGCACCGAACACGGCGACGCACATCGGCCGCTGCGCCGCTTCGTGCAGGCGAATACCGCGCCGGCCGTAGCGGCGGAATTCGCGCACGAGGGTCGCGCGGTCCTGCCGCAGCGCCGCGCCGTGCGCCTCGATCCAGGTGGCCGCGGCACCGGCGGCGTCCGCCACGTCGGCGGCGCGGGCGATGACGCCTGACGGATCGGTCATCTCTTCTGGTCCTCCGCGCCGTGCTCAGTTCATCGATATCCGGCCGGTATCGCGCCAGTAGCCCTCCTGGTCGTCCATCGTCTGCAAGCGCAGCGTCACGTCGCGATTGGACAAGCGGCTGCCGGTCGCGTCCTCGATGTCCTCGACCTGGAACTGTTCGCGCGCTGCCTCGTAGCGTGCCGAGTCGGGGTCTTCCCGCCGCCGCTGGACGGTCACCTTGAGCGGCAGGGCCAGCCGGTGGACCGTGTCCGGGTTGGTGAATTCCATCATGTAGAGCGGGGTCGCGGTCCAGCGGGCGATCGGCAACTGACGGAAGCCGATCAAGGTCGCGGACTGGAATGCGACGGCGAACCGGTCCGCGGCATCGCCCCCAGGGGCCCCAAGGGGAGCCCCGGGGGGAGCCCCAGGGGGTGGCAACGTGTCCAGGTCGGCGCTCGCCAGCAGCACGTTGTCGTCCTGGATTTGGCCATCGTTGTTCATGCGGCCGATGATGCGCGCCGTCGAACGCATCGAGAGCTGGCTGGCCCGCAGCATGAAGTTGCGCAGGCGTCCTTCCGCCTGGACGCACAGCATCGCGCCCACCACCGCCGTCGTCTTCGGGTCGTCGATACGGTTGGCGGCGTCACGGAACGGATAGCGCTCACCGACCCGGTAGCGGTGCATGCCGACGATCCGGTGCGTCGGGACCGGCGCCTTCGCCAGCACGATGTCGAGCACCGCGCGCATGCGCGAGGGGCGTCCGGACAGCAGCAGGGCATCGCAGTCGTAGTGCCACACGACCTCGCACAGGTCGGCAAGCACGCGCCCGAGCACCGCACTGACCGCCGCGTCGATCCGCCGTGCCTCCGCCACCACCTCCACGTCCGCGACCCGGAAGCCGCTGCCGCCGGCATCCTTGGCGGCCTGTTCCAGATGCCGCGCCAGCCGCTCGATCGGCACCGCGCCGCGCTCCGGCGACCGGGTGAGGATCGCGCCGATCGTGTCGCGGAACACCTCCCCGGCGTTGCGGCTTTCGCTCCGTTCATAGGCTTGCAGCACCGCCACACCGACCGGTTCGAGTACCTGGCCGACGAACACGCGCCGCGCCTGTCGTTCCTGCTCCGACTGGCCGCTGAGGTCCTGTCCCAGCGTGCGGGTCAGCAGATCGCGCGCGGCGGTGACACCGGCCGCCTGCAGCGCCCGCTCCAGCGCCGGAATGACGGTGGTGACGATCACCCGGTGCAACACGTCGTCGCCGGCCGACTTGAAGCTCTCGCGGAACTCCTGCTTCGGCACGATCAACTCGCCTTGCGGGCGCGTGAAGGTCGTGACCATCAGGTCCGTCGTGCCGCCGCCGATATCGATGCTGGCGACGCGGAGCGAGCGGCCGGCCCCCGATTCCGGCCGATCCCGCCCCAGCAGTTCGAACAATCCGGCGGCGTCGCCGGCGAAGCGTTCCGCCACTTCGTTGTGGAGCCAGACGATCTGCGTGGCCGTCGCCTCGTCCAGGTTGGCGATCAGTTGCGGCTCGCGGGGCGCCATTGCGGCGTCGGTCCAGCGCAGCATGTCCCAAACCAGGCGGACCGCGGCGGTTGCCCTGCTGCGCAGAATCTGCTGCTCGAACACCGGCATGCCGGGCGGCAGCGTCAGCAGCACGCGGCGTAGCCGGCGCGGCTTGTCGGCATCGCGGCGCGCGGCGCGCGTGGTCGGGCCGTTGATCTGGCAGAGCGCCTGCATGAGGATTTCGGCCAGCATGAAGGTGAACAGCGCGCTGCGCGAGAACCGAGCCCGCACGGCCGGCTGTCCACCGCCACGGCCGCGCAGCACGCTGCCATCCTCGGCCACGAATCTCATGAACGGGCCGCTGACTGGCGGTTCGGTGGTGGTGCCGTCCAGGCCGCGGCCGTTGAAGCGCCAGCCCTGCGTGGTCTGGCGCTCGTCCCACAGGTAGCGTTTCGGGGACGACAGGCCGGTGGCGCCCTCGTTGCCCTGGCGGCTCGCCGCCAACCGCACCGCCTCTGGTCCCACCCGCATCGGGTTGGGCCAGGCGAAGGCGCTGGAGCGCCCGGATTTGCGGGAGATGTCGTCGCGCCCGAAGCTGGCGCGCGCGAATTCGACCCGGCTATCGAACGGCCGCGGATAGGTCAGCTCCGGCCGGCCCAGGTCGCGCAGCGCCAGCGGATAGCTGTCGGTCAGGTTCATGCCTTGTCCCGGATGCTCCTCGATCAGCAGCCCGCAGGTCCGGGCGTTGCCGATGTCCAGCACCAGGTCCACGGCCACCGGGTCGTAGCCGACCTTGCCGGAAACGGTGTCCAGCAGCCGCACCCGCGGCAGGATGGCGGCTTCCTCCAGCAGGTCGAGGAACACCAGGTAGCGGGCGAGGTGTTCGCAGGCATGGCGGGTGTCCTCCGCGCTGAGCGGGCGGCCGCCGCGCCGTGCCTGCTGCAATTCCCGCAGCATCGCCGCCAGCCACTCGCCGACCCAACCCTCGTTGAGGAAGAAGCCGCTCTGCGCCGCGTTGCCGGCAAAGGCGAATTCATCCTGGCGTTCGGCGTTCTTCGGGCTGGGGGCGAGATAGTCGGCTTCCTCGGCGGGCTCTAGCGCCGTGTCGAAGGCGAGGGTCAGGTGATGCGTGCGGCCAGGCGCGGCCTCGGGCAGCGCGACCAACCGGATACGTACCCAGTTGGTCGGGCCGCGTTCAAACTCCTCCTGCCCATCGGCGCGGCGGCCACGCACCAGAAAGAACGGCAGCGGCACCCACTTGCCGAGGAACGGTTCCAGCGCCTGGCCGCGGCCGACGGCGTAGATCTCCTCCTCCGGCGGCGTGCGCCCGGTCACCGGGTCGGTCAGCTCGCGCGTCGCGCTGTCCTCGACCAGCGGCCGGAGCTGCGCCGGCACGGTGCCGGTGGCGTCCGGCACGTCCGACAGCCGTTCCTCCCAAAAACTGCGGCGGCGGTTCGGCAGCCGCTCGAT
>Ga0302157_10006569_pt1 | contig 11988 bp, 7 predicted proteins | sample I_Bog_N3_3_FD_193502 | JGI IMG/M metagenome (GOLD analysis project Ga0302157, IMG submission 193502) | Peat permafrost microbial communities from Stordalen Mire near Abisko, Sweden - I_Bog_N3_3 | ecosystem: Environmental > Terrestrial > Soil > Wetlands > Peat | place: Sweden: Abisko, Stordalen...
AGCACGCCTGCACGGTGTGCGCCTGGGATCCGCACCTGGCGGCCAGTGCCGCCGGCTCGCCGCCGCCGGTCCGGTAGTCCGACCGGTCGGTGTGAGCGGGTGGCCGTGTGTGAGTGCAGGTCATCCTCCACGGCCTGTCGCGAGACATAGCGGACACCCCATTCGGGAGAGTTGTCGATGGTGCTCCGTCGGATGGTCGTCCATGCCGCGCTGGTCGAGGGGAGGCCGCTCCGTGAGCTGGGTGCGGACGCCGGACCACTGACCATCACCTGGCACCTGGCACCTGGCACCTGGCACCTGGCACAGCTCGAAGGGGTATCAGCGTCGGGCTTCCGTGCCACATCCGACACGGCCCACGGTCACGGCGCGTGGACAGTGATGGCTGTGGACCTTGTGCAATGCGCGCACCCGCACGTACAGTTGAATCAGGCCCGATGGTATGGATCTTCGGGACCGGATGACGACAAATGGCAAACCCGCCGCGAGGCGGGGACGCAAAACCACGGGACTCTCCGAGTTGGCCGGGCTGCCGAATCAGATGTGCTGAATCCAGCACGGCGATATGCCAGCCCAGCCTCTCGGAGTAGGAGGGGCATTGGGTATGAAGTGGCAGTCGCGCGTTCGCCGGGCGGTTCTGGAGCGGCAGGGCATGCGCGCTGCAGCGACAGCCGCCGCCGCCGTCGCACTTGTCACGATGGGCTCGGTCACGGGATCGTTGGCCGTTGGCACGTCCGCCGTGGTCACTCCGGTCGGCCCGAATCGGGCCACGGTCGTCGCACTCACCACTGCGGGCGGTGTCGGGCTGCGGACGACGTCCGGGCCGACCCCGGCGAATCGGAAGGGCTCGACCACCACCACGTCATCCACCACCGTGACGACCCCGGGCGGCACCACAGTCACGCCGACGACGGCCCCGCCGGCCACGACGGAGCCGACCACCACCACCGTCCCGTCGACCTCCACGACGACCACGATCGTCCCGTCGACAACCACAACGACCACGACCGTCCCGTCGACCACCACGGCCACCACGACCTCACCGGTGGCCCCGACCACGACCGTCCCTCCCGCGTCCCCGGTCGTCCTCGGGCCGACTCCGACGTCCACACCCGTCAGTCCGGTGCCCCCGCGTTCCGCCATCGCCACGGACTGCAGCACGAACGTGTCCACGGTGCTCAACGCCTACCTGAATGCCCTCCCGAACGGCGCCGTCTTCGCCTCACCGGCCACGGCGTGCTACCTCGTGGACAAGGGCATCAAGATCACCCATCCACTGGTCATCATCGGCGGCAAGTTCGTGGATCAGTCGACGACGGTGCCGCCAGCGGTGCCGGGTCGGGGGGCGCCCAGCCTCCACCCGATCATCCTGATCAACTACACGTCGGACGTCACCATCGAGGACGTCAACCTGGTGGGCGCCGATACGACGGGCGCCTACCGTCCGGCTCTGGTCGGTCAGTCGGGCATCGACGTCCGGTCGTCATCCAACGTCACCATCGTCAACGCCACCACCCTCGACACGTTCGGCGACGGCCTGACCCTCTTCCTGGCCCCCGGGCACGGGCCGGACCGGGACATCACGGTCAATGGGCTCACCATCACCAAGGCCGGCCGCCAGGGGATCACGCCGGCATTCGTGTCCGGGGCCGACTTCACCAACGTCAACATCGTGTCGGCGGCCGACAACGCCTGGGACTTCGAGAGCGACATCCGCGGGGTCGGTTCCGGTGGCATCACGATCACCGACTCCACATGGAAGGGCCCGGTCAACATGATCGAGCCCCTGAACGGACCCCTCACGTTCATCGGGGACTCGAGTTCGGGCCGTCTCACGTTCGACGACAGAGCCAAGAATCAGCCCGTCCTCGTCGAGTACAGCACCCTCCTCCTTCCGGCCGACGACCCCGTCGAGCTTCCGGCCGGCGTCATCCTTCGCGGTGGCGAGATGACGTTCTCCCACGACGTCCTCGGCCGCCAGCCCTCGAAGCGGCCCCCGACCGGACGGGCGTGGCTCGTCACCGACGGGGGGCAGATCGTATTCAACCACTCGAAGGTCACCGCGCCCTTGGGATCCTCCACCGGGACCACGGTGGAGACGTCCAACGGGTGACCACCTGCGGCGCCATCCCGATCGCCACGATTGCGGGATCGGAGTCAGCGGCCGTATTCATCAATTGCCCTCCAACGGGTGAAATATGGGAGTGGAGCGATGTCGATCGCGTATGGGGAATCCAATCGGGCAAACATAAAGGCGGCAATGGCTCCACATCCTGACCCTGAAAGAACCGTGAGTCTTCTCATAAGTTGAAACTCGAGGGGAGTTGCCCCAATGCTGATGCCTTCCCGGCGTTGGAGTCGGGATGTCTTGTCGTAGCATGGGAAGTGTGAGATCCCTCCGCTCTGGACTGATTGGCAAAGACCTGAGAGCCTCTTCCGTTAAGAAGCTCCTACTCGCGACCGAGATTGGACCAGGCGATTGGATTCAAATTCATGAGAGCGCATGGAAGACGGGAGTCGGACGAAGCGCAATTGAGGAAGCCAAGCGCGCTAGAAAGGCGGGGAGTATTTCTGCGGGTCGCATCTTCCGCGACAACGCAACACATCGGTATCTCATACTGCAAATTATCCCCTTTGCTTCACCAGGCGATGCAATCTCGGCAGTGCCGAAGCTCCCAGGTCTGATTGTTCCCAATCCCAATACTGACGTGCAACTCGTGAGCGAGAGGCAATTGGAGGTGGCGGAGATCCCGCAGCTGACTGACGGTATAGCGATCGAGCAGACGACCCGTGGTCCGAGGGGACAATCAAGTATCCGGTTCATCATTGCGGCGGTCAATTCGGCGGCTATTTTCGTCAGTGGCTCATCAATGGGTGAAATCTGGGACTGGAGCGAAGTCTTACAAGTTTGGCGCAATCAAGTGAGCAAGATTGAGAACAATTAAATGGAAACTGAGTATTCTGCAGATTTCAGAAGGGTCACTGAGAATCCGTTTGGGGCTCTGCCGTCGAGTGTCTTCCGTAAAGAGGATTCTGCCAGGATAACATTGTGGCCCAGATGACAAATGCGGAACCGATCTGGAGCGAGCACACCTGCAAAATCTGTTTTTCGGCAAACTACTGGAGGCGAGTGGCCACTGAACTGGGTGATGTTCACGCTCTGGCGACCCGAACAGTGCCGCCGGCGGTATCGTATTATCTTTATCGGTACGGTAACTCGTTGCCTGGGGCATGGTGCAGCTGGCAATGTTAGGAGTTAGTCTTGAAATGGCGCCACGTTAATGTTGAGCTTATTAGCCTTTATCAGGGGTTCAGCTAGGTCCTTTCCGGCCAAGAGTTCTGTGACGGTTGGGTTGCTGGCCATCGTCCTAGCCGGGTGTGGCAGTAGCCGCGTGTCGGCAAGTGCGACGACTGGAACTGTGCTCAATCCTCCCTCGCATTCGGCCGGAATGATGCCGCCACCCCTGCCTGTTTCGCGTCGACTCAACGGGATTGGCGCGACTATTGCACGTATGATTGCCGTTCACGGAGAGGATCGAGGTTCGGGTGGACCTTGTTCGATAGCCCCACTATGTTTTGGCGCACCCATTCGACAGGCGGTGGGTCAAACCTTTCAGTTCATCGCTGTGATTGAGACTGGCGGGGTCATCGACGGCTACATACAAGAATTCCCCGCAGGTACGAGCCTGGCGGTGGCGCAGAGTCAGATTATGAAATGGCTCCCTCCGGATGCAACGACAAGTGGTCCCGTGGCACTCAGCGATGATGGTTCTTGTGGCGTGTACAACATCAGTAGTCCGACTTTGGCCAAGGTGTTCGCAAGGATTCCGGCCATTGACGACCCCTCAGGCGTCTTGGGGGTCGAGTTGAGCTATTCGTCTCCTACAGTCCGCTCAACCTACGACCCCAATAACATCCAGACGGCATCGATCACCGCCGTACCGATTGGTCCCGACGACGAGTGTTAAGGGATCCGGGAATGATTATCGGTAACCGCTCGTAATCCCGAGGGCTCGTAATCGCGAACACGAGTGTTTGGACGATCCGGCGCCAGCTGGGTTGGGAACTGGCTCATCGGCTGTCGGCCGATCTTCGTAGAGGAGATCCTCACACACCCCCTTGGGCCCATCGCCTGGGAGGCATGCCGACCTCACCCGGCAGAGCACTGATCCCGGTCGCCGGCGGGCGCCGAAGGCAGAACGCCGGCGACCGGAGATCCAACGAGATGAAATTGGGCATCAGTCCAGGTCATTCGTCAGGTCGATTGCTGTCCTCTCGAATCGCCTCCTCCGTCCGTGCAGCCAGGACCAGGACGCTCAACGCCAAGGTGTGAACGGCTCCGTCCTCGCCGAGGTCGAACAGGTCCCGGAGTCGGTGATGTGCGGCCTCGAGCTCGGCGAGCAGATCACCGGACGGACTGTCGGGCACCTGGAGGCGGAGGAATTGCGCACGGCCTGCTACGGCCAGTGATGCCCTATGGGGCGGAGGTTGACGTGACCGGAGGTGTGGTCGAGGTAGTCGACGATGTCCCGGCACCGGGTACGTCGGTGGACGTAGGGGTTGCGCCGCTCGGTACCGTCGTCGAGGGGCCGACGGTGGTTGTGGCGGTCGCCGACGGGGTCGTTGTCGGTGCCGTCTTGATGTTGGGAGCTGCCGTGGTCGATGTGGTTGTCGACGACTTCGGGCTGTCGGGTGAGGTGCAGCCGGCAGGAGGCACCCCGGCACCTGTCTGCCCCGGCATGAGGATCGTCCCGGCGCAGCCGAAGTTCGAGAAGCTCGCCAGCAGGGTCACCGTGCCTCCGTCGGCGAAGGTGTCGGTCGACTTGACCTGGCGGATATAGCCCGCAGCATCAATGGAAACCACGGCACTGTTGGTGGTGTAGCCCTGACTCTTCAGCAGGGTGAGTGCAGAAGTGATCGTCTGGGCCTCAGCAGTCGAGGTGCCTGCAGCTCCGGCCAGTTGGTCCAGATCATTGGAGACCGTGTAGTTCGTCACCGCCACTCCGCCGACACTTCCGGAACCGGTCTCTGTCGCCGAGCTGATGGCGGGTTGGATGAGGTCCAGGTAGCCGGTCGGGCTGGACATGCCCATCATGGCCACTGCTCCCTCGCGGTTGCCGAGCGTACCCTCGGTGATCCCGGCGAAATCGGGCAACGTCGAGCCGGAGGATCCCTGATCGGACGCCAGCGGTGCCAGGCCGGTGTCACCCGTCCCCTCTTCGTAGACGTCACTACCGTTTACCCTGACCACGACGTCCAGTCCACCGCCGATGTTCGCCGATGCCACCATGGCCAGCGGATTGGTGTTGATCACTCCAGATCCGTTGACGTCCGGACTCGGAGCGACGACCGGTCCGTTGCAGATCCTTTCGGTCTTCCACTTGAGCCCGGGGGGTAGCGATCCCGAACTCGGGGTGACGGTTCCCGTAACCGATCCATTGGAAGGAGAGACCGAGACAGCGCTCGAACCGCTGGAAGAGAATGAGCTCGAGCCGCCGGACGAGGAGGATGATCCACCCGCAATGCTGCCTCCTCCATTCGTCCCTATGGAGACACCGCCGACACTCTTGGAACCTGTGGGAACGGGCACCTTCACCTCTTGGCATACGGTCGTCGACGTCGTCGTCGGCGTTGCGCTCGAGGCAGGGGTGCTGGAGATGGCATAGGTGAAATCGAAACTTCCGCTGTCGGTCGTGGCACTGAGTGCCGACAGCACCTGGTGCTCGGCTTGGCCGTTCCCGACTCGCGGATGGTTGCCGACAGTGTGCGACGCAGTGGGCCTGGGTGTGGAACCACCGGCCACCAGCGCAACAGGCACCGCCACCACAACCAGGATGAGGGCGGCGGCCCCGGCGATCCCCGCTCGGCGCCACGATCGGGGGTGCTTGGAACCGTGATCGGGTTCCTCGTCGAGCCAGAGTCCGTCTTCCGCCATGGCGACCGTTCCTCCTGTCGATGAACGTCTACCCCTCCGCCACCTTAACTGAGGAACCTGGCTTTGTGAAGCGCGGTTTTCCACAGGAGTAAAATTGGTAATCGCGGTCGTGAGCTGGAGTTTCCCATGTTCGCTGCGCCGAATCAGCCCAGCTTGACCGGCAGACGCCACGAGCTGGTCCGCGACCGATCGGGCTTTGTCCTCGACCTCCCCGAACTCGTCGACCAACCAGCGGGCGACATCGTCGGGAAGGTATCCGCCGCCGGATTCCGCCACATCGGCGACGGCCCGAAAGAGGGGAACGGCCAGGAACGCGTCTCGCCGGGAACGCGACGACTCAGGATCCACCCCGGCAAGGATCTGGCGGCCCCGCTCCGTAAGCTCGAGGCGGGCGCCCCGACCGGTCACGACGCCGAACAGGCGGGCACTGGCCACCCGACTCAGATAGGCACCGTTGTTGGTTCCGCTGTACCCCAGGGCGGGCGCCAGCAGGTCGGGTGCGATGGAGCCACCCGCGGAATCGGCCAACCTGGCCACCTCGAGAGAGGCGGCCAGGTCGTAGCGAACCGATCGGAACCGCGAGCGGGCCATGCAGACAGTCTCGCAGGTCGACCTCGAGCGAGGAAGCGGACGCAGGAGTCAGATCCTCATCCCAGTCGGGAGCCGGTAGCCGTAGGCTGAACGCTCGAGCGGACCGGCGGAGCGAAGAATGGGACCCGCTCAACCACGAAGCCAGGAATCGACCGAGGAAACGCGACGACATCAGGAGCTCACGGTGACCCAACTGGAAAACCACGCACCTGACCCACCGACTGATGCTCGGGCCACCGCCACGTTCGCAGCCCTGGAGAACTCGGTTGCCGCGGTGGTCGCCACCACGCCCGCCACGATCCGGTTGGCCGTAGCCTGTGTGGCCGCAGGTGGTCACCTGCTGGTCGAGGACCATCCCGGACTCGGAAAGACCACCTTGGCCAAGGCTCTGGCCGGGGCGCTGGGACTCGGATTCCACCGTCTCCAGTGCACGGCCGACCTCCTTCCCGCCGACGTGGTGGGCGCCACCGTACTCGGGCCGGACGGGACCGAGCCGACCTTCCGACCCGGACCCGTCTTCACCAACGTCCTGATGGCCGACGAACTCAATCGGGCGTCGCCCCGATCCCAGTCCGCCCTGCTGGAAGCCATGGAGGAGCACCAGGTGAGCGTGGATGGCGTCACCCACGCACTTCCGGTGCCATTCTTCGTCCTCGCCACACAGAATCCGTTCGACGCCACGGGCACGTCGCCGTTGCCCCACGGTCAGCGGGACCGGTTCCTCGTCCGGTTGATGCTGGGCTACCCGAGTCGCGCGCGGATGGACGCCATGCTGGCGGGACCCGACCCTGCCGACACCGTGCGGCGTGTCCGTCCCTCCGTGGCGCCGGACGAGTTCCGGGAGCTGATGCACGCAGTGACCAGGGTTCACGTCGCTCCGCCCGTGCGGAGCTACATCCTCGACCTGGTCGAGTCCACCCGGGCCCATCCCCTGGTCGCTGTCGGTGCCTCGCCGAGGGCGGCACTCGCCCTGACCCGGGTTTCCTCCGCCATGGCGGTGGCGTCCGGTCGAACCTTCGTGTCCCCGGACGACGTGCAGGCGGCAGCCGTCCCGTCGCTCGCCCATCGACTGCTCCTCCAGCCGGGTGTGGAGGTGTCCGGCGGTGAGGGCGAGGCGCTGGTGGCCGAAGTTGCCGCGTCCATTCCCGTCCCGCTCCGAGGCGATTGAGCGACTCGTGAGGGTCTCGGACGTCCGACCTACGATCCGAGGAATTGTGGTCCTCGTGACCTTCGGCGTCGTGGTGGTGACGGCCATCGTGACCGGGACCCCGGAACTCGCACCGCTCGCCGTCGTCATGGGTGTCCCGTTGCTCGTGGGCCCTGTGCTCGCCCACTGGCGGGCCCGCAGCGCCATCGCGTCCCTGGTGCTCCATGCCCATGTCGAACCGGGGGCAGTGGAGGTCGGCAATCCGTCGCACATCAAGCTCTCCGTGACCAACCGGGCGACTACCGGTGCCACGGCCCCGTCACTCGGCCTTCCGGATGTCGGAGACCGATGGCGTGCCAACGGGACCGATCCAGTCCCGGACATCCGAGTTCGGTGGGTGGCACCGTCGATGTCGTCCCTCCAGGTGCTGGGCGCACCGGCCCCGGGCAGGACGGAGTCGTCCCTCCTGCCGGTACCCACCGATCGGCGTGGTCTCTTCACCCTGCGCCCACAGCAGTGCTGGGTCCACGATCCGTTCGGCCTCGTCGGCGCACCGGGACCGGAGACGCCGATCGCCGTCGCCGTCGTCCATCCCGTTCCGCTTCCCCTCGTCCACCTGGATGTAGGGCCTGCCGCATCCCACATTGGATCGACCTCGGCCTTGGATTCGGGTTCGGGAGGCGGGCTCGGAGAATTGGAGGGACTTCGTCCCTACGTGGCCGGTGACCGGCTCAGCCTGCTGCACTGGCCGGCGAAGATCCGCTACGGAGCCTGGTTCGTGCGCCAGTTCGACGGTGAGGCCGCCGCCACGGTGTCCGTCGTCCTCGACGATCGGGCGGGCGTACATCGGCGGATCGATTTCGAACGACTGGTAGCTGCCGCCCTCTGGTCCGTGCTCGAGACGACCCGGACGCAACACGCAGCGCACGTGATGACGCTGGCCGGTCGTTCCTTCTCGTTCGCACCGGGTGAACGAGGACGAGCCGACGCCCGCGTGGTGCTCGCCGGCCTGCAACCGGTGTCGCTGCGTGCGGCGGTCCGTACGTCGGCCATCCCGCCTGACGCGGTAGTGCTCACCACGCGGACCGGCGCCGAACGACTGGTGCAGCACCCGTCGCGCCCGGGCTCCCTGGGTGATGCCGGTGGTCACGTCACCTCGGTGGGCGGCACGGCTCGAATTGTCGTCGTATGAGTCGTACCTGGACGCGGGAACTCGGGATGGCCGGGGCATCGCTCGTGGCCGCCTATTCGGTCGCCCGTCTGGCCATCGGCGCGACCACAGCGACCATCGTCATCGCGTTCATCGGAACGGTGGTGGTCGTCGCGCTGTCCCGACGGCCAGTGGTCGGCCTGGTCGCGGGAGTGGTGGCGGTGGCCGCCGGCGCCCTGTGGTTCGGGCTTTACGCCGCCGCCGGGTCCGGATTGCCGACGGTCCGCGCACTCCGCGACCTGCACGTGTCACTGCAGGCCGCCCGGGGCGTCCTGGCGTCACTCCATCTTCCGCTGACCCATTCGCCAGGAGTCGTCTTCCTCAGTGTTCTCCTGGGCGGCCTGCTCGCGGTGGTGGCGCGGTCGCTGGGGACCCGCTCGCCGGCCCTCGCACTGGTTCCGGCTGTGGTGGTCCTGGTGTGGTCGACGATTCTCCTCCCCACCCCCGGTGCAGCGTGGGCCGGCCTCGTGCTCGGTGGCTGTGGTCTCGCCCTCTTCGCCGGTGGGTTCAGCCGGGGTCGGAAGGCGGCGACCGTGGTCGCCAGTGCTTCACTCGCCGCAGCAGCGCTGACCGCAGGGTGGTCCGCCACCGCAGGGTCGGATGTGGTGTCACCGGGTGGCCCCGTGGTGCCAGCTGTCGCTCCGTCGGCCCTGTCGCTCGTCACCAACCTCATCGGTCTGGAGAGTCGGGACGCCAATGTCGTGCTCTTCCGGGCCAAGTCACCGGTCTCGACTTACTGGCAGGTCGCCACCTTGAGCACCTACGTGGGCAACCGTTGGCTGCCCGACCCGGCAACCACCGCCCTGATGAATGGATCGGTCCCGATGAAGACCACTCTCCCACCGAGCACTTCGCGCGTGTTCACTTCCGAGGTGACCCTGACCGGGTACAGCGGGCGGCTTCTGCCGGCCCCGCCGATGACGGTGAGTGCGTCCGGGGCCGCGTCACCGGAAGTCACGCCGTCGGGGGTGGTCGCCAACGCGCCGGTACATGCCCAGAGCAGCTACACCGTCTCTGCGGTCGTTCCGTCCCCGGTGAGCGACACCGCGTCATCCGGCGCCGCGTCCGGCACGGATACGGCACTCGGGTCGATCCCCCGGTCCGTACGCTCGCTTGCGCTCACCATCACCGGAGGGCAGCCGTCGTCCCTCGGCAAGGCCGAAGCCCTGACGGACTACTTCCGCTCGGGAGCGTTCCACTACAAGATCGACGCCGCACAGCCCACCGGCACGGACCCACTCGTGGCCTTCCTCACCAAGACCCGCACCGGGTCGTGTGAAGAGTTCGCAGGGGCGTTCGCCGTGATGGCGAGGGCGTCCGGCCTGGCCACGCGAGTGGCTGTCGGATTCACTCCGGGACGACCGGACAACGGTGTCACCGTGATTCGGGGGAGCGATGCTCACGCATGGCCACAGGTACTGATCGGAGACACCTGGGTGTCCTTCGAGCCCACGCCCCAGCTTCCCTCCGGCGAGCTCTCCCCACCCGGCGTGCTGGGCCCAGCTGGACTCGGGCAAGCGAACCCGACAGGGCCACCCACACAACCGCCTGTATCTATTCCGGTAGGGACGATTCCGACTCCGGCTCCGACGACTCCACTTCCGGTTGTGCCAGCTGCACCGGTGGGCCACGAGGGGTGGCTGTACGGCGAGTTGGCCGCCGCCCTCCTCGTTGTCGCCGCCCTATCGGTCGCGGTACGGACGCGTCGGCGCCGGAGTCGGATGACACCCATCGATCGCCTGGTGGCGACATGGGGATCGATTGACCGGGCGCTCGCACGGCGCGGGGTTGCCCGGCCGGTATGGCGAACCCCGATGGCACACGTCCACGAACTGTCGTGCCGACCGGTAGGCGATCAGGCCCATGCCGCCATCGAGGACATGGAAGTGGTCGCGTCCTTGCTCGAACAGGCGACCTATGGGTCCGTCGACCTCTCCTCCGATGAGGTCGTACGGGCCGCCTGGGCGGGTGAACGTGCCCGGAAGGCAATTCTCGCCGGCACGCTCCCGCCGGCGGTGCAACCCGATCCGGTGGTGCGATTCGATCTGCGCTCCAACGAATTCACCGATTCGTAGATCTCCGCTGACGGGCCGGTGCGTGGGAAGGCTCCGAATGAGTCTCAGCTAGAGAACACGGTCCTGTCATGACCCACGGATCCGCCGCCAGGGTCAAGGCTGACGCCGCCGTCGTGGACTTGTCGGGGGCACGTCGGGGGCACGGGGCCCGATCTCTCTGCATCCATCAGATCATCTGACCGACGAGAAACCATCCACGACCAGGAACCCCGCCGGAGAGCGGGTGACGGGAATCGAACCCGCGTGTCCAGCTTGGGAAGTGCAAAATCGGCAATTCGCTGACCAGCCGAAAAGTGAGAAATGACTGATCAACTGCCATTTGGACTACCCGGCATTGCCCGCTGATATCCATCGTTTTCCGTGGCGTGGGGCACGTTTGGGGGCACGAGGAGTGTCTCCAGTTTGTCTGGCTGGACTCGGGTGGCCCTCAACGCGGTCGGTGTCACCACTTAAGGGCACGGCGAACGGGCCGTCGTAGGCAACGTGGGGGGCGTGCCAGCAGGCAAGGATTAGGCGCTGGAAATTCAAGCCTCACTTGCTACAAACGTCTCGTTTGCTCGGGAGCGCACTCAGCTCAAAGGTGAGCTAAGAAGGCGAACCCAGACGAAATCAGTTTGCTTCAAGGTGCAATCGTGGGGAAATGCTTGACATTGAGGTTCGCTAGCTGTCCACTGTGTGGGAATCCCATGCTTCTTGGGTGGGGGATAGCTAGCCAGCAGCAGAATCAAACTGGCACGAAGGTCGATTGAGGGGCGTGTTTCAGTGTTTCGGCTGCAGAGGCTTTCTGGATCCATTCCAAAGCGCAAGTTCGGTGGGTACCGTCGGGCCACAGCTCAGTGCACGGTTGTTTCCGTCTCGTTGCTCATGAGCTCGCTCAGCGTTGCGCTGGGAGTGAGCGGATCGCAACCTTCAGCAGCGGCTGCCACTCCTCCGGCAGCCCACACGGCATCGAGCGGGCTTTCCTCAGCGCCGCCAGCGTTGAAGGCGGCGGTGGAGCGGGAACTTGGTGGTTCGAGCGGCCAAGACGATAGGC
>Ga0302157_10006570_pt1 | contig 11988 bp, 9 predicted proteins | sample I_Bog_N3_3_FD_193502 | JGI IMG/M metagenome (GOLD analysis project Ga0302157, IMG submission 193502) | Peat permafrost microbial communities from Stordalen Mire near Abisko, Sweden - I_Bog_N3_3 | ecosystem: Environmental > Terrestrial > Soil > Wetlands > Peat | place: Sweden: Abisko, Stordalen...
GCCGACCGCGCCGTTCACCCCGACCCTGGCCGAGCTCGCTGCCAATCCGATCGGACCGAACAGCCGGCTCGGCACCTTCACCAACTTCGTCAACCTGTGCGACCTCGCCGCCATCGCGGTGCCAACGGGCATCGATGCCGACGGCCTTCCCACCAGCGTCACGGTGATCGGCCCAGCCTGGTCGGAGGGCCGGCTGGCCGCCATCGCCGACAGCATCCACCGCGCCAACACCGATCGCATCGGCAACACGGCGATGCCGCTGCCGCCCGCGGCGCCATCGGCGGAGTTGGCGCCTGACGAGACCGCGCTGTTCTGCATCGGCGCCCACATGTCCGGCCTGCCGCTGAACCCCCAGGTCACCGACCTCGGCGGCCGGCTGCTACGCGAGGACCGCACCGCCGTTGGCTACCGGCTCTATGCGCTCGGCAATCGACCAGGACTTGTGCGCGACGCCAGTGGCGCCGCAATTGCCGGCGAAGTCTGGGCGCTGCCGACCTCGGCGATCGGCGCATTGCTGGCAAAAGTCCCGCCGCCGCTCGGTTTCGGCTCGGTCACGCTCGCGAGCGGCCCGTGCCTCGGCTTCCTCGCCGAGGCCGCGGGCGTTGCCGGCGCCGCTGATATCACCGGCCTCGGCGGCTGGCGCGCCTTTCTGGCGAGTGGGAGCTGACCCTTTGTTTGATCGCGTGATTCAGACCTCTCGCTGATTCCACCTTCGGTCATCACGCTCTAACCCCTACTCAGGAAACCGCGGCAGCCGTTCGGCATCCTTTGGCGGCTGGAACTTCGCTGTGTTGAGCTGCATGGCGAGGAACGTGTAGTAGCCGGTGATTCCCACCAGATCGACCATCGCCGGCTTGCCGAAGCGCTTTTCGGCGCGGGCATAGGTGGCGTCGGACACACGCTTGCTGCGGTTCAGTTCGGTGGTGAAATCGTAGACGATCTCCTCGTCATCGCTCATTCCCAGCGGACGATGGCCTTCCTTCACGGCGGCGATGATCTCCGGCTTGATCCCCACCTTGGCGGCGATCGGGGCGTGGACGGACCACTCGTAATCCTGCGACCACTCGCGTGCGGTGATCACGATGACGAACTCCGACAGCACATTGCCGATGGCGGAGCCATAGCGGAGATAGTCGCCCATCGCACGGGCACGGGTCATCACCTCAGGTGAATACAGCATCACCTCGAACGGGCCCGAAATCGGGACGTGGCGGTGTGCCAGGAAATCCTCGACGGATTGCTTCTGCGCGTCGGTATAGTCCGCCGGCGGGATCGCCGGCAGCCGGCTTTGCGCCATCGCTCCTGGCGAGAGCGCGCAGGCGATGGCCAACGTCGCGAGTGTATTTGTGCCGCGTGTTTTTTTCATTGTATGGCTCCCTTGGACGCATCAGTTAATTCCGCAAAGCCGCCTCCACCGCCGCCGCGATGCGGAACAGTTTCGCGTCGCCCATCGTCTCGCCCATCAGCATCAGCCCCACCGGCGGCTCGCCCTCGGCATGGCATGGCACCGAGATCGCGCAGCGGTCGAGGAAGTTGCCGATCGCGGTATTGCGCAGTTGCAGCATGTTGACGCGGTTGTAGTCGGCCTCGTCGTCGAGGTCGGCGATCACCGGCGGGACCAGCGGGCAGGTCGGCAGGATCAGGGCATCGTAATCGCGGGTCTGCACGTCCATGCGGTCGATGATCGAGGCGCGGGCCAGAACAGTGTCGATATAGTCGGCCGCCGAGATCGACAGGCCGCGCTGAATGCGCTTGAGAATGCGTGGGTCGTAGCGGTCGCCGCGCTCGGCGATCAGCGCCCGGTGCCAGGCCAGCGATTCCGGGGCGGTCAGGCCGCCGCGGGCATTGGCGCCGGCGATGTCGGCCATCGCCGGGAAACCCGCCTCGATGATATTGGCGCCGGCAGCGTCGAGCGCCTCCAGGGCCTGGGTGAAACACGCGGCCACCGTAGGGTCGAGGCCGTCGAGCACGATGTTGGACGGCACCGCAAGGCGAAGCCCGGCCAACGGCATCGGCGACAGCAGCGTCGGCACGGCACCCGACATATACGCATCGATCACCGCACAGCAGCCGACGGTGTTGGCGAGCGGGCCCACCGAATCAAGGCTCGGCGCCAACGGCAGTACGCCGGTGATCGGCACCCGACGCGCCGTCGGCTTGTAGCCGGTGATCCCGCACATCGCCGCCGGCACCCGGCAGGAGCCGCCGGTGTCGGTGCCCAAGGCCGCGTAGGCCATGCCGTCGCTGATCGAAACGGCGGCGCCTGACGAACTGCCGCCCGGGATGCGGCCAAGCTCGCGGTTCCACGGGCTGCGTGGGGTACCGTAATGCGGGTTGATGCCAAGGCCGGAAAACGCAAACTCGGTCATGTTGGTGCGGCCGAGCGGGATGAAGCCGGCGGCCATCAGGCGGGCAACGGCAGGTGCGGTCGAGGCGGCGGGAATGGCATCGGCGAGAACCACCGATCCGGCCGGGGTCGGCTCGCCTTCAAGATCGAACAGATCCTTTACGCTGATCGGAATGCCGGCGAAGGCCGACGGCGCCCGGCCGGCGGCGCGCAGCACGTCCATGGCATCGGCCTGGGCCAGCGCGGCATGCGCATTCACCTTGATGAAGGCGCGGCCGCCCTCCCCTTCGGGATCGGCGATACGGTCCAGGCATTCTTCCACAAGCGCGCGGGCAGAGGTGACACCGGAGGCGAGGTCGGCGGCGAGGCCGTGCAAACTGTTCATCCCGGCAGTCTTCCCAACCCGCGCGATCCGCGCAAGGTTGCCACCGTGACACCGACGCACGTGAGACCCCCAAACCAAGAGGCAGCCATGTCCGAGATCCCCAGCAAACCCGTTCTGCTCACCGGAGCCTCCGGCGCCCTTGGCCGCCAGCTCACCACCTACCTGTCCGGGCTTGGCTGGTCGCTGGTGCTGACCGATATCGCGCCGTTCCCGGATCCGGTGCCGGAAAACGGTCGTTTCGTGCGCGCTGACCTCGCCGACGGCGTCGACGTGCTGCGCCTGGCCGAAGGCTGCGGCATGATCCTGCATTTCGGCGGTGTCTCGGTGGAGCGTCCGTTCATGGAGGTGCTCGGGCCGAACATCACCGGCCTGTATCACATCTACGAAGCCGCCCGCCGCGAGGGCGCGCGCGTGCTGTTCGCCAGCTCCAACCACTCGATCGGCTTTCACGAGCGGACCGAACACCTCGACGACGACTGCCAGTTCATGCCGGACGGCTATTACGGCCTGTCCAAGGCCTATGGCGAGCTGATGGGCCGGATGTACTGGTTCAAGCACGGCGTTGAGAACGTCAACGTCCGCATCGGCAGCTCGCTGCCGGAGCCGATCGACGCCCGCATGCTGTCGACGTATCTGTCGTTCGCCGATCTCTGCCGGCTGTGCGAGCGGGCGACCTTGGCCGAGCAGACCGGAAGCTGCGTGATCTGGGGCGCCTCGGCCAACAGCCGCACATTCTGGGGCAACGACTCCCGCAAGGCGATCGGCTGGGAGCCGCTGGACAGCGCCGACACCTTTGCCGGCCAGCTCGAAGGCAAGCTCAGCGGCAATCCGGTGATCGAACGCTACCAGGGCGGCGCCTACACGGTGATCGATCGCACCCGCCCGAACATGCCGCCGGATCGGCTGTTCGGCAAATGAGCACGACCCTGGAGATCCTCGACGCCGTTCTCGATGCCTTCAACGCGCATGATCTCGACGCGATCATGCGCCTATTCGCTGACGACTGCGTGCTGGAAATGCCGCGCGGGCCAGACCCCTGGGGGCGTCGCTATGTCGGCCACGCCGCAGTGCGCGCGGGACTGCAGGCGCGCTTTGACGGGCTTCCCGACGTGCATTACGCCGACCATCAGCACTTCGTCGATGGCGACACCGGGATCACGCAATGGACGGTGACAGGCACCACGCCGGACGGTGTTCGGGTGGAGGCGCGCGGCTGCGATTTCTACACGTTGCGGGACGGCAAGATTGTCCGCAAGAACTCGTTCTGGAAGATGCGCGAGCCGTGATCTCCGCATAGGCATCCTGCCCAGAGTTTCGTTGTGCAGTGCAGCACGGCGTGGCATCGTCGCGACATGTCCGGAATCGTCAGAGCCGTTTCCCCGGTCGCCACACGACGCGCCGGAAGCATCCGCTTCCTGGTGATCCTCAGCGCGTTGATGGCGTTCGCCTCGATTTCAACCGACATGTACCTGCCGGCGCTGCCGACATTGGCAATCGCCTTGCACACCGATCCCGGTCGCATCCAGATGACGCTGTCGGGGTTTCTGGTGGGGTTCAGCCTCGGCCAGCTGCTGTGGGGGCCCATCGGCGACCGCTACGGACGGCGGATTCCGATCGCAATCGGCGTGGTGCTGTTCATCATCGGCTCGGCCGGCTGCGCGCTGTCGGGCACCGCCTTGCAGATGATGGGCTGGCGGGTGCTGCAGGCCGTCGGCGCCTGTGCCGGGCCGGTGCTGGCGCGGGCAATGGTGCGCGATCTCTATGCCCGCGACCGCTCGGCGCAGATGCTGTCGACGTTGATGCTGGTGATGGGGATCGCCCCGCTGCTCGGCCCGATCCTCGGCGGCCAGGTGCTGGCGATCTGGTCGTGGCAGGGGATCTTCTGGGTTCTGGTCGGGCTCGGGGTGCTGGCGCTGATCGGCCTGCTGGCGTTGCCGGAGACATTGCCGCTGGATCGCCGAAGCTCGCAGCGGTTGGGTGAGGCGTTGATCGGCTACGTGTTTCTGGCCCGCAACCGGCGCCTGCTCGGCTATGCCGTCTCGGGCGGGTTTTTCTACGGCGGAATCTACGCCTATCTCGCCGGTACGCCGTTCGCCTATATCGAATATTACCATGTGCCGCCGCAGGCCTACGGCCTGCTGTTTGGCGTCAACATCGTCGGCATGATGGCGACGAACCTGGTCAACACGCGCCTGGTGATGCGGCTTGGCACTGATCGGCTGTTCCGCATCGGCACAGCGATCGCTGCTGTCGGCGGCATTGCACTGGCACTGGATTCACGGTTCGGCTGGGGCGGTCTGGCCGGGCTGGTGGTGCCGCTGTTTCTGTATGTCTCGATGCTCGGCTTCATCGTCGCCAACTCCGTGGCCGGAGCACTTGCGGCATTTCCGCACAAAGCCGGCGCGGCCTCGGCGCTGGTCGGCGCCATGCACTACGGCACCGGCATCTTCACCGCGTCGATGGTCGGATGGTTCGCCGACGGCACGCCGTGGACGATGGGCTGGATTATCGGCGCCGGCGGCATCGGCACGTTCGTGTCGGGCATCGTGCTGGTGCGCAGCCTGCCACCCCCCAAATCCGTGGCCGCCGAGTAGGCTGGGCACACCCGTTACGGACTTTGGGATGTGAAGGCACACAGACAAAGCGTTCTTTCTTGAAAGAAAGAACCAAAGAACTTTTACTCTTGCTGTCGCCCTTCGCCACAGAGCGGGTCTGCGGCAACGGGCGGCAGAAAGTATAAAAGTCTTTTTGCTTCTTTTTCTTCAGAAAAAGAAGACTTTTACCTCGTATCGATCCCTCGCTGTCAGATGTAATGTTCGACCAATGGCGCGAAGCCGTTGAAGCGCTGGCTGGCGTAGGTCGTCACATACGCACCGGTCGACAGCAGCGACACCACGTCGCCGCTGGTGAGGGCGGTCGGCATGCGATAATTGGCCTTCTCATACAGAATGTCCGCGCCGTCGCAGGTTGGTCCGGCAATCGCCACCGGGCCGGTTTCGCCGCCGTCGTGATCGGTGGTGATACGATACTTGATCGCCTCACCCTCGGTCTCGGCCAGGCCACCGAAGCGGCCGATGTCGAGATACACCCAGCGCACCGGATCCTGGCCGCCCTGCGGATGGCCGCGACGGCTGACCAGCACCACCTCGGCGCGGACAACGCCGGCGTCGGCCACCAGGAAGCGGCCGGGCTCGACCAGCATTTCCGGCAGCGCGTTGCCGAAATGCTTGGTCATGGCACCCATGATGGCGATGCCGAAGCGGTCGATGCCCGGCACGTCATCGCGATAGGCGGTCGGGAAACCGCCGCCAAGGTTGCACATGCGCAGGTTGACGCCGGCATCCTTGAGGTCGGTGAACAGCATCGCCACACGGCCGATGGCGGCTTCGTAGCTGGTGGTGTCGGTCTGCTGGCTACCGACGTGGAACGACAGGCCGTAGGGGTCCAGCCCCAGCGTGCCGGCGCGCAGCATCAGGTCGCGGGCGTGCTCCAGCGTGGTGCCGAACTTCTTCGACAGCGGCCAGTCGGCGCCGGCGTTCTCGACGAGGATACGGCAATACACCCGGCTGCCCGGGGCGTTGGCCGCGATCTTGTCGAGTTCCTCGTCGGAGTCGAAGGCGAACATCGTCACCCCGGCCGCAAAAGCGCGCCGGATGGCCGAGACCTTCTTGATCGTGTTGCCGAAGCTGATCCGCGAGGCCTCGGCGCCGGCGCCCAGGCAGGCGTCGATCTCCTCGGCGCTGGCGGCGTCGAAGCTGCTGCCAAGCCCCACCAGACGCTCCAGGATGGGCGCAGCCGGGTTCGCCTTCACGGCGTAATAGATACGCGCAAGCGGCAGAGCATCATGCAGCGCACGGAAGTTGCTTTCCACACGATCGACATCCAACACCATACACGGCGTGGCCGGTTGGGTGCAGGCAAGGAAACGCGCGACTTTTGGAGTCATCGCACGGGGCCCCCTATGAAACATCCGCCTGTTCAGGCGACGGACGAGGTTACAAAACGGTCGAACGAACCAGCGACCAGACGAAAGATTTCGCGACGAGAGGGTGTCGCAAACCCGGTGTGCCAGAACGCTTGACGTCGTTACGTAACCCCTTGGTGGATCTATCGAAGATCAGTGGCGGGGGGCCAGAGGCACGTGCGTTGCTGCGTGAGGGCGCACATAGGGCTGCTATCGGGGGGGTGCAAGATATTTTTTTGAAGGCACCAATTACGGCGGGACAGGCTCAGCCCAATCCCGGCTAATCTTTCGCCCACGGAGGGATTATGAGCGAGATCGTCTTGCAGCAGGCCCGGCCGGGACCTGGTCAGATTGCGCTGCGCGTCTGGCGGCGAATGCGCGCCGGGCGGGTGTCGCTGATCTCCGCCGGCTGCGCGTTCTACGCCACTTTAGCACTGTTTCCCGGGCTTTCCGTGCTGCTGTCGCTGTATGGGCTGATGTTCAACCCGGTCTCCATCGTGCCCCAGCTGGTGCTGCTGCATGACGTTTTGCCGCAGGAAACCTTCGTGCTGATCTCGCGCCGGGTGCATGTGCTGGTCAGCCACCAGCACGGCCATCTCAGGCTGGGAGTGTGGATCGGTGTGGCGGTGGCGCTGTGGTCGGCGTCGATGGGCACCAAATCTTTATTGTCAGCCATCGACCACACGCATGGCGGCGGCGATCGCGGGTTCCTGCAGTTCCAGCTGACCGGGCTGGCAATGACGCTGGGCGCCACGCTGGCCGCGGTGATGGCGTTGGCGTTCCTGGTGGCCCTGCCGGGTTCGCTGCGCAGCGCCGGCATCCCGGCGCCGATGCAGGGGCTGGTACATGTGCTGTCGCTGTGTGTGCTGGCGCTGTTCGTCGGCAGCTCGATCGCGGCGTTGTTCCGCTTTGGCCCGTCGCCACGCCCTGGACCGCAGCCACGGGTGCTTCCGGGGGCATTGGCCGCGACGGCATTGTGGTTCGCGGCCTCGGTCGGGTTCTCATTCTACGTGGGCGCCATCGGCAGCTTCGACGTCACCTATGGCCCGATCGCGGCCATCGCCGGCGTGATGCTGTGGTTCTGGGTGTCGTCCTACGTGGTTCTGCTCGGCGCCGAGCTGAACGCGGCGTTGAGCCAGATCCCGTCGCGCTAGCGCAATAAGGCCGGGAGCGAACTCCCGGCCTTATTCATCTGGTTCGGCAAAAAACTCAGCTGCCGCGGCGATCGCCGGTGAGCTGCATCAGCATCATGAACAGGTTGATGAAGTTCAGATACAGGCTCAGCGCATCATACACGCTGCGCTTGTTGGCTTCCGGCAGGCCACCCTGGTAGGCGTACTGCACATAGGTGGCCTTGATGCGCTGGGTGTCGTAGGCGACAAGGCCGGTGAACACCACCACGCCGATCACGCTGATGACGAACTGCAGGCCGCTGCTGCCGATGAACATGTTGACCAGGCCGGCCAGCACGATACCAATCAGGCCCATGATGAGGAAGCTGCCCATCTTGGTGAGATCGGTGCGGGTGACGTAGCCCCAGATGCTCATAGCGGCGAAGGTGCCAGCCGTGATGAAGAACACGCGCACGATGCTCTCGCCGGTATAAACCTTGAAGATGCTCATCATACTGGCGCCCATCGCAGCCGCGAAGGCCCAGAAGATCGCCTGCGCCGCCGTTGTCGAGAGCTTGTTCACGCCAAAGCTCAGTACCAGCACGAAGGCGAGCGGGGCGAACATGCTGACATAGGCCAACGCGCCGGGAACATGCATCAGGCCGCGTGGGGTCTGCACCAGCGGATAGAAAATGTCGTACAGCGAGGTGTTCGCCACCACATAAGCCACGATGCCCGTGAGCATCAGGCCGGACGCCATCCAGTTGTAGACGCGCAGCATGTAGGACCGCAGGCCGACATCGATCGTTGCCGCCGACGTGGCGGCACCGCCAGCGGCGGGGTAGGTCCGAAAGTCGGGACTGTAAGCCATTGAAGTGTTCCTTTGGACGAGAGGCGCACGCTGAAGGGATCGGATCTGACGATCCCGTGAGATACATTTCGTCTAAACACGCCAAGACTTCAAGCGTCTTGCGGATTAAACCCTTGAAACGAAGTGCTAGCCGAACCCGTTACAGAGTTAGTCATTGCGCAACAGTGGGGCAACCTTGGCGCGCAAGGCGGCCTCAGTGCCAGCATAGCCGAAAAGCAGCATCAAAACCACGCATCCGGCGATGGTCAAGCTGAGCGTGCCCGGCAGAAAATCCCAATCAGTTCCCATGACATAGTGCACCACGCCGTAGCTTGAAGCGGTACCGATCAACGCTGCGATCACACCTGCGACAAGACCGAGGATGCCGAACTCGACCAGCCAGGCCGCGCGGATCTGCAGGCGGGAGGCGCCGAGCGCCTTGAGGATCACCGCCTCGTTGATCCGCCGGCGCTGCCCGGATGCCACAGCGCCGCCGAGCACGAGGGCGCCGGCCGCCAGGGTCAGCGATCCCGTGGCGGCCAAAGCAGCACCGATCTGGCCGAACAGCACGCCGACGGCGGCCAGCACGTCGGCCACGCGGATGCCGGAGACGTTGGGCAGCGCGTCGGTCACCGCGCGCAGCAGGCGGCCCTGCGAGGCGTCGGTCGCGCGCACCGTCGCGATATGGGTGTGCGGCGCGTGCTCCAGCAGGCCGGGGCTGGCGATCATGGTGAAGTTGATGCCCATCGTGCGCCATGCGATGTCGCGCGTGCTGGCGATGGTGAGGTCGATGTCGCGGCCGAGCACGTTCATGCGGATCACGTCGCCGACGCCGACACCCCAGCCGCGGGCAAGGTTGGCATCGAACGATACCAATGGCTTGCCCTGGTAGTCGGCCGGCCACCAGCTGCCTTCGATCAGCCGCGTGCCTTCGGGTTCGGCGGCGGCGTAGGTGAGGCCGCGGTCGCCACGCAGTGCCCAGGCGGTGTCTGGCGTGGTGTGCACCTGGTCAACCGGCACCCCCTTCACCGCCACCACGCGGGCGCGCAGGCTCGGCACCTCCTTCATGTCGAGCACGCCGGGCTCCGCCGCCAGAATTTGGCGGAAGCGGTCCATCTGGGTGTTCTGGATATCGACGAAGAAAAAGCTCGGCGCGTTGGACGGCAGTTGCTCGGTCACCTGCATCTGCACGTTGCCCTGGATCAGCGCCACCGCAGCCAGGGTGGACAGTCCGAGGCCGACAGAAACCAGCATCAGCGGTGTCGCGGTGCCCGGGCGATAGAGATTGCCAAGTCCTAGCCGCATCCACGGCAGGCCGGGAGCGTGAATGCGGCTGGCCGCGCGCATCAGCACCCAGGCCCCGGCGCGGAACAGCGCCAGGGTGGCCAACGCAGCACCGCAGAAGCTCAGCGCGAAGCCGCGTTCGGTGGAGGTCAGCACGGTCAGCGCGATCAACGCGCCGGTCAAAACAACGGTGGCCATCACCAGCCACAGCTTCGGCCGTGTGCGGTCCGGCATCAGCGCGTCACGGAACAGCGCGCCGCCAGGGATGGTCATGGCACGCGCCAAAGGCCACAGCGAGAAGCTGGCGGCGGTGAGCAGGCCGAACAGCCCGGCCAAGGCGAGAGGGCGGACGAAGAACCCAGTCACCGGCGGCACCGGCAGGATGTCGCCCAGCGCCCAGGTAGCCAGCATCGGCAGCAGCCCGCCGACGAACAACCCGATGGCGATGCCGGCAATCGAAAGCGCCGCCACCTGTAGGGCGCAACTGGCGAACACCAGCCGCGGCGAAGCGCCAAGGCAGCGCAACGTGGCAATGCTGCGAGCCCGCGCCTGCAGCCAGGAGCGCACGCCGTTGGCGACGCCGATGCCGCCAACCAGCAGCGATGTCAGCCCAACCAGCGTCATGAACAGGCTGGTGCGGTCGAGGAACTGTGTGATGTTCGGGGCGGCGTTCGAGCGGTCGCGGATGCGCCAGCCAGTGCCGGGGAAGGCAGCGCGCAGGTCGCGGATCTCGGCGCGGATGTTGCTGCCGGGCGGGAACGCCGCGCGCAACTGGTGCTCGACGATGGCGCCCGGCTGCACCAATCCGGTCGCCGGCAGATCCTCCAGCCGCATCAGCACGCGCGGGCCAAGGATCGATGGGTTCGACACGCGGTCGGGCTCATCGGTGATCACCGATTGCAGGCCGAGCGTGCTGCGGCCGATCTGCATCGCCGCACCGGGAGCCACGTTCAGCCGATCCAGCACGAGGCGTTCGGCGGCGATCTTGCCCGGCTTCAGGGCGCCGGCGGGCTCGAAGGTCGCGGTGCCAATCAGCGGCCACGCGGAGTCAACGGCCTTGAGTTCGACCAGCATCCGGTCACCGGACGGCGCCACCGCCATCGAGCGCATGCTGACCACGTCGGACACGCGAGCGCCGCGGGCTCGCAGCCAGTCATGCAGCGCCGGCGGCAGTTCCTCGAAGCCGCCCTGCACGGCGATGTCGCCACCGAGGATGCGGGCGCCATCGGCTTCCAGCCCCTGCTGGATGCCAGCCCGCAGGCTGCCGACGCCGGCAATCGCCGCCACACCCAAAGCGAGGCACGCCAGCACGATCCGCAAGCCGCGCACCCCGCCGCGCAGCTCGCGCCAGGCGAGCCGGAACGCCATTTTCATGCGACGATCCGGCCGTCGGCGATCGAGATCGTGCGGTCGCAGCGCGCGGCGAGGGCAGCGTCATGGGTGATCAGCAGCAGCGTGGTGCCGAATTGCGCGCGCAGGTCGAACAGCAGGTTCATCACCGTCTCGCCGGTTGCGCGGTCGAGATTGCCGGTCGGCTCATCCGCCAGCAGCAGCCGCGGGCGTGCCGCGAAGGCGCGGGCCAATGCCACGCGCTGCTGCTCGCCGCCGGAGAGCATACCGGGCAGATGTGTTAATCGGTGCCCAAGCCCAACAGCCCGCAGGCTGGCCTCGGCGCGCGCCATGGCATCGGGGGCGCCAGCCAGCTCCAGCGGAATGGCGACGTTTTCCAGCGCCGTCATGCTGGAAATCAAATGAAACGCCTGGAACACAATGCCGACGTCGCGGCGGCGCAACGCCGCCAGCGCGTCCTCGTTCATGGTGGTCAGGTCCTGGCCACCGAGTTTCACCGTGCCGCCGCTGGCACGCTCGAGCCCAGCCAGCACCATCAGCAAGCTGGTTTTGCCGGAGCCGGACGGGCCGACCAGGCCGACGGCCTCACCCGTATCGATATCGAGATCAATGCCGCGCAGGATGTTGACCGGACCGGCGGCGGAAGGCACCGTCAATGACAGGTTCCGTACCTCGGCCAGACCTTTGTCCTGGTCA
>Ga0302157_10006577_pt1 | contig 11976 bp, 11 predicted proteins | sample I_Bog_N3_3_FD_193502 | JGI IMG/M metagenome (GOLD analysis project Ga0302157, IMG submission 193502) | Peat permafrost microbial communities from Stordalen Mire near Abisko, Sweden - I_Bog_N3_3 | ecosystem: Environmental > Terrestrial > Soil > Wetlands > Peat | place: Sweden: Abisko, Stordalen...
TTGCAGGTGTAGGCCGGCCCGTAGGCGCTGCTGGTCCACGCATGCTGGCCCAGCACCATGGCCGGGTGCTCGGCGAAGTAGCGGTTGACGGAGAGCCCGCCCTCGCCGCTGCCATCATCCTCGGGCATGACCCCGTGCAGCGTGTTCCACCCATGGCCGCCCGGGGCCTGACCGGCGGGACGCTTCTGGAAGAACAGCAGGTCCACCACGACGTCGGTGCCGCTGGCGGCCATCAACGCGCCCTGCGGCATGCGGATCGCGCCCACCAGGTCGGCCATGCCGGCGATGTGCTGGCGGGCCTTCGGGTCCACCCGGTCCATCAGGTACCGGCTGCACACGAAAGCGGCGAGCCCGCCCGGCCGCAGCCGTTCGATGCTGCGGGCCAGAAAATACTCGTGCAGCGACAGCCCGAGCTTTCCGGCCGGATCGCTGGCGCGCACCGTCCGATCAGAGAACGGCGGGTTCCCTGCAGCGAGGTCAAACGTCTCGCCGAGCTTCGCCTTGGTGAAATCCTCGTTGCGGACCCACGCCTCGGGATACAGCAGCTTGGCAATGCGGGCCGTCGTCGGGTCCATCTCGATCGCGGTGATCGTCGAGCCCTTCGCCACCGCCTCGGGCATCAGCGCGAGGAACAGGCCGCTGCCGCAGCCGGGCTCCAGCACACGGCCGCCGGTGAACCCCATCCGCTCCAGCGCACGCCAGATCGCGCGCACCACGAACTCCGGGGTGAAATGCGCGTATTGGGTCGAGCGGGCCAGCGCCGCCATCTCCTGATCGGAAACCAGCCGCTCCAGCTCGTTGCCGAGATCTTCCCAGCCCGCGCGGAACCCCTCGCCGGCGCGGCGGAAGAAGGCGTTGGCGAGGTCCGATGCGCCGAAGCCGGTGAACAGCGCGAGCTTCGCCTGCTCCGCCGGCGTTGCATGCCGGTCCTCGTCCTCGATCTGCTGCATCAGGCGGATTGCGGCGATGGTGTCTGCGGCGCGGGCCTTCCAGCCGCTCGCGAGCGGCCGGTTGCCGTCGAGCCGGAAGGTGTGCGCCGGCACGCGCGGCGCCAGAGGTGCCTCCGGGTTGCCGGGCTCGAAGATATCGGCTGCGCCGGTGGCGTCGGGCTCGTAGAAGGCGGGCGCTGCACTGTCGATCGCGACGCCCCAGCCGAGGCTGGTGCTGCTGAACAGGTCGAGCTGGGAGACGGTTGGTTTGATCATGGAATGGACACCCGTGCGGGCAGCACGGCGCACGCGACTGCCCGAGGGCGTCGCGTGGCCTGCATGCTGGTGATGAAGGGGGGCCGGCCGTTGGGCAGCCGGAAGAAGCTATCGGGCGGGGCTGGTGCCCGGCGTGGTGGCTAGATCAGCCGTTTCACGCGGCCTGCAGCTCGACCGCGCCGTCCTCGGCACGATCGGATTCGTCCGGCGTGCTATTCTGCGCGGCGAAGTCGGGATGGAACTGCAGGAGGTAATCCGCTATCTTCTGCGCATCGGCTGCAGCGCGGAACACTTCGCGCTTATCGCGCTTCAGGACGTCAATCCAATACCCAAGGTAGCTCGCATGGTTGGGGATGTCGCACGGCAGACCCAGTTCGGCGCCCATGAAAACCGAGGCTAGATCTGCACGGACCTCCTCCATCGCGTAACGCGCCGATCCGTACCTGCCGGTGAGATCGCGGTTCAAGCGGGTGTGATGCCCAGTCGAATGGGCTGCTTCATGAAGAGCCGTTGCAGCCCAGGACTGCGGACTTTCAAACGCACATTCGGGTGGTAGCTGGCAGAAATCGAGAGTGGGCGAGTAGAACGCTTGATCACCGCCGATCCTGACCGTCACGCCGCTGTTGCGCAGGATCACGTCGGCCGCCTCCGGCCGGCGCCACGGCGCCTCGCCGACATCCGGCGCGACGTAAGGTTCTATGCCGTCGATCTGCGCGGCGTTGAACACCGTGTAGGCGCGCAGCAGCGGGATGTGCTTCGTCCGATCCTCGGCCTCGGGCGGCGCATCGCGATCTTCAATCTGCATGCGCTTGAAGAAGAACACCGTGGTGCCCTTCTCACCGCCGCGAACCTGCCAGCCGCGGCTCGTGGCCTGCTTGTACGAGCAGAAGCGCGGATCGCCGTTGCCGAGTGCAAACGCCGACATCGCGAGCACCAGCACGTTGATGCCGTGATATTTGCGGCCGGTCACCGCGTTGATCGGCATGGTAGGGCCGCCAGCCAGGTTCTCGTCCCAGGGTCGCCGCCACGGTTTGGTGCCGGCCTCAAGCGCCGCGATGATGCGGTCGGTCACTTCCTGGTAGTGGTCGCGCCGTTCCGCGGAGGGCTTGCCGGCACGGGACTTCGGAGTTGCCATCGGATGTTTTCCTTTTATATTTCTGGAAACATCCAATCCGTCCGCAGCCCGGCGACGGGGACACCATTGCCGGCGAGCGGCCCCGCCCTGCGCAGCGCGCGACCCGCGCTTGCGGGTTGCGGGATGCGCGGGGCGGGGGTGTTCGCAGCCGGCGATGGAGCGCTTGCGGTGTCGTCGGCGGCGGGATGCGACGCCCTTCACCGTCCTTCCCATTTCTCCTTCATTTATTTGATTTCATTCATCGTCTGGTCGGTTGCCATGCCGATGTTGCGTGCGAAGAGCGACGGTTGGGGCCGGTTCGCGTTCCACCGGTGGCAGCACCCAGGTCGCGTTATCCCGGAGCGAACACAGGTCATAGAGATTCTCCGCCGAAGGAGCCGCCTCGAACCCTTCCGGCGTCGGCTTGACCGGGAATCGCTTCACGAACTGGTCGCAGGTCCGTCTCCGGTAATCGTCCAGCGCTGGCGCCCGGGTGGAAACGACCACCTTGGTCCCGGCCGGCACCGGCTCAGCCGAGTTGAGCGCATCACGGAACGCCTGGATGCGCTTTTTGAAGCTGCCAGGCGCCTTTCGCTCAACCTTCCATAGACCGGCCACGAACTCGCCGACGATGGCGTACTGCCATCCCGCGCAGAACCAGGAACCGTCTTCCCGTTGCAGCAGGCGGTTATGATCGTCGATCCTGAACGCCGCAGGGCGGACGACCTCCAAGCCGGCTGCCGGCCGCGGGTGGTAGCCAAGCGAAGCATCGCGCGGCTCGTGAAGCGGAGCTGCGTACGACTGGATGAGTCGCCACGGCGCGATCTCAGCGCAGAGGCTGGCGACGGCAACGGCGTCACGATGCAGCGAGAGCGTCGCCTGGTCGCCGGCGCGGATGGCGTCCGCCGCGGCGGACTGGCCGTTGCTATCGAGTATGCCGCACACCGCCTCGACATTCCCGGCGCTGACGGAGGCGTAGATCGAATCGCTCACCTGGAGGGCAATTGCGCAATCGGGCATCCGCATCGGCGATGCCATCTCCTTCATCCAGCCAGCGATGTAGCCCTCCGGCGTGATGCACCCACTTCGGTTTTGCAGCATCCCGCCCTCGCAGCTCGAAGCATACCGGAAGATCCCGCGAAGCGCGCCGTCGATGCCGCCGCAATACGTGCACGACCAACTCGGCGTATGGGGGTAGCAGTTCTTCTCGTAGGTCTGCTCAAAGAGCACGTAGAATACGCCGTCGGCGCCAGCGAAGGCGGCGGCCAGCTTTTTGCAGGTGACCGTGGCTCCCATGATGATGATCGTCCTTTTGGTGGCTGATAAGTCGTTGGTTGCGAAAAGCGGCTGGGCTCTCAGCCGCACTCGCCTGGTGGCAGCAGCGCGTTGGCTCCGCCGTGCGCGATGGACCCTGCAGGTCAGGATGCGCTGGTGATCGGCGCCGGCGGGAAGCCGGTCGCCGGATCATTCGGCTCGGCCGGCCAGGCTGACCTACGCGGGCGCCAGACTGTAGCCGGACAGCCGCACCATGCGGGCCGTGTTGTCCTGCCCACAGTAGGTGTCGATCAGGAACACGAGCCGCTTGTCGCCACGCCGAACCCGAAGATAGAGCGCGTCGCCATGCAAGCCTGCGTCTCGCATCGTCTGGTGCGAGAGGCCGCACCGTTGCCAGTAGAGTGTCAGCTCGTCGCCGACCTTGAGGATCGAGGCAATGGTCTGCCAGGTGCAATCCGCATACTGCGCCTGGGAGAACCAGGCGAAGCCGGTGTAGCCCTTCAAGTCGTCCCGATACACGTCCGCGCCCAAGCAGCCACCGCGGTCATAATCGGTGATCCTGGCTTCGCAGGGGACCGTGATGACCGTCTCGCGCGGCGCGAATGGATCGCGCTCGGTCGGCTTGTGCTCCTTTGTCGCTCGGATCAGCGACGTCCCGTCAGTGTGGTGGAAGCTGATGCGATCGGCCTGGCGCAGGGCGGCAAGCGCCAGCTTGTCCAGGGCGATAGAGTCGGCGGCACCGGCGCACGACTTCGGATCCGTCATCGAATGCTCTCCTGTTAGATTTCTGGAAACATCCAATCCGTCCGCATCCCGGCGACGGCGACACCATTGCCGGCGAGCGCCCCCGCCCTGCGTCAGCGTGCGACCCGCGCTTGCGGGTTGCGGGATGCGCGGGGCTGGGGTGGTCGCAGCCGGCGATGGAGCAAAGCGGTGTCGTCGGTGGCGGGATGCGACGCCCGTCACCCTCCTTCGCAGACTTCTTGCATTTATTTGATTTCAATCATCGCTGGATCGGTGGCCATGCCGATGCTGCGACGCGGCAGCACGGGGCCCAGCATGCCTTGCTGCCGCTCAGACGCGCCGACGATCCGGTTCGCCGCGCCGTTCGCTTCCGTGCTTCCGTTACGGCCGATGGCGTTCACAGCCGGCAGTCAGCCGACGCAGTTCCTCAGCCTCATCCGTCAGCACGTAGAGCATGTCGCCGACCGCGACGTATTCAATCGTCTCGATGTCGGACTCGGTCGCCGGTCTCTGCGTCGCCAGGCCGGCCTCGGCGAGCAGCGTCTGCGCGTCGGCACCGTCGATGTCGCCGTGGTCACCCCAGGCGGTCCCGGCCAGCCGATCGATCAGCATGCCCGTTGCGCGTCGCAACGCGTCGCCCGTCGCGCGCGCGGGTGGCGTGTCCTCGGCGGGCTCGCCGCAAAGCCAGGTGGCCGCCCCCGCGGCCACGGTGTCCTTCGCGCGTTGCAAGCTGAGACGGGCGATCGTGACATACTCGGTTTCGGCGCCCCCGCCGTGGTAGCGCAGTTGCAGCGCCCATGGTTTGTGCGCAAGCACGGCGCTGGGTCGCAAGACCAGATCAGGCATGTGGCCGGTCTCCATCCATGTTGCCGGGAATCAGGCTGCTTCGTCCCGTTTATCGTCCCGACGGCGAACGGTCCTGTAGGCCACGTTGGCGTGGTCCTCGCAGTACGGCTTCCCCACAAGCGCTGGCGTGTCGCAGTATTGGAAGCCAGGATGGCGCGGACTGCCGATCGGCCAGCAGCAAGTTTCCGTTCGGGAAACCGCAAGATTGCGCGCCACAGGCGCCACAGGAGCCCGCGGAGGACATGGCTCGCGCCGCGCGGGGGCGGCAGCTTCGCACGGCGTTGGCGCGCATGAAGGCAGCGGTGTCATATCGGCCAACTTCGGTATGACCTTAGCCTGTCGAGGCCGCGAGCCGATCGGCGCACAACCCTTGATCGGCGATGGGCGCGCGGAAAGGTCGAGACGGTGCGCCTTGCCGACGACGGCGTTCTTCGATACGCCGAGCCGTCTGCCGATCTCCGCGGTCGAGTGGCCTTCGCTCCACAATTCGCGCAACCGGGCTACCGCGTTCTCCGACCAGTCGTAATTCTCCCCGTCGTGACTCATCGCTCGCTCTCCAGGTTCTGCGGAAATGACAGGTCTCCGAATCGCTGCCAGTGGTGCCGCACCGTCATGACGCGTTGGTTGTATTCGAGCGTCACCGAACGGCTGGCAGCACTGAACACCAGCTCGCCAGACCCCCCAGCCCCCTCACTCCACTCACCGTGCGAGTGTTCGAGAAGGGTGTAGGCCATGATCTCGATTGTGCCTCGCAGGGAGCGCCGTTCGGGAACCGTGCGCGCATTGTCGAACACCACCTCGCGCACGGTAAGATCCACAACGGGGATGTCCGTCGTGTCGCCGTCCGGCGCGTAGGCGGCCACCCCCTCAACCTGGCCATGGCCATCCTTGCCGTCGAACCGCACGACGACCATGGCGATCCCGGACGTGCCGAGCGCGTCGAGCAGTATGTCACAGTTGGTCGGCAGGTTCTGCGCCACGGCCGAGGCAAACGCCGCGACCTTCCTTTCAAACGGCGTGCGGGCGTGTGGCAACAGCATCGGCGTTGCCTCGGGTGGTTCGCCGCAACGGCTGGTCGTGGTGGGGATCGCGGTGGCCATGGTGATCTTCCCACACTATTTCTGGAAACATCCCCTCAGACGCAGCCCGGCGACGGCGACACCATTGCCGGCGAGCGCCCCCGCCCTGCGTCAGCGCGCGACCCGCGCTTGCGGGTTGCGGGATGCGCGGGGGAGGGGTGTTCGCAGCCGGCGATGGAGCAAAGCGGTGACGTCGGCGGCGGGATGCGAAGCATCTTGCTCATCACTTCATTCTCCTCATTGATTCGCCGTGGGTTTCCCGATGCCTGCGCCGGGTAACGGACTCAACTGACGGTCCACCTCGGCGCGATGTTCGCTGCAGGCCCAGACGCTGCGCCGGGTCAGCGGCGGTCCAAACCCGAACGGCGGACAGGGTCTCTGGCAGACCATGCAGCGTCGAGAATTGTGCTCCCGCACGGTCTCGCCGCTGGTGTCAGCGACCGCACCGCCGAGGGGCATGCAGATTTCGCGCTCCTCCACCATCGGTGAGAACCGACGCAGCAGTTCGGCGCCGTCCACCGCTTCCATCACCGGCGACGTTCGATGCGGCTGGGCGTTGTCGCCACCACCACGCAACCAGCCCAGCACGCGATGCTGCTCGGGGGTGTTGTCGATGAAACACGATGGCAGGGTCTCGTCTTACCGGAGCCCCGACCGGCTAGCACCAGCACCGCGCCTGGTTGCGTGGCCGCTGCGGTCTGAGCCAGCGTCAATCCGTCCAGCACCGGGTGGACCTCGCGCTGAGGCACTCCGTTCATGGCTGTGCTCCTGGCCCTGGAGCAGGTCTCCGCTCTGCAACGCGGTCAGCGCCACGGGCCGTGAGAGGGACTGCTGCGCGAGCCTGCTGTTCCTCGATGGCGCGAACGCGCTGGCCCAGCGCGACCGGCGCCGGCGACCAGGGCTGCGAGGCGGCCGAATCGGAACGATCCATGGCGCGCACGATCGTGGCGACCGCCGGAGAGGAACTGAGCCCCGCGCGCTGGGAAGGCCCCTGCCCTGCCGCCCGCAACGCGTCATTCCAATCCTTGTGCTCGGCTGGCACCGCGCGCTGCGCCGGGACGTTCGCTGCCGCGGCCAGCTCGGCCAGATGCGCGGCATATTTGTCGCCGGCTGCGTCGGCATCGGTCGCGGCGATCATGACCGCGCCCGGCCGCTCGGCCAGCGCCATCAGCTCCCGCTCCAGCGCCGCGATCGTCCTCGGCCCCATGCCGCCGGCGGTGCCAACGTACAGGGTGTCTGTTCGCATCCCCTCCAGCACCGCCAGGCTCATGGCGTCGATCGGCGCCTCGGTGACGGCAAGCCGGGTCGGCGCCGCGTGTCCGACCTGCAGGCGGAACAGCGTCTTGTCCCCGTCTCGCGAGAAGCCGCGGTACCGGGGACCCCGCATCTCGATGCCGGTCACCGCATCGTCGGCATCACGATGCGCGAACCACGCCGATGCATACGGCCCCTCGCGCAGCACGTCGGTTCGTGTCGCCACGTTCACGATCTCGGGCGCAAGCCCCCGTTCTTTGGTCAGGTAGTTCCAGGTGGGAGAGCCCTCGGTCACTGGCTTGCGCGCCGTCCAGAGCAGTTCCGGTGGCACGTGCTCGCCCTTATCGCGCGTGGCACGCTCGGCCGGCTGAAAGGTCGGCGCCACACCCGCCAGGTCCCGCAGTTCGCGACGCACCTGCCCGAAATTGAGTCCGGGATCGAGATATTGGACCAGCGTGAACACGTCGCCCTTGGCCGTGCTGCCGGTATCCCACCAGCCTCGTCCGTCATGGTTCACGATGACGGTCTCGCCCTTGCCGCGGCGATACTTCAAGCTGCGCCTGCTGCTCTCCTGCTCGTCCAGCCTGTACCCGCGGCGCTCCAGGACCACAGCGCAGCTAACGCCGGCGCGCAGCTGCTCGATCTCGTCATCGCTGGCCATCGGGTTGTTTCCTTCGGCTTGCCTTCACCTCCTTCCTGTGTGGTTCATGGCGCTACGAGTGATGGCATCCGGATTGACGGCTTGAGCGAGATTCTCATCGAGCTGCATGCGTGCGATCCGGCCACCAACCGGCGCCGCGCCTGGCGGGTCGTCGCCGGCACGGATTTGTTCGGCCGCTGGACGGCACAGGTCACATTCGGGCGGATTGGTGCCGCCGGGCGCACCGTGCGGTATGAGTTCGCCAGTGAAACGGCGGCGGTTGCGTTCGTGCGGCGCAGCCTGCGGCGGCGAGCGACAGCGGTTCGACGGCTTGGCGTGCCATACCGTCCGGTCGAGGCCTCGCCCGAGGCCGATCAGTTGCTCGTTCTGACCGGTCTGCGCCGCCCGGCACCGTGAGGTGCATCTCGCCCCGCACCCGCCGCCGGAAAGTTACGAAAAGGCTTGACTTCGCATTTTGACGCGGGGCCGCAACAGAACCGAGTCGCGGATGCCGGGTCGGGGTGCCAGCGCGTACGATTTGCCTGCCCGCGCGATTCGCGGTGCACGAGATAGTTGCAACCCGCCCCTGCGGTGCGTACGATTCCGATTCTGACAGGCGGAGTGTGGCATGGCAGTCGAGTTGGTCTCGGACAGGTCGAACGTGCTGCTGTTTCCAACGGTGCGCCGGGAGTCGCCGAGCGTCGAGCTCGTCGCGCGGCTGGCGCCCCCGCGGTCGCTGGTGGATACGCTGATCGCCGAGCGCGGCGGCACGCACCACGACGCTTATGCCGGCTTCGCCCGGGAGTTTGCCCACCAGGTCCGGGCCCTCGAAGCCGGCCTCGGCCGCGACGCAGCGACGGTGCGTTTGCGCGGCCTGGTCGATGCGCATGTTGCCCATGCGGCGGAAATCTGCCGCGCCTACCAGGAGGCGGCGGACCGTCTGGTGCGCAAAGAGGTCGAGACGGCGCAGGCAGTCCGGGTTTCGTCGCAGGCGAGGACCGCGCTCGAGGCCGCACGCGCCGAATTGCGCGGGCGGGCGATTGCCGCGCGCGTGGCCGCCGACGGCGCGCTGGGCGCGGCGGCGGCGCTCGCGGTCTATGTCCGGGAGGGACTGGGCGGCCTGCCGATGAGCGAGGCAGAACCGCGCCAGCTATTGCTGTTCAACGCGGCCGCGGGCTGAGAGCAGCAGCCATGTGCGGTCGGTTCTCGCAGGCGTTGCCGGCGGAATTGCTGGTTCGGATGTTCGGTGCGATCGATTTGCGCCTGGAAGCCCCTGCCCCGTCGTGGAACGTGGCGCCGACAGCGCAGGTGACGACGGTCGGCTGGGACCGCGAGCGCGCGCGGCGGGTCATTGTTCCGATGACCTGGGGCCTGTTGGCATCGTGGGAGAAGCACCCTGACGCGGCAAAAATGAAGCCGATCAACGCGCGGTGCGAAACGGTCGCGACCTCCCGCATGTTCGCGCCGGCGTTTCGGCAGCGGCGGATCCTCGTTCCGATCGATGCCTGGTACGAATGGGCGGTCGAGGGAGGTCAGAAAATTCCCCATGCGCTGGGCCACAGCGACAGATCGCCGGTGGTGCTTGGCGGGATCTGGGAATGCTGGCGCAGTCCGATCGGCGATCGAATCCTGACGCTGGCCATCGTGACGACGCCGGCGACCGCGGAGCTGACCGCGATCCACGGCCGGATGCCGTTGGTGTTGGCCGAACCGGACTGGCCCGTCTGGCTGGGCGAGGTCGAGGGCGACCCGACCCCGCTGCTGCGACCGGCGCCCTCGGGCCGCATCACGACCTGGCGGGTCGGGCGCGCGGTCGGCAATCCGAGGAACAACGGCGCCCAGCTGCTGGCCGCTGCCTGACGCTCGCGCCTGGCTGGAGCAAAAAATCTCGGTCTCGTGGCGGGCACCGGGCGCGAGTCCTTCCGCCACCCGACAAATAGGCGCCCGTTGCCGGGAACTTCCGCCTGCGGAGGGCGCTTACCCGTTGCCGGCGATCCCCGGCAAGTCAGTGCGGAGACGTAAAAGCCGCAAAGTCGGCGCGACAACCCCGGCGGCCGGCAATCGCTGATAGCGAGGAGCATCAGCCCCGCTCGTGTCTGGTGCCCTCGCCAAGCATGCCAGGCACGGGCGGCGGGCCCCAGGCGGCTACCGCGCTTCCGCCCCGATCAACGCCAACCCCTCCGCGACCGACACGAACTCGCCGCCCGACGTCACCCGTTCGGCGCCGAACCGAGCCTCGAACAAGTTCCGCACCGCCGGGACGAACGAGGTGCCGCCGGTGAGGAACACATGGTCCACCGCCAACGCCTCAACGGCCGCATCTGCCAGCGCGTCGTCAACCGCCATGCCCATGCGCGCGACGTCGGCGGAAATCCAGTCCTCGAACTCCGCCCGCGTCACCATCTGCTCGATTGCGATCCCCGCATGGGCGAAGCGCAGAACTGCGCTCTCGGCCTGTGAAAGGGCAGCCTTCACCGACGACACGGCCTGATAGAGCGGAAATCCCTGTTCGTCCTGGATTAGTGCCAACAGCCCGCGCAGACGCTCAGGGTATTGGGCAGTCTTTGCCACCTCGCTGATTTCACGCAGGGTCTTGGGACTGCGCATCAGCGACAGCCGGTGCCAGCGAGCAAACGCCGAATAGTATTCGGCCGGAACAGGCATGTCCTTGCCCATGATGCGGTAGGTGTCGCCCTTGCCCAGCTGCGGGCTGATGACCCGGTCGATGATGCGGTAGTCGAATACGTCGCCGGCGATGCCCACGCCGGCATGGCCGAGCGGCTGCACCGGCGCGCCCGGCACGAAGCGCAGGACCGAGAAGTCGCTTGTGCCGCCACCGAAATCGCCCACCAGCACCGTGGCGGGGCAGGTCAGCGAACGGGCAAAGCGCGACCCCGCGCCTTCCGGCTCCAGCGCGACGGCCACGTGGCGGAACCCGGCCGCGGCGAAGGATTCGCGCAGCCGCGCCTCGCCGAAGGCATCGTCGGCAAAGTCGCCCGCGAAGCGGACCGGGCGACCGGCCATCACGCGCACCGCGGCGGGGTCGATCCCGGCAGCGGCGGCGAGCGCGCGCAGGAACTGCGCCACAAGGTCGGGCAGGGAAAAGCGGCGGCCGAAGATGCGTGTTTCGGTGAAGCTGCGCTGCGCCAGATAGCTCTTCATCGACATGATCAGCCGACTGTCATGCGGATCGTCGAGATAGGCGGCAATCGCCGCCGGGCCGGCGGCATGATGCAGACAGTGGCCTGCCCGCCCCTCCTCCGCCCAGAAGCACAGCACCGTGCGGAACACGTCATCGGTGCCGAAGACAGCGCTGCGCGCGGTGCCGTCCGCGCCCAGCAGCGCGATGACGCTGTTGGTGGTACCGAAATCGATGCCAACCTGAAGCATACGCTGCCCGTTCCGTGAAAGGGGCGCGGTTCAACAGCAACGGAGGCGGCCAGGCAAGGCAATTCGGCACGGCCGGCGCCACTCAAGGCGGCCGTTCGATGGAATGTCAGCGCCTTCAACGTCCTGCGGTGCCTGGTAGGTCATCACCGACGCAGGGGCTCCGCCGCTGCCGGGGTGTCCAAGCACCATCAGTGTCGCTTACTCCGACGCGTCGCCTGTCTGGCATCGCCGATTTCTCCAGGCGAGGCAGGCTCGGAGTTGGCGTGCCCGCCGCCAGCGCTGCTTGCCGGACCCACCCCGGTGCCGCAGTGGTAGAACGATGGCGCAGCTGGCCGCCGCGCGGCCGCATTGGAGGTTCGTCATGCAGGCTCAGGGTCGCCAGGACCGCATCATCGAACAGGCCATCGGCCTGGCGAGGGACGCCGCGCT